>Ga0181518_10000367_pt1 | contig 50310 bp, 51 predicted proteins | sample PEATcosm2014_Bin_28_FD_119751 | JGI IMG/M metagenome (GOLD analysis project Ga0181518, IMG submission 119751) | Peatland microbial communities from MTU Mesocosm Facility, Houghton, MI, USA - PEATcosm2014_Bin01_60_metaG | ecosystem: Environmental > Terrestrial > Soil > Wetlands > Peat | place...
CGAGCGCGTGGCCCAGCGCCTGGTGCACCGCCTGCAGCAGCTCGGCCTAAACGTTATTGTGGCACCAGCAAAACCGCTAAATGCCTGAATCAGCAAACGCTAGCGACGGAAGTTTTCAAGGGATCGAAGAACGAAGTGCGCTGGAAAGTTGGGTTCACTCGGTCGCTTTTTGAATTTCGCACACGAGGGCGTCGGGCGTTTGCTAAGGGAATTGGGTTCGCTTGTTGTTTGGCCGTTGCTGAAGGCAAAGGAATTAATAGCTAGATTTGGGTTTGCTCTGTTGTTTTTGCGGTGGAGCGAAATCAGGGCCGCACCGGATATTTCGATTAGCCTTTGACATCGTCTATCTTGCGCCTCAAGGCCGGATCGAGAAATGGCTCAGCGGTTTTGGCTTCGCGAAGCAGTTCCGTCCCACTCGTCTGGAGGGTTGCCTTCTTGAAGTTTCCGGATGAAGATGTGGTAGGGGTCGGTGCGCGAACCGGCCTTTCGGAGCGTCGTTTCATCATTCACCCATGCATAGACAATCGCTTTGTGGGCGCTGCTGAATCGGAAGAAGAGCCGGAGTCGCCCCAGAAACTTGGCTCGCCGCCAATGGCGATGGACCGGCCCAAGCGTGTTGCCAAGCTGGAATTCGGCCGCGTTCGGATCGCATGGAATTTCGACCAAAATCAGGTCTAGCACACGCTTAAGGAGCTTCGTCTTCGGATGCTCGCGGAACGTTTGGGGCTGCCGTTTTTCGAGTGTTTCCACAGCCCGTATCAGAAGCTCCAGTTTTTCGCCGAACGCCGGGTGAGCGTACAGTTTCCATCCATTCCTTACGGTGGTAGCCGATGGAGGCATCGTACATAATCAGAAGGAAACATTCTCCGGCAACCGCTCGCGGTCCGAGACTTTCCGGCCCCGGGTCAACCGAGTTGCACGAGCGATCAATCGCTTGGAGATCCCGGCGATGCGATTGGGGTGCGTCTTCATATCATTTTCCAGAAGCGCGAGGAAAGCGCCGACCACGGGGTCGTCTTCCTCGGGTTCCGGGGCGGCTTCGCCGATCACCGATATCAGGGCCTGCCCGGGCGCGATCACCTGCGCACGCACCTTTGCCTTTTGCCGGAACTCCGGATGAAGCCGGAACAACGCTTTATCCAGACGAATTGCTTCGGACCCACCGGTGGTCGTAATGGAACCAGAAAAGGTTGGCATATGTCTCCTTGATACGTATCATCGTACGTACTTCAGCCCGGTGTCAACACGCCATTCCCGGGGCGGATGTCGATATTGCGCGCGCGATTTATTGACATGCGCAGACAGGCTGGGCTCACGAAACGGTTGGCCAATCAGGTGGGCACCACGACCTCGGTGATCTGCCGGATCGAGGATGCCGATTATGAAGGCCACTCGCTGGCGATGCTGCGGCTCATGGTGGCGTCTACATGTGGGGCAGGCATTGACAGACGTTCGCAAATCTGCGAACAATGAGGAGATGCCGTCGACCGAATTACTTGTTTTCCGGCATGCGAACGGTCGTGTTCCGATGGAGGAATGGCTCGATGGCCTACCGGCTAAAGCGCGGGCGAAATGCCTTTACTATATGCGACTGCTCGCGGCGTTCGGTCATGAATTGCGCAGGCCCGTCGCGGATTCTTTGCGGGACGGCATCCACGAACTGCGGCCATCGCATCAGGGCGTTCCGTACCGCGTCCTGTATTTTTCCATGGTCCCGATGTAATCGTGCTTTCGCATGGCATCACAAAAGGTCAAAGAATTCCAGATGTCGAGATCCAGCGCGCGATCAAATGGAAACGGCTGGTGATAGAAGATCCCGCACGATACACGATCAAACTGACTCCGAAGGAGGTCTGATATGGTTCGCTCGCGCCGGTTTCAATCCGAGACACTTCAGTATTTTTGGGATCGCTACATTGGGGAGAATCCGGAGCGCGTTGCAGAGTATGAGCAGGCCGCCGCGGATGTCGATATTGCACGCGCGATTTATGACATGCGCAGACAGGCTGGGCTCACGCAACGGCAGTTGGCCAAGAAAATCGGCACCACGGCCTCGGTGATCTGCCGGCTCGAGGATGCCGATTATGAAGGCCACTCGCTGGCTATGCTGCGGCGCATTGCGGAGGCTCTTGGCAAACGGATCGAGATCCGGTTTCTTCCGGCCACCCGACTTCCTCCGGCCACGAGGCGCAAGTCCCGGAAGATTGCGTAGAAGAGGGGAGGGCGCCCTGTTGCGCGCCCTCCAGTTTCGATTAGTTTGCGCCGGCAAGAGTGCCGACGCGGCAGGCACGAGTGCGTGCGCCACCTACGCGGTGCGCATGGTTTCCGACTTATCGCCGGAGATGGCTGCCTGCGCGGCGGCAAGACGGGCGATCGGGACGCGGTACGGCGAACATGACACGTAGTTCAAGCCCACGCGATAGCAGAACTGTACCGAGCTGGGCTCGCCGCCGTGCTCGCCGCAGATGCCGATTTCCAGGTCCGGACGGGTCTGGCGGCCGAGCTTTACGCACATCTCGACAAGCTTTCCCACGCCTTGCTGATCGAGCACGGCGAACGGATCGTGCTTGAAGATTTTGGCGTTCTCGTACTCTTTCTGGAACTTCGTGTAATCGTCGCGTGAGAGGCCCATGGTAGTCTGAGTCAGATCGTTTGTGCCGAAGCTGAAGAAATCGGCTTCCTTCGCTATTAAGTCGGCAGTCAGTGCGGCGCGCGGAATCTCGATCATGCATCCGACCTTGTATTTAAAGTCCTGCATGCCGGCCTTCCCGAGCACTTGCTCGGCGACCTCGACCACGATCTTCTTCTGATTCGCGAACTCCTCCACCGAGCCGATGAGCGGGATCTCGATTTCGGGAATGACTTTCACGCCCTTCTTGGCCACCTGCACGGCGGCTTCGAAAATGGCGCGGGCCTGCATTTCGGTGATCTCCGGATACATGATGCCCAAGCGGCATCCGCGGAGGCCCAGCATGGGGTTGAACTCGTGGAGTTGTTCGACCCGCTCCAGAAGCCCGGTCAGGACCTTCTTCAGATCCTTGACGGTTGCGCCGAGGCGCTCGTAGCGGCCGGCCATCTCCTTCTTCGCTTTGATATCGGCGGCGGGCAGCTTGGCCAGATCGACCATTAATACCTCGCGCTTAGGCAGGAACTCGTGCAGGGGCGGATCGAGGGTGCGGATGAGCACCGGGAACCCGTCCATGGCGGTGAACAGGCCCGCGAAATCCTTGCGCTGCATGGGCAGGAGCTTCGCCAGCGCTTTGCGGCGGTTCTTCTCGTCCTGCGCCAGGATCATGGCCTGCATGTGCGCAATGCGATCCTCGGCGAAGAACATGTGCTCGGTGCGGCACAGGCCAATGCCTTCGGCGCCGAACTTGCGGGCCACTTTGGCGTCGCGCGGGATGTCGGCGTTGGCGCGCACGCCGAAGCTACCGCGGAACACGTCCGCCCAGGCCATAAAGGCGGCCATCACGCCGGAGGAGGGATCGGCGTCGAGGGTGTTGGCCTGTCCGGCGAAAACCTCGCCGGTGGAACCATCGAGCGACAGCCAGTCGCCCTCCTTCAACGTCATCTTGTTGCCGTTCACGGCGACGCTCATCTCCTTCTTCTGTTCGCTGACTTCGATGGCGCCCGCTCCCGCCACGCACGGAATGCCCATGCCGCGGCAAACCACGGCAGCGTGACTGGTCATGCCGCCACGGGAGGTGAGAATGCCCTTGGCGACTTCCATTCCGTGAATATCGTCCGGAACGGTTTCGGCGCGCACCAGGATGACGGGGCCCTTGGTGGCCTGCTCCACGGCTTCATTGGCGGTGAAAACGACACGTCCGACCGCGGCGCCCGGCGAGGCGGGCAGTCCGGTGGCGATTGTCGTGAGTGACTTCTTCGACGCGGGATCCAGAACGGGGTGCAGGAGCTGATCGAGTTGCTGCGGATCGACGCGCAGGATGGCTTCTTCCTTGGTGATCAGGCCCTCATTGACCATGTCGACGGCGATGCGGACAGCGGCCGGGCCGGTGCGCTTGCCATTGCGCGTTTGCAGCATGTAGAGTTTGCGGTCCTGGATGGTGAACTCGAAATCCTGCACGTCGCGATAGTGCTGCTCCAGGCTGGAGGTGATCTTGTGAAGCTCGCGGTAGGCTTCGGGCATCAGCGATTCGAGCGTCGCGATGGGCTGCGGCGTGCGCACGCCCGACACCACGTCTTCGCCTTGCGCGTTCACCAGGTACTCGCCGTAAAAAACCTTTTCGCCGGTGGAGGGGTTGCGCGTGAAGCCCACGCCAGTGGCGGAAGTGTCGCCCATGTTGCCGAACACCATGGCCTGCACATTCACCGCGGTGCCCAGGTTGTCCGGGATGTTGTTCATCTTGCGGTAGTGTATGGCGCGGGCGTTGAACCAGGAGCGAAACACGGCATCGCGCGACATGGCGAGCTGCTGGATAGCTTCCTGCGGAAACGGTTTGCCGGTCTTTTTTTCGACGAGCTTTTTGTAGTCGGCGATGACGGCCTTCAGATCCTCGGCGGTCAGGTCGGTATCGAATTTGGCCTTCACCTTCTTCTTGCGGCCGTCGAACACATGGTCGAAATCGTGCTTTTCGATGTCGAGCACTACGTTGCCGAACATCTGTATGAAGCGGCGGTAGCAATCGTAGGCGAAGCGCGGGTTGCCGCTCTTACGCTCCAGGGCCTGCACGGTCTTATCGTTCAAGCCGAGGTTGAGGACGGTGTCCATCATGCCCGGCATGGAGAACTTGGCGCCCGACCGCACGCTGACCAGCAGCGGATTCTCGGTGTCGCCCAGGGTCTGCCCCATCTGCTTCTGGAGCTTTTCGAGCGCCTGCAGCATCTCCTTGTGGATCTCATCCGGAACCTGGTTGTGGTTCTGGAAATAGATGTTGCAGACTTCCGTGGAGATGGTGAAGCCGGGCGGCACCGGCAGATTCGCCCGGCACATTTCGGCCAACCCGGCGCCTTTGCCGCCGAGCGTATCTTTCATCGTTCCGTCGCCATCGGCCCCGCCGGGACCGAATTGGTAAACATGCTTTTTCATAATCTTCTCCTTATGAGTTCGTGACAATCTCCGAAAAATCGGCAAACGTTTGGAAGTGTTTCAGCAAATTGTGCAGCATCGCCAGGCGATTGGCGCGGACTGCGGGGTCGGGTGCGTTGACCAGCACTTTGTCGAAAAACAGGTCCACTTTGGGGCGCAGCGCTCCGATCACGGTTTCAATTGGTTGCCCGGCGGAGCGATTGATCTCATCGAATAGATCGCTTTCGGGGCCTGGATCGAGGAGGGCCGGAGTGAACGGGCCGCCTGTGAATTCGGCCTGGCGCAGGATGTTCTTGATGCGTTTGAAGCTGGCGGCGAGGGGCTCGAAATCTGGGGTGGGCCGAATCTTCTGCAGACGGTGGAGCCGAACCTGTAGATCAAGCAAATCGTCCCATCCCGCGGCCATCGCAGCATTGACCTCGTCGTACGCGTAGTTCTTCTCCTCGCGGAAGTAGAACTTGACCCGATCTTCGAAAAAATCGCGAAGGCCGGGCACACTGTTGATTAAGTCGGCGAGTCGAATTTCCACGTGGCCCTCGACGACGACCTTGACCACACCCTGGGCGGCGCGTCGCAGGGCGAATGGATCGCGCGAGCCGGTGGGCGCCATCCCGATGCGAAAGCATTCGCGCAGGGTGTCGAGCTTGTCGGCGATTGACACCAGCCGCCCAGCCACGCTGCGCGGAGTGTAGTCTGCCATGCTCTCCGGCTTGTAGTGTTCGCGGATGCCCTGACAGACCTCTTCGGGCTCGCCCTGCGCGCGCGCGTAAAGGCTGCCGACGACGCCCTGGAGTTCAGTGAACTCCTTCACCAGTTCGGTAGTGAGATCACATTTTGCAAGACGTGCCGCCCGCTGTGCGTGTTTGTCACCGCCGAGCTGCCTTACCAGGTCTTCGACCCGATTGGTCTTGTCCAGATACGAACCAAGCTGCGCATGGAACGTAACGTGAGCCAAATCTTCTACCCGATCCGCAAGCATCTTCCGCAGATCGGTTTGCCAGAAGAATCGTGCGTCGTTGAAGCGGGCGCGCAGGACGCGCTCGTTGCCGCGGCGAATCAGGCCTTCGGGATCGGCATTGATGTTCATCACGGCAACAAACTTGGGCAGGAGTTCTCCGTTTCTGCCTTGCACGGAGAAGTACCTCTGGTGGTGCCGCATCACGGTGGTGAGGACCTCGTCAGGCAGTTCGAGGAATTGCGAGTCAAAATCTCCAACGATAGGTGTGGGGAATTCGGTCAAGTGGGCGAGGGTCTGTTGTAGCTCTAGGTAGTCGGGTCTGCGCTCGATGCCTAGCTGTGCGATGCCCTCGCTGATCATGCGGTGCCGTTCAGCGTAGGATAGGATTACGAAGTTGTCGCGGAGCGTTTGTTCGTAGGTCTCGATGGTGATGGGGATACGCGCCGAGCCCAAACGGCGGTGGCCGGATGTCACGTTTCCCGAGCGCACTCCGGCTAGTTCGAACGGGATCACGTCATGGCCCAGCAGCGCTACGATCCAGCGAATCGGACGAATAAACCGCGGGCCGGTCTTGCCCGTCCAGTACATGGTCTTGGGAAAATGGATCTGAAGGATTAGGCTGGGCAGAGCCTCGGCTAAGATCTCGACGGTATACCGACCTGGAATTTCCCTTCTGATTGCTAGATAATTGCCCTTGCTTGTTGTCTCGATGCAGATTTCCTTCTCCTCGGCGTTGTTTCGAGCGAGAAAGGCCCGCGCGGCAGGAGTGTAGTCGTCGCCAGAGCGCGCCAACGCTTCAGACGGCCCCCGTATGGTCTTGTGTTGAGCGTCCTGTTGTGCTTGAACATCCCAGGCGCGAAGCACGAGCCTTCGCGGAGTCGCGTCGGGGCGTAACTGGCCATAAAGCAGGTTCTCTCGGAGGAAGAGGCCCTCGATAAACTCTTTCAGTTGATGTACAGACCGCTCGATCATCCAATCCGGAATTTCTTCGGTGCCGATCTCCAGCAGAAATGGCAGGCTCATCGCACGGCCCCTTGTTGATCGGCCCACGCGTGCGCCACCCCTACCGCCAGCTTGCGCACCCGCTGAATCACCCCGACCCGCTCCGTCACGCTGATCGCCCCGCGCGAATCGAGCGTATTAAACACGTTCGAACATTTCAGCACTTGGTCATACGCGGGCAACAACGGAAAACGCGCCTTGACCTCCGACTTCGGATAAGCCGCCAACAGCCGCGCGGCCTCCCTCTCGTGCAGGTCGAACAGCTTCCAAAGCGTCTCCACATCCGCCATCTCGAAGTTGTAAACGGAAAACTGCACCTCGTCCTGCAGCCGCACATCGGCGTAGCTGACACCGGGCGCCCACTCTATGTCGTAGACGCTGTCCTTCACCTGCAGGAAAGCCGTCAGTCGCTCCAAGCCATAGGTGAGCTCCGCGGGCACCACGTCCAGGTCGATTCCACCGCACTGCTGAAAATAAGTGAACTGGGTGATCTCCAAACCGTCGAGCATCACCTGCCAGCCGATGCCCCAGGCGCCCAGCGTTGGCGCCTCCCAGTTGTCTTCCTCGAACTTGATGTCGTGCTGCGTGAGGTCGATGCCGACGGCCTCCAGGCTGCCGAGGTATTGCTCGATGACGTCGTCGGGCGAAGGCTTGAGAATTACCTGCAATTGGGAGTGCTTATAGAGACGGTTGGGATTCTCGCCGTAGCGGCCATCGGCGGGGCGGCGGCTCGGCTGGACGTAGGCCACGCGGTAGGGCTTGGGGCCGAGCACGCGCAGGAAAGTCTCTGGGCACATGGTGCCGGCGCCTACTTCCACATCATAAGGCTCCTGAATGATGCAGCCGCGCTCGGCCCAGTAGGCTTTGAGCTTGAAGATGATGTCTTGAAATGAGTCCATCGCTATTCGGCTTCGAGCACACGCGGCGTCATCAGCTTGCGCTCGATGTGCTGTTCGATTTGGTGGACCAGGAAGCGGCGCAGGTCCGCGCAGGTTTCCCGCGACCATCCCGTCTGGGCGATTTGGGCGACCGGTTTCCGTAACATTTCTTCCGCCATGGCTCGCGATTCCGCACTTAATTCCCAAGCGCCGGCGCCGGCGGTTTTGCGGCAGGCGGCGCAGAGCAATCCGGCGCGGCTCGCGATGAAAAACGCCCGCTCCGGCGTTACGTAGTCGTCGAGCACCGTGCCGCAACCGAGGCAGACGTTCAGATCGGGCAGAAAACCCGAGAGCCGCACCGCCCACAAGCTGAAGTACGTCGCCGCGCGCCAGGTGTTGCCCGGATCCGAGCGCGCACCAGCCGCGCGCATATGTTCCAGCACCGTCAGCAGCAGACGGAAAAATCGATCGTTCGGCTCGGCCGGCGGTAGTAACTGTTCTGTAATCTCCGCGAAATAATCCAGCGCCACTCCGGCCCGGAAATCGGACATCAGCCCGAATTGGGAGACCAACAGATCGCAGGAATCCAGGTTAACCAGCTCCCTGGTCTCGCGTTGGAAATAGGACATGCGCACTTGCGAGAGCCGTTCCAATCCGGCGCCGAACGGGTTTTTCGGACGGCGCGCCCGCTTCGCCACGCCGCGCAAAATCCCCTGGTCGCGAGTCAGGAAGCTGACGACGAGGTCCGCTTCTTTCAGGGGGTAGGTTCGAAGCACGATGGCTTCGCTCACACGAGCCGGCACAGCGTGGAAATTTAAGAGTAGCACATGGTGGTTCAGGGCGGGGGGGGCGAGCGGAGGTGAGCGGGGCTCGCCAACATCGACGAAAGGCGGCGATGTTATGACACGGCGACGCGGCGACACGGCGACACGGCGATCCGGGTTCGACCTGCCCCAAGGGGATGCGGCTAATGGCTCTCCGGCGGCACAACGGTCGGCGCGACCGGGTTGGCGGAGGGCGCCTCTGGCGGAGGGTACGGTTTCGCGAACGAGAATGCCTCGGGCGTGTCGCCATGTTCGCGGCGGTATTGGAGGCGATCGATGGCTTCCTTCACGTCAGGCAGGTGGCCGGCAGGAACCCACCAGAGCGCGAGATACGCTTCGGTGGGTGGTTCGAACCATTTCGCGCGATCGCGATAGGCCGCCAGATGGCTGCCGCCGTATGTGAAATTCTTGAGCGCTTCGACCGATTCCCAGACGGTGATATTGAGGAGGATGCGCTGATCGTCAAACGCGCGTACCGCGGTGGCGTCGCCCTCGGGTGTTTGCAGTCTCCACACAAATCCGGGACTTTGCTCGGCGAGGGTGTTGACGGCCTGCAATTGCGAAACGAATCCGGCCATCACCGGCGAATCTAGCGGCGCGCGCATGCGGGCGATGTTGATTTGGGCGAGATGGCAATGAGGGGAAGGCAAATGGCTACTCTGCGAAGCGCCGGAAGAAACTTGACGCGTTCCAGTGTGGGCGCTCGGGGCGGTCGGCAACGTCTTCGGCGAGTGCGCGGATCAGGTCGTCGAATTGCGCGGCGCATTCGAGATCGACCGGCTGGTGCGTGTCGTCGGAGGGTGCATGGTAGCGTTCCCGTATCCAGGTCTTGGCGATCTGCTCTTCGGGCGATCCTTTCTCATAGCCAACTTTGAACGCCAGCGCCGGGATGCCGCGGCGGATGAAGCTGTACTGGTCGCTGCGGATGAAAATGTTGCGCTCCGGCTCGCGATCGTCCAGGATGCGCACGCCGTGGGCCTTCGCTACCGCACGGACCTCGTCACCCAGATCCGACTCGTTCAGCCCGTACACCGTGACGCTGCGCAAAGGGAACAGCGGCAGAAACATGTCCATATTCAGATCCGCCACCATGCTGCCAGCCTTCACCGTGGGATGCGCGGCGAAGTACTTGGACCCGAGCAGACCTTTCTCCTCGCCGGTGACCGCGAGGAACAGTAGCGAGCGGCGCAGTTTGGCATGTGATTCGTGAAGCGATTGCGCGATGTCGAGCAGCGACGCCACTCCGGAAGCGTTGTCCATGGCGCCGTTGTAGATGCGGTCGCCGTTGATGGGCTCTCCGATGCCCAAGTGATCGAGATGCGCGGAGAGCACCACGTACTGATCTTTCAGGGCGGGGTCCGTGCCGGGAAGGATGCCGGCCACATTCTGCGATTCCACATCGGAACGCTCGACGGCCGTTCTCGCGCGGACGGAAACGGGGAGCGGGAAGCGCGGCAACGGCTTGCCGGCATCCACCAGAGCTAACAGTTCGGCGAAGGAATGGCCGGAGCCGGCGAACCAGTTTTCAGCGTGTTCCGGATTGACGGTGGCGGCGAACTTCAGGCCATGTCGTTCGTCCAGCGCGGCATCGGCCAGGCTCATGGATGCCTGCCGGCTACCAAGCGCGATGCGCTGCCAGGGCAGGTCCATGTGATGGGGATCTGGAATGCTGACGGCGCCGATCACACCGGCGCGCTCGAGAAACACGCCGCGCTCGGCCGCGGATTGATAATGCGAGCGCAGCGGTCCGGGAATGGTGGACGGACCGCCGCTGATGTACAGCACGATCTTGCCGCGCAGATCGAGGCCCGCCAAATCGTCGTACCGCATTTCGGGGACGGTGAGGGCATAGCCGGCAAATACAACTGGCGCTTCCATGGACGGCGCGGGGTCTACGCGAGTGCCGATGATGGCGTCGTCGCCGAGCGCGAGAGCCTCGGCTTGGCCGTTGCGGATCAGCGAAAGGCTGGAGCCATCCTCAACCAGCCGCCGCGTATGGAAGGGCACGCGCTGGATGTAACCTTCGACGCCGGCCGGCTTCAGACCAGTTCGCTCGAATTCGCCCGCCACGTATGCGGCAGCTTTGCGGTGGCCTTCACTGCCGGTATTGCGGCCTTCCAGCTTGTCATCCGCCAGGTATTGGACATGACTCCACCAACGCCGTCCATCTTGTGCGCCAGCCAGCAGGGCGACCGCAGTGGCAGCGAGGGCGAATCGACGTATCATTTCTTTCCTTTTGCCTTTTTGAATTCCTCGCGAATGGCCTGCATCTGGCGGGCGTGACTTTCGGCGTGCTGGGCCATGGTCTCCAACTGGGCGTGGAGCGTTATGGACCCGCGCTCGGTGTGGTTGCCGGTACGCGCGAACGCGGCCTCGGGCAGATCCTTCAGGAGCTCGTAGTTTTCGGCGCGCACCCGGCGGAAGCTTTCGAGGGATTGCTTAGGCTTGCGCCGCGCGTAATCCAGGTTCCTGGCCCAGGCTTCCTGGTCGAAGGCGACCAGGGTGGGGTGGTCCTCCGCGACGATCTGGCGGAAGCGGTGCGCGGCGACAATCTCTGAGTCGGCCAGGTGCGCAATCAATTGGCGGATGCTCCACTTGCCGGGGGCGGGTTGGAAATCCTCCTCTTCGCCATAGACACCGGTAAGGACCACCGCCAAAAGCTCAGCGCCGCGGCGATAGCGTTCCAAGAGATCGGGAATTTCAGTCATGGCCATCCTCCTTTAAAGCAACCGCCGATTCACGCAGATACACGCCGATGAGCAGCCGAGGATTCCGACCAAAGCTCAAGCTCGCGGCGAACACGCTTCTCCTCGAAGCAACTGGACGCTCCCCGACGGTCGCGGTTCTTTGTGCAATCATCGGCGGTTTCAAAATTCTTAATAGTAGTCCGCGCAACTCAGATAATAGCCGCACTTGGGACACACCAGTTTGCATTTGTGCTGGATCAGGTGTGTCGAGCACACGGGGCAATAAAGTATCGGGTCGTCGTCCGGTTTGCGCTCGGATTCACTCACAGGCTTAACGCTATTATATCGGTATGAGGCGCGGGACCGGGATGCTGCTGGCGTGCGTGGATCCGTACGGGTACCGCTCCGCGCGCGCCTGGTGAGGACTTCTGGACACGCTATTCGACGAACCGGGAAGCTTCGATCGCGATGCGCTGGCCGCACGATTGCGGGACCTGGCAGCGGAGGGCATTTACATCGGCGGCAGCTCCTGGAAATATGAAGGCTGGATCGGGCAGATCTACACGCGGGGGAATTACCTTTCGCGCGGCCGGTTTTCGCGGCAGCTCTTCGAGACCACCTGCCTGAAAGAGTACGCGCAGACCTTTCCCACGGTCTGCGGGGATTTCGCGTTCTACCAGTTCCCCAGCACGGAGTTCTGGGCCAAGCTGTTCGGCCTGGCGCCAGAGGGATTCCGGTTTGCCTTCAAAGTGCCGGAACAAATCACCTGCAAGATGTTTCCGTCGCACGCGCGCTACGGGCCGCAGGCTGGCAAAGACAACGAGTCGTTTTTGGACGCGGAGCTGTTGAAGGAAATGTTCCTGCGCCCGCTGTGGGCTTATCGCAGCAGGACCGCGCTGCTGATTTTCGAGTTCGGCGCATTTTCGCGGCGCACGATCACGGAGCGGGGCGAGTTTCTGGAGCGCCTGGACCCGTTCCTGGCAGCGCTGCCGCCCCAATTCCGATACGCCGTAGAGGTCCGCAACCCGGAGTTTCTGCAGCCGGACTACTTTGGTTGTCTGCGCTCGCGGGGAGTCGCGCACGTCTACAATGCCTGGTCGCGCATGCCGGACCTGCGGCAACAGATGGCGCTTCCGGAATCCGCCACGGCCGATTTCCTGGTGTGCCGCGCGCTGCTGCGGCAAGGGCGCCCGTACGAGGAGGCGGTCGCCATGTTCTCGCCGTACAGCGAAGTCCGCGACCCGAACACGGGGGCGCGCGACTCGTTGCGTCTGCTGATTCAGCGCGCGCGGGAGGAGCGCCACATGGCTTTTTTGTTCGTGAACAACCGGCTGGAGGGGAACGCTCCGTTGACGATCATGGCGGTGACGGAACCGGATTAGCAGCGATGGAAACCGCTCGCCGGGAAGCTGTGAAAAATCGCGGACCGTAGGCGGAACCGCCTGCGCCACGAGACGGCAGAAATGGTAGTGGGCGGCCGGGCCGCAGCGTGCCTGCGCCGCCCCCGCAGCTCCTTTACAGGCTGCTGCTTTTGCGTTTGCGGCGGCGCGCCACCAGCAGCACCAGCACCGCGCCGGCAGCCAGCCAGAGAATAGCCTGAAACATCATGTTACTCATGGCGTCCCTCCTTTCTTATTGAATTCCTTTCATCATCGGGAACAGGTACTTGAAAACTTGCAGCAAGCCGGGTCCGGCGGCCACCACCAGCATGGAAGGCAGGATGAAGAAGAAGATCGGGAACACCAGCTTCACCCCCACCTTGGCGGCGCGTTCCTCCGCCTCCTGCCGGCGGCGCACACGCATGAACTCGGAATGCGTGCGCAAGGCTTCCGCCATGCTGGTCCCAAAGCGGTCCGACTGGATCAGGATGGCGGTCAGCTTTCGCAGTTCGGGTTCGCGGGTACGCTGCGCCAGATTGCGCAGCGCTTCGGCCCGGCGTTTTCCGGCGCGCATCTCCAGGGTGACCAGCCCCAGTTCTTCGCCGATTTCGGGATGCGCCACGGTCAGTTCGCGGCTGACGTTCTGCACCGCCTGATCCAGGCCCAAGCCGGCCTCCACGGAAACCACCATGAGATCCAGCGCATCGGGCAGCGAAAGGCGCAGCCGCTCCTGACGCCTGGAAATCCTGCGTTCCAGCAGGAAGCTGGGAATAAAGTAGCCCGCCAGCGTAGCTGCGACCGGCAACACGATCCGCAGGACCGGGTTCGCCGTGATGGAACTGCGGAACAGGATCGACAGCACGGCCAGCGCCACGGACAGCAGCAGCTTGAGCCCGTAGAGCACCGCCACGGCGCTTTCCGCACGATAACCCGCCGCGATCAGAAGGCGCCGCGTGGATTGCATATCTTGCGGGGAGACCGGCGCATGATGCCCGATAGCCTGCAGACGGCGCACCACCACCGACGGCCTGGCCTGGCCGATGTGCTCCAGAGCCCGCGCAGACGGCTGATTGTGCAGTTGCTGCAAAAACCGCGCGGGTTTGGCGTATCGCCCGTACCCGTACGTGGTAATGGCGGTCGCCAGCAAACCAAAGAGCGCCACGGAAACCAGTAAGGCCATATCGAGTCTCTTGCGTCAAACCTTGATCCGTATAATCTTGCGAATCACCAACTGACCTACGATCTGACCCGCCACAGACCCGGCAATGAGCATCTTGCCGTCGGGATCGGCCAGCATCGACTGCAAATAACCGGGCGCCACTATCAACATGAGGATGGTGGTAGCCACCGGCAGGATCGTGAGCACCAGGGCCGTCGTCCTGGCGTGGGCACTAGCCGCCCTCACCTGCCCCTTGAGCCGGAAGCGTTCTCTTATGACGTGCCCCAGCCGCGTGAGAATCTCACCCAGGTTGCCGCCAGTCTGTTTTTGCAGGATCACGGCCGAGACGAAGAAGCGCACGTCCAGCAGCGGCGCCCTCTCCGCGAGGTTGTATAAGGCGGTTTCCAGCGGAGCGCCCAGATTCTGCTCGTTAAACAAACCGCGGAATTCGATCCCCAGCGGGTCGGGGGAATCTTCACTCACCATACGCAGGCTGATGGTGAAGGCGTGTCCGGCGCGCATGGACCGGGCCAGAAAATCCAGAGCTTCGGGAAGTTGCTCCTCGAAGGCCGCCAGCCGGCGCGTCCGTTTGCGGCGCAGGTAGAGGTACGGCAGCGCGGCCAGCAGGGCCGCGAGCGCCGCGGCTGTCCAGCTACGGGGGAACAGCGCCGCGAGCTTCATACTCAACAGCACTCCACACAGCGCCCCGGCAGCCGCCAGCAACAGGAACCCTCCGGGCGTCCAGTTCACACCAGCCTGCCGGATCAGCCCTTCCAGCTTCGCCAACAGCGCCAAGCGCTCCAAGCACACTTCCAGCCAGGGGCGCTTGCTCCTGCCCATATCCCGCAGCAGTTTGGCGCTCCCCACGGCGGGGTCTTCGGTGACCGTACGCAGCATGGCGGACATCTCGCGCTGGCGCCACCACTCATAAAACTTCAGCCCCAGCGCGATGGACAGCAGCACAAAAGTGAAGAGCACCAGGAACAGCGGCAAGGAAACGGGCATAGCTAGGCGACCTCCTGAAAGCCCTGGAAGATGTGCGCCGGCAGTTCCAGGCCGCAGGCGGCCAGCCGTTCGTAGAATTTAGGCCGTATGCCGGTGGCCCGGAAGGCGCCGCGCACCAGCCCCTTTTCCGTGAGCCCCTTCTTATCGAATACGAACAGGTCCTGGAGGGTGACCAGATCGCCTTCCATGCCGGTGACCTCCGTCAGGTGCGTGACGCGGCGGGCGCCGTCGCTGAAACGCGTCACCTGTACGAAGAGGTCCACCGCGGAAGCCACCTGCTGGCGTATGGAGCGCACCCCCATATTGGCGTTGGACATCCCGACCATAACCTCCAGCCGGCCTACCGCATCCCGCGGCGTATTGGCGTGGATGGTGGTGAGAGAGCCATCGTGGCCCGTGTTCATGGCCTGGAGCATATCGAGTGCCTCCTCGCCCCGCACTTCACCCACGATGATGCGGTCCGGCCGCATACGCAGGGCGTTGATCACCAGCTCGCGTATGCGTATGGCGCCAAGCCCTTCAATGTTCGGCGGACGCGTCTCCATGCGCGCCACGTGCACCTGCTGCAAACGCAGCTCGGCGGCGTCCTCGATGGTCACGATGCGCTCATCCTCCGGGATGTAACTGGAGAGCGCGTTCAGCAGCGTGGTCTTACCCGAGCCGGTGCCGCCGCTGATCAGGATGTTCAGGCGGGCCTTCACGCAGTATTCCAGCATCAGGCGCATGCCCTCGGTCAGGGTCAGGCTGCGCACCAGATCCTGGGGGCGCAACGCGTAGCGCCCGAAGCGCCGGATCGACAGCAAAGGGCCATCCACGGCGACCGGCGGAATGGCGGCGTTTACCCGCGATCCGTCCGGCAGGCGCGCGTCCACCAGCGGCGAAGACTCGTCCACCCGTCGGCCGACCTGCGCCACCACCTTCTCGATGATGCGCAGCAGGTGAGCGTTGTCCTTGAACTGCACCGGCGTGCGGTGCAGTTTGCCGGCCTGCTCCACGTACACCAGGTGCGGCGTGGTGACCAGGATATCGGAAATGGTGGGATCCTGCAGCAGCGGCTCGAGCGGGCCCAACCCGAAGACCTCATCCAGCACCTCCTCGACGACCCGGTCCCGTTCCGCCCGGCTGAGCGGAGTCTTTTCCTGATCGACCAGGTGGACTAGCGCGGTCCGGATCTCCAGGCGCGCCCGCTCTCCCGGGATGGAGGAGAGCGCTTCCAAGTTAATGCGGTCGAGCAACTGGTGATGCAGCGCGAATTTCAATTGCTGGTATTCGGGCGTGTAGGATTCGGTGTGGAAAAGCCGCGCCACCCATCCCGAGTCGGGCGTGGACTGCGGCGAGCTGTTCCACCCGTTGCCCATGTGCGCGCTCCCTTATCCGAACAGGCCGAACCGGCGCTTGCCCTTTTCCGCGGGAGCTCCCGCCAGACGCAGGGCAAAGGCCGAGAGTTGGCGGCTGAGATGACTGCCCGGCGGCAACAGCTTGCCCTTGCAAAACGCGTCGTAGAGCGCGTAATAGTCGTTGGGCAGCATGGTATCGATGGGCAGTCCCAGGATGCGCTCGAGTTCCTCGGGAGTCACATCCGGCCGCTGCGGTGTCCGGTTCAGGATCACGTGCAGGCGGTTACCGTTGCCGGCGTTCACGAGCATCTGGACCGCATGCTTGGCCTGGTGCAACGCCGGAACTTCCAGCGTAGTGACCAGGAAGATGTCATCGATTTCATCCAGCACAGTGAGCGTGGCCAGATTCAGGGTGCAGCCCAGGTCCACCACGGTCCAGGCGTAATTGGCGCGGACCAGCGTCAGTACCTGTCGCAAGGCTTCTCCCGCGACCGGCTCCTTGGGCATATAGCCGGCCGGCGCCGCCAGAATTTCCAGGCCGGCCCACTCCGTCGATACCAGGGCGTTCCAATAGCTGATGTCCAGCCGATGCAGGTTCTGCACCGCATCCAGCACCGAGTAGGGCGATTTGACCTTCATCAGGAAACCCACAATTCCCGACTCCAGGTCCAGATCGGCGAGCAAGCTGCGCTCGTCGCGCTGCGCGCTGACGCGTCCCAGCTCCGCCGCCAGGTGGCAGGCGATGGTGGTAGCGCCGCAACCGCCTTTCGCCGAGAGGAACCCGACGACCTTTCCCGGCGGACGGGTGTTCTCGCGCACGCGGCCACGCCCCTCGGCCTTGCGCTCCACGGCCTTCCGCAGGTTGCTTTCGAGCGGCGGGTATAGAAACTCATGCGCGCCGGCACGCACAGCGGTGAGGATGGTATCCGGTTCGGCTGCCGTATGGAGAGCCACCAACATCGAATCGGGCGAAGCGCCGCGGACTCCGCGCACCGCTTCCTCGACCGGCTGGGAAAGCTGCGTAATGTCCAGCAGCACGATTTCCGGCCGCAAGGACTCTACCTTTTCGAGAAACGAGGGCCAGTTGCGCAGGTCGCGCTGTTCCATGACCACCCGGACGGCCAAGCCTCGCAGAGCGGCCTGCACCTGGTCCCACAACTCGCTCGCTTCGATCGCCAGGCCGATGGTAGTAGGCATGGCGACAGGCTTGCGTGGGTTCCGATCGAGAATGAGTGAAGCCATTACTGTGCTCCTCCCGGCCCAGTCGGAGGACTGGAGCGCGAGGACGGCGCGGACTCCGGCGCCTCCTTTTGCTTCTCCAGCTCCAGTAACTGTTCGAGCGGTATGTCCTTGTGCGCCGGCAGCACGGGAACCGCTCCGGTGACCTCCGCGCCGGGAGTCCGCGGCGCCTCCCGGGCCGTATCTTTCAAAAACTCCGCAGGCATACGGATCTCGGGACGCGCACCTCCGGCCGGGACAGGCCGCACCAGCAGCGGTGTGATAAGGACCATCAATTCCGAGTTGCTGCGCGTGCGCGAACGGCTCTGAAAGAGCTTGCCCAGCAGGGGGATGTCCCCTATGCCGGGAATCTTGTTGAGGCTGTCGGTGATGTTGTTGTCCAGCAGGCCCGCGATGACAAAGCTCTGGCCGCTCTCCAGCTCGACCTCGGTCTGTACGCGACGGGTGGCCAGCGCGGGGATGGTATAACCCTGGAACTGCAAGGCATTGGCAAAATCGAGCGAGCTGACCTCGGGGGCTACCTGCAAACGGATGGTACCGCGGGGAGTTACCCGTGGCAGAAAGTTGATGCGGACGCCATATTCGCGGAACTGAATGGTGACCGCCCCCGCCGTGGCCCCGCCTTGCACCACGGGAAAAGGAAACTCGCCGCCGGCCACGAAGCTGGCGGGCTTGCCGTCGATCGCCAGCACGTTCGGCTCTGCCAGCAGTTCCAGGAGGCTCTGGCTTTCCAGCGCCTTGATGAGGGCCCCCAGATTCAGATCCTGCCGGAACAGAAAAATGTTGAGCGCATCGCTCAGCGTGAACTGGACATTACCGCCCTGAATTTGCGGGATCGTCGGTCCAAACTGGCCGGTGGTTACCTGGCCAACCGTGTTGCCCGTTCCGGTACTCAGCAGGTTGACGCCGAGCGCGGAGCTGGCCGAGCGATCCACGTCGGCGAAGCGCACCTGGAGCAGAATCTGGGCCGGGGCAGCGGGCACGTCCACCCGCAGCAAATCGACCACTTTTCCCAGCGTGGACGCCATACTCAGGGCGCGCGCGGCACTAGTGAGGTCTTTTACGGTGCCGCGCAGAAAGACCGCGTCGGCCTCGAGATCAAGGCCCACGTCCTGGCCAGCCAGTTCGCGTTCGATTTGCCGCCGGACGGCTTCGATGTGGGTCGTGCTGGGCCGCACGCTCAGGTCGTACATACTGCGCGAGCCGTCCTGTTGCCATAGAATGACCGTGGTTTCTCCGGGGGCCTTGCCGTTGATGAGAACTTCGCGCGGGTTCACTGCCAAGGCATCGGCCAAGTCCCCGTTGGCCACCGCGACGCGGCGCAAATCCGCGGGACAATCCAGAACAATCGATTTGCCGACGGTGACCACCAGGTCCCGCGGGCGCGTGTCGGCGGCAACGGCACATGCCTGCGGCAGCCCCATACATAACAGAGGCGCCGCCAGCCACCAGCTTCCTCGCGAGCTTCCTCGTATCATGGCCGGACCTCCCGTGGCTCGAACTGCGTCTCCGTCCGCTTCGTGCCAAGGATCACCTCGACCATCCGGGGTTTGAGAGTAGCCGGCCCTGCCACGGGAACCGTTGGACGGGGCACGGGCGCCGCCTGCGCGCCGGGTCTGGCTTCCGGAGCGAGCGCTATGCCCGAATGGAATAATTGAGCGACTGCGCTGCCGGGTGTTTTGGCGATCTGCGTGTCCAGCGGATTGCGCAGCACCAGCTGGATAGTGGTTTGGCTGCTGGCCAGACTCAACATCTCCGCCTGCTCCGGCGTGGCCAACAGGTTCACCACCTGCACGGAAACCGGCTTGCCTTCTACATCCTTCTGGAAATTCTGCCCGGCGGAGAGCACTTGCACGTTTTGCAGCAGCGTCTTGGTTACGCCTCCCAGCGAGGCGCCGCCCGGCGGATTGCCGGACACCAGCACATCCACACGCATCCCCGGCACCACGAAGCCCGCGACTCCGGCGATTTCATTAACCCGTATGGCCACGGCCCGCATTCCTTTGGGGATTAGGGCCGCCAGGCCGGCGCCGCCCCCCTTGGGCGCCAGGCGGCTCTCGACCACCGGCTCATTATTGAAAATGGGTGAGATCACGCCGCGTCCGACAATGTCCTCTTTCTTCTGAAGGGCGCCCTCCGGAACGCTGCCGGACCAATCGCCCAGGCGGAGATCGACGTCTCGGATCAGGGCGCCCGGTTCCAGATCGCGCGCGGCCAGAATCAGTTTTGTATTCGCGGGCGACACAGGGGTTGTCACGCGGCCCCCTAAGAGCCGGTACAACAACAGGCTGGCGCCGGCCGAGACGATGAAGGCAAATGCCAGAACAGAAAGTAGTCGTTGATTCATGCTTCACTCGCGGGCCCGCCCACCCCGGCGAGCGGCCCTCTCCGCAGCAGGCTCCGCGCATGCGCGCGGCCCGCCGGAGGCCTCTTACCTGAGCCGGCCCTAATCCTCTTCCCCGAGGCGCCGCATGCGCCTCAGCACGGTTCATTGGGTATATCGGCCGGCGGATCACGAAGCTGTAGGGGAACCTAAGAACCAGCGGCGACGCTCAATTGCGAATTGCCGTTCGACCAAACGGTGCTGATGCTGCCCCGTACGCTCGTAAACAGCGCAGCCAGCGACACAAGGCGAGCATCAGGACCTACTCGGCCAGGTCTTGCCCCCGGTCGCTAGTCCAGAATTACGTCCAGAACGTGCTCACGATCGTTTCTCCCTTGGATAGATGGTTGCGGTTTTGGCGCCGCTCGCGGGAGAAACAGCGGCAACCGGTTCGAGCAATAAGGCCGGCGCCCGGACTGACCGGAAAATCAGGGCTACGCCATCGTCATAAATCAGGCGCCAGGCGCTGGACTGTTTCAGCGCGCCGGCCAGCGGTGCATCTGGCGGCAACAGAACGGTGTCCACGCGATAACGTCCCAGATACTCTTCCCAGCCGGCCTGCACTCCCATCGCTTTGATGTACTCGCTGGCGAACTCCGCTCCGTAGAAATCGCTCCGGCCATCCATGAAAACGCGGCCGCGGGGATACTGGCGATAGATGAGGTAGCCGCCCCACAAGTCTTCGGTGAAGATGCCGCGGTAGAGTCCGGCCTTCTCCAGCAGGCCGGCGGCGGCCACAGGGAAGGTCTTGGGATCGAACTCCGCGCTATAGCGCGAGGGCGGTCGCGGTGCGTAGAGCACCGCTGCCAACGCCAATAGGGCGGCGGCGCTGGTCGGATGCCAGCGGGGCACAGCGTCGAATGCGCTCAAATCCTGCGTCAGGCCGCGCAGCGCATGCAGCCCGCGCCGCAGCCAGTCGGCCCAGTGCATTGCCGTAGCGTTGCGCAAGCCTTCCGCGAGGATTCCGGCCGCGGGCGCGGCGGCCAGCAGCACGAAGATCTCCACGTTGCGCGCGGAATAGAGCGCCAGATGCGCCCAGAGGACGAACAGCAGCGGCCAGGTCAGACGCCCACGCCGCAACCGCCAGAAGGCCGCGGCGGCGCCCGCCAGCAGCAGGATTTCGAAATAGCGGGCCTGCGCGCCCTGAAAATTCAAGGATTGGAATTCCATGATGTTGCCGCGATAGAACCCGTCCCCGAGATACTGCAAGATGTGGACGTGCAACCGGTAGAAGTATGGATTGACGAAGGTCGCCAGGGCGCAGCCTGCAGCGGTCCAGCCGTAGCGGCGCGCGAGCTGGAGGGCGGCGCGGCGCTCCTCCACGCTGGTTTTCCGGAGCAGCACCGCGAACTGGGCGGCCGCATAAACGGCAATCAACACGACACCCACGAAAAATCCGCCATGCAGATTGGTCCAGAGGACCATCAGCGGCGGCAGCAGCCACAGCAGTTTGCGAGCGTGCCCTGGGTCGCCGTTGTCGGCACGCTCCAGAACGGTGGAGAATACCACCGTGAACAGCATGGTGAACAAGTGGGGACGCGCCAGCCAGTGTCCGGCCGAGCCAGCCGCGGCGAGCAGCGTGCAGGCCAACGCCACCAACGCGTCGCCGGACTTGCGGCGCGCCAGCCGGAACAGCAGGGCGAAGGTCAGTGCCAGCACGAGGCTGCTGGCCGCCAGCACGGCGGCCATGCCGAGATGCAGGTGCAGCCAGCCGAACAGCACATCCCACAGCCACTCCCAGGCAAACCAGGGCTGCCCGGAACGGGTGAAGGAAAAGATGTCGCGGTCCGGCACGCACCCATGCGCCAGGATCCATTCGCCTGTGCGCAAGTGCCAGCCCGTATCGCCATCCCCCAGCAGAGTCTGGGCGCCCTTCATCCCGCCGAACAGGAATGCCAGCGGCATGACGAACGCCACGTCGGTCATGGACGGCAACAGGCGCAAAAGGACCGGGGGCCTGGGGGGTTGCATACCTTAGAACTGAATTCTCACTTTCGAAGAGGCCGGCAGATCGATGGTCGCCGTCGGACTCTGGGAACCGCGGCCGGGCCAGAACATGCTGATCATCGACGTAAACGGATAAGTGGCGTCGATCTCGACGGTGTTGCCGATGGAGTATCCGGCCGGATCCGGACAGCCGCTGGAGTTGCTCAAGCAATTGTTCAAAACGCAAGATACCGGGGCGACGCCTTGGGTGATGAAGGGCAGGCTCAGTTGTGTGGGGTCGAGCCCGATACCGCCGTTCCGCACCTGCGCGGCCACCTGCGCCACAGTCACCGTACAAGTATTGGGCGAGGTAGCGCAGAGCTGGCCGTGTACGCTGGCATAGCGCGCCCCCACCTTCACGGAGTTCACCAGCGTGTGGTAAATCCACATGCCGCGGGCCATCTCGAAGGTCGAGATCAGCAGGAAAATCATGGGGATGCCCACCAGCGTGAACTCCAGCAAGGAGTTACCCCGGCTGCCTGCGCGCGGCCGCTTCGATGACGTCATGGCGCCGCACTCTTGACGCGCTGCTGGACCGTGCGCGCGATGGTGTACTGCGCGGGCAGGCTCAGAATTGGAATCAGGCTCATGGTCTGATAGGTCACCGTGACCTGCGACGCCGCCGAGCCGTCGGCGCCGCTAACGGACGTGGCCGTCACCGTCAGCGGCGCAGCACCGCAGGAAGCCAGGCTGCGCGCGTTGGACATCGCATTCATCTCGGTCAGCGCATACTGGCAGGCGCCGGTACTGTCGGCCGCCGTGCCCGCGCTCGAAGCCGTGTAAGATACCGCCGCGCGCGCCGCGTTTTCGGTGCAGATCAACGCCACGGCGTAGAAACCCATGTCGAAGACGCCTATAAAAAGGAAGAAGATCCAAGGCGCCAGTAGTGTCGCTTCGATCACCGCGTGGCCGCGGCGTGACGCGCGATCCCGAAGTTGCAAGCCACTGTGCATAAACAGGCTACTTGAGGACAGGCACGGCCCGGGCCAAATGCAGGCCGTGACGGCCCTGCGCATCTCCCACGTTTTCAATCCGCCGCTTTGGGCCGGGTTGGCCACCGACCGGGCGTAGTGTATCGATCAGAGACGATTGTCTGGAATTGAAACGGTCGCCGGGCGCGGTTGGCGTTGGGAGAGACGGGCGATCCAACTGGAAGTATGCGATCGGAAGACCAGGCTTTCAGGCCTCGCTTGCGCCATTGCAAGTTGGGCAGGGCGCTTGCCTAACAACTCGATTACCTTTTGAACGTCCGCCAGGGTGATTGATGAATCGCATGCTCCGAATGGGGGTCGCACTGCAGGCGGACGGATAGGCCCGCTTCGTTGGCGACCACCTGGAGATAGTCCCAGCGAGACGCCCGCGCCTCCTTCGACTCGATGCGCACCGCCCCCCGGACTGACATGCGGTCTCGTTTGGAGTAGGCTGGTCAGGGAGGGTGCATTCGCGCCGCTGAAAGGCGACCATCGCCCGGCGCCTTACGCTCCCGCCCAATCTCATCAAGGAGACAAAACATGATCAAGTCCGTTTTGATGTTCGCCGCGCTCGCCGCTGTTGCCGCGAGTCTCAGTTTCGCGCAGCAAAGTCCCAAGGCCGAGACCACCGTCACCATCGCCGGCAAGACCCTGACTATCAAGTACTCGGCGCCTTCCATGCGCGGCCGAAAAATCTTTGGAGATGGCGATCTGATCTCGCACGAGAAGAACTATCCCGTCTGGCGCGCGGGCGCCAACTCCGCGACGGCTTTTCACACCGATGCCGATCTCGACATCCAAGGCCTCCGCGTGCCGGCGGGCGACTATACGCTTTACGCGAACGTGGCCGATCCCGACCAGTGGGAACTCATCGTCAATAAGCAGACCGGCCAGTGGGGTCTCACCTATAAGAAGGATATGGACCTGGGCCGCGTCAAGATGGAAATGAGCAAACCAGCCGCGCCCATCGAGACGTATAAAATGACGCTCTCTGGCGCCGGGGGGAACGCCGGCAAACTCCAGTTGGAATGGGAAAACCATATCGCATCCGTTTCTTTCACGGTGAAATAACGCCCCAAAGGACCGCGGGCCATGCGCGCCTTGGCCGTTGCGATGGCGGTGGCGATGGGCTGGGCGTCGTGCCAGGCGCAGGATCTGAAGCCTATCCCGCCTCCGGGACCTCGCGCCCGGAACCTCTCGCTCGAACGCCTCCTCATCATCTGTGGGTCGCTTTCGGCATCAACCGCACGTATGTAGGACGGACGGCCCCTTCCGCCATGAACGCGCAGGAGATGGAAATCTACGTGACCGTTGTCCGAAGGCGTCTACCCGCTTGAGGCTGGGCCTCACTTGGACCGTGTTTCGAAATTCGCCCGACCGCGAGACGTACTTCCAGTCCGTCGGATACCCGAAGAAGCCGCATATCCAACGTGCGCCGACGCCGGCCCCGCGGCGTGGCGGCAAGTGCTTGCATGCCACAAGCTTGCGGGAACATTTCGTTTTAGCGTAACGTATCAAATTACGGATGCCTTATTGCAGCCAATGCGGAAACCAGGTGGACACCGGCGATGTCTACTGCGCTAAGTGCGGCGCCCGGCAGCCCGTAGCGTACCCGCGCCCCGCCGATCCGTTCGCCACCATCACGCCGCGCACGGCATCCATCCTGTGCTATATCCCCGGACTCGGCTGGATCGGCTCGATCATCGTGCTGGCGTCGCAAAGGTTTCGCAACGACCGCATCGTACGCTTCCACGCCTTCCAAGGCCTGTATTTGTTTGTGGCCTGGCTGATCGAAGACTGGGTGCTCACGCCCATTCTCTCCGGTATCCCGCACGTCCACCTCAATGGCATCGTCAAAGCGTTGCTGCTGTTCATGTCCATCTTCATGATCATCAAGGCCAGTCACGAGGAGGCGTACTCGTTGCCCATCATCGGCGAACTGGCGGAGCGGTCTGTTTCGGACAAGTAGATTGGGGAGGCCGCGACCCCGGAACCATCAAGGCGTGGTATATTTATTCATAACACTGAATAAACATGCATTCTCGCGCCGGCATCGTCGGATATCGTGGCTATAGCGGAGCCGAACTACTCCGTATACTTGAACGCCACCCGCGCGTCCGCCCGGTGCTGCTCGAACATCGCGAAGACGCCGCGCACCCTCGCCCACACCCCTCACCCGCGCCCCGCCACGCGCCGGCCACTCCGGACGCCGTATGCGCGGAAGGAATCTCCATCGTCTTCCTAGCTACCCCGCCCGACGTGTCCATGGAGCTGGCGCCCGCCATGCTCTCAGCCGGAGCTAAAGTCATCGACCTGAGCGGCGCCTTTCGCCTGCGCACGCCGGCCGCCTACGCTGCCTGGTACAAGGAGCCGCACACCCAACCCGAACTGTTGGCGGAAGCCGCTTACGGGCTTCCGGAGTTCTGCCGCGACCGCATCGCCTCCGCGCGCCTGGTCGCCAATCCCGGCTGCTTTCCGACCGCGGCCAACCTGGCGATCCATCCGCTCGTCGAAGCCGGCGTAGTCGACCGCCACGCTGGCGTCGTCTGCGACGCCAAGTCCGGCGTGAGCGGCGCCGGCCGCAAGCCCAGCCTCAAGACCAGCTTCTGCGAAGTCACGGGGAACTTCGCGGCCTACTCCGTGCTGCATCACCGGCATGTTCCGGAAGTCCTCATGATCAGCGGCTTGGAGGAGCGCGAGTTCAGCTTCACCGCGCAGCTTCTGCCGGTCGATCGCGGAATCCTGGAAACCATCTATGTTCGCGTGCAAAATGGGACGAGCGCGCCAGATCTCCTCGAGATCTACGAGAAGCGCTATGCCGGGGAGTCCTTCATTCGCCTGTACCCCGCCGGCCACCTGCCGGACCTGCACGCGGTCGTCCGCACCAACTATTGCGACATCGGAGTCACCGTGGACGCCGCGACTGGACGCGCCGTAATCGTCAGTGCCATCGATAATCTGGTGAAAGGCGCGGCCGGGCAGGCGGTCCAGAACATGAATCTGCTGCTGGGCTATCCTGAGGCGGAGGGCTTGCTGTGAAGCTGCTGGTGAAACTCGGCGGCACGCTCCTCGATGCGGATGCCACGTGCGAAAGTCTGGCGCGGCAGATCGCTGCCATCGCGCGCAGCGTTCAAACTGTAGTAGTCCACGGCGGCGGCCGCCAACTGACCCGATACCTCGCCGAGCGCGGCGTCGAGAGCCGCTTCGTCAACGGACTCCGCGTGACCACGCCCGAAATCTTGGACGCCGTCATTAAAGTCGTCGCGGGCAGCGTCAATCGCCAACTGGTCGCGGCCCTAAACGTGGCGGGCGCGCGCGCCGTGGGAATTTCCGGTATCGACGGAGGTCTCGTAGTAGCCGATCCTATGGACCCTGCGTTGGGCAGCGTCGGGCGCGTGGTGCATGCCGACCCCGCGCTGCTTCATGCGCTGCTGGCCGCCGGCTTCCTGCCGGTAGTGGCCTGCGTGGCGGCGGATCGGCAAGGCCGCTGCTTCAACGTCAACGCCGATCAACTGGCCGTCGCCTGCGCGGTGGCCTTCGGCGCGGACCAGTTGACGTTTCTCACCGATGTGGAGGGTGTGCTGGACGCCCAAAAACGGCTGCTGCCGCATCTCACGCTGGCCGATAGCGAAGCGCTCATTGCTGCGGGCGCCGCCACCGGTGGCATGCAGGCTAAGCTCCGCGCCGCGCACGCCGCCCTGCGCCAGGGCGTGTCCCAAGTGCGTATCGCCGCCGGCGCCGCCGATCGCATTCTCGAACGGATTCTGGCCGGCGACGATGTGGGGACGCAGCTCTTAGCCGCGGAGGTCTGCGCAACATGATCAGTGGACTGAGGGAGGATGCCGTTGTCGAACACGCCCGCCCGCACCGGGAACTCGCGGTCCGCAAAGCCGGCATGCACGATATCCGGCCGATTCTGGATTTGATCAACGGCTACGCGGCCCAGGGAATCATGCTGCCGCGCACCGAGTTCGAAGTTTCCGAAGACATACGCGACTTCTCCGTGATCTTGGCGGACGGCCGGCTGTTGGGATGCGGCGCGCTGCACTTTTATACGCCGGTCATCGGCGAGATCCGCTCGCTGGCCGTTGCCGAAAGCGCTAAGACTCACGGCGTCGGCAAGCGCCTGATTGAGGCGCTGACAGGCGAAGGGGATGGCTATTCGCTCGATGCCGTATTCGCGTTCACCTATGTCGCGGAGTTCTTTCGAAAAATGGGCTTTCAGGAGGTAGAGCGCGGCGCACTGCCGCTGAAGGTCTGGAAGGATTGCGTGCGCTGCCCGAAATTCCAGTGTTGCGACGAGATCGCGATGATTCGCATTCTGCGCCCTCAGCACTGGGGGGAGTCTCAACATCAGTTCTCCGAAGATGGTGGGCCGCTCGTCCAGTTGCCGGTGCTCCGCGCGCCCGGACATCCCAGTGGTGGGTCAGTTTCAGGGACGGCATGATACGGGCGGTTGGCGCGGGGCCGCATCGCTGGATCGATGCCAGCTTTGCCGGTCGTAATCCCTTGTAGCGGCTTTCGCGCCCAGGTTCCGCATGGCCGGGTTGGTAACGAACCACAGCGTCGTAGAAAGTTGCGCAAGTGATCGCCGCGCAAAACATCCATGTCACCTGTTTTAGCTGCCGTCGCGCATTCGGGCACGAGTTCGTGGGCGCCCCAGCAACCAAGTCGCGTTTGCTAGTATTTAACTGATGCAGGAATCGCTTGGAGATCCCGCGAAGAGCGCACTCGCGGGCGAGGGATCTATGTTCCGAGCGATGAAAGCGGAACCAGATGGCCTGCCAATGCTCGGGCGCTCGGGCCGCGAACTTGGCGTCCGACTTGACGGTCCAATCCGCGACCTACCCGTGCGAGAGGGCATCGTTGAGCCTGAAACAGGAGGTATGTCGGTGGCGCTTGATGCTGCACTGAACTTGCCTAAGCCGCGCCTTCCCAGGTCGCTCGGGGGAGAAAGCCGGGATCCCGTCTTCGCTATGCGAAAGGCAGAGGTTCCTGAAGCTCTGATCCTGCGCGTGGACCGGTATCCCCATGCCTTGGTCGAACCCATCCGCCGATGCTTGCTCGTTGAGTTTGAATCTGAAATCGCACGCACGCGCGCTTTCTGGAGTAAGGTGCATGACTGAAGAGTTCGCTCATTACCGGCAGCTCGAGCGTCGCTTGTGGATGGCGCGCTGGATCCACGAAGGATCGGAGTCGCCGGAAGAAGACACCACGCTTGACGAAATGGAGGAGACTTGGCTTCAGTTAAGCGATGAAGAGCAAGACTTGCTACGCCGAGAGCCGCCGAAATGCTGGCCAACCGAGTCGCCTTCATGGCCTCCTCAACTCGCGGGCGGACCGTATGCCTTAGCGCCCATGCCTTGGGCTTACGAGGGGTTCCACTCGCCTCTGGACGCCATCCTGGACGCGGAGGCCGCATGACAGCCACCGATCCCCAGTCTGCAGCAGTGCAGTTGCACGATTGGTTCGAGAGCATTTTACGTCTAACGGAAGAAAGCCTCTTCAGCATCGCGCCTGAGGGACCACACCGGGACGCGGTCGTGCTGGACACCCTCAGGAGGAATGCGCGGATCCTCTCTCAAGCCGAGCTTGATTACGAGGGGAAGCTCTACGGCCCCTTATGTTTTTTTCTGGCTGCGGCATGCCGGAGGCTGGGAACCTCCTTGGCGGCGGGCCATTGGCGAGCGGCGATGAACAATGTGATCGACCTGCAGAACCGGCTGGTGAGCGCTCGTGACGAGTCGCATGATGTCGGTCTGGACATCGGCAGCCCGGCAGTGGTGTTTAAGCGAGAGTTCGACGAGGCGATTCAGCAGTCCGGCCTTGCGGGCGGCGCTTCTTATCTCGGCAAAGACGACCGCGCAGTCGCGCTGGGTCTCGCGATTAACTGGGGAATGCGCCTCCTGATTGCCTATGCTTTGGAATGCTCTCGCTCGGATGGCTCCGATCGCAAAGATCTCGCTTGGGTACGGAGCCTTGTGAAACCGCTCCTCACCGCCTCCGGTTGATGCAGGACGAGATGCAGGGTCGGTCCCTTTCGGAAGAAAGGAAGCACCCGGACTACGACCGGTCCCAGTTGGTTGACGCGCATCCGGAGGTTGTGGGCAGAGCTTGTCGACTTGAGTGGAGTATTCCGAGGCGGCACCGACATACCGACGCTCGGTCCAGATGGACTGTTAAATCACACTATCTGTATGTCTTTTTGGCCTTGCTCGCTGTGCGTCCAGGGACGCCGTTCAGGAAAGCATTCGCGTTCTGTCGACTCTTGGCGCTCCCTATATCGGACGGGGCGCGTCCCTTGTGCCACGCAGTTCAGAACTGGCGTCACGCCTGCAAGCCTATAGCCTTCCTGCAGGCCTCGTGCATCACCTTCATAACGAATATCGCGCGGTCAATGCGAATCCCGCTCGCGCTCGTCTTTTCGTGAAGATAACGCCATTCAACGAATGCATTGGATAGCTCTGCGACGCATGTGCGGAGATCCGGGCTACCGGCTGGAGGGAGCTCAAGACGACACGCTGGCAATACTGCGCTTATGTCGTTGTGGGCCGCAACGGGGAGCGAACCGAGCAACTTCAGCAGGTCATGGCCCTTTAGTACGATGCCGTGACTCCTCGCCAGGGTCTTCAGATAGAGCTCTATGCTGAATGCGCTATTAACCACGAACGGGGCGACATCAAAAACGTTATACGGGCTACGCAGCAAGCCTTTCTTGTGCAGGTGGGAAGCCGTCGTTGCGAAGGAAAGCGCTTGGCGGAACATCGTTTTGACCGGGTCGGACTTCCGGTAGAGTCCTTTATCCTTGAGGAACTGTATGGTGAGTGCGGAGTCCTTCTCGAAGTCGCCGGTTACCGGCATCTCACCTACCACGACGCCATTCAGAACCAATTCGGTTGTGCGGCGCTCGTCTTCCGCCATCTTCATCGTCATGGCACGAAACGGGACTTCCGCTCAAATGTATCGAAGGCCCAAGAGGCACGATTCCCGGGTAACCGGATTAGGACTCAGAAACGCTTCCGCATCCTTTCGTTCCACCTGGTCGCATCCCCGGCACGCCCGAAACCGTCCCCCTAGCAATACCCCCAAACAGGGGTAGCATCCCGCCCCCTCAAAACCCGACCAAAAACCGCCGTGAAATTCCGCACGACATGGACTATACTACTATTCAGGATAAAGTAATCCTTAATTGCTAATAGCTGAATCGAGGAATCATGCGCGCCCAAACGGTTGAAGTGAAGGCATCCACCGGCCGGGTACTCTGTTGCACCGTTTTTCGCCCAGGCGGGAAGAAGTTGATGGCCAAAGGCCACATCATCAGCGACGAGGACATCAAGGTTCTGGAATCCGAAGGCATGGAAACCATCTGGGTGACCGAGTTGGAGGAAGGCGAGGTCAGTGAAGACGATGCGGTCTGCGCGGTAGCCAGCGAAATGGGCTGCGGGAGCTTCGAAATCCGGCTAGCGGCGGGCGGCCGCGCCAATCTGCTGGCGACCGAAAAATGTTGCGTGCTGGTTGACGATGAGCTGCTGAAACAGATAAACTGCACGGCCAGCGTAGTCATCGCCACGGCGCTGAATTTCAGCTTTGCGATGCCTGGGCAGCGCATCGCCACGGTGAAGAGCGCGCCCTTCGCCGTTTCCAAGGCGCAGCTCGAAGCCGTTACCGGGATTCTGAAGGAGCGCGGCCCGATATTGCAGGCGCGGCCTATGCGCAGCCCCAGCGTCGGCGTTTTGTACACCGATGCGCTCAGTGGGGATCGCGCGCGGCAGTTGTTTGAGAACATCATGCGCCAGCGTCTGGAGCGGTTTGGCGTAACGGCTAATTTCGTCCTGTCCTGCACGGAGGATGAGGCTGCGGTCGCCAAATGCCTGCAGCACTTGCTGCGGTCCAAGCCGGCCGTGATTCTGATTGCGTCGACCACCGCGCCGGCTGGTCCGGAAGACGTAGTCGGACAGGCCATGGAACGGATTGGGGGCCGCGTGGAGCGATTCCTGGCGCCCGTCGAACCGGGGAACTTGTTGCTGCTGTCATATAAGGATGACATTCCCTTGATTTCGGCGCCTGGATGCTTCCGCTCCGCCAAGGCCAACGTGGTAGACTTGGTGCTTCCTCCATTGCTGGCCCGCTATCATGTCACGGGCTGGGAGGTGGGCTGCCTGGGACATGGCGGCTTGCTCGGGTAATTTGGACGATCTCCTCCACCCCTGTAGGTTGTAACCTCCGAGCAACCTACAGGTGCTCCACGACCGGGCGCTTGACCAGCGCCCGGTCCTTTTTTTTGGAGTCGAAGCCCGTGCAGTTCCGATTCGGAGCCGCGACCGCGAGGGAGTGGTTTTTCCCGGCCTCAGTTGCCAGCCCCCGCCGGCCGGTTCTCCTCGCCTTCCTTCTTCTTGGGCTCGGGCTTCGGCAGCGGCTTGCGCGGCAGCCTCTCGTCGCGCGTAGCCGCATCGTAAACCACTGAAGCCATGATGGCCGAAGCCTCCATCAAATCGCCCGCCTGCAAATGGTCGTATACATCCGCGTTGGAGTGATGCGTTTCCGTGGAATAGTCCAGCGGATCCTGTATGAACTGGAAGCCGGGCAGTCCGACCGCGTCGAAGGACTGGTGGTCCGTCCCGCCCGTGTTGCGGATCGTCACCGTGCTCGCTCCATAATCCTTGAACGGCTCCAGCCAGGCTTGGAAGATGGGCCGCATCATGTCGTTGCCCTGCAGATAGGCGCCGCGAATCTTGCCGGTGCCGTTGTCCAGGTTGAAGTAACCGGAAAGCTTGGCGTGCTCCGGCTTGAGCGCCATGCTCTCGCGATCCGCGAAGTGTGCCTTTACATAGGCCCTGTAACCCAGCAGTCCCTCTTCTTCGCCGGTCCACAGCGCCATGCGCACGGTGCGCGCCATCTTCAGATCCAGCGCCTTCAGGATGCGCATGGCTTCCAGCACCACGGCGCTGCCGGCGCCGTTGTCGGTCGCGCCGGTGCCGCCCGTCCAGGAGTCCAGATGCGCGCCCAGCATCACCAGTTCATCCTTCTTGCTGGTGCCCGGCAACTCGCCGGTCACCGTGAAAGAATCTTGCGTGTCGTCGAGGAACTTGTTTTGAATGTCGAATTCCAGCGTGACCGGGATCTTCTTCTCGATCAGCCGCGCGATGCGGTTGTAGTTCTCGACTTCCAGCGCAACCGACGGTGGCGGTACCGGATCTTTGGGATCCTGCGAGCCGCCCGCCATGCCGAAGACAATACCGCTGGTGGCGCGATAGCTCGCGACCAGCGTCACCAGCACGCCTTCGTCGGTCAGAAACTGATTCAGCTTGTTGCGGAATTTCTCCCGCGCCGCGCGATCCGCCTGAAAGTTCGCGGGACGCGGCGGTTGTCCGGGAATGAGCGGAATCGGATTGGCAAACGGCGAGCGCGCCGAAGGATCGGGCGCCAGCGATTCCGCCGCCAGTTCCGCATCCGTGAAACGTTTCAGGTCCGGTTCGGTTTCCGATACCAGCGGCTTGGGATCGTCCAGCAGGACGATCTTGCCTTTCAGTTTGCCCTTGAACTTTTCAAGATCCGCATCCGTCTTCAACACCGCCATCACCGGCTCTCCGGAAACCGGACCGTTGGTGCCGGGCGTCCAGGGCCGTGCGAAGCCCACCAGCGGGGCGAACTGCGGCTCCTTCTGTTGCGCGCTGAAGTGCACGCAAGTCCAGCCCTTTCCGAACGGGCCCCACTTTTCCAAACCGGGATTGGCGATGCCCCACTCGGTCATGCGGCGCACAGCCCATTCGGCCGCGGCCTTGAGACCCGGTGAACCCGTCAACCGCGGCCCATAGACATCCGCCAGGTAGAAAGCGTTATCCATCACCTTGGAGTTCTGGAACTCCTCGGCTTTGATTTGGTTGATGGTGTACAAATCCACCTTCTCCTGAGCCAGCAGGAGAGGCGCAAGCAGCAACAGCAAGAAGTGTTTCATAGACGTGACGAGATTATCACAAATGCGGTGCGAGGGGGGATGCACGAGTCAACTGCGTGTAGCCTGCCGGACTATAAGCCGGTTTCTGTACCCTTGCGGGCGGCAGCCATTCATCTGGGCCGGACATTGCTGTCCGGCTCTAGCGACCTACCCGAGAGTTCATAGGAGCGGGCCGCTCCTCCTCTCCTATTTGGTCTTGCTCCACGTGGGGTTTACCCTGCCGGCCGAATTGCTCCGGCCGCGGTGCGCTCTTACCGCACCTTTTCACCCTTACCCGTAGACCCACTCCCCTTGCGGCGAGCGGTTCCGGGCGGTATGTTTTCTGTGGCACTTTCCGTCGAGGCTCCGTCGCCAGAACCCCTCCCGGCCGTTAGCCGGCACGCTGCCCTGCGGAGACCGGACTTTCCTCCCGTTTCCGGGCGGCTGCCCATCCGGCAGGCTACAGAACCCATTATCCCTCGCCCGGCGGCGCCGCGCGGCGCGGCTATAATAAGGACATGTTCTTTCGCCGGCAGCGCCCCGCTGCGCCTACGCTCCAGGATCGGCTCGACAAACTCAAGCGAGAGGGATTTGCGGTGACTCAACGCCCTGACGGTTCGGTCCTCGTCAGCCGGGGCGATTGCGCTATCGCGCTGCACGAGGTCAACGGCCAGGTACGGCATATGCAACCGGCCGGCATCCCGATCGGCGGCGAAATCGCGTCGCTGGTGGATGGCGGCTATCAGAAGTTCTTTCGCACCCCGTCGGGGAAGACCAAGCCGGCGCTGGCTTCCGAGTTGAAAGCCTTGCACGAGTTTGAGGAGGACCTCAAAGAGACACTGGGAGTGGACAGTCTCTACAATGAGTCCCTCGGCACCGTTTCGAGTTACTATCTTTACGACCGCGTGAAGGATCGGGACAAGGGCGCGCCCAAGCGCGTCTGGGAGCGGTAGCCAGCTTCAATCCGATAAGTTCGCAGACAGCGGTTGCGGCAGGGCCGTATCACCCGGTTCGCAATGGGCGTCCGGCGAAGCTGTAGAGCATGGTTTTGGTCACAACTACGTGTGGGCGGGCCCTCCTACCCGCGCTGAGTTCGTTCAGCGGGCTTGCGGCCCGCATTACTGCGAGCCGCGGGTCGCAGCCGGCGTGGTCGCCGAGACTATTGTGGACATCGGTGAAACGTCGCCAGCCGAATCGACAGCCTGTACTCCATAGTAGTAAGTCGTGGATGCCATGACTTTATTGTCGGTATACGCAGTAGTATTGGTGACGGCGTACTGGCTCAAGGTGGAAGGCGAACTGCCCCGCGAGATGCGGTAGCTGACGATCGTCAAGCTGCCGGTCGAGGCAGACCAAGTCAGTTTAATCTGCGTGGCCGAGGTTGCCGTCGCCTTCAAATTGCCAGGCGCCGTTGGCAAGTTTAGAGTGCGGACCTCGATGATATTCGAGTATCCCGAGGTCAGTCCACCCGCCGACGCCTTCACACCGTAATAATAGACTGTCGCCGGCGTCAGCTTCGTGTTATCGAACGAAGTGGTCGTGCCACTCAGTTGCTGGATCTGGGTCATGGTCGAAGGAGAGCTGCCGCGGAACACCAGATAGGTGCTCGGGGTCACAGTCCCTGTCGAAGCGGTCCAGGTCAGGTTGATCTGAGAGGCGGAAACCGGCGTTCCCATCAGGTTGGTCGGCGGATTCGGAGGCGATGAATTCGGCGTCGTGACGCTGACGGTGGCCGGCTGCGAGACATTGCCCCCCAGATCGTAAGCCTCAACCTGGTATGTGTAGGTCGTGCTCCCAGTAAGCCCCGTGCCCTTGAAAGTTGTCAGGATGGTGTTCGGAAGCGGCGTCCCATTCTGCCACATGTAGTACCCTGCTACGCCCACGTTATCCGTCGAAGCCTCCCACTGCACGTTCACGGTGGTAGGGCTTGACGCCTTGGCTGTCAGGTTGCCAGGGGTCGTCGGCGGAGTCGTATTTGGAGGCGAAACGATCGAGTTATAGTAACTCACGCCTGTAGGGCTAAAGAGACCTTGCAGCAGCGCCGTGGACGCCGCGGACCCCTCCTGGCTGTATAGCTGGCCGGGCGACAGAGTCGAAACAAGGCTGTAAGTCAGGTAGGTCGAGAACTCAGCCGTATCCCACGGGTTCATGAAGATCATCTCGGAGTAATTGGCCAGATTCACGATCGTTTGCAGGAAAGCTTCGTCCTCCGGCTCCCAGAAGCTGAACACCTCTCGCGACTCCTGAGTATTCCCGCTCAGTACACCCCATTCGCTGTTCCGGACTTTCCGCAACCACGTCTGCGACAGCGTAACCGGCTTGCCCGCCGCTTGGGCCATGCTGACGATGGTCAGGGCGTTCTGCCAAAAGTTGTCGTTCGTCGGCGGCCCTAACTCGTTGATCGGAAAAATGTGCATATCGAGGAAGTCGAGTGGGACGGTCACGCAGGGCTGCGTAGCCGAACACTGCTGGTCCGTGTAGCTGTTGATAAAGCCCTGAAATCCCGTCAACCAGGTGCCCACGCCGGCGCCTATCTTCATGTTGGGCACCCCCGCATCCAGTGCGCTGCTGGCGGTCTGGCTCAGCATGCTGGTGGCCCCGCTGACCGTATCCACGTTGGTTTGCCCGGTTTGCGTGGCCTCGGTGTCGGGCTCCTCCTGAAGCACGAAGTAATCCGGCTGCATCGTCTGGGCCACTACTTGCGCGGTCTGCGCGCGGGCCGCCTGATACTGGGTCCAGTTGAGCGTCGGGTAAAACGTCGCCAACTGCGTGCCAAACCCGGATCCCAGGTTGCCGCCGGGGATCATGCTCTGGCTCTCAACGATGAGCTTGAAACCCTGCTGCTTGACCATCGTGGCCACCTGCGAATAATAACTCACATACTGCTGATACTCCGTCTGGCTGGAAAAGAACGGCTCGTACAGCATGGGGAAACTGACTTCGACCGCGATGGCTTTAACCCCTAGAGCTTTTAGCATCGAAAGTTGGTTCTGTACGGATGTAAGAGCGCTGGAAGTGAGCAGATTGGAGTTGTTGGAATTGGCATTCGACAACTCTCCCGTATAGAGAACCGGATATGTGGATCCGTTCCACAGGCCATTGAGCGCGGTATTGAAATCCCCGAGGTCGGAGTCGAGCGTGTTAAAGAGATCTTGAAAAACAGGGGGAATCGGCAGCCCTTGAGCGGAACAACTGCTTGTTCCCCCAGCACTCAAAACCGCGATCAGACTGAAAGCAACGCGAGTAGCGAGACAATCGATGGATCTCATAACCTTTCTTCCTCCGAACGCCGGTCCGCGCCGGCTGGCACGGGTGGTCCCTTGCCGTTTTCTGTTAGTAGCAGGCGAGCGGGAAAATCTCCGCTTGATATTCGCCGCGGTCCTTACACCCGGGCTGGCTTTATCGACCGTTCCAGACACGAAAGCGGCGACATCGCGTCACGATGTGTTCGAGCCGGAATTTCCATTCTGGAGCCCAGATTGTGAAATAGTATACAGCAAAACGCCTCCCCAAGTGTACTGTTTCATCCCGTGCACGGTCAGGATCCCAAGGCGGTTCCAGGTTTATGTTTTCCTGGGATGAGAATGGAAGCGCCTCATTCCAAATGATTTTCTATACACCTTTTTGTGCGCTGATCCGGCTGGTACTAGCAGGACCTCAACGCGCCGAACCACACTTCCGACAGCCGCCGCGCTCGCTCTGCACCAGCCGCAGCGAACGGAGCCGCGACCCGTCAGGGAGCGATTTCTTGCCTGGCCTGTTTCGGGCACACGCCGGGCCCCCGCACCCGAGGTGTTCGAGGGCGATGCGAATGTGCCGGAGGGAAAACTGGCCTGGGCCGCGCAGGTTGCGGTGGGCCCGCGACCGCCTCGTCGCGGTCCGATCCTCGGCAAAGTCGCGGCTGGCTGCGTCCTTCATTCCAGCCACTGGCGAAAGTTGCTCGAAGACCAGCCTCGCTATCATGTTAATAGGTCGCTTCGGCGCGCCCGCCGGATCATACCAGGCGTCATGGATTTTTTCGAGATTTTCGGGCTGATGGGGCGCGACGGTCTTATCGCGATCGGCTACGCGCGCCCGGTGTTGGGCGGGCTCGGCACGTATCGCGGCAAGCCCGCTATGGCGTTTCGGTCAAGCCGCTGTCGGGGCCGATCCTGCGCTTCGGCCACACGGATTCGGGGCTGCGCTTCCCGCTCGCGCCGGCCGAATTCGTTAGCCGCTGGCCGATGGAAGGCCGCTGGGTGGGAAGCGACCTGGAGCGCCCAGGCAAGCTGGCCTCACTCCCAAAGATCCCGCTGATGGAGGTGAAGTTATGCAACGCGTATGTTTCCTGCTGAAGGTGCGGCCCGAGCGGCTCGCGGAGTACAAGGAGCGCCACAAGACCGTCTGGCCGGAGATGCTGGCGGCGCTGAGCGAAACCGGGTGGCGGAACTACTCGCTGTTTCTACGCGATGACGGGCTGCTGGTCGGGTATCTGGAAACGCCCGATTTTGCGGCGGCGCTACGAGGCATGGCGTCACGCGAGGTCAACGAGCGATGGCAGCGGGAGATGGGTCCGTTCTTCGAGGCGCTGGATGGACGGCGGCCGGACGAGGGCATGCTGGCGCTGGAAGAGGTGTTCCATTTGGAGTGATTTAGCGCGTAAGACTGGGAAGAGGGCCGACTATGAGGTTGATCGTCACGATGTGTCAGGACAAAGACGGGGTATTTATTGCGGAATGTCCATCGATACCTGGCTGCGTAAGTCAAGGCGCGTCGGAAGCTGAAGCCGAGGCCAATGTCATGGATGCAATTCGGGAATGCCTTGCAGTTCGGGCCGAGATGGGGATGCCCCCGACTGTCGCGACGCGGGAAATCGAAGTTGCAATCTGATGCCTGCGGTGCCCCTGCTGCGCCCGCAGGAGGCCGTTCGGGCATTCGAGAAGCACGGATGGCAAGTGGCACGCCAGCGAGGTAGCCACATCGTCCTTACCAAGGTTGAACACGTTGCGACACTATCGATTCCGGATCACCGTGAAGTGGCGGGGGGGACATTGCGGGTGTTGATCTCCAAGGCCGGACTGACAGCGGAAGAGTTTCTGGCTGCGTTGTAGGGCATTGAAATGCTTGATCCACGATCCCGCGGGGGTCATCTGAGAACTACAATGTATGAGAGATGAACGAGCGTCTTGAAAAGATACGTCAACTTCTCAGCGAGTTGGAAGCTGAGGTGGAAGCCGGGGCGGCATCTGGCGACGATCGTGATTTCTCCGCGCTGGAACTGCCGCTTGTCATCCAAGAGATCGTTGACGATCTTCAGCCGCTTCTCACGCCCTACGAAGCCGCCTTCTACTGGTACTTGTTCCGACACTCGTTAGCCGAAAACGGCAACCCACGCCTGCGAATCAGCACAAGGGGGCTTCAAAGGGGCGTGGTCAAGTCCTCAAGATCGCATGCGGCGGAGAACACAATCGCGCTGGAAAAGGTGACGGAGGCACTTCGCGCTTTGGGGAACCTCGGAGCGATAAGAAAGGAAGGTGAACCGAACCGGGACGGCACGTTGTATCGGGTCTTGATCCCCGATGAAATTGAGGCGTGCCGGAAATTCCGCGCCGAACGGAAAGCGACAGACCTAAAGCCTGAAATCGACGCCGCGGATATCGATTATTACAACGTCCGGGAGAACCGAATCAGGGTGTACGAGCGGGACACCTACAAGTGCCGTTATTGCGACAAGCAGCTTACCCGATTTACTGCCACACTGGATCACGTCAAAGCCGTGGCCGAAGGCGGTGACAACGGTTTTGAGAATCTTGTCACCGCTTGCCTCGGTTGCAATTCTCGTAAGCACAAGCGACCCGTTGGCGATTTTCTTGCGGAACAATAAAGACAGGACGATGGCAGGATACGCGGGAGTTGATGGCAGAGCGCTGCTCGTGGGGTGTACTCGTCATCGGTTGCCGGCAAAACTCCGGACCAATCAGGTCGAGTGCTGATTGCCGGAGTCGAGATTCTCCAAATCCGTTGGAGCACGGGCCGCAGTCAGGCAGGGCGAGCCGGCATCAGCCTTACTGCCGCAGCTCGGCAGCGCGCTGCAGGCGGATCGGCTTGATATTGTCCTCGTTGATCAGGCGCAACTCGGCTTCGCTTTCGCCGGTGAGCTTGAACTCGAATTTCAAGAGCTCGTCGTCGCTGCTTTCCTTCCATCCGAACGAGAGTGTCTTACCGTCGATTTTCGGGTTCAGAATAGGGAAGGCGCCGTCGGGGGAGGATGGCTCGGCTTCTGTCAGATCGCCGTCGTCGTCCACCGTGACTTTGCCCGGGCTCAGGGTTCCGGAAATCTCGGCGCCGGCGTTGATTTTCAGCGTGCAGAAGACGGCGCCTTTGAAGCTTGCCTGCCAGGTGCCGGCGAAGTTTGGTGGGCTGGTGCTGTCCTGGGCGCATGCGATCCCGAGGAAAGAGCAAAGGGCAACTGCAAGAAGCTGGCGTCTGCGCATGAGCCTCGTCACATTATGTAAGTTTGCGCTGGCAGGAGTGCCGGCGCGGCAGGCACGAGTGCCTGCGCCACGACTTGCACCCCAAGTTCCACAAAATCGCGATGGTTTCAAGGATGAACGCATGTGGGTGCTGTGAAGCCTCGGCGCATGCGTTGCACAGTCATCACAGCACCTCTTCCGACCACCCCTCCAGCACTTCCTTCACCTTGGCCGTGAACTGATCGCCCAGCGCTCCGTCGATTAGCCGATGATCGAAGCTCAGCGACAAGTACATCACCGAACGAATGGCGATGGCGTCGTCGATCACTACCGGCATCTTTTCAACCGCTCCCACGCCCAGGATGGCCACCTGCGGCTGGTTGATGATGGGAGTCGCAATCACACTGCCGAAGCTGCCGAAATTGGTGATCGAGAAGGTGCCGCCCTGTACTTCGTCGGGCTTGAGCTGCCGCGAGCGGGCGCGTGTGGCCAGATCCACGATGGAGCGCTGCAGGCCCAACACGTTCTTCTCATCCGCCTGGCGGATCACCGGCACAATCAGCCCGTTCTCCAGGGCCACCGCGATGCCGATGTGAATTTCGTTGTGGTGGATGATGTTGTTACCTTCGATGGAGGCGTTGAGCAGCGGATAGGTGCGCAGGCCGACCACGGTGGCGCGCACCACGAACGGAAGGTAGGTCAGCGACATGCCGTAGCGCGACTGGAAATCGGCCTTGTGCCGTTCGCGCATGCGGGCCACTTTGGTCATGTCCACCTTGTGTACGGTGGTGACGTGAGCGGAGGTGCGGCGGCTGGCGAGCATGTGCTCGGCGATGCGTATGCGCATGGTGCTCATCGGCTCGACGCGCGCCTTGGCTTGTCCGGCAGGGGGCAGCGGCGGCAATTGCGACGCGGCGGCAGGTGGAGTCGGTGGCGGCACGGCGGTCCGTACGGGCGGAGGCGGTGCGGGCGCCTGCTGCGGTTGTGTCGCGATGTAGGCCTCCAGATCCTGCTTCGTGATGCGGCCGCCGGCGCCGCTGCCCTTCACCTTGCTGAGATCGATGGAATACTCGCGCGCCATTTTGCGAACCAGCGGCGATAGCGGACCTGCGGGCTCGGCTTGTTCTTCGACTGGCGGCGGTGGCAGCGCCGGCTCGGGCGTGGGTTGGGCGGCCTCTGGCTGCGGCTCGGGTGCGGCGGCAGGGACCGGGGGCGGCGCGGCTGCCGCGGCAGGCTTGGCCCCATCGCCGCTTTCGTCGATGCGCGCTACCACGGTATTGATGCCGACCGTCGCGCCTTCCTCCACCATGACTTCGGAAAGCGTGCCCGCGGCCGGCGATGGGATCTCCGTATCCACCTTGTCGGTCGAGATTTCGAAAAGCGGCTCGTCCCGCTCCACGCGATCGCCGGGCTTCTTCAACCATTTGGTCAGCGTCCCCTCTACGATGCTTTCGCCCATCTGGGGCATTACTACGTCGGTCATCTGTGTCTCCGTTACGAGCAGGCGAGCACGCCTGCTGGAATTATTTCCCGTTCAAAAACTCGGCCGAAATGCGCGGCCAGGCTCTCCGCGACCGTCTCCCAGGACGCAGCGCATCCCAGTTCGGCCATGGAGGTCACGGGCTTCGTCAGGCCACAAGGAACAATGTACTGGAAATAGCGCAGATCGGTATTTACGTTCAGCGCAAAACCGTGCGAAGTCACCCACCGGCTGATGTGGACGCCGATAGCGGCGATTTTGCGATCGTTTACCCAAACGCCTGTCAGCTTCGGAATACGGCCTGCCTGGATGCCGAAATCCGCCAAGGTGTCGATCAGCACCTGCTCGAGGGCGCGCACATAAGCTCCCACGTCGCGCTTCCATTCGCGCAGATCCAGGATCGGATAGCCGACGATTTGTCCGGGCCCGTGATAGGTGATGTCGCCGCCGCGGTCGGTCGGGTGGAACGCGATCCCCGCGCGCGTCAGGAATTCTTCGGTGGCGAGCAGGTTCTCCGCGTGGCCATTACGGCCCATCGTGATGGTGTGCGGGTGGTCCAGCAGGATGAGCTGATCGGGGATGGCTCCGGTTTTGCGTTGGGCTACCAGGTCTTGCTGCAGGTCGCACGCGCGCGCGTAATCCATGCGCCCCGGTTGGCACAGTGCACAGCTAAGCATTGATCGCCAGACCGTAGACGGCGTTGAAGCCTTCGCCCATCACCTCTGAAAGCGTGGGGTGCGGATGGATCGTGTGCATAATCGTGTCCACCGTGGCTTCCGCTTCCATGGCCGCGACCGCCTCCGCGATCAGTTCGAAGGCCTCCGGGCCGATGATGTGGACGCCCAGAATTTCGCCGGCCTTCTCATCGGCGACCACCTTGATGAATCCGCCGTGGCTGTCCAGGATGCTGGCGCGGCTGTTGCCGGCGAACGGGAACTTGCCGATTTTCACCTGGTGACCTTGCGCGCGGGCCTGCGCCTCGGTCAGCCCTACGCTGCCGATGCCCGGCTCTGTGTAGGTGCAGCCGGGGATGCGGTTGCGGTTGATGGGAGTAGCCGGCTTGCCCGCGGCATGCGCCACCGCCACCATGCCCTCCATGGTCGCCACGTGCGCCAGTTGCGGCGTGCCCGCCACCACGTCGCCGATCGCATACACGCCTGGCTCGCCGGTCTGCTGATACGGATTTACCTTGACGAAGCCGCGATCCAGCTCGACGCGGGTGTTCTCGATGCCGATGTTCTCGGTGTTAGGCTTGCGGCCCACCGCGACCAGCAACTTCTCCGCCTCTACCTCTTCGGTCTTGCCGCCCGCAAGCGTGACCGTCATCTGCACGCCCTTGCCACCCTTACGCACGTTCTCCACTTTGGCGCTGGTTTCGACGCGGATGTTCGCCTTGCGGAACGCGCGGTCGAGTTCCTTCGAGATCTCTTCGTCCTCCACCGGCACGACCCGCGGCAGCATTTCGAATACACTGACGTCGGTACCGAACCGGTTGAAAATGGAGGCGAACTCCACGCCCACGGCCCCCGCGCCAATGATTGCCAGGGATTTCGGCACGGTGGTGAGGTTCAGGATCTCGATGTTGGTCAGGATCAGATCCGGGTCGGGCTGCAAGCCGGGCAGCATGCGGGCCTCCGATCCAGTCGCAATAATGATGTTGCGGGCTTCAAGGGTTTGCACGCCCCCAACGCCTTCGACTTCGATTCGGCCACCGCCCTTCAGCCGCGCATAGCCCTTGATCCATTCGACTTTGTTCTTGCGCAGCAGGAATTCGACACCCTTGGAGTGCTTGTTGACGATCCGATTCTTCTTGTCGATCACCTTCGGATAATCGAGCACGGGGTCCTGGCAATGAATGCCGTCGTTCTCGGGATTCAGGAAGTGATCCCAAACATCGGCCGTATGCAGCAGCGCCTTTGTTGGAACGCACCCGACCAACAGGCACGTCCCACCTAATCTGGGCTGCTTCTCGACGAGCGCGGTCTTGAGGCCGTATTGGCCGGCGCGAATGGCGGCCGAATATCCGCCGGGGCCGCTGCCGATGACGATCAGATCGTAGGACACTTTTTCCATTCTACATCGCCCCTACAATAAAGATATGATTTGGCTTTTGTTATTAGTGATGTGCGGATGGGGCGCCGGGATTCCGGCGGCTTACGCGCAGACCAAAAGCGCCAAAACGCCGGCGGCCAAGCCGACCCGCTGGCCCATTCAGTCCCTCACGGTGGATGGCATTCACAACTACACGAAAGAGCAGGTTCTGGCCGTCACCGGATTGAAGATCGGGCAACTTGCCGGCAAAGAGGAGTTCGAATCCGCTCGCGACAAGCTGGTGGCCACCGGAGCCTTCGAAACGGTGGGGTACAAATTCGCGCCCACGGGAGACAAGAACGGCTACGCCGCTTCGTTCCAGGTTGTCGAAGTCGAGCCGGCTTACCCGATCCGGTTCGAAGATCTGGGAGTGCCGGAAAAAGACCTCACCGAGTACTTGCGCGGCAAGGACCCTCTGTTCGCGCCGCGCCTGGCCGCCACGAAGCAGGTGCTGGAGCGTTACAAGAAGTGGATTCAGGAATACCTCACGGCGCACAACAGCAAAGACACGGTCATCGCCAAGCTGACGCCCCTCACCGGGGAGCAGTTTGTGATTCTGTTCCGTCCCGCGCGATCGGAGCCGGCCGTTTCGGAGGTGTCGTTCACGGGCAACTCGGTGATCCCCTCGACAGTGCTACAAAACGCGATTGCCGACGTTGTGATCGGCACGCCGTATAAGGAGGACCGGTTCCGCCAGTATCTGGACGCCGCCATTCGCCCGCTGTACGATGCGCGCGGCCGCATTCGCGTATCGTTTCCCAAAGTCACGGTGGAGAACGCCAAGGACGTCCAGGGGCTGGCCGTCAAGGTGACGGTGGAGGAAGGCGTCAGCTACGATCTGGGCGACGTAAGCCTGGAAGGAGCGCCGCACTTCGAGGCCGGGAAGTTGCTGAAGGCCGCTAAGTTCAAGCCGGGAGATCTCGCCGACTTCGACGAGATCGGCAAAGGCGTGGACCGAATGAAGAAGTTGCTGGCCCACCAGGGCTATGTGCGCAGCGACGTGCAGATCGTGCGCAAGATCGACGATGGCAAGAAGATCGTCAGCCTGGTGCTGAAGGTCGACGAAGGTCCCCAATTCCTGTTCGGCAAGCTCAACATCGACGGCCTGGATCTCAGCGGCGAAGCCGAGATGCGAAAAATGTGGACGCACCAGGCAGGCACGCCCTACAACCCCGAGTACCCTAACTACTTCCTGAGCCGCGTGCGCGAAGAGGGCGTCTTCGACAATCTGGGCGAGACGCGCTCGGAGACCAAGGTCGACGAGAAAAACCACACCGTGGACGTGACGCTGTATTTCAAGTACGGAAAGCCTGCGCCTGTTAACCGCAAACGGCCTCCATCGTTTTAGCAATGTAGTGTGGGACAGACGCTTTCGTCTGTCAACCGGGTAGTCCGCTGAGGGTGGAACAGACGCTTTCGTCTGTCAAAGCCATCTGCTGGACACCACACAATAAGGAGGACGACATGGAACCACGAGACGCTGGAGTATTTGTACTGTGCCTGGCCGTGTTGGTAACGGTAGGGTGGGTGATGTACCTGGCCGCCGATCTCAGCAAGCGGCAGCGCAGGTTGAAGGCGCAGGCCGAACTGCATGGCCGGCTGCTCGACAAGTTCAGCTCAGCCAAGGAAATTGCCGAATTCCTGCAAACTTCAGGAGGGGCGCAACTGCTGGAGGGCCTCTCGAGCGAACGAGAGAATCCGGCGGGCGGGATTCTCCGTTCGACGCATCGCGGGATTGTCCTTGTGGTCGTGGCGATCGGCTGCCTGGTTCTGACGGTGCCTTATGGCCGGCATGACAACCCGCTGCTGGTCATCGGCGTGATTCTGTTGTGCCTGGGGATCGGCTTTTTGATTTCGGCTGGAGTCTCGCAACGCTTGGCCAAGGCTTTGGGATTGATGGAACCGGGCGGCAGCACGCAAGCGTGACGCGCCGATGGATCAGGCCGCATTCACGGCGTTCTACAACGAGACCGCGCCGGCGCTGCGCGGTTACATACGGCGCGTCTCGCAGGAGGGTGAAATGGCGGACGACCTTCTCCAGGAAACCTACGTGCGCTTCCTGCGGGCGCGGCCGGAGATCGCTGATCACGCCGGGCTCAAATCCTATCTCTACAAGACAGCGACCGCCGTCATTTACGATCACTGGCGACGGCGGCGGCGCGAGCAGTTGTGGTCGCGCACGTTCCGGCTCCGCGAGGCAGCGCCGCCAGCCGCCGGGCCCGGAGACGTGACGCGCTGCTTCCAGAAACTGAATCCGCGGGAACGCGCGCTCCTATGGCTGGCGTATGTCGAAGGCTATGCGCATACCGAAATCGCCGAGACGCTGGATCTGCGCGAGAAGAGCATCCGGGTGCTGCTTTTCCGGGCGCGCCGCAACCTGGAGCGGATCTTGAGGCAAAATGGTCTTAGCGCCGAGGTGAAGCCATGAAGGAGCCCGAAGCCGCCATGTGGATGCGCCGTTTCGCGGAGCTTTCCCGAAATGAATCCGCCCGCGACGAAGCCGCGCTGCCGGATCCCGCGCTGATCTGGTGGCAGGCGCGCTTGCTGGAGAAGCAGGATGCCCAGTCCCGCGCCGCGCGCCCGATCGCGATCGCGCAATGGGTGTCGCTGGTGGTCGCGGTCGTGAGCGTCATCGTGCTGTGCGCGGTCTACTCGCAGGGCATCCAGGGCATGCTCGCGCCGCTCGGTGTCACGCTGTGGATGGTTGCCGGCGGTGTCGTCATCTTGATGGGGCTGGCCCTACGGTCCGTGTTTGAATGACGGGTGTCGGCTCCAGAGGAGATGAACTCTTTCCTCGGCGGTTGCGTTGGCCTCCTGGTGAAGCAGATGGATGTCCGTAGCCACAATAGAATGGGTCACCTTGCAACGTGAGGGGTCCAGAGATTTGGCCCCGATGGTTTTGAGGTATTCGGAAACGGCGGCGGTCTCCACCAGCACTTTGCCCGATCCGGCCCAATGGCGATCCTCGCCATTCTTTTTAACACCCGACACCCAGTACTCGCCCTTGTAACCGGCATAATTGCCGCCCCAACAGCCCCGCCGCTGTCCTTTGAATTTAGTCAAGGCGTCTCCATTGAAGTAGAGCGTCCGGCCGGACTTGGACGGAGTCACAAAGCCGATCCACGCCGGCCCATTGTCTGCATACCCGCTCTTTAGCTCGATGTACCTGAGCAGCTTCACGCTCTTGATTCTGCCACTGAAACTCACGTGGAGTCCACCCTCGACAGAGGATTTGGAGCTATCGATGGTGAAGGAGTAGCCAACCTGCGCCAGAGCAACCGGCCTGCCCACCAGTCATTCCGCGGCGTCCAGCTTCCACAAAATCTGGCGCAACATCCCCAGCACCACCGGCGCGTCGCGGGCGGTCAGGTGCAACCTGCGTACGAGGCGGCGCACCTTGGACCGGGTCGAGCCAGCCGTGACCGGATTGATGTAGCCGCTGCGCTCCAGCGCTTCCAGCAGCATGACCGTGATCTGCTCGGCATCCGCCGCACTCGCCGTCTTCAGCTTTTCCGGACGGGCCGCCGCCGCGCGCGGGTCGCGCACCAGTTCGTACAGGCACACCGCCACCGCCTGGCCCAGGTTCATCGAACGATTCAGGTCCGCCATGGAGATGCGCATTAGCCAGTGGCAGTGGCTCATCTCCTCGTTGGAGAGCCCGAACTTCTCCGAGCCGAAGAGCAACGCGACCGGTCCGGCCGCCAGTTCGCGGCGGATGAGCCGCGCGCCGTATTCGAGGCGGCGCAGCGGATGCTGCAGCTCGCGATGGCCCACCGCAGTGGTCCCGACGACCAGCCGGCAGTCCGCAACAGCGTCCGCGACGTTCGAGAATTCTTCCGCGGCGGCCAATAGCGGCGCGGCTCCCACCGCGGAGCGCGCTTCACGGAACGCGACCTCGTACGGATTCACCACGCGCAGGCGCGAGAAGCCGAAGTTGGCCATGGCGCGCGCCGCCGCGCCGATGTTCAATGGGTTTCGCGGCGCGACGAGCACCACGCGAAGCGCCCGTCTCTCAAAAAAAATCGCCGATCGACCATCTCGATGCATTTTTCTCTTGACTTTCTTCTCGAAGAACCTTATATATGAATCACATTGCGATTTTCGAATCGCAAAATTTGATGTTTAGGGAGAATCAATCGATGAAGAGCGCAACAAAGAAAGCCGCCCCGAAGAAGAAGGCGCCCGCGAAGAAAAAGAAGTAGCATGGGCGCCCGCTAAGGGCGTGAAATCAGATTCGAACCAATGAGGCCCCGATTCGTCGGGGCCTTTTTCATTTTGTATCCGGCGCAAGTGCCCCTCCCACCCGTTGTAGCAGCGTCCGGAACGTCTCCCCCATCCCGAACAGCAGGCTCTTCAGTTGCAGCCGCCGCCGCGATTCCTCCGCGGGAGTGGCGCCGGCCAGCACCGCCGCGAATTGGTCCGGCTCTCCGGCGGCGAGTAGCGTCTGCGCCAGCGTCTCGAAGCGCACGGTCTCGAGGCCGAGCCGCGCGCCATGCTCTTCGAGCGCGGTGAAGCAGACGTGCGCGGTGATGTCCTTCGCTCCGGGATCGTCCAGCACATCTTCGCCGGCTTGGTGGCGCCGGTAGCTCATGAGCGTGCCGCGCGGGAAGCGTACCGATTCGGCGCGCGTGTAGCCGTAGTCGATCGTCCAGACGAATCCCGTCTCCAGCGCCCGCGCGATGCGCTCCAGCCAGGCGAGCGCATCCAGGTTCACTTCGTAGAGCGCGCCTTCCTGCGGTGGCGGAAAGTACCGTCGCAGATAATCGGCAGCCGCCGCGCGGGCCGGCGGTCCGGTCACCCATACGAAGCGCTCCTCCCACCCGACGCGCAGCTCGCGGAAGCAGCCGTCGAGGTAGGCAACCGCTTCGACCGGCAGCGCGTCGAAGAACTCGTTGGAGAACACCACGCCGCGAAAGCGCTCCGGTAGCGCGCCCGCGTCGAGATCCACGGGAACGTACCGCCATTCGGAGAACGCTTCGGCCATCTCGCGTCTGCCGGCGCCCAGTTCGACGACCGTGAAGTCCGGCGGCGCTCCCATCTCCCGGTAAAGCGCCCGCATGCGCGCGGCCATCAGGATTCCGAACACCGGCTGGATCTGTTCGGCGGTGTAGAAGTCGCCCTGCTTGCCAAACGGATCGTGCGTGCGCCGGTAGTATCCGTGGACCGGATCGTAAAGCGCCGCCTGCATGAAGCGATGAAACGAAATAGGGCCATCGCGGCGGATCTCGTCGCGCAGCGCCTCCGCCAACGGGTTCACGGCTCCACTACCCGGGTCTGCGGCGTGCGGATGAACATCTCGATCAGGTAATCGTGCATGCAATCGTAGAGATACCGCTGCAGAGTCCAGGGAAACTGGGGATGCTCGATGTCGCGCGGATGCAGCGGCGCGTAATAGGTGTGCAGGCCCAAGGCGCGGTTCTTCAGCTCGATGACCAGATCGATGGACCCGTTGTGCTCGCGGGCGGAGAAATCCACCAGCGCGTGCTCGTAGCGCCGCAGCTCGGCTGCGACCTTCTCCAGAGGCGTCACGCATTTATGCTAGCGTGAAAAACGGGGCATGTCTCTACCCGCCACCGTCCGCGTCAAACTCAGCTCGGAAGCCGCCGAAGGTATTTCCATCACCCGTGTGGTCGTGCAGGACCTGGCGCTGCGCGATCTGGTCGAGCACATGCTGGGCATCACCGGCAAAGACGAAGCTCGCATCCGCGAGTTGCTGCGGCGCGGCGCGCTGGTCAGCGGCGCTTCCCGCTTCCGTTGGACCGGATGGGAAGCGGACCTGGCCAGTCTGCGGGACCTGCTGGCCACTTTTCCCGACCACGAGCCCACCCGACGGTTCGCACCGGAGCGGTGTGTGCGCGCGGTGCTGCGCGGCGGGCGGCAAGCCATCGAGATCCCGCGTGAGGCCGCCGCGAAGAAGCCGCTGCTGCGGAAGACAAGCTTCTGGGGATTGCTGATGGAGGTGGCCGCGGCTGGCGAGATCCGCTACCTGCACTATTCGTATAAGGACCGCGCCGACTGCTATCGCCTGGAGCTAACGTTGGCCCACGCCGAGAAGTTGCGCGCGGCCGCCGAGATCGTGAAGTACAGCACGCTGCGGGAGCAGATCCGCTCGGCGGGGTTTGTGTGGGCGGAGTTGTTTGTGGAGCGGTAAGGAGGCGCAGGTTCTGGGTGTCGAGTGGCGGGTGCTGGTAAAAAACTTCGGTTGGTTGCGACGCGTGGGCCAGAACCCAGCACCCAGCAACCAGAACCTAGCACCTGCCTTCAGAGCTATCCGGTCAGGTCGTGTGCCAGTGCCTCCAGAAACGCTTCCCGGCCGGTTTGCAGGAAAAAATGGCCGCCTGGAAACAAGCGCAGCTCGAATGACGCCGTGGTCTGTTGCGACCAGGCCTCCAGATGCTCGCGGCGCACGTTGGGATCTTCCGTGCCGCCGTAAGCGCGGATGGGGCAGTCGAGCGGGGGCTCCTCGGCGTACACGTAACTGCGGTAGATAGCGGCGTCCGCCCGCAACGCCGGCAGGATCATGCGCATCAGCTCCGGATTGTCCAACACTTCTTGCGGAGTGCCCTCCAGACGGCGAAGCTCCGCGATGAATTCCGCTTCGCCCGGCTCCGATGGCGGCACATGCCCTCGCCGGAACTGCGGCGCGCGCGCGCCCGAGACCATCAGCAATCGCGGCAGGGGTTGATGGCGCCGCCGCAGATACCGCGCCAGCTCGAAGGCCACCACGGCGCCCATGCTGTGCCCGAAGAATGCAAACGGATCGCCCAGATACGGAGCGCAGGCGGCGGCCAGCGCCGCGACGTGTTCGGCCATTGTGTTCCGCTTGGGCGCGCGCACGGGCGATACGATCACCGATGGCGGCAAACGTTCCGTCCAACCCTTGAATGCCGTGCCGCCGCCTCCAGCATGAGGGAAACAGAACAGGCGCAACGTGCCTGGGCCGCCGCCGGAGATACGACGCAGCCGCAGCGCCAGCAATTTGCGCCTGTCAGGAGACAAACGGTCGAGCGCGGACTGCTGCAACACGCCGGCCACGGCGTGCGCGGCGCTGGGGCGCGCCGCCACCTGCTCCAGCAGTGCTTCGAACGGCTCCACGCTAAGACCCGCGGCGTACGTTAACGCTGCCCGGCGCGATTCCCGCGATAGAGCCTCGTAATGCGCGCGGTCCGAAAGCAGCCGATCGAGCGCGGCCAGCCACGGCCCGATATCCTGCTCCGGCACTTCCGCCACCGGCACCATCTGCTCGTCGATTTGCGGCTGGTACCTTTCGATGGGCCGCACCGGCAGCAGATAGTCTACGCCCAGCTTGGCCTCCGGAATGCCGCCGACATTGCTGGCGATCACCGGCACGCCGCGCAGCATGGCCTCCACTACGATGCGCGACCGGGCTTCGGCCCACAACGAAGGAACCAACAGCACGCGAGCGCGGCGCAGGATTTCATCGACGTTATCCACCGGATCGAGCACCGTCACATTGGATCGTCTGGCCAGCGCC
>Ga0181518_10000370_pt1 | contig 50194 bp, 46 predicted proteins | sample PEATcosm2014_Bin_28_FD_119751 | JGI IMG/M metagenome (GOLD analysis project Ga0181518, IMG submission 119751) | Peatland microbial communities from MTU Mesocosm Facility, Houghton, MI, USA - PEATcosm2014_Bin01_60_metaG | ecosystem: Environmental > Terrestrial > Soil > Wetlands > Peat | place...
CAACTTGGCTTCCCGCGTATGGGCCGGCAAGCCGTCGGTTTTGCCCTGCCGGCCCAGTGTCTCCTTCTTCACCACGGGCACTCCCGTCCCATCCATTGGCACATACAGAATCCGCACCGGGTCCGCGAGGAGGCTTTCATAGAGCTTGAGCCCGAATGGAATGGCGGCCTCCACCAGGTCGGGGCCGTCATCGGGTGAATGTACTGCCTCCCGAGGCCAGTGCGGTCCCGAGCTTGTCGACGGCCACCCGCTTGATCGAGCAACCTGCCGACAGGAGCAGCAGAACCACAACGATGAGCGGTCTCATATGCGCCTCGCTTTCCTTTCGGTGCGATGGGGTCTTCGGCCTCGCGGGCGGGGCTCTGTAGGCAGGCATAGTAGTGAATGACATCCGGCCGGTTTCGCCGCAGTACCATCGCCGGGCTCGACACGGAAATCCAGATGTAATATAGGCTCCCCCCTCCCGTTCCGGCCCACAGGTGAACAAGTGGCTCATTGAGCGTGACGGTTTCCCGAGTATACACCAGAACCGAGTTTGACTTCATGGGTCCGGCCACGCTATTTTGCTAGTAGCGGCTCACCTGAGGGCGCGGTAGCCAAGTGGTAAGGCCAAGGTCTGCAAAACCTTTATTCGTCGGTTCGATTCCGACCCGCGCCTCCAACGTTTTCAACATACCCCGGCTCTACGGCTCGGCCAGCCCGGCGTCATGGCGTTGTGATTGGCGCCGACCACCGCCAACCAGACGACCTGTCCGTCACTTTAAGAGATCGCGGATCAGCACCGCGGGGTGTAGCGCCTTTGCACCGTTCAGTTCCGCCACTTGATGGCGGCAGGAAGTGCCGGGCGCCACCAGCACGTCACCCGGCCCCATCTTCCGCGCCTCCGCCAGCAAGCGTCGACTGGCGATGGCTTCGGAAATCTCGTAATGCTCCTTGTAATAGCCGAACGAGCCTGCCATGCCGCAACAGCCGGCATCGAGATCCGTCACCTTCGCCGAGGGAATGCGGCCGAGCAGCGACATGGTGGCCGGCAGCAGCCCCATCGACTTCTGGTGACAGTGGCCGTGCACCAGAATCCGCTTGGGTCCGGGTTGCAATGGCAGGTCCAGCTTCGCCGCGAACTCATCGAACAGCATGCAGGCGTTCGCTACCGTCCGCGCCTTATTCTGCTGTTCGCCCCGCAAAAGCGCCGGTGCGTCGTCCTTCAGGACGGAAAGACAGCTAGGCTCCGAGAACAGGATCTTCTCACCGCGCCCGGCAATCGGGAACAGCGCTTCCACGACGTGGGCAGCCTGCACCCGGGCTTCGGCCAGCAGGCCCTGGGAGATCAACGGCCGCCCGCAGCAGCCGGGCCGGACCACGCTGACCTGGCAGCCGCCCCTCTCCAGAATTGCCAGGATCGCGATGCCAATCTCGGGATCGTAGTGATTCAGGAACGTATCGTTGAATAACGTCACCCGAGTGCCCGCCGCGAGACTCCGTGGCGGGTTGGCGGCGAGCCACCGCTCGAAGGTCTGCCGTTTCCAGGCCGGCAGGATGCGCCTGCGGTCGATGCCCAGCAGCTTTTCCATCATCCAGCGCGTGGGCCGCCTTGCCACAACCCAGTTGGACAGCGGAGCAAACCGGCTACCCCAGACGGAAAGCCGGTGGATGTTACCCAGCGCTTGCGCCCGTAACGGCGTCCCGTGGCGCTTCCAGTAGTCCGCCAGGAACTCGCTCTTGAACCGTGCCATGTCTACGCCCACCGGGCATTCCGCTTTGCAGGCCCGGCACTGCAAACACAGATCGAGCACGTCGTATACGCCTTGATCGCCGAGCCCCGCCTCCCCCAGGCGCCCCGTCATCGCCAGCCGCAGCACGTTGGCGCGGCCCCGAGTAACTTGTGCCTCGTCGCCAGTGGCCATGTAGGATGGGCACATGGTACCCGACAGTTTCTTCCGGCAGGCGCCGATGCCGCTGCACATTTCCACCGCGCCGCCCATTCCGCCGTATTCCGAATAGTCGAACCAAGTCGGCGGATTGGGCGTCACATAATCCGCGCCGAAACGCAGATTCGATGTGATCGGCGGCGCGTCCACAATCTTGCCGGGGTTCAGAATCCCCTGGGGATCGAAAGTGCGTTTCACCTGCTGAAACGCCTCGTAAAGCACGGGACCGAACATCTGCCGGTTGAACGGGCTGCGCGTGAGGCCATCGCCGTGTTCGGCCGAAAGCGAACCGCCGAATTCAAGCACCAGGTCCGCTACCTCGTGGGCCATGGTCTCAAACTTCCGAATCCCTTCCTCGGTCTTGAGATTGATCACCGGCCTCACGTGAAGGCAGCCGACCGAGGCATGAGCGTAGATTCCGGCGGTGGTTCCGTGGCGGTGGATAATTCCCAGGAAGCGGTCGATATATTCGCGCAGCTTTTCGGGCGCCACCGCGGTGTCTTCAACGAAGGAGATCGATTTGGCGTCGCCCTTCATGGCCATCGAGAGGCCCAGCGAGTTCTCGCGCAGGCTCCAGATTTTCGCCTGCGATGCCAGGTCGGTTTCGGGCCGGTACGCGTAACCAAGCTTCCGCGACCGCAGATCGTCTTCCAACGCCTTGAGCCGCGGCGGCAGGTCCTCTTTCCGGTCCCCGTAAAACTCCACGCACAAAGTGGAAGCCGGGTCGCCTTCGATAAACGTGGTGCGAATGCGGTCGAGGGTGGCATTCTGGCGGGTGTAATCCAGAATGGACTTATCCATCACCTCGACGGCCGATGGTTTATGCTCCAGGATCACCGGCGTGGCGTCCAGCGATTCCGAGAGGCTGCCGAACATGATCACCATCACGGCCTTGGCCTTCGGCAGCGGCACCAGCCGTAGTTTCGCTTCCAGGACGATGCCCAACGTCCCCTCGGAGCCGACCATGATCTTGGCGAGATTGACCGGCTTCGCCGGGTCGGTAAGCTCGTCCAGGTTGTAGCCGCCCACGTGGCGCATGATCTTCGGGTAGCGGAGATCGATCTCGGCGGCGTGCTCGCTTGCCAGCCCAAGCACTGCGCGATAACAGGCGGCCTCCAGCGTGTCTCCGGCCGGCACTTCACTGCGTGGAATTTCGCGGAAGTGAACGACGCTCGAATCGGACAGAGCGACCACCATTTCCTGAACGTGGTCGATCGTCCTGCCCCACCAGACGCTGCGCGCGCCAGCGGCATTATTCGCCATCATGCCGCCTATCGTGGCGCGACTCGCCGTGGAGATGTCGGGCGCAAAACGGAGACCGAGCGGCGCCAGTTGCGCATTCAATTCATCCAGGACGATGCCGGGTTCCACCCGGACCCACCGCTCGCCCGCATTCACTTCCAGCACGCGGTTGTAGCATTTCGAAATGTCGATTTGCAAGCCGGGCCCGATCGACTGGCCGCACTGGGATGTGCCGCCTCCGCGCATCGTGATCGGACAGCGGTGACGCCGGCAAATCTCCAGGCTGCGCAGAATGTCTTCGCGATTCCTGGGAATGACGACACCCACAGGCTTGATCTGATAGACGCTCGCATCGGTGGAATAGAGTGCGCGGGAAACTGGATCGAAGCGGACCTCGCCTTCAATTATGCTCTCGAGCTCCCGGCGGAGGGTGCCGGCGTCCAGCGCGGGCGCGGCACTTGCGGCCTGGATCTGAACCGGAAGTTCCCTGAGTGCCGACAGGTCCGATGAAGTTCTCCCCATGCTTATAACCCTAAATCACTTCGGTTATAATTGCACCCGCTCTCTTCACCGGCGAAGCTTCCGGAGTAAACATCCTGCGCCGCATCGGATCTACCACTAGCTTTGCCAGCAGCCCCGCTCCGAGGCTGGAAACCGCCATCAACAGCAACACCGCCGTCCAGGTGCCGGTTGCCGCCACCAGGAGATTGGCCAGGGGAACCACCAGGGCCGATGTTCCCTTCGCGGTATAGAGGAGGCCGTTGTTGGCGGTCGCATTCTTGACGCCGAAAGTGTCTCCGCAAATAGCCGGGAAAAGAGAGAAGATCTCACCCCAGAACAGGAAGATCAAAGCCGCGAACACCAGGAAAGCCAGCGGCTGCCGCCCGAGTGCGGCCATGCCCAGGAAGGCGACCCCTTCCGAACAGAACATGAGCAACATGGTGTTTTCGCGCCCAATCTTATCCGAAAGAAAGCCGGAAAAGGGCCGGGTCAGCCCGTTTGCCAGGTTGTCGATTGAAACGGCCAGGGCCACCAGCGGCATGGAGAGGCCCAGCAGCGCGATCGTCTGTTTTTCCACGCCGAAATCGCGCGCGATGGGTCCAAGCTGCGCGGTCACGATCATGCCCCCGGAGCCGATCATCAGATACACCAGGTAAATCATCCAAAATACCTTCGTTTGCACCGTCTGGGATGGAGTAAACTCCTGCCCTTGGCGTATCCTTCCCGTTGACGAGAGCCGATGCACCGATACGGCCGGCTTGATCAGAAACGCTCCCAAGCAGAAAATCGACACTCCCTGGAGCAGCCCGAAAAAGAAAAACGTATGGCGGTAGCCGCTCACCAGGATCATCCGGGACGCGGGAATCGCGGTGATCGCCGCGCCCAGCCCATAGCCGGCCGCGATCATCCCGGATGCGAAGCCCCGTCTTTCGGGAAACCACTTGAGCGCCGTACCCATGCATGTGCCGAACACGCAACCGATGCCCAGCCCCCCGATGGCCGCCGCCACGTAGAGCGTCTGGAGCGAGTGCGCACGCGAATTCATGACCCATGAAGTCCCGGCCGCCAGGCCACCCAGCATCACCACGAGCCGTGGGCCGTAGCGGTCCGCCACCCAACCTTCCAGCGGCGCCAGCCACGTGTTCAGGAAGATCAGAATGCTGAAAGCAAGCTGGATCCCTACCGTCTCCCAGTGGGTTTCGTTGCGCATGGGGTTGACGAACAGCGTCCAGCCGTATTGCATGTTGGACAGCGTGACCGTGGACAACACCATGATGGCGAGTTGCACCCATCGGTTTTCGAGAGAGCTTGATCCGGCGTGTTCCGGCATCATAAGTTTCAGCCCGTCTAAGCTGCGGCCCTCCCCTGCTCGGTCAGGTAATCGAGAGCGGCGTTGATTCCGCCCTTCCGATGGGGAATACCCGCGAGCTCAAGGCCCATCTCGACGCCGGCCAGCGTACCGGCCAGCATGAGATCGTTGAAATCGCCCAGGTGACCAATGCGAAAGACCTTGCCCGCGGTCTTCCCGAGCCCCGCCCCGAGCGACATGTTGAACCGGTCCAGCACCACCGCCCGGAATGCGGATTCGCTGAAACCGTCCGGCAGCAGGACGGCCGTGCTCGCACTGCTGTATTCGGCGGGATTCGAGGCCCAGATCTCCAGGCCCCAGGCACGCACCGCGCGGCGTGTTGCCTCGGCCAAGCGGCGGTGCCGGCGGAAGACGTTAGCCAAACCTTCCTCCTGGAGCATTTTCAACGCTTCCCTCAGGCCGTAAAGCAGGTTTGTCGCAGGAGTGTAAGGGAAGAACCCTTTGGCGTTGTTCGCCAGCATTTCTTCCCATCGCCAGTAGCTCTTAGGCAGCTTGGAAGTCTTGCCGGCTTCGATGGCTTTTGCGCTCAACGCATTGAAGGAGAGCCCGGGGGGAAGCATCAGACCCTTTTGAGAGCCGCCGATCGTGACGTCCACGCCCCACTCATCGTGCCGGTAGTCAATCGACGCCAGGGAAGAAATGGTGTCCACCAACAGCAAGCCGGGGTGTTTCGCGTCATCGATCGCACGGCGCACGGCGGCGACATTGCTCGTAACGCCGGTCGAGGTCTCGTTGTGGACCACCATAACCGCCTTGATCTCGTGGTTTCGATCGTCACTCAACTTAGCCGCGACCACCGCCGGGTCCACGCCGTGCCTCCAATCGCCTGGCACAAAGTCCACCCGCAGGCCGAGGTTTGCCGCCATTTTCGACCAAAGCGTGGCGAAATGGCCGGTCTCGAACGCAATCACCCGGTCTCCGGGACTCAGGGTGTTGACCAGGGCGGCTTCCCACGCGCCCGTACCGGACGCGGGGAAGACGATCACGGGATTCCGAGTCTGGAAAATGGGTTTGATGCCCTCCAGGCAGGACTTGGCCAGTTCCGCGAAAGCCGGGCCGCGATGATCAATCGTGGGATTGTCCATGGCGCGCAGAACCCGGTCCGGAACATTGGTCGGACCGGGTATTTGAAGAAAGTGTCTACCGGTTGAATGTCTCATCGCTAATCCCCTGGGCGAAGCTCGAGTGCAGCCGGCGGCCTGTCATCGCAACAGATGCCGCTTTGAGAATCTTATCAGACGCGGACCGCTCCGGGGATCTCATCACGCACGCGCTGCAATTGTACGCTACTCTCTTGGAATGACGTACACGAGAGGACCCATGTCGATCCGGCCGCTTGCCGCCATCCTCCTCGCCGCTGCTGTCGCAGGAGCGCCCGCTTGCAGGAAAGCGCCGCCACCGCTTGCGGCAGGTATCGATCTGCCAGGCATGGACACGTCCGCCGCTCCGGGCGACGATTTCAATGCCTATGCCAATGGCGGATGGATCAAGGCCACGCCCATTCCCGCCGACAAGCCGAGTTACGGCATCGACGAAATTTTGGCCGACGAGACCCGGAAGCGCACCCTGACCCTCATTCAGGAAGCGGCCCAGGCGGGATCTGACGCAAGCGGGGACGCCCGCAAAATCGCCGACTTCTACGCCAGCTTCATGGACGAAGCGGCCATCGAGTCGAAGGGAATCGCTCCCCTGAAGCCGCAACTCGATGCCATCGCGGCCATCGCGGACCGGCACGATCTCGCCCGCGTGCTGGGCGGGCAGCTCCGCGCGGACGTCGACCCGCTGAACGATACGAATTTCGAGACCCTGAACCTTCTCGGGGTATGGGTCTCCCAGGGCCTGACGGACCCGTCGCACAGCTTTCCCTACCTGCTCCAAGGCGGTCTCGGAATGCCGGACCGCGACTACTACCTCTCCGCAACTCCGCACATGGCCGGGTTGCGCAAGCAGTACCAGGCGCATATCGCGGCGACGTTCAAGCTGGCGGGCTTTGAGGACCCGGAAGCACGCGCCGCCCGCGTGTTCGCGCTCGAAACCAAAATGGCGGCAGTGCATGCCACGCGCGTCGAGTCCGAGGACGTGCATAGCGTGGTCTCGTGGAAACGCGATGAACTGGCCGCCAAAGCTCCCGGGCTCGACTGGGCGGCGCTGCTCGACGCGGCCGGATTGCAGGACTCGCCGGTCTTCATGATCTGGCACCCCAAGGCGGTCCCCGGACTCTCCGCCCTGGCCGCCACCGAACCCCTCGACGCATGGAAAGACTGGCTTCGGTTCCATGCGGTCGAACGGGCTGCGAACCTTCTTCCCAAACCGTTTGTCGACGAGCGCTTCAATTTCTATGGCAGGGCCCTGAGCGGCATTCCCGAGTTGCGCCCACGCTGGCAGCGGGGCGTGGATTACACGAATCAGGCGCTTGGAGAGGCTGTGGGCAGGCTGTACGTGAAACGCTATTTCCCGCCGCAGACCAAGGCGAAGGTGCAGGCGATGGTCAGCGATTTGGTGAAAGCGTTCGGCAAGAGGATCGACGCGCTCACCTGGATGTCGCCCGAGACCAAAGCCAAAGCGAAACAGAAGTTGGAGACGCTGAAAGTCGGCGTCGGCTACCCCGACCGCTGGCAGGATTACGCGGGCCTCGAAATCGTCAGAGGGGACGCACTTGGGAACGCGCAGCGCGCCGATCTTTTCGAATACCGCCGCCAGCTCGCCAAGCTCCACCAGCCGGTCGACCGCGACGAGTGGTGGATGACTCCGCAGACGGTCAACGCCGTCAATCTGCCCCTTCAGAACGCGCTGAATTTTCCCGCCGCCATCCTGCAGGCCCCGTATTTCGATGCGAACGCCGACGCGGCACACAACTACGGCTCCATGGGCGCGATTATCGGCCATGAGATCAGCCACAGCTTCGATGACCAGGGCAGCCAGTTCGATGCCGCGGGCCGCCTCGCCAACTGGTGGACGAAACAGGATTTCGATCACTTCAAGGCCGCCAGCGAGGCGCTGGCCGCACAGTTCGACGCCTACCGGCCGTTTCCCGATCTCGCGGTCAACGGCCATCAGACGCTCAGCGAGAACATCGCCGATGTGGCCGGCCTGTTGGCGGCTTATGACGCCTATCGGCTCTCGCTGGACGGCAAACCGGACGTCGCGAAGGATAACTTCAGCGGCGATCAACGGTTCTTCATCAGCTTCGCCCAGAGCTGGCGCTCCAGGATACGCGATGCCGCATTGCGGACGGAGATCGCCACAGACGGACACGCTCCCGAGCAGTACCGCGCCGATACGGTCCGGAACCTGGACGCCTGGTATGACGCTTTCCCGGTGCAGCCCTCCCAGAAGCTGTACCTCGCTGCAAAGGACCGGGTGCGCGTCTGGTGAGGGAACGCATCGTTCAGTGCCTGCGACCGTGTGGTTTCCAGGCGCCGACATGTGCCATGCTGGTTTCTAATGCGAGACCCGGAGACTATCGAAACCGAGCTGATGGAAATCAGCGCCATCGCCGACGATGCCGTCAAGTTAGAGCGCATCATTGCCTGGTGCGCATGCCATCCCGACGAAGTACCCTTCGCCCTGCATCAGCTTATGGGCCGGCGCGACAAGCCCCAGTCGCAAACCTCTAAGACGTAACCGGCGGTTAACCTCAAGGGCAACGGGCAAGTAACGGAGGAGTTTCGGGAGGCGGACAGAAATGCGAAGCGGCCCCAGGCACTGCGCCTGAGGCCGCCAAAATCGTTCACGAACCAAGTGGGAGGTTACCGGCGGGCCAGAACCATCACCACCTGGGGCGTCCTGAGTGACGCCTGGTTGACTCTTTCCCGTTCGGTGTGGGACATCGGGATCGAGCGGCCCTGGTCCGTGTAGCCGTCCCAAATCGTAGCGAGGAAGTAGTCGCTACCGTAACGATGGAACGAGACAGACGCTTCGCCGGAGGCAGCCAGGTTCCCGGCCGGGATGGCCGTGATGACGGTGGGCGTGGCGCCACTGGATACGTTCCGAACCGCCAAATACCCGGAATCCATAAACCCAGTAACGTTAACTGTGCTAACCAAGTAATCGCCCGCGGGCAGGGTGTGCCCGCCGACGGAGAAGTCGAACGGCACACTGACCTTCAGCGTAAGATTCTGAGCCGACAGGGGGGACGCCAGCACAACCGCCAGCGCCGCCATTGACAAACATCCCAATAGTTTCTTCATCGTCGTCACTTCCTTAACCGATCTCTGAACGCCCACCTGCCGCAGCCACATCCGGCTCTTGAATCCTTTTAGGAACGGCTAATTTCTTTTGCGTTCACTAAATTGGATTACGCGAAAGCAAATTGGATTCAGTTTCTTTCCGGGTTGTGGCTGCCAACCCAATCACTCGAACTCCCACGTCCGAAACCGGTGCTGGTGCTCCGCCATGTCCACGCGCCGGCCGCGAAAGCGCACGCCCTCCATCTCGAGCCGCGTGCGCTGCTCCAGCCCGGCTTCATACTTCAGCTTGATGGCGCCGCCCGCGCCCACCACGCGCTGCCACGGCAACAGGTTCCCCGCCTTGCGCAGCAACTGCGCCACCTGCCGGTGAAACAGAGGGTACCCGGCGGCGGCCGCCACCTGGCCGTAGGTGGCAACTTTGCCGCGCGGGATCTGCCGCACCGCCTTGCGGATGGCCGAGTCACGCTGCTCGCTCCTGGGCGCGCGAATCAGCCGGCGCGCCACTTCCCTATGCGTCAGTTTTCGCATGGCGAGGCGTGCAGCAATTCTTTCTCGACCTTGAGCGCATAGCAGCCGGGCGTTTTCAGGTTTTCGAGCGAGAGCCCGTTCCAGTAAAGTCTGGCGGGCGTCCATGCCGGCGGCACCGTCACGCGCATTTCCGTCACCGTGCGGCTGATGATCTGGATTTCCCGGTCCGCCGGCGAATACTGCGCCTGCACGCGCGCGGTGACCGCCGAATCGCGCTGGGGGATAACGACGCGGGTTTCCACGCGGATGCGGTCCTTGCCCCGTTCGACCATCGCCACCACCGCCTTCTCCTCGACCATCTTCTCCATGGTTTCCGCGAACTGCCGCGCGTCCTGGATGGGTTTGCCGTCCAGTGCCACGATGCGGTCTCCCATCTTGAGCGGGCCGCTGTACTTTGCGGGAAGATGCGAAACCAGCACGCCGGGGCCGGGATCGCCGGCGTTGTAACCGAAGGCCCCCAGGTCGAGCATCGCGCCGGAGCCGCCGGCCACGCGCGTCGAGGGAAGCACGTCATTGCGCTCGCTGGAGTCGAACTTCGTCATCCGGATCCAATAGCAGCGCGCGAACGTGGGTGAGTTGGTTTCGCAATCGATGGCAGCCGGGAATTCGTCGCGCTTTTGCCCGGCCAGCCATTGGAAGACGTCGCTGTCGGTGATGCCGTTCGCCAGGCGCAGTTCCAGGTTGAGCCCCGCGGATTTCAGCTTCTCCGCCAGCGCCTGGTCGCCCGATTCGCCGATCCACAGCACCGGCGCATTCGTGAAATTGGCGGCGAACAAGCGGTTGGTATCGGCGGCCGGTTTGGGCGAGCCGCCCAGGGCGATGCCGGCGGCCCACAGATCGGGAACGCGGGAGATGGCATAGAACACCATCGCCGCCGCGCTGCCGCGCCCCGCCAGATACGCGCGCGCCGGATCGACGCCCGCGCTCCGGATGGCCGCCTCCACCGCCGAGGCCAGCGCCTGCACGCGCACATCGATATTGGCATTCGCGGCGGGCGCAGCGGGCGCGATCACCTGCCAGCCGAGGTCCTTCGTCCAAGTCCGCCACTGCTCGGCGTCCGCGCCGTCCACCAGCACGATGGCGGGCGATCTTGCCGGCGTGGCCTGCGCGCCCGCGGCCCCGCGCGCGAGCAGGCTAATAATGCCGCAGGCGAGAACGGATTTTCTTGACCAGCTTCTCGATTTCATCGGTCTTCTTGAGCGTGGAGATGGAGAGAACGTAGCGGTCGTTCTTTTCCAGTTCCTGCTTGAGTTGTTCCGCCAGGTCCGCCAACTGGGCCGCGTCCTTCAGGTTCTGTTGGTACTCGGCCTTGAGGATCTCATCGCGTTGGACCTTCCCGTTGGGCAGGCGGGCGTCGGTTTGGTCTTCATTTGGGGCTTGCGAGCGCGTCTCGCGTTGCGCCACCGCAAAGCAGGAGACGGCCGCGAATGACAGCACCAGCGCACAGCGCCGCAACCAAGGTTTCATGGGAGAACCTGCTGTTATGATAGCCCGGCCTTCCCCTGGCCTGCCGCTGATATCATGAAACACATATGCGGGAGGTCCACATGAAGACGATGGAAGTTTTCGCGGCGCTGGCGCTGGCCGGCGCTCTGTCTGCCCAGGTGGCCACGCAGGCCAATTCCCAGTATCAGACGGAACAGGGCCGGAAGGCCATGGCGGCCGTCCTGGGCAGCCCGGACCGCGACGCCACTGAGAAGCCTCGCGACCTGGTGAAGGCGATGGCGCTTCAAAAGGGCATGACGGTGGCGGACGTGGGGACCGGCATCGGCTACATGCTGCCGTTTCTGAGCCGCGCCGTGGGTCCCGACGGACGCGTCATCGCCGAAGACATCTTCGACGACTTCCTGGCAGCCGCCAAACAGCGGGCGCAGAACCAGAACCTGGGCAACGTGACGTTCGTCAAGGGTACCGAGACCGATCCGGCCCTGCCCGAAGGCGCGGTGGACGAGGTGCTGGCGCTCGACGTGTACCACCACTTCGATTACCCCGAGAAGATGCTGGCGGGCATCCACAAAGCGCTCAAGCCGGGTGGCAAACTGGTGGTAGTGGAATATTACAAGCGTCCGGAGGCCATGCCGAACGGGCGGGCCGTGACCCACATACGCCTGGACATGCCCGACGTCATCAAGGAGATTGAAGCCAACCACTTCCACCTCCTCGCCGAAAAGGAACACATCAAGGACAGCCAGTACATCCTGGTCTTGGAAAAGAGATAGGAACCGCATGAAAAAGTTTCTCCGCTATGCAAGCTTCGCGGCGCTGCCTTTGGCGCTTATGTTGCCGCTCGGCGCGCAGGATGCCGGGAAGGAAGAGGGCATCACGCGGCAGCAAGCCGACCAGATTCTGAACGAACTGCGCCAGATCCGCCAGTTGCTCGAAAGGCAGCAGGCCAAAGAGCCGCAGGCTCAAGAGGAGCAGGTCCTCAAGGCGAAGCTGAACCTGGAAGGCTTCGCCATGCTCGGCTCGAAGGAAGCGCCGCTGACCATCGTCGAGTTCACGGATTACCAGTGCCCCTTCTGCCAGCGGTTCCACACCACCAGCTTCGGCGACCTGAAGAAGAATTACATCGACACCGGCAAGGTGCGGTTCTACAGCCGGGACCTGCCGCTCGATTTCCACCCCAACGCCATGCGCGCCGCCCAGGCCGCCCGGTGCGCTAACGAACAAGGCCAGTTCTGGAAACTGCGCGACGCGATGGGCGCGAATCCCAACAAGCTCGACATGGACAGCCTGCTGGCGGACGCGGCGGACCTGAAGATGGACGTGAATGCATTCCGCGCCTGCGTCGAAAGCGAGAAGTACAAGAACGCCGTGCAGACCGACGTCATGGAAGCCATGAAGATCGGCGCCAGCGGCACGCCCACCTTCGTGATCGGTAAGAGCACGCCCGACGGAGTGGATGGCGAGTTGATGGTGGGCGCCCAGCCGTACCCCCTGTTCGAACAGAAACTGAAAGAACTGGGTTCCGCGAGATAATCGCCCCGCCACCGCGTTGCGCCGTATTATCCGTCAGCCGTCAAAGCCAGATATGATATATCCAGAGCGAAAACTCAGATTCGCCCTCGGGAGGTTCCCATGCAGCGGACCATTTCATTCACCCTCAACGGCAAGCCGGCGCGCGTGACCACCGATGACGAGCGCATGTTGCTGTGGGTACTGCGCTCGGATCTCGGCCTCACGGGCACCAAGTTCGGCTGCGGCGTCGCGCTGTGCGGCGCTTGCACAGTGATCGTCGACCGGCAGGCCGTCAGGTCCTGCTCCGTCCCCATCAGGGACATTGCCGGGAAGCAAGTCGTCACCATCGAGGGCTTGGCCAACGGGGACAAGCTTCACCCCATCCAGGAAGCGTTCCTGAAACATCACGCGTTTCAGTGCGGCTACTGCACGTCGGGGATGATCCTCAACGCCTATGCGCTGCTGCTCAAGAAGCCGCGGCCCACGCGCGCCGAGATCCTCGATCACATGGAGGATAACTTGTGCCGCTGCGGCGCGCACGGTCGCATCGTCGAGGCTATCCAGGAAGCCTCCGGCGCGGTGAAAGGAGGTGCGCTGTGAGACCCGGCACTTCCAATCTGAGCCGCCGCGGTTTCTTCGCCGTGGCCGGCTCGGGCCTGTTCGTATTCTTCCGGGCCGATCTGGACGCCTTCCAGGAGCCCGCGCGGTTCCCCGGCCGCCAGGCCGGTCCCACCGACTTCAACGCCTACCTTCACATCGGCGCCGATGGCCGGGTCACCTGTCTCGTCGGCAAGGTGGAACTGGGCCAGGGCGCCATGACCGCACTGGCGCAACTTCTCGCCGAAGAGTTGGACGTCCCTTACGACTCCGTGGACATGGTGATGGGCGACACCGACCGCTGCCCCTACGACATGGGCACGTTCGGCTCCATGTGCGTCCGCATGTTAGGCCCCGTGGTGCGCGCCGCCGGAGCCGAGGCCAGGGCGGTCCTTATTCAAATGGCTGCCGAGCAGCTCCAGGCCCCGGCCGAGCGGCTCCAGGTGAAGGCCGGCGTCATCACCGACCCCGCGGCCGAGCGAAAGCGCGTCACCTACGCGCAACTCGTTCAGGGCAAGCGCATCGAGCGCCACCTAGAGGGAGTGCCGCTGAAGCCCATGGCGGCGTTCACCATCATCGGCAAATCGCAACGGCGCAAGGATGCCCTCGAGAAAGTCACAGGCAAGTCCAAATACGCCGGCGACATCGCTCTTCCCGGGATGCTCCACGCGCGGATCCTCAGGCTCCCAGCGCACGGCGCAACCCTGAAAGACGTTGATACCAGCGCCGCTGAGAAAGTGCCCGGCGCCCGCGTGGTGCGCGACGGTAGCCTGATTGCCGTGCTCCACGAGCGGCCCGACCTGGCCGGGCAGGCGCTGGGCCTCATCAAGGCGCAATTCGACCGCTCGGGCACCGGCCTGGACGACAAGAACATCTTCGACCACTTGCTCAAGACCGCGCCACAACCCCAGGTGGTGGCCGATGGCGGCAGCGTTGTAGAAGGCGAGAAGCTGGCCACCGCCATCGTCGACGAGACCTATCTCAACAGCTACGTGGCGCACGCGCCCATGGAAACCCACTCCGCCACGGCCAGCATCGAGAACGGCAAGGCCACCGTGTGGGCCAGCACGCAGGCGCCCTTCTCAGTGAAGCCCGCGGTGGCGCAGGCTCTCGGCATCCCGCCGGAAAACGTCCGCATCATCACTCCGTATGTGGGTGGTGGCTTTGGCGGGAAGAGCGGAGCGCCGCAGGCCGTCGAAGCGGCGCACCTGGCGAAAGCCGCCGGCAAACCGGTCCAAGTTGTGTGGGACCGCGCCGAGGAGTTCTTCTTCGATACCTTCCGGCCGGCCGCCGTGGTGAAGATTCGCTCCGGCCTGACCTCCGCCGGAAAGATTGCTTTCTGGGACGCCAAAATCTACGCGGCCGGCGGTGGCGAGGCGCGGCCCTTCTACGATATTCCGCACCATCACACCGTCGCAGCCGGCGGCTGGCAGGGAGGCAACCCTCCCGGCATGCACCCCTTCGGCGTTGGCGCCTGGCGCGCTCCCTCCGCCAACACCAACACCTTCGCGCGCGAATCGCACATCGACATTCTGGCGGCCAAGGCCGGCGTGGACCCGCTCGAGTTCCGCCTCAGCCATCTCACCGACCAGCGCATGCGCCGCGCGCTCGAAACCGTCGCCAGACAGTTTGCCTGGAAACCCGGGAAGACGCCCAGTGGACGCGGCGTCGGCGTCGCCTGCGGCATTTATTCCAACGTGTACGTCGCCTCCATGGCTGAGGTGGCCGTCGACAAGAGCAGCGGCGCCGTGCAGGTCAAGCGCGTGGTCACAGCGCTGGACGCCGGCGTCATCGTCAATCCCGACGGCTTGCGCCAGCAGATGGAAGGCTGCATCACGATGGGCCTGGGTTACACGCTCACCGAGGAGGTGCGCTTCCAGGACGGCGAAGTGCTCGACCGCAACTTCGACACCTACCAGCTCCCGCGTTTCTCGTGGCTGCCCAAGATCGAAACCATCATCATCGATAACCCCGAGTTGCCCGCGCAGGGATGCGGCGAACCGCCCATCACCACCTCGGGCGCGGTGGTCGCCAACGCCATCTACGACGCCGTAGGCGCGCGCCTCCTGCAACTGCCGATGACGCCCGCGCGCATTTTGGAGGCGCTCAAGCGGGCCTGATCACGACACCATGAGCCCGCTCGGGTTCCTACGGCCTTTTAAGAGATGCCGGGGGGCGTTTGGTGAGAGAAGGCCCAGGACTGCCTTCTGGCAGCTGAGCCTTCTTCTTCCCTCCTTTATGTCCTAGGCAGGAGTTATTGCGCGGGCCTTTGGCAAAGTCTCTCGCGCGCTTAGACGCCTCCGTCATCTCCTTCGGTTCCGGCTTGACCCTCACGACGTCTGAAACGGCCTCGGTAAAGCCGAGCGGATTTAGCGAGATGTTCTTTTTCTTGCCCATTCCCTAAATCCCTCTGGAGTCGACGTAGGCCAGAGCCGCGTCAATGTCGGGATCTTTCAGAGATGGATAGCTGGCAAGGATTTCCTGACGCGATACGCCCGCGGCAACGTTATCCACAATCACGGACACCATGACCCGGGTGCCTTGGATGCACGCCTTGCCGTGGCACACCGCCGGATTGACGCTGATACGCTCTTGCCAGTTCCCCATAGCTTCCATTCTAGCGCGCTTGTTATTCGGACCTACCCCAGCGCCACCTTCAGCGTGACCGCGTAATCGCTGGGCTTCTCCTCGGGCAGCTCGACCTTCAGACCGGCTTCGTCCTGCGTCCACTTCAGCTTGCCCTTGTACCCCAGCAGTTCCACGTTGTGGATCTTGCTGGCCTCCAGTTTTCCCTTGGTCGCCAGTGAGGCAACCGTCGCTTGCTTCTCCGGCCGGCCCATCAGGAAGGCGTACAGCGTCTTGCCCTTGGTGGTGAAGCGAACATCCTCTGCGGTAAGAGCCTTGCGCCCGTTCTCGTTGAACCGCCCCGTGCCCTTCATCTGCGTCCCTGGACCTTCGCCGAAGATCTTCCACGGCCGCGTGGCATAGATGCCTTCGCTGTTCACCGCCATCCACTTGGTGATCTCCGCCAGAATGGCCAGTTCCTTGTCGTCCAGCGCGCCGCTCCCCGGCAGCGGGAAGTTCAGCAGCAGGTTGCCGTTCCGGCTCACGATATCCACCAGCATGTCGATCACCGTCTTGGGCGACTTGTAATTGATGTCGCGCCGGTAGTGCCAGTCGCCGACGCAAGTGTCGGTCTGCCAGGCATTGGGCGCAATGGCGTCCGCCAGCCCGCGCTCGAAATCCAGCACGCACGTGCCTTCGGCGCAGTCCTCTTTCAGCTTGCTGTTGTACACCACTTCCACTTTGCCGCCGTGCCGGCGGGCGCTGTCGTTATACAGGTGCGCCACCAGGCTGAGGCCGTATTCTTCGAACGGAAGCGGGCCATCGCTGTATAGGATATCGGGCTGGTAGTTGTCCACCAGGTCCTTGATGCGGTCGAACCAGTGGCGCTTCCAGGAGTCGGGAATGCCTTTGTCGTCCCACGAAACCTCGGCCGGATAATCTTTGGGCAGGTCGTGATACAGGTCGAAGTTCTTGGGATCGTTGCCGTCGTAGGGGACCCCGGCGTACGGGCCGGTCTTGTCGGAATCGTGGCTGACGCCGAACCATTTCCAACTGATCCACAAGTGCTCGCTCACACCGAACTTCATTCCCCGCTTCAGGGCGGCCTTGCGGAACAGCCCCACGATGTCTTTCTTCGGACCCATGTTCACCGCGTTCCAGCGCGTGTGTTTGGAGTTCCACAGGTCGAAGTTGTCGTGGTGCACGCCCATGCTGAAAAAGTACTTCGCCCCAGCCTTCTGGTAAAGATCCATCAAGTGTTCGGGATCGAACTTCTCGCCCTTGAAGGTCGGAATCACATCCTTGAACCCTACCTTGGACGGATGGCCGAAGTGCTCCCGGTGCCAGTTGTAAGTACGGTCGCCTTGGATGTACATCCTGCGGGCGTACCAATCGCCCTGCTCGGGCGCCGATTGCGGCCCCCAATGCGCCCAGATGCCGAATTTGGCGTCGCGGAACCACTCCGGGACGCGGTAAGCCTTGAGAGAGTCGCGCGTGCCCACGAATGGGCCTTTCTGGATTTCAAGGCCGGTGGCCTGAGCCGCAGCGCGCCTGGCGACGGGGATGGCGCCCGCCAAAAGCCCCATTGCGCTTCGTCTGCTGATGTACATGCCCATTATCTTACTCTCTACGGCAACGTCTCCCTGAGCACCTTCTCGCTCTGCTTGGCGCGAAACTGCCGCAGCCGCTCCCTCAGTTCCGGACGGCTGTTGGCCAGAATCGCCACTGCCAGCAGCGCCGCGTTGCGCGCTCCGGCAGCTCCGATGCCCAGCGTGCCCACGGGAATCCCAGCGGGCATCTGCACCGTCGAGAGCAGCGAATCCAGCCCCTTGAGCGTGGCGCTCTCCATGGGAATGCCCAGCACCGGCACCAGCGTATGCGCCGCGCACACGCCCGCCAGGTGCGCCGCGCCGCCCGCCGCCGCCAGAATCACCTCGATTCCGCGCGATTCCGCTTGGCCCGCGTACTGCGCCGTCTCGGCCGGCGTGCGGTGCGCCGACAGCACGCGGCACTCGTGGTCAACCCCGAATTCCTCCAGCAGCTCGGCGGCCTGGCGCATGGTTCCCCAGTCCGACTTGCTGCCCATAATCACCGCAACCAGTGGCATAATGGAATACCCACGATAATAGGAACGCTCCCCGCCCCGCAACCGTCGCGAGCGGGTCAAATGTTCCGATCCAGACGCGGGGCTCTTTTCAGCGGGTTCAGTCCTACGGGTGGGGCGTTTGTCGTGGAAGTGCTCGCCGTACAGCCAAATGCCCGATCACTTACTTGATGTCACCCGGTCTGGGGAACGCTCCCGCGAAGTCGCCGCCGCCGGTCTTGCCAACGGTGCCTCTTACTGCCCCAACTGAACACCATATCCCATTTTTTTGCGGGGCTACAATAAAACTTGCCATCCATGCCGAAAGCCTTTGCGCGCTACGCCTGGGCCGTGCTGGCCTACAACCTGGGAGTCGTATTGTGGGGCGCATTCGTGCGGGCCACCGGCTCGGGCGCGGGTTGCGGGAACCATTGGCCGCTGTGCAACGGCACCGTGGCTCCGCACTCTCCCAGCGCCGCCACCATCATCGAATTCACGCACCGGCTCATGAGCGGGCTCGACCTGGCGCTGGTGGCGCTGCTGGTCGTCTGGGCGTTTCGCCGGTTTCCGCTGCAGCATCCGGTGCGGCTCGGCGCCACGCTCTCGGCTCTGTTCCTGGTGACCGAAGCGCTCATCGGCGCGGCGCTGGTGCTCCTCCAACACGTGGCCAAGAACGCCTCCGTTTCGCGGGCCTACTCGCTTTCCACGCACCTGATTAATACCCTGACGCTGCTGGCCTGCCTGACGCTAACCGCGTGGTGGAGCACGGAACGGCCCGCGCCCCAGGGCGTGACCAGCGCCTCCCGGGTCTGGATGGCCGGCGTGAGCCTGGGGTCGGTGGCCGTGCTGGGGGTGAGCGGGGCCATCGCCGCGCTGGGAGACACGCTCTTCCCTGCCTCGTCGCTGGCCGCGGGACTGGCGCAGGATCTGGACCCGGCCGCTAACATCTTTCTGCGGCTGCGCCTCTTCCACCCCTTGATCGCGGCCGCCGTGGGCGCGTGGCTGCTATTTTACGCCGTCTCCAGCGCCTCGCGCCGTCCGGATGTGGGAGCCCGCGCCTGGAGCCTGGTAGCTCTGCTGGGAGCGCAAATTGTAGCCGGGGTGGTGAATCTGCTGCTGCTGGCGCCGGTGTGGATGCAACTGGTGCACCTATTGCTGGCCGACCTGCTGTGGATTACGCTGGTGCTGCTCTCGGCCGCAACCATAAAGTTCCAGCCCAGCGCTGCCGATCCATCTTCTTATGACATGGGTGTGGATTCTACTCGCCTACGGCGCCATCGCACAAACCACCCAGGTCTCCCCACCGCCCGCTAAGCCGCCGCCGCACGCGGCCGCACTGGCCCCAGGCGATCTCATGCGCGCGTCCATCGACAAGCAGCGCGCCGCCGCCCGTAAACAGGCCCTGAGCTTGGGAGCGTGGATTCCGCCCTGGTCGGCCGAAATGCAAGTCGAGGAGGCGCCCTGCGAGCCCATCGCCGAGGCGGCCGTCGAGCCGTTCATCGATGATGCCGCCAAAGCCCAGGATGTCGAAGCCAAATTGCTGCACGCCGTGATCGAGCAGGAGTCCGCCTTCCGCCCCTGCGCTATCTCCGTCAAGGGAGCACAGGGCCTCATGCAGCTCATGCCGGACACCGCCCAGCAACTCGCCGTGCACGATGTCTTCGACCCCAAAGAGAACATCGAAGCCGGCGCCAAATACCTCAAGCAACTGCTCGACAAATACAAGGGCGATCTCAAACTGGCCCTGGGCGCTTACAATGCCGGCCCCGCCACGGTAGATGAAGCCGGCGGCATTCCCGATATTCCCGAAACCCGCGATTACGTGGACTCCATCCTCAAAAAACTAGCCAAGTAGCCTGGCATTTCATGCAACGGTGGCCGAGCCCAAAGGCGACGAAGAAGGGTGGGAAGCGGATCATCGCGACAGTTCCGCGCTAAAATTCTACCTATGAGAAGACTGATTGTTTTAGCGGTGGCGTTCCTGTCCCTGGCCGCGGCGCAAGAGACCCGCAGGGAAGTCACCAACACCGCCCCCACGCCCGCCGAGGACGCCAGGCCGAACAGCGCCCAGGTGCCGGATGTCTATGCGATCAGCAGCCAGTTCCAGCGCGTGCTGATTTTCCGCTTCAAATACCAGGCCGATCTTCTGGCCGGGTTGGAACAGATGGTGAAGGAAAACAAGATCCGCAACGCCGTGATTCTGGCGGGCGCCGGCTCGGTGCGAAATTACCAGGTGCACCAGGTAAGCAACCGCACGTTTCCGTCGAAGAACATGTACGTGAAGGACCCCACCGCGCCGGCCGACATCATCAGCATGAACGGCTACATCATGAACGGAAGAATCCACGCGCATATGACCATGGCGAATGCGGACAAGGCTTTTGGCGGCCACCTGGAACCGGGCACCAACGTTTTTACCTTCGCGATTGTGACGGTGGGGGTGCTGCCGGATAGCCTCGATCTCACCAAGCTGGACGACAAGAGCTATCGGTAACCTGCGCGCCCGCCGTGCGTCATGAGAAAATAAGGGTACGTATGCGCTACCGCCTTCTGGCCGCCGTGTTTGCGGTTTCGCTAGCCGCCACGGCCCAGACTCTCTCCGTGCGTGAGTTGGTCAGCTTCCTCCAGTCTTCCGAGCAGCTCATTAAGGAGGGGAAGCAGACGGATGGCGAAGTGGCGAAATACCTGGCCAAGGTGAGGCTCACGGAACGCCTGGACGACCGCATCATCGAAGATATGCAGGGTTTGGGCATTGGGGCGAAGACCTTGCAGGCGCTTCAGGCGTTGCGGGACCGGACGAAGGACCTGATGGAAGCCAAGCCCATCGCGCCGCAAGCCCCGCCCGCGCCCATCCCGCCGCCTTCTTCCGAGGAACAGGCCGCCATTATCGCGGATGTGCGCGAGTACGCGCTGAACTACAGCAAGAACCTACCCGACTTCATTTGCACGCAGGTGACGCGGCGTTATGCTGCCCCCATGCCCGGCACGAGGTGGGGCGGCAGCTCCATGAGCGAGCCTCGCTGGCAGGCGGAAGACGTTCTGCAAATACGTCTGAGCTACTCCCTCCAGACGGGGGAAAAGTACTTGGTGGTGCTGGCGAACAACACCATTGTCAACAAGGACTACTCACAAATGGGCGGCAGCAAGTCGTTCGGCGAGTTCGGCAGCATGCTGCGCGAGATCTTCGAGCCCTCTACCGAAGCCCGATTCGAATGGGACCACTGGGGCACTCTGCGCGGCAAGCGAGTCATGGCGTTCGCCTACCACGTGTCGCAGTCCCGTTCGCAATACCGGCTGGTGGTTGAGGATGCCAAGCTTAGCATTATCACGGCGTACCACGGGCTGGTGGAAGTGGACCCCGACACGCACGTGGTGATGCGGGTGACGACCATCGCGGAGAACATTCCGCCGGACTTCCCCATCCGGAAGGCCGAAGACGTCCTGGACTACGACTACACCGATCTCTCCGGACACACTTTTCTGTTGCCCCTTAAATCGCAGGTCTTGATGAGCGGCGGCGACGTTCTGACGAGACTCGACGAGGAGTTCCGCCTGTACCGCAAGTACAGCGCCGACGCCGAAATCAAGTACGACGCCGATCCGCTGCCGCCGCTGCCGGACGACAAGACCAAAGAGACCCCCACGCCCAACAAGAAGTAGGGCCCGTCAGTTTTTGGTGTAGCTCTTCTCGTACTTGTTGCGGCTATTGTAAACGGTGAACGCTCCGTCCTTCCGCACAGTCGCGCGAATCCACTGGCCTTGGCACAACTCGTCGACGTTGGCAATGAACGGATCGGGTGAGTTATGGTCTTTGCCGCCGGCCACGGCAAAGTGCAGTTGCCAGAGGTCCTCGAGGCCGGGCGAGCTATGAATGGTCTGCCAGATTTCAGGCACGCCGCCCTTGCGCGCGCCGTTGTTCATGATGGCCACAAGCGGGTGCAGCGCGTGCACCAGTTGCGGCGAGCCGGACATGTCCATGCCGTGATGAGAGACCAGGTACAGGTCCACCGCGCCGATCTTGTTGGTGGGGCAAACCAGGTCGTACTCCTTGTTCCAGGTGAGATCCGCCAGGTCGATCATGCGGAAGCCGCCGTAGGCGATCAGCATGCCCACGGACTGCGCGTTTTCGGTGGTGTCCACCTCATGCCGCTGGAAGCCGGCGCACTCGGTATCGGGCTGGCCCGCGCCGGGAAGCGGAGACGCGATCAGGTCGCCAGCCGAGGAAAGCACCTTCACCTCGATACCCTTGATGGGGATGACGTCGCCGGGTTTGACCTGGATGTGATTGCCCTTTTCGCGGTACGCGCTATACGCGTTGTACAACACCTGGGCATCGCGGGTGGTTTCGGTTTGGGGGCCGTGATCCACGAAGTTGCGAATGGGCAGCTTCTCGGCAAGCTGCGGCACGCCGCCGACGTGGTCGGCATGATAGTGAGTAATGACCAGGTAGTCGATCTTCTTCACACCGGCCGCTTTGGCCGCGGCGGCGATGCGCCCGGCGTCGCGGCCGTTGAAACCGGCCCATCCCGTATCCACCAGCATGGATTCGCCGGACGGCGAAACCAACAGCGTGGATTGTCCGCCTTCGACGTCGATGAAGTAGATTTCGAGGTTCCTGGCTGCCGGCAACGCGGCTGCGCAGGCCAGGAACAAGATGCCTGAAAGCAACTTCCGCATGGCGAAATGTTAGCACGGTCCGCGCTGGCATGCTTGCTGGAACAAGCCGGGTTCGCATAACGTATCAGATAGCAGATGCCATTTTGTAGCCAATGCGGGAACCAGGTGGGCGCAACCGAGGCCTATTGCCGCCAGTGCGGCGCGCGCCAGCCGGTGGGGCCAGCGGCGTCTCCATCCGGCGCCGACCCGCTGGCTGGCATCCAGCCGCGAACCGCGTCGATCCTCTGCTATATCCCGGGGATTGGCTGGATCGCATCCATCATTGTTCTGGCATCGGAGAAGTTCCGCCATAACCGCACGGTGCGATTCCACGCCTTCCAAGGCCTGTACCTGTTCGTGGCCTGGCTGATGGAGGATTGGGTGTTGCGGCCCATGTTCCGGATGGCGCCCGAGCTCCACATCCACGGGATCATCGAGGCGTTATTGCTGGGCATGTCTATCTTCATGATGGTCAAAGCCGCTCATGAGGAGGCCTACCCGCTGCCTCTGTTCGGGGAGCTGGCGCAGCGGTCAGTGGCGGGAGATTGAGGGGAACCCGCAGGCCCTACTTGGCAATATTCCTGCCGAAGTTGAAGCACGGTCCAATCGAAAAGCGCACGGTGAAGCGGCCCTGCGCCAACAGGTCGTTGAACAGGTGATCGTACACCAGGTCGGCTTGCGTGCGTATGCCGAAGTGGTTGGAGAGGAGGACGTCGAAGCCGCCGCCGAATCCATAGAATCCGGTAATATCCGTTTTCTTCCCGGCCGGCGCGAGTTGCTCCGCGACGCCGGTGGCGATGGGATCGGTGGGGTGCGGGGTGGCGACTTCGTGGATGGCCCCAAACGATGGCCGGATAAACAGCGTCAGGTGCGAAAAGTGGCGATAGGAAAACTGTGGGCCGACAGCGAAGGTCTGCGAGTTCGAATGAGCCGGCACGGTTAGAGCATACCCGGGAGGGAGCAGTCCCGCGGCTGCCAATTGGGCGAGTTGTCCACCCAGTTGCTGCTGCAAGGCGGTTGGCAGCAGGCTGGGTACAAGCACCAGATCACCCGAGGAAAGGCTGTAATCGAAACCCAGTGAGTACCAGGTTCTCGGCCGGTAGCCGAACTGCGCCTGAAAACCGTTTTCGAAGAGACTGATGCGGGGGCTGTCGAGGAAGGCGTATCCCCCGTAAGCGTCAAACTGGCTTACAAAGGTCTGCTGGGCGGCAACAGGCGAGGCAGACAAGAGCAGGGCGACTGGCACTACGATCAGCAGCGTTCGCAGTGCGGCTGCACGTTGCATGGAGTTCTCCTTGCGCTATCCGATCCGATGACAAACGGCTATTGTAACTTCTCTGCCCGGAAAAACGGCGCGGGAACCGAAAATAGTTACGATTTGGGAAATAGGATGGGCAGCGCCGGCTCGGCGGTGAACATACAACGCGCGTTGTGGCCGCAAAGTGGAACCACGGTGGTGTGGTGGTGGGCGCCGTATCTCTGGTTCACATATGCGCCAAACGCCTGGCCGCGCGCCAGACGCGTGGGTCCCTGGGCCATGGCGGGGCAGGAACTATCGAAGCCGCCTAAGGGCAGGATATCGATTTCACCGAGGAGGTAAGTGACAGGCCTAGCGGCGAGCTGCTTCTTCAATTGGTCATCGGTGAGTTGGGCGGCGTAGCCGGTGCGGTTCTGAAGCCCGTAAGGCCAGCGATCATAGGTGGTGCAATTGCGGGCGTCGGAGAAGTTGCTGAACTCGAAAGCGGCGGCGTCGGGAGCGGCGGCGGCGGGAGCGGGAGAAGGAGCCTCCGAGGTTCCGGCGGGGGCGGGGCGCGCCGGGTCCGGATAGGCATAGCTCGAAGGGTTGGATACCACGTAGGTCACAGGGACCCCAAGGGTGTCGTGGACCTGGTTGGCCATCTCGTACCGGGTCACGAACTGGCCGCCGGCGGAGTGGCCGGCCACCACGATGACTTTCAGGTTGGGGAAGATCTCTTTGCGGGCCAGCTTGCGGAGGATGGCGTCAGCGAAATCATAGGACGTCAGTTTGGGGTTGTTGGTGGCCACGCCGCCGGAGCGCCAACTGTTTCCGGAACAGCTCCAACTGACTTCGTCCGGGGCGAGAATGTCGCGGCAGCCGCGGCCGTCATTGGAGGCGAAGCGGGGAGCGACGACCACGGTGTCCTCGAGGGCGCCGGCAAGGAAGGCGGCGGCCAGCGAGGTGCGGAAATAATTGTCGGCATCACGCCCCTGGCCGTGGACCACGATCAGCGCGCGGGTGATCTGCTCGTTCTTTGCGTCGAGAGAGTAAGTGCGATAGATGAGCGAGCGCGCCGGTCCGCCGGCCAGAGCGACCCACTCGGTACAGTTGGGCGCGGCGGTGGTACAGGGCGCGGCGTGAGCAACCGCGGAGATCAGAAAGAGAAATGCCGGTTTCATGGTTCAGCGTTCGCGGCCTGGTTGACCAGGACCACCACGGATCGCGGCTGCACAGTGCATGTGTTTCCGGTGACGGCCGGCTCGGCGCCGGGGTCCGCGATGTCATGGGGGGGCGTCTGGGCCGTATCCACGGCTATGAACCAGCTCCGGCCGGGTACCACGGGCAACTCGAATTCCAGGCTGTCCCAAAGCATGTTGAGCATCACGTGGAGGTCGGGGTCGCCGTTGAAGCCGGCCAGCGTCATTCCGAGCGCCCGCGCTTCCGGATCGGACCACCCCGGAGCGCCGAGCACGGTCCCGTGCCAGGTCACGTCCGCCAGCCCGCGCTGGTTCACCGCGCCGGTAAAGAACTGCCGCTGGCGCAGCGCCGCGTGCCTCTTGCGAAACTCGATCATGCGTATCCAGAAGCGCAGCAGATCGCGGTTGCGGTCCACCAGCGTCCAATCGAACCAACTGGTGTCGTTATCCTGGCAGTAGGCGTTGTTATTGCCCTGCTGTGTGCGGCGCACCTCGTCACCGGCGACGAACATGGGGACGCCGCGCGAAAGCAGCAGCAAGGCCGCGAAGTTACGCACCTGCCGGTTGCGGAGTGCCTCGATCGCCGGATCGCTGGAGCCGCCTTCGACGCCGCAGTTCCAGCTCAGGTTATCGTCGATGCCGTCGCGGTTGTCTTCGCCATTGCCCAGGTTGTGCTTGTCGTTGTATGAGACCAGGTCGTTGAGGGTGAAGCCATCGTGGCAGGTTACGAAGTTGATGCTGTTGATCGGCAACCGTCCCTGGTCCTGGTAGAGATCGGAACTGCCGGCCAGGCGGGAAGCTACGGCGCCCACCAAACCGGGATCGCCCCTGACGAAGCGGCGGATATCGTCGCGATAGCGGCCGTTCCATTCGGCCCAGCGATCCCCTGGAAAATGCCCGATCTGATACAGTCCGGCGGCGTCCCAGGCCTCGGCGATCACTTTGGTATTGGCCAGCTCGTCATCCAGCTCGATCTGCCACACCACCGGCGGATGGGCGCTAGGCATTCCGTCCTCACCGCGCGACAGGATGGAGCCTTCATCGAAGCGAAAGCCATCGACGTGGGCTTCCCGCACCCAGTAGCGCAGACATTCGACGATGAGTTTCTGGGCGATGGGGTGGTTGCAGTTGAAAGTGTTTCCGCAGCCGGAGAAGTCCATATAATACTGCAAGTCCCAGGGCACCAGGAAGTAGTAAGTGCGGTTGTCGATCCCTTTGAACGAGAAGGTTGGACCAAGGTGATTGCCTTCATCGGTATGATTGAACACCACGTCCAGAATCACTCCGATGCCGGCGCGGTGCAGCGCCTTCACCATGTCGCGGAATTCGTATAAGTGGCTGCCGCTCGCGGGGCTGACGCAATAGGCGGACTGAGGTGCGAAAAAGCCCATGGTGCTGTAACCCCAGTAATCCGGCAGAGGCCGGCCGTCGACCACGCGCAAGACATCGGTCTCATCGAAGTCGAAGACCGGCTGCAGCTCGATGGTGGTCACTCCCAGGTCTTTCAGGTAGGGGATCTTCTCCATGATTCCAGCGAATGTTCCGGGGCTCTCGACACCGGAGGACGGCGACCGCGTAAATCCCCTGACGTGCATCTCATAAATGATGAGGTTCTCGATGGGACGGTCGAGCGGCAGGTCGCCCTCCCAGTCGTAAGCGGCGGGGTCGATGACCATCGAGCGCATGGAAGTGGCCACGTTGTCATCGGGCCCGCAGGCGCTGACGCGTTTCCAGACGCTGTCGGTGTTGCCGAGCGCGTAGGGGTCGATAAGGACTTTATTCTTGTTGAACCGGTGGCCGGCGGCGGGGTTGAAAGGGCCGTCCACCCGGTAAGCGTAGTGGGCGCACGGCTGAAGCCCGCGCACGAATACATGCCAGAAGTGAAAGGTCTTGTTGACATGCGGGTCGAGAGCGATCGTCTGGAACGGCTGCGGAGCGTCATGGGTCGAGAAAAGGAGCAGCTCGACGCCGGTGGCATTCTCCGAAAAGAGCGAGAAATTGACGCCTTCCGGCCCTGGGGTCGCCCCCAGGGGGTGCGCCGAACCCTTTTCGGCGACAAAGGAGACGGGCTGAGCAGTGGTAGCCATATTTCTATGCTACTGCACGTCGCGCTTGGGCAATGAATTCGAGATGAATTCGCCGACGTCGCGCTTCAGCTTGGTGTGCGAATCGCTGTCGATGTACAGCATATGACCCGCCTGGTAGAAATTCCAGGTAATGTTCTTGTGCATCTCAGGATTCAGCCCCATGTGGTTGAAGGTGTACTCGACCGCGTAATAGGGCGTGGCGAGGTCAAAGTAGCCGGCGGCGACCATGACCTTCATGTAGGGGTTCTTGGCCATGGCGTTGCGCAAGAGGCTGGTGGTATCGCCGAAACCGTTCTGGACGCCGTAGTCCCAGGGCTGAATGCCCCCGGTGGGGTAATAGTAGAGGTCGGTCTTGTATCCCAGCCCGTTGCGCACGTAGTTGGTGAAGATGGCCGTGAAGGGCGGAGTGATGAGCGAGCTGGAAGGGTCGAACTCGCTGGTCTCGCCGACATTCAGGGCGGACGGCCCAACCAAGCGTCCGTCGTAGCGCCCGATGGTTTGGCGCCGGTCGCGCAGCAGTTGGCGCGCGAAGTGCTGCACATCGAAACGCAGGTTGCTTTCATCGATGTAGCGGGCCTCCAGTCCGGTATAACGCACCAGTTTGTCGATGAGCGCTTTGCGCTCGGCTGCGGGGAGATCATCCCCCTTGCTCAGGGCCTCGGCGTATTCGCCGGTGGCGAAGCTCTCCACTTCCTTGAGCACCGATTTCAAGTCCTTGCGCTGGAGGTCCGGCGCGATCCTCTTGTGGAACCAGGCATCCGCTGCATAGGTGGGTAGTTCCAGCTCATAGACGAGGTCGTCACTGCGGCTCCAGATGGTCTCCAGGTTGAGCGTCGTTCCGATCAGCACGACTCCGTTGAAAGCGATCCCGCGGTCGATCAGATAGCCCGCCAGGCCCGCCGCGCGGAAGGTGCCATAACTTTCGCCGGCGATGAACAGCGGCGAGATTTCGCGGTTGTTGCGCACCAGGTACATCCTCATGAACTCGCCCACCGATTGGATGTCTCCCTGGACGCCGTTCATGCGGCGCGCCACCTCGACGTTCTTAGCGCGGCTGTATCCGGTGCCCACGGGGTCGATAAACACCAGGTCGGTCTGATCGAGCCAGGTGTCCTGGTTATCCTTCATCTGGTACGGCGGAGGCGGCATCCCGCCGTTGGCGAGCAGCATGGGACTGCGCGGCCCCATGCCGCCCATGTGCACCCACAGGGACGCCGAACCCGGACCGCCATTGAAGCAGAAGGTGAGCGGACGCCGGGCAGGATCGGTGACATCGTCGAGCGTGTACGCCATATAGAAGATGTGGGCTTCGGTTTCGCCGGCGGGGTTCTTCAACGGCATCTGAGCGACGGTCGCGGTGTAGTTGAGGGCCTTGCCGTCGACGGTCACGGAGTGGTGCGTCACGACCGGGGTTTCATCGACTTCTCCTCCGACCGCCGGTCCGGGACCCGCGATTCCTCCGCGGCCGCGGCCTCCGGGCGTCGTCTGAGGCTGAGCAGTGGGGGTTGTGGTTGCCGCCGGCGTCGGCGTTTGCGGTTGGCTCTGACGCCCCTGGGCCCGAGCCTTCGGCGGTCGCTGCGCGAGCAACAGGATGAGAAGCGCAGCAATCACGGCTACTCCGCGTCTGAGAGGAAAATTGGCCATTTGGGTGAATCATACCCCAGAATTCAGGCTCGGCGGCGGAGGATCGTCTACGGCTCGAAGTAAGCTTGCGCCAGCTCCGGTTTCTCGGCGATGGCCCTGCGCCAGCAGGAGCGCGCCTCTTCCGCCTTGCCCGACGCCATCAACAGGTGGCCGAGGTTCAAGAGGGCTTCGAGACGCTGCGGGTCCTCGGCCAGCGCCTGCTGGTAGAAGTTCGCGGCTTCGTCGGTCCGCCCGAGTTTCTGGCAGAGGAGGCCGGCGTTGTAGTATAGCTCGGCCCCGTGCTCGCCCAGTTGAATCAGCCGGCGGTGGAGGTCGTACGCCGTCGCATAATCCTGGTAATCGAGCGCCTGCGCGGCCAGACCGCGCATCGCGTCCGATGAATCCGGACAGAGCAAGAGGGCCTTCTCGAAGCATCGCCGCGCGGCGCCGGAGTTGCCTGAGCGCGCATACGCGACGCCCGCGTTGAGATACGCTTCGGGCCAATCCGAACGCTTTTCCAGGCAGGCCCCAAACGCCTCGGCGCTGGCTGCGAAATCGCCGCGAAGCAGCCGCAGATAGCCCAGGCGGAAGCACCCGTCGCACCACTCCGGCGCATCCTCGGGAAGCTTGGCATAGAGCTTCTCGGCCTGGTTCCGCTCGCCCTGCTGCTCCAGCACCAGCGCCAGGTTCCAGAGAACTCCCGGCTGGCGAGGGTCGAGTTGAAGCGCCTTCTCGTAACATGTGCGCGCGGCGGCGAGGTCGTTCAATTCGTGCCGCACCACCCCGAGATTCATATAGGCCAGTACCGAATCGGGCTTCAGCGCGATGGCCTCGGTGTACGCGTGCGCCGCATTCTCGTAGTCGCCCATGGTGTGATGGGCCACCCCGAGATTGACCCAGTTTTCGAAACGCTCCGGAACCAGCTTGGACAGACTGTGGCTGTGGCGTGCGGCCGCCGCGTAGTCTCCGTCCTCAAACGCCAGCGCCGCCAGCGCTTCCAAAACGACGGGAGACTCCGGCTGCAATTCGGCCAGCATCTCCGCATAGCGCCGCACGGCCTGGTGGTCTTTCTTTTCGAGGAATACACTCACCAGGTTCGCCAGCGCCTCCTCGCACCGCGGATTGAGCGCCAGCACCTTGCGGTAGTATTCCGCGGCTTCCGCGAGTTGGCCGGTCTGCTGCAGGGCCACGGCCTTGCCCAACAGCGCCTGCTCGTCATTGGGAACGAGGTTGAGATACTTGCCGAGCGGTTCCATCGCCTCGGCCGGGCGCCCGCTGTGGATCAGGCACAGGCCTAACCCCAGGCAGGCGTCCGAGCGGGTAGCGTCGGCTGCGGCCGCTTTCCGGAAAGATTCCACGGCGGCTTGCCAACGTTGTAGGTTGCCCCGGCAGACCCCCAGGTTAAAATGCGCGGTGCGATTGAGCGGCACCAATTCCGCCAGTTGCTCGTAGATTGAGGCGGCCGATTCATAATCGCGCATCTCGTAATGAATCTGGCCCAACGCCGCGTACAGCGCGGGATCGCGCTGGCCCGATTCAATCGCGCGGCTCAACATGTCGGCGGCAGCCTCGACCTTGCCCTCCAGGTGCAGGGATACGGCATTGGAAAGCGTGCGGTCGGCACGCTTCTGGGGACTGAGGCGGTTGATCAACGTCACGCGGGGAAACAGCGATGGCACATCGCCCGGCTCTTTTCGTGCGGCAATCCCCATGCTTGAATCCTCCGGTTCCTGAAATCCCGCGGACGGGTCTCGGCCGCTGCCAGCAAGACATCTTCGGGACGCCCCGGCGGCGCGCCTCCAGGGTGGGGCTGCGCCGTATCCGCCGCGGACTCCAGCCGCCGCCATTGCGCGGTGGTCTCGGACCCTTCTTCCGAACCGCCGGAAAGGTAGGCGCAGATTCTCCCCAGGAAGTCGTCATTCGCCGCCAGCTTCATCCAGTAGAGCCGCGCTCGTTCGCCTGGCTCGCTGAAGAAACCGACGCCCCCGGAAGCCAGCGTGTCGTCGATCCACCGATCCACTTCCTGACCTTCGATGGAAGTGATCACGCGGTTGCCCTTCACCTCCACCGCCACATGGTACGGCGTGTCGTTGTGCACCATCACCGAAAGCGGCACTTCCACCCTGTTCCCTTTCTTCCCGCCCACCACGGGATAATGCACTATGGCGATGATGGGGCGCAGACCGGGATCCACCACCGTGAATTTCATGGCGTAGTAATTCTGCAGGTCGCGAGCGCGGACCACCCAACCCATGCTCTTGCTCTCGATCTGGCCAAAGAATTCCAGCCGGTAATTGGAGTAGACCGCCGAAGGACGGTAGAGGGCCAGTTGGCCCGTGCGGACATATCCGTCGGGATGGCGCGACCAGCCAGGGGCCCAGCTCTTGGGGGCGGAATTCCAGGATTCCATGCCGGCCTGGAATGTGTCGGTGAGCTCCACGGCGGCGCGTCTCGATATGACGCTACGCACCCAACTCAGAGGCCGCTTCGCCGCCACCACCGTCTGGGGCGCCGGATTGGGCCGCGCGGGCGCCGCCCCAACCGCGGATATCTCCTGGCTCACCATCGCCGTCCCCCTCAACGTCCCGGCGGCGCCTGCGCCGAACCACATGCCCACGGCCACGAACAAGCCCGCGGCGAGCGCTTCCACGACTCGGTGCATGGCGGCGCTGCGGGGCCGGCTGGTCTGGGGCGCAGCCTGCCGCGGGACGAGGTCTTCCAGCCGGTCAAGCGCCGGCCGCAGCGCAAACCGGGGCGCCACAGGGGCAATGTCCGGCTCATGCCACTCCAGCCGGTCCACCGCCGCGCCGCGCACATTCTGGCAATGGAACTCCGGCGGAATGAAACCAGGTTCGGGCATCCCCGCCGCCGGCTCGCCACTCGGCGCCCCCATCGATTCCGCGCTCGCAGCCACCCGCGGCCCGGCCAGCGCGGCGGGCACTCTGAATGGCCCAAGAACCGCCGGTTTGCGCGTGGCCGTCCCACACAGCGCATAAGCCACCGATAGCCGTGTCTCCCTGGCTACCGCCTCCGCAGCGGGGCCTCGCAGCCAACTGTCGCTGGCCTTCGGGGACAATTCCGGCGCGGCAACCCGGTACAGGGTTCTCCTCAGACGTTCTCCATAATTGCGGGGAGCGGGGCAGGGGAATTCGCCGTTCTGAGGCGGATCGAACGCGCCGATATTCCTGTCGCAATACAAGCAGACCACCGCCTTCCTCGGCGTATGCTGGCCTGATTATATCGTCAAATGAAGCCAAAACTTCCACGAGATTTCCGGATAATTACCATCAATTTCGTTAATATTTGTCGATTATCCGAGGTTAATTTCCGGCGCTACCGCAGCCGCAGGCTGTTGGTCACCACCGTCACGCTCGAAAGCGCCATGGCGGCCGCAGCCACCATGGGCGAGAGCAGGCCCACCGCCGCGATGGGGATACCCAGCGTATTGTAGGCGAAGGCCCAGAAGAGGTTCTGGCGGATGATCCGCATGGTGCGCCGCCCCAGTTCAATCGCTTCCGCCACGCCGTTCAGGTCGTCCCGCATGAGGGTGATGTCACCGGCCTCCATGGCAATATCGGCGCCCGATCCCATGGCCAGCCCCAAATCGGCCTGCGCCAGCGCGGGCGCGTCATTGATGCCGTCGCCCACCATGGCCACGCGTTTGCCGGCGGATTGCAGCTTTTTCACTTCCGCGGCCTTCTGGTCCGGCAGAACTTCGGCCAGCACGCGATCTATGCCGGCCTCGCGCGCCATGGCTTCGGCGATCGCGCGCTTATCGCCGGTCATCATCCAGACTTCCAGGCCCGCGTCGCGCAAGCGGCGCACGGCCTGTGCGGCTTCGGGCTTGATGGTGTCGGCGATTTCGATGACACCGGCCGCCGCGCCGTCGATCGCCACGCTCGCTCCGGGTCTGCCGATCGACACGTCATGCCCCGCCACGCGCGCACGCACTCCATGGCCGGGCAGCGCCGAAAACTCGGTGGCCTCCTCCAGCGCGATGCCGCGCTCCGCGGCCGCTTCCACGATGGCCTTGCCCAGCGGATGCTCGGAATAACGCTCGGCCGAAGCCGCCAGCCGCAATAAGTCGCGCTCCGTGCGGCCGGGCGCGGGGAACACGCCCGTGACCCGAAGTTTGCCGCGCGTGATGGTCCCCGTCTTATCCAGCACTATGGTATCGATGCGGCGCGCCATTTCCAGCGCTTCGCCGCCCTTGATCAGGATTCCCCGCTCGGCGCCCCGCCCCGTTCCCACCATGATGGCCGTGGGCGTGGCGAGGCCCAATGCGCACGGGCAGGCGACGATCAGCACCGCCACCGCGTTGACCATGGCGACCGCCACCGGCGCGAAGAACAGCCACGCGGCGAACGTCAGCGACGCCGCCAGCAGAACGCCCACCGTGAAATAGCCGCTCACCACGTCGGCCAGCCGCGCCACGGGGGCGCGCGAACCTTGCGCCTGCTTCACCATCTCGATCATCTGCTGCAACACGGTGCCCCGCCCGGCCTTCTTCACCTGGAACCGGAAACTGCCGGAGCGGTTGATGGTCCCGGCAAACACGGGTGCGCCGGCCTGCTTGTCCACGGGCATGCTCTCGCCGGTCAGCAGGGATTCGTCCACCGCCGATTCGCCGCTCGACACCGTGCCATCCACGGGGATGCGCTCGCCGGGCCGCACCACTACCACGTCGCCGGCGCGCACGTCTTCCACCGGCACCTCCACTTCGGCGCCCTCGCGAATCACGCGCGCCGCGGGCGGCTGAAGATCCATGAGACGGCGGATAGCTGCGCCAGCGTGGCTGCGTGCGCGGGCTTCCAGGGTGCGGCCCAGCAGGATCAGCGCGATGATGACCGCCGCGGCTTCGTAGTAGACCTCGTGTCCGCCGCGGAGCGTTTCCCACAGCGAGTACAGGAACGCCGCGCCGGTGCCCAGGGCAATCAACGAGTTCATGTTCGCCGAGAAGTGGCGCAGCGCGCGCCAGGCCGCCACGTAGAAGGGCGCGCCGCAATAGAAGACCACCGGCGACGTAAGTGCGAGCTGCAGCCACGGCCAGCGATGCGACATGCCCAGGACCAGCACGGGCGCAGCAAAAACGACGGCCACCACCAATCGCCGCCGGTAGGCCGGCTCCGCGCTGTCGGGCCGCGTCGCGGTTTTCGGCACGCCGTAACCCAGGTCCTCGATGGCCGCGATGAAATCCGCAACGTGGACTCGGTCGGGGTGGTACTCGACGGTGGCCGTGTTGGTGGCGAGATTAACGCGGGCGCGTTCCACCCCGGCGGTGTTGGCGAGAGTCCGCTCGATGGTGCGCGCGCACGCCGCGCAGGTCATTCCGGAAACCGGAAGATCCACTCGTTCCGGCGCTGCCACGCTCATGCCGGCACTTCGTAGCCCAGCGCGCGCACGGCGCTGGCGAGCGTCTCGGGTTGCACCATGTCGGTGTCGTATTCCACGGTGGCGCTGCCCGCGTGGAGATCGACGGCGGCCTTGCTTACGCCCAGCGTGGCGGCCAGCCGGCGCTCCACGCTGCGCGCGCAATTGGCGCAAGTCATTCCCCGTACCGGAAGATTCAGAGTTTGTATCGCCATACATATATGATGATTTCATGGTTTTCGCCGATGCGCTGCTGGCCCAGCGGATTGAAGCCGCCGAGGCCGCCAACGCCCGGGGGTGCAGCCCTCGCGGCGCCAGTGTGCTCGAAGTGGCCGGCGGTTGCGCCATTTTCGCGGGCGCGGATTCGCCCCTGACCCAGGCCGTCGGAATCGGTCTCAACGACGCGGTGAGCGAGGCCCAGATCGGCGCCTTCGAAACGTTCTTTCGCAGCCGTGGCGCGAAGGCCACCATCGACCTCTGCCCTTTGGCCGACCCCGGCCTGCTCGAGGCGCTGGCCGAGCGGGGCTACCGCCCCACGGGGTTCAACAACGTTCTGGTTCGGCGGCTGGCCGGGTCGGAAATCGTGCTCACGCCGCGGGTGCGGCGGGCGGTGGCCGGCGAGGACGATCCGTGGTCCTACACCGTGGGCCGGGGCTTCTTCGATCAGCTCGAGCTCACCACCGAAGAGATGGACGTGGGCCGCGCCATATTCGCCATGCCCGGAGCGATGTGCTATCTGGCGGTCGCCGGGACCGGGGCCAGCGCCGGAGGGGCCGCTTTGGCCATACGCCATGGCCTGGCAACCCTGTTTGCCGACAGCACCATCGCCCAGTTCCGCTGCCAGGGCCTGCATCGCGAGCTCATTGCCGCGCGGCTCAACGAAGCCATCGCGCAGGGCTGCGATATGGCCACGGCTTCCACGCTGCCCGGCAGCGTATCGCAGCGCAATTACGAGCGCGCCGGCTTCGAGGTGGTCTACACCAAGGTGACCCTGGAAGCTTTCAGCGATCAGCCCTCAGCTTTCAGCTAACCCCCCGGCGGCGCTGTCTTTAGCTGAAAGCTGAGAGCTGATCGCTGAAAGCTATTTCTGAGAGATTCCTCGACCCTCCGGCACTACCTTCACTCAGAGTCAGGAAACCCCAAATCGTGTGGCTCGACCACTGGGTGGCGGCGTGTCTGGTTCCCCTCGCGGCATGGGTCCTGCTGAGTGGACTGGATGATCTATTTATCGACCTGGTTTTCTTCCTAACGGGGCGAAAACAGTTTCGGTGGCCGGCGGAATCGGAGTTGGATCAAGCTCCTCAACGCCGGATGGCTATTCTTGTGCCTCTGTGGCGCGAATACCGCGTCATCGGGCGGATGCTGGAGCAGAATCTCTCGGTCATTCGGTACGAGAATTACGACATATTCGTCGGTGTCTACCCCAATGACGATCTCACGGCACGGGCGGTAGCCGAGACAGCGCGCCGCCACCCGCGCGTCCACCTGGCCTTGTGCCCCCACGACGGCCCCACTTCCAAGGGCGACTGCCTGAACTGGATCTACCGCCGGATGACGAATTACGAAGCCCGGCAGGGAGTCCGTTTCGATGTGGCGATCACGCACGATGCCGAGGACCTGATCCACCGGGAATCGCTGCGTCTGATCAACTGGTTCTCGCGCAGCTACGACATGGTGCAGATTCCGGTGCTGCCCCTGCCCACCGGGCTGGACGAATTCACTCACGGGCTCTACTGCGACGAGTTCGCGGAATACCAGTTGAAAGACATCCCAGCGCGGCAGCGTCTCCGTGGGTTTCTGCCCTCCAACGGCGTCGGAACCGGTTTTTCGCGGGCCGCGCTGGAACGCATGGGCGAAGTCCATCAGGGCCGCATCTTCGACCCCGAATCCCTGACCGAAGACTACGAAAACGGCTACCGGCTGCATGTCCTTGGGTTTCGCCAGGTGTTTGTTCCCATCCGGCTGGATGCCGCCGCCCCGGCGGCCACACGCGAGTACTTTCCGAGGAACTTCCGCTCCGCCGTTCGCCAGCGCAGCCGATGGGTGGCGGGCATCGCACTCCAGGGCTGGCAGCGCCACGGATGGCGTCCATGGCGGCAGGTCTACTGGTCCTGGCGAGACCGCAAAGGGCTGGTGGGCAACCTGCTCTCGCCGGCCGCCAACCTGTTTCTCCTGTATGGCGTGTCGAGTTACCTGTTGACCGCCCGGTCCGGCCAGGCATGGCACTTGGCCGGCTGCATTCCGTTTTGGGTGGCCCGCGTTTATGCGATTACATTGGGAATCTCGCTGCTGCAAGCTCTGGTGCGGGCGCATTGCAGCGCGCGTATCTACGGATTCCGATTCGCCGCGGCCTCCCCGCTGAGGATTTTCTGGGGCAACCTGCTAAACTGCGCCGCCACGGTCACCGCGCTGAGGCAGTTCGTGGCCGCGTGCATGAAACACACAACCCTGGCCTGGACCAAGACCGATCATGCTTACCCCCCGCACCGCACCCCGGAGCAAGGAAGGCCCCGGCTGGGTGAGGTTCTGATGGGCATGAACCATGTCTCGACCGGTCAACTGGAAGCGGCTCTGGGCAGGGCTCCGGACGGCCTCCGGCTGGGAGAATATCTTCTGCAATTACAGCGGATTTCCGAAGAACATCTCTACCAGGCCTTGAGCTTCCAAACGGGAATCCCCTTGGGGCTTCCCAGCAGTGCGGAGGTGAACCGCATGGCGACCCACGCGCTGCCGACCGCAGCCGCGCTGCGGTGGAAGGTGATGCCCTACCGGGTGGATGCGGGCCAGCTTCACCTGGTCACCGCGGACGTGCCCTCGGAAGCCATGATTCGGGAATTGAACCGCCTTTCCGAATTGGAGCTCCGCTTCCACCTCATCCGGCCGAACGAGTTCGACGACCTGGCTAGAGAGTATCTCCTGGCGCCGCCTTCAGCCAGCCATGCCGCCGATAGAAATTTTAGATTGGACTCGCTCGAAACGCGGTCCATACACTGAAAAAAGGCGATCCCAAAAGAGGAAAAACCGTGGCGTCATCGGAATCCAGAAGCCAAGTCGAGCTGCTGCACCAGATCAGCAATATAGTCAGCTCCAATCTGGGCCTCGAGCGCATCTTGCAGGAGCTCATCGGGATGGCGGTGAACGTGACCGGCTGCGACGCCTGCCTGGTTTACCTGGTGGACCACGCCAGCCACGAGATCGTGCTGCGCGCTTCGCAACTGCCGCACACGCGGGAGATCGGCAATATCCGAATGAAAATGGGCGAAGGCATCACGGGGTGGGTGGCCCAGCATAAGTCCGTGGTGGCGCTGCCGGCCAACGCCGCGGCCGACGCGCGCTTCAAGACCTTCCAGGCGTTACCGGAAGACACCTACCAGGCTTTTCTGTCCGTGCCGCTGATCAGCAACGGAGAGCTGATCGGGGTCATCAATGTGCATCACAAGGCCGAGCACGCGCATACGCCCGAAGAGACCGCATTGATCGGCTTCATCGGCGAGCAACTGGGCGGCGCCATCGCCAAGTCCAAGCTGGAGGAGCGAACCGAGAGCGCGGCCCGGCGCATGGAGGCGCTGGCGGGACTGGCGCGCACGATTTCGGAAGAGAATTATCTCGATCGCATCTTGCAGGCCATCTCGGAGATGGTGGCCGAGACGCTGGATTCGCCGGTGTGCTCCATCATGCTGGTGGATGAGGACCGCCGCGAACTGGTGATTTCGGCGGCGCGCTGCTCGTCGCCGGAATATCTGCACAAGATGCCGCTCAAGATCGAGGACTCGCTCATAGGCCGCGTGGTGCGCGAAGGCCGCGTCATCGTGGTGAGCGACGTGTTGGAGGAGAAGCAGTACCGCTACCCCGAATTAGCGCGCAGGACGGGCCTGGCTTCGCTGCTGTCGGTGCCGTTGATAACGCGCGAAAGGGTGATCGGCACCATCAACCTGTACACCCGCGAGGTCCGCCAGTTCACCGAAGACGAGATCGGCTTCGTCAAGGTGGTAGCGGGCCAGGCCGCCATCGCCATCGAGAACGCCCGCCTGATGTCGGAGGCCCTCGAAATGAAGCGCACGCTCGAAGAGCGCAAGCTCATGGAACGGGCCAAGGGCATCCTCCAGCACAAGCACAACCTCACCGAAGAAGAGGCCTACCTCAGGCCGCGCAATGAGAGCCGCCGCCTCCGGCGGTCCATGCGCGACCTGGCCGAGGCCGTGATCCTGGCGGACGATCTCGAGCGGAAGAACAGCCACAAGGCGTAATCAAGTGACGTACCAGTCCCTTGCTGGTACGAGTGGAACTGTACTTCCGCTTCGGACTGACGCACCATGGAACTTCTGGGCCACGGGCCAACAGAAGCTACGCCAGCGTCTGACTCAGCGCCGGGATACCGCGTCCATCCCGGCGCTTTTTTTTTGGCATTCACGTCGGGAACCGATAGCCCACTCCGCGAACCGTATGGACATGCCTCGGGCTGGCTAAGCCGACGATGTGCGGCGGGTGCGTTTTTCATTGGGGCTGAGTAACTTGTCACCGAGTTGGCTCTCGAAGCGGCCTTGGCTTCCGTGGGGCCGCTGGCGGACTCCCGTGGTATACTCAAGCAGCCGGCGGAAGCTGACGTTTCAGCCTGGCGAAAGTCGGGCACGCGTTGCTTAACGGCCATGCGAGATTGAGGCCCGCCCTAACGGGCGATTGAACCGAACTCGGAAGAGTTTAAGGAGAATTAATGGCTACAAGACAAGGCTCTGAGCCCCTACCCGAGAGAGTCCGTTCCTCGTATCAAAAGCTACTTACTGCGGCGACCGAATTGAATTCTGCGTCGGATCGCTTTTCTAAGCTCGTCGCAGAGATCGACGCAACACTAAAACCGCTCAATATTGGGATTACCTCATGGGTGAAGATGGGACCCGGTTGGAGTTCTGAGAATCACTCCGGTTACGACCAAGTTGGATATCACAAGGTGAACGGCAAGTGGTGCGTCGCGCTCAGCAGCGTCGAAGAAAACTTCGACGGCCGTGAGGATGATTGGGAGGTTTGGGCGTTTAGCGACGGCCCTCGCCGTCTGCGCCTCAAAGCAATCGATTACCTTCCAAATCTGCTCGATGAGTTAGCGAAGCAGGCGGTGGGCGAGACCAGGAACGTCGCGCAGAAAACGAACGACCTGGAGCAGCTCGTGTTTGCACTCAAAGACGGGGGCCAGCAATGAGCACATCACTTGCTGTGGTCATCTCTGTGGCGATCCTTGCTGTAGTAATCCTCGTTGCGCTCTTCAGGATGGGATACGTTCGTGCGACCGGTTCGTTCTGGCGCGCATCATTTGAGCTAGAGGCCGGAGATCCCATGAATTCGCGATTGAAGGAGAGACGGCCTAAGTCTTGACCACAATTCAGGATGTGTAGGTGTGGCCGAGCCGAGGGGAAATGAACCCCGGGCTCGGCCAAATTGTCATGACTTATGCCTTAGTCCGCTGCAGGAATGCCGCGGGAACTTCGGCATTCGGCGGGAATTGTGCGGGAGAAGAACCACGGCTCGGCGGGGCTGGTCACCTCCCGCCGGCGACCGCAGAATGCCACCACTCTAAGGTCCGCCCTTCGGTAGTTGTGGCAAACTGGATGGGGACGAGTCATGTCAGCCGCTAGCGATCCGATCTTAATTGAGGTGGTGCGCCGCCTGGTAGAGGCATACAGTCCGGAGCGCATTTACCTCTTCGGTTCCGTCGCCAGAGGAGAAGCCGGTCCGGACAGCGATTACGACATTATGGTCATCGTGCCCGACGACGCGCCGCCGGAACGGTTGCGAAGCCGGCTGGCGTATCGGGCCTTGCGGGGAACTGGGACAGCAGCCGACGTGGTGGTGTGGCCCCGGTCGGGTTTCGAGCGCCGCGCCCGAGTTGCCGCGTCGCTGCCCGCCACGGTATCGCGGGAGGGGATGCTGCTCTATGGCCTTTGATCCCGAACTGGTTGCGGAGACGCGAGAATGGTTCGCGAAGGCGTTCAATGACCTCCGCGCCGCTGAAGCTCTGACGGCCACTACCCCGCCGTTGTTTGATGAAGCCGTCTTCCACTGCCAACAGGCAGCCGAAAAAGCGCTTAAGGGATTTCTAGCGTGCAACGGCTGCGCCTTCCGGAAGACCCACAACTTTCGACGCGCGCCCGTGAATCGTCAGCGAGCCGGGCCGCCGGTCACGAAAAGTCTTTCACCGGTTCCACCCGCCCCATCAATGCCGTGCCGGCCAGCAGCGCGATGGGCATCAACAGCCCGAGTCCGATGAAAACGGGCGCATAGCTGTGGGTGCTGTCCAAAGTGCGGCCCACTGCCCAGGTGCCGATTACCGAGCCAAGGGTGGAACCCGTGCCCCCAATGCCGTAAACCGAGGCCACCGCTCGCGGCGGAAAGTAGTCGCCCGGCAGGCTGTGAACCGTGATGGACCAGAACATCCAGAAATAAATGGCCACCGAAATCAGGGCGATGGTCCAGAACAGAGAATGTGAGAATACCGCCATGATGCCGGCCAGAGACAACACCGTCCCCATCGCCATCATCGTCTTGCGTGTGCGATTCACGCTCCACCCGGCGCGTTGCAGGCGCAGCGCCAGGTATCCGCCGGAGAAGTTCGAGAGGTCGGCAACCAGGAAGGGAATCCATGCCACGGCCGCGATGCCTGCCAGGTTCAGGCCGCGCTCGCGCGCGAGGAACTCCGGAATCCAGAAAACATAAAAGAACCACAGGGGGTCGGCGAAAAAGCGGCAGAAGAAGACCGCCCAGGTCTGCCGGTAACGAAGCAATTCAACCCAGCGAACGCGATCGCCGGCGGCCACGGGTGCGCGCTCCGCGCGTGCCATCTGTGGATGGGTCCTCCGAAACAGTTGGAATGCCAGCACCCATAGGAAGCCCAGGCCGCCGGTCGCGATAAAGGCGCCGCGCCAGCCGGCGATGGCCGTCACGCCCACAACCAGGGGAGGGGCGATCATGGCCCCCAGGCTCGATCCGCTGTTGCAGACTCCGATGGCCAGCGTGCGGGCCTCGGAAGGCACCCATGCCGCCGTCGCCTTGGCGAAGGCAGGCCAGGCTCCGGCTTCACCCATGGCCAACATGCTGCGGAACAGACCCAGACTCAGCGGCCCTCGGGACAGCGCCGTCAGCATACCGGCCACCGACCACCAGCTCACCGACAGCGTGAGTCCGCGCCCCACACCCAGACGGTCCAGCGCATATCCAGCGAGGGTCAAAGCCACCGCGTATGTCGCCATGAACGCGTTGATGATGGCCGCATACTGGCTGTTGCTCAAGTGGAACTCACCCCGCAGCGTAGGCGCCAGAACCGAGAGCACCTGGCGATCGACGAAGTTGATGGTGGTCTCGCCGAGCAGCAGGGCAATCAGCAGGATCAGGGCTCCGCGCGTGAAAACCGCGGCAAGTTCAGGCGGTTGAACGGCCGGTTGCGACATGCGTTCACAGTAACATGCTTGTTGTGGGTTCGAAGGCTGGTGGATCGTGGAGCGAGTGCCGACCCTGAACGGAAAGCACTTCATTGCTTTCCACGGCCCCGCGGTAAACTGGAGAAGGGTCGACGACGCTTTGCGGTTCAGCGAGTTGGTGCATATGCTCGAAAGCCACGGATTCCGGCTGCTCAAGGAGAAGGGCTCTGTCAGGTACTATCGGAAGCCGGGACACGACAGACTGATCCGCGTCGACTACCATGGCCAAAAAGAAGTGCCGGACGGCACATGCCATGCAATCTTGAAGGCCGCCGGAATCAGACCGGGTGTGAAACGATGATTGACCTACGCTACTCGCTCGTGATTGAGGCTACTTCGGAGCCCGACTTTTTCTCTTTCTACTCTCCCGACCTGGAGGGCTTCACTGGGGTTGGACATTCCATTGAAGACTGTCTCTATCAGGCCAAATGGGGCATGACCGATCACGTGCGCCTGCTGGAGGAGGAGGGCCTGCCCGTTCCACTCCCCAACCCACGGCCCCGCATCGTTGTGGAGAACGCCCCGGCGCTCAGGCAGGCTGGCTGAGCCGGCGATGCGCGGTAGGCCGCTTCTTCATTGGGGTCGAGTAGCCGAATTGGCCCCGTCCGCTCAGGACATCCAGACTCACATTCGTGGATGAAGGCGGTCCGCGGCAGGAGCATTCCGGATTAGCGTAGCCCGCCTGTCAGCCAACGCTGCCAGTCCGAAGCGATTCGTTTTTCGCAAAACCATCGCGTACAGGCCAAGGCAATCTGCCAAATCACTGTGGTGTGGCGAGGACGTTTCGAGGAGCCGGATTGCGGTGTTGAGGCACTTTTCGGCTCCTTCAAGGTCGCCCCGTGCGAGCAGCGCGGCCCCAACGCTGCGCTCCACAAACGCCCTCCCCCGGGGACTGTCGAGGATGTTGGTGATTTTCTCCGCGGGAATAACGGCCGCAATCCCGCTGTTCTGCGCAGCAACACCGTGTAGCTCGGCAATCTGGATTGTGACGTCCAGGCCCTCAGGAAAGAAGCCCTGCATTACGCCAAGAAGGCGATAGGAATAACCCGCGAGTGTTCCGTCGTCACGTATGCCACCTATACGGAGGAAAACGGGGGAACCGCTGTTACCTCCGAAAGACATCACGTCGACCAAGTGCACATCTACCGTCTTGGTCGGATCGTTCCTGTCTAGGGGAATCCGCTCCTGGGAGATGCGTGCCAATTTGCCGTGTCTTACTATCGGGGTAATTTTTCATGGCCCCCAGATGCCATGCGAATAAACCGGTGAACAGGACTTCGTCGTTCTCCGTAATCCGAAGGTCAGCGAGAGTCTTCTTCGTGGCGAGCGCGTCGGCTCCGATGAATTTGACATCCAGAACGTCTGCCATCAAACCAATCGGCACTATCGCGAGATCGACCGAGTCATCGTCCGTATCGACCAACCACACAAGGTCGCCTCTATCAGTCACGACAGTCACGGGAACCGTGGTGTACTGCGTGCCGTCCGGCTTGACCTCTCTCGTGTTTACCCTGGCAGAAAGGGCCTTGAAGTACGGCCCCAGCCCAGGTTTGCCTGCAGCATCAGGCTCTCGAATTACATGCCTGTTGGTTACGAGATACGTCAAACTCAGATCCGAACCCAGCCGCGGCTCTGGCACCCCGACGAAGAAACCAGTCCCCATCTGAATCCCGCGTTGCGTCGGAGCGCCATTCTGGGCCTCAGTCCTGGTCAATTCATAGTCGCCGATCAAGAACACCACACATTTCTTGATCTGCTCAAGGGCAGGTTCGTTTTGAGCCTTCTGCGCATCGGTCTTGGCTGCCTCGGCTTTCGGTGGCTCCGCCTGCGGAGGCGCCTGTGCCCCCGGGCTGCCTGAGAAAGTGAACGACCCAACAAGGGCCAGGAGAGCTATTCGACGAATTCGGCTGGCGCGACCCCGTGAGTCCGCGCGAAACATCATATTATGAGTGTACTCCTGCTGGAGGAACAGGGCCTGCCCGTTCCACTCCCCAACCCACGGCCCCGCATCATTGTGGAGAACGCGCCGGCGCTCAGGCAGGCTGGCTGAGCCCGAGATGAATCTGGTGTCAGGCTACCCAACCCCCAAAGAAGAAACCGCCCGCCGTGGCTAGGCAAGCGTGCCGACACAAGCCTGCTGCTCAGAGTTGGGTCGAGACGAAACTTTGTTATAATTTTGCCACGGGCATCGGTCGTCGATCCCGAGGGCGCTGTCGGAAAGAGAGGGTTTGGGGATGGCATGGCTCACGGAGGTCTTAGGGACGGTAGTGTTCTTCGCGCTGGCGGGGCAATTCTTGGAAGGGCAGTCAGCCCGGAGTGGTGCCACAGGGCTTCTTCTGGTCGCCAACAAAGGCGACCGCACGCTTGGGATTATCGATCCGGAAACCGGGCGGACGCTGGCGGCGGTCGCCGAGGGCGGCGTCACGGGGCATGAGGTGACGGCATCTCCGGACGGCAAGTTCGCGTATGTCCCGATCTATGGAAACTCGGGCGTGGGCATGGCCGGCACGGATGGGCGCAACCTGGTGGTAGTCGATATAGCGTCGGGCAAGGTGACGGGCAATCTCGATTTCGGGCGAGGCGTGCGGCCGCACTGTCCCGTGTTCGGGCCGAAGGACGGGCTGCTGTACGTGACCACCGAACTCGATAATTCGATCACCGCGATCGATCCGCGCACGCTGAAAGTGGCCGGTACGGTCCCCACCGGCCAGACGGAATCGCACATGCTGGCGATCACGCGCGACGGGCGGCGCGGCTATACGGCCAACGTCGGGCCGGGCTCCGTTTCGGTGCTCGATCTGGAAGCCAGGAAAACGCTCGCGGTGATTCCGATATCGGGGAAGACCCAGCGCATTTCGCTGTCGGCGGACGACCGCATGGCGTTTACAGCCGATCAAACCAAGCCTCAGCTTGCCGTAATCGACACTGCCACGAATAAAGTCAAGCAGTGGGTGGCGCTGCCGGGGTTGGGTTATGGCACCGCCGCAACCGGCGACGGACGTTACCTGCTGGTGGCGGTCCCGGGCGCCAACCGGGTGGCGGTGGTGGACCTGCGATCCATGGAGGTCGCGCGGTCCATCGAGGTTCCGCGCGCGCCGCAGGAAGTTCTCATTTCGCCGGACAATCGGGCGGCGTACGTGTCCTGCGACGCCAGCCACCAGGTGGCCGAGATCGGGCTTACCGACTGGAAGGTGAAGCTGATCGATGCCGGAAGCGGCGCGGACGGCCTCGCCTGGGCGCCGGTGAAATAGAGCGGATATAATCTAGCTATGTCTCAAACCGACGTTCCCCGCAGGGCCTTCCTTCGTGGCGTCACCGCCGCCACGGCGCTTTCCTATTCCCGAGTTCTCGGCGCCAACGACCGGGTGCAACTCGGCATGATCGGCTGCGGCGAGCGCGGCCGCAGCGACATGGGGAGGTTCATTAAGGCGGGCGACACCGATGTCGTGGCCCTGTGCGACATTTACGGCGCGCAGATCGACCGCGCCAAACAAGACGCGCCCAACGCCAGGAGCTTCACCGACCACCGCGCCCTGCTCGCTCTCAAGGACGTGGATGCGGTGCTGATCGCCGTTCCCGACCACTGGCACGCGGCCATCGCCATCGACGCTCTGAATGCCGGTAAAGACGTGTACGTCGAGAAACCGCTGACGCTGAAAATCGACGAAGGCCCCGTCATCGTCAAGGCCGCGCGCCTCAACAACCGCATCTGCCAGGTGGGCATGCAGCAGCGTTCCGGCAAGCACTACCTGGAAGCCAAACAGCTCTACATGGACACCGGCAAGCTGGGCAAAATCACGCTGGCGCGCACCTGGTGGCACGGCAATTCATATCACTTGCGCAAGGCGCCGGCGTCGCTCCAGACGCAGCCCGCCAACCTCGATTGGGCGCACTTCCTCGGCCCCCTCAAGTGGCGCGACTGGGACCCGCAGCAGTACTGGAATTGGCGCGCCTACCTGGATTTCGGCGGCGGGCAGGTCACCGACCTCTTCACTCACTGGATCGACGTGGTTCACATGTTCATGGGCCAGGACAATCCGATTTCGGCATCCGCCGCGGGCGGCGTCTATCACTACAAGGACGGCCGCACCGCGCCCGATACCATCAACGTGCTGCTGGAATACCCGTCGCAATTCACCGCCACCTTCGAAGCCACGCTGGCTCCCGGCGTCACCGGGGATGCCATCGAGATGTGCGGCACCCAGGGCCGCCTGTGGATCGATCGCTCGCGCTACGAATTCCACCCGCCCGGCCGCAATGCGCAAGCCACCGTGGTCGAGGCGGCGAGCGACCTGGACCTCGATCACGTGCAGAACTTCCTCGAGTGCATCCGCTCGCGCAAGCTGCCCAACGGCGACGTGCTCATCGGCCACCGCTCGGCGCAAGCTTCGCACCTCGGCAATATCTCGTATATACAGAAGCGGCGCATCGATTTCGACCCGGTCCGCGAAGAGATTCTGCCGTTTTGACGGCTTGCTATACTGAAGTTTCTAACCCACAACTACTGAGGAGTTTCATGATCTCCGCAACCCAACTGCGCCCTGGGATGGTCATTAAGTTCAACAACGAGCTGTACTCGGTTTTCAGCGTGAATCACCGTACGCCCGGCAACTTGCGAGGGTTCGTGCAGGTCAGAATGCGCAGCCTGCGCACCGGCTCCATGACCGAGCACCGTTTCTCTTCCGAGGACCGCGTCGAAAAGGCGCTGTTGGAAGAGCACGAAATGGAGTACCTGTACGACGATGGCGAGTACTACTATTTCATGAACACGGAGAACTTCGAGCAGATGCACCTGATGAAGGACCTGTTGGGCGATGCCACCCAATACCTCATCCCGCAGTTGATGGTCAAAGTGGAATTCTACGAAGGCAAAGCCATGAGCGTGGAGCTGCCGGCCACCGTCGATCTGACGGTGGTGGAAACCGAGCCGGGCATGAAGGGCGCGACCGTCTCCAACGTCACCAAGCCGGCCAAGCTCGAAACCGGCCTGGTGGTGCAGGTGCCATCGTTCATTACCGAAGGCGAGAAGATCCGCGTCAACACCGCCGAAGGCACTTATCAGGAACGCGCGTAGCCACTCGCCTCACAGCCTCCGCAGTGCCACCGCCAGTTCTTCCTCCTCTTCCGGAAACACGGTCCTCAAGTCCAGGATGAGCCTGTCGTTTTCGATGCGCGCCACCACCGGCGGATCGCCCGCCCGCAGCCGGCGCTCGGCGTCCACCAGGTCCGCGCACTCTATGGCAATCAGCCAGGTGGGAATGGATTGCTCCGGCGTGGCCCCGCCTCCGGTCACGGAGCTTCCGGGCACGATTTCCGCGCGTAGCCCCGGAACGCACGCCACCAGCGCCTCGGCGCGCGCTCGAATCCCGCTGGCCGTCCGGCGGATCAACGCCAGCGCCGGCACGTCGTCCCACCGTTCCAGCAGCAGGCTGCGCAGCGTGTTCCCGAGGGCCTGGTAGACGATCTTGTCAAGCCGCAGCGCGCGGTAGAGCGGGCTGCGCCGCAAGCGGGCGACGACCTCCGCTTTCCCCGCCAGGATCCCCGCCTGGGGACCGCCCAGCAGCTTGTCGCCGCTGAAGGAAATCAGATCGGCGCCGGCCTTCAGGCTGTCGGAGACCAGCGGTTCTTCGATTCCGAACGCCAGCAGGTCCACCACGCAGCCGCTGCCGAGGTCCTCATACACCGGCACGCCGCGCTCGCGCCCCAAGGCCACCAGCTCGCGCAACTCCGGCCGCGCGGTGAAGCCCGAGATGCGGAAGTTGCTGGGATGGACGCGCAGCAGCAGCCGGGTGCGCTCGTTGATGGCCGCGCGGTAGTCGGCAATCCCGGTCCGGTTGGTAGTCCCGACTTCGCGAACCACCGCGCCCGAACGCGCCATGATATCCGGAATGCGGAAACCGTCGCCGATTTCGATCAGCTCGCCGCGCGAGACCACGACTTCGCCCCCCGCGGCCATTTCGTTCAGCGCCAGAAAGATAGCCGCGGCATTGTTATTCACCGCGATCGCCGGCGCGCCCAGCAGCCGTTCCAGCAGGCCCGCGGCATGGACATCGCGCTGACCGCGCCGTCCGGCCGCCAGGTCGTACTCCAGGTTGGAATAGCCGGGCAGCACGTGGATGGGGCCCAGAGGCGAGCGTCCCAGGTTGGTATGCAGCACCACCCCGGTGGCATTGATGACGCGCCGCAGCGACGGCCCCTCAAGCGCTGCCAGCGCCCTCTCGACGCGCGCTTCCACCGGCGGTCCGCCGCCCTTGCCGCTCAAGATTTCCGCCCGGAGTTCATCCAACGCGCGCCGGATTTCCGCCGCCACCAGCGCGCGCGGGAACCGCGCCAAGGCCGAAAAGAGGCGTTCCAGCACTTCATGCACCGCCGGCAAATCGCGCAGCTTGTCGATTTCACCCACGAATTCGATGGTACACTGGAAACGTCGGGGCGTGGCTCAGCCTGGCTAGAGCGCCTGGTTCGGGACCAGGAGGCCGGTGTTTCGAATTCACTCTCCCCGACCAAATGTCCTTTCCAAATTGGCTCTACGCCACACCAGATCCGGTCCTTGTGTGTTACACTCAGCGCTTGACTGATAGAGCGGTTCAGGGCACAAGAAGAATAGCAAGGTAGATTGCTTTTCTCAATGGTCATCCTCGGCGTTTCCCATCCTATCTCCATGAACAACGCGGCCTGCGTCCTTGTGGACGGGCGCCTGGTTGCGTTCGCGGAGGAGGAGCGTTTCTTGCGCTTGAAGCACGCCCCGCACCTGTTTGCCGAGAAGGCTATCGAGTATTGCTTGGGCGCGGCAGGGGTCACCAAGGCGCAGGTCGATGTCACCGCTGTTGGATTTTCCGCGCCCACTAAGGATGGTCTCCGCCGGGACGACATAGAGGGTTATTTTGAGGGGTCCCTCTCCCCGGAACGGAACTTTCGTTTAGTCCTGAACCTCTCCTTGTTGGACCGGGACCTCCAGATCAACTCATTCGGCAGACGGTTGTACTTCGACCATCATCTCTGCCACGTCGCAAGCGCCGCAATCCCTTCCGGTTTTCCGGCCGCGAACTTCATTTCGCTAGATGGCTGGGGCGGACCGAAAGCGGGCCTGATCGGTTTCTGGAACGGCTCCGAAATGGACGTGTATGTTGAGATTCCCGTTGCTAACAGTTGGGGCCTGCTGTTTGAGCTAGTGACCGCTTATCTGGGATTCCGGCCACACTCCGGCGAAGGTAAGACCATGGGCCTAAGCGCTTTCGGCAAGGTCAAGCCGGAAGTGCTTCCGGACTGGTGCGACCCGGATCTTGGTCTGCCCGATACGCAACGCTACTCTGCCCATTTCGCCAAGAACGTGGTGGGCCGGGACAGGGCTGAACCCCTTCTGGAAAGACACCGCGACCTTGCCGCAACCCTCCAGTTCTACCTGGAGCGCTCTTTGCTCAAAATCGCTGCCATGCTGCGGCATCGCAGCCGTAGTTCGCGATTTTTGCTGGCGGGCGGCGTCGCACTGAATTGTTCCGCCAACGGTCGCCTCGCCGCTCAGGAATGGGTGGAGGACCTCTTCGTCCAGCCTGCCAGTCACGACGCCGGTACGGCATTGGGAGCGGCCATCCTTGCGCATCGCCAGTTGACAGGCTCGTGGCCGCGCGCGGGTTTTGAACACGCGTATTGGGGGCCTTCGTTCTCCGACGATCAGATTCGGACTGCCCTGATAACTGCAAAAGTGCCGTTTCGAAAAGTCGACCCTGCGGCCGCCATCTGCACGGCGCTGTGCGAGAACCAGATCGTCGGCGTGTTCGAGGGTCGCGCCGAAGTAGGACCGCGCGCGCTGGGTAACCGTAGCATTCTGGCCAACCCGCAACACGCCGCCAATGTACAGCGCGTGAATGATATCAAGGGTAGAGAGTCCTGGCGGCCTCTGGCGCCGGCAGTCCTCAAAGAACGCTATGCCGAACTGTTCGTGAGCCGTGTTCCGTCAGAATTCATGTTATTGGCAAGTCGGGTTCGCGAGGCTTGGCGCCGCCGCATTCCGGCGGTGGTGCACGTGGATGGTTCCGCGCGCCCGCAGGCTGTGGTGGCCAGTACGAATCCAATCTTCGCCGCGACAATACGACGGTTTGAGAAGCTGAGCGGTTGCCCGGCTGTCTTGAACACGAGTTTCAACCTGGAAGACGAACCGATCGTAAACACTCCAGGAAACGCTATCTCCAGCTTTTACCGAAGCGGGCTGGATGTGTTGGTGATCGGCAACTTTATGTTGGGAAAATAGGCCCGGCGCAGGGGTCATAGACCAAGATCCCAACTGGGTAGGGCCTGGTAGATGATTTTGTCGAGCCGCAAGGCGCGGTAGAGCGGGTTGCGCCGCAAGCGGGCGACGATCCCCGATTTCCCGCCAGAATCCCCGCCTGGGGACCGCCCAGCAGCTTGTCGCCGGATTTCCGCCGCCACCAGCGCGCGCGGGAACCGCGCCAGGGCCGGAAAGGAAAGAGGCGTTCGAGCACTTCGTGCACCGCCGGCAAATCGCGCAGCTTGTCGATTTCACCCACGAATTCGATGGTACACTGGAAACGTCGGGGCGTGGCTCAGCCTGGCTAGAGCGCCTGGTTCGGGACCAGGAGG
>Ga0181518_10000371_pt1 | contig 50175 bp, 50 predicted proteins | sample PEATcosm2014_Bin_28_FD_119751 | JGI IMG/M metagenome (GOLD analysis project Ga0181518, IMG submission 119751) | Peatland microbial communities from MTU Mesocosm Facility, Houghton, MI, USA - PEATcosm2014_Bin01_60_metaG | ecosystem: Environmental > Terrestrial > Soil > Wetlands > Peat | place...
TAACGAGCGGTTAACGTCGCGGAACGCCCGTGTTCTTGGCTTTTTGGCGGGCGGGTGAAACGCCCGCCGCGCGGCGGGCGCGGCCGCGTTACGCCGGCACCATGGTCTCGCTCAGATCATAGCTCGACGTATCGCCCTTCGGCCGTTCGCCGGCGATGGCGTGGCCTTCGACCATGTAGTGCACGGCTTCGGCGATATTGGTGGCGTGGTCGCCGATGCGTTCGATGTTCTTGGCGCAGAACAGGTAGTGGATGCACAGCGAGATGGTGCCGGGATCCTCCATCGTATAGGTGAGCAGCTCCCGGAACAGCGACACATAGAGCGCGTCGACCTCCTTGTCGCCTTGCCAGACGCGCAGCGCATTGCGCGGGTTGCGATCGACGAAGCTGTCGAGCACCACGGCCAATTGCGCGACCACCAGCGTCGCCAGGTGGCGCAGGCCCCGCATCAAGGTGCGCTGCGAGTTCTCGCCGCTCACGGCGATGACGCGCTTGCCGACGTTCTTGGCGAGGTCGCCGATGCGCTCGAGGTCGCTGGCAATGCGCAGCATGGCGACGAGCGCCCGCAAATCGAACGCCATCGGCTGGCGCAGCGCGATCGTCGCCACGGCCTTTTCCTCGATCTGCCGCAGCATACCGTCGACGGTTCCATCGAGCGCGATGACGCGGCGCGCCAGAGCGACGTCGTGCCGCGCCAGCGCGTCGATCGAATCGGTGACCTGCTTCTGCGCCAGTCCGCCCATCTCGGCGACCATCTGCGTAAGCTTGCCGAGGTCGCTGTCGAAGACGCGCTGGGTGTGGTCGGACACATTCATGATCTGATCGCAGCCATTGGCGTTTGCATCACCGGCGCTTGCATCACAGACGCTTGCATTGCGGCGCCTACCGCCGCGCTCACGTCATCCAGCCGGCGCACCAAGCGCGTTTAACGCCTTGATGATTCTACGTTTCATGCGTGACGATGCGATGACATCGCGAGCGCGGAAAAATCAAACAACACTCCGCGCGCAGCAAAAATGCACGTCGCAGTTTTGTGGTTTCATTTCTGTCATACCAAGGCGGCAAAAACGATGGATCGATTCGAAATGGCGATCCGCATGACTCTTGCCGCGATGCCATCGGGGCTTGTCGAGGCGATCGGCGCGGCCGGCGCCGTGCTCACCACGGTGTGCTGGGTGCCGCAGGCGGCCAAAATCATTCGCGAGCGCGACACAAGGGCGATTTCGCTGCCGGGGACGACGCTGTGCGTCATCGGCGTCTTGTTATGGCTTATTTACGGCCTGGCGATCGTCGACGGGCCGCTGATCGGCTCGAGCATCGTCACCTTTGCCATGACGTTCATCATCCTGGTGCTGAAAATCCGCCACGGCTGAACGAATCAGTCGTACACCGTATCGAGGTAATGCTCGGAATCGACGACCGCCTCGATCACGGTCGGTCCGTCGGCGGCGAGCGCGGCCTTGACGCTTGCTTCCAATGCCTCGGTGCTGCGCACGCCTTGCGCCGGCACGCCGAAATAATGCGCCGGCGGATCGCGATAATCCTCGGCCTGGAGCGCGGTGCCGTAGAGCGGGAACTGGCGACGGATCTGCTTGACCTTGATCAGCGCCAGCCACTTGTCGTCGAGCACGACGATGGGCAGCGCGATGCCGAGCCGCTTGGCGGTAGCGACCTCGCCGCAGGTCATCTGGAAGCAGCCGTCGCCGATCAAGCAAACCACCGGCAGATCGGGCCGCGCCAGCTTGGCGGCGATCGCGCCGGGCAGGCCAAATCCCATGGACGACCAGCCATTGGTGATGAGGAATGTCTTCGGCGCGTGCGCCGGCCATTGGCTGGCGATCTGATGGGTATGGGCGCCGACGTCGAAGGCGAGCACGCCGTCGCGCGATAGCGCCCGGCGCACCGCGTCGATCGCGGCGTGCGCCGTGAACGCCGCGTTCGCCGGCCGCAGCGCCGCTTGAAAGGCGCGGCGATGGGCGGCGATCTCGTCCGGGAGCCAATCATTGACCGTCGCACTAAGTGGGACAAGCCGCGTCAGGGATGATGCCAGATCTCCAACGACCTGATGGACGAGATTGACCGATGGCGCGATATCTGCCGGCTCGATGTCGATCTGAAGTAAAGGCACGTCGCCGATCCAGGCTTCGTATTCGACTTCTATGGTGTCGTAGCCGAGGCCGACGATGAGATCGGCGGAACGCAGCATGCGGCGCTGCATCTGGCGACAGGCGCGTTCGATGCAGCCGAGCGACAGCGGATGATCCTCATCGATCATGCCCTTGGCCATGGTCGTGGTGGCGAACGGCAGATTGAAATGCTCGATGGCGCGAACGAGCTGCGTCGTATCGGCAAGCCGCATGGCGGACGCACCGAGCACGGCAATCGGCCGCCGTGCCCCGTCGATCAATTCGGCCGCGCGCTCGATCGCCGCGTCGGCGGCGGGCGGGAGCTTGACCGGCGCCGCAAGCACAGGCACCGGCTCGTTGGCCGGCGCCAGCGCTACGTCTTCGGGCAGGTCGAGATGCACCGGCCCTTGCGGCTCGCTCAAGGCCAACGCGATGGCCGCTGCCAGCGTCGCGCCGATCTTGCCCTGGCGCAGCGGCATGGTCGCCTTGGTGATCGGCTTGAACAAAGCGTGATGATCGATCCACATCTGAATGCGCCGGCCAAGCTGATCGGTGTTGAGATTGCAGGTGATGGCGATCAGCGGCGAGCGGTCGAGAAAGGCGCAACCGATGCCGGTTGCGAGATTGGTCGCACCGGGCCCCAGCGTGGCGATGCACAGTCCCGGCGCGCCGGTGATGCGCCCGGTGACGTCGGCGGCAAAGCCGGCGGAGCCCTCGTGCGCGGTGAGCACGAAATCGACGCCGCCCCGGCGCATCGCCTCCATCAGCGGCAGCACATTGCCGCTCGGAATGCCGAAGCCGCGGGTGATGCCGGCGGACTTCAGCGTGGCGACGATCAGGTCGGCATTGTTCATGGGATTGCCCGGCCATGCTGCATAGGCCGAGCGTTATGCCATACTTCCGAGGTCACGAGAAAATTGTTACGGTCCGCGCGCTCCGAGGCAGGCAGGACCGTCGATCGATGAAAACAAAAGCGAATGCAACGCGGCGCGCAACCGAACGGCCGCTCGACAAGGCCTTCATCGACGACCTCGTCGCCGCCAACCGCACGCTGGCGCGGTTGAACGTGCTGGACGCCTTCGGCCATGTCAGCGTGCGCGACCCGCGCAATCCGCGCCGCTATCTGATGTCGCGTTCGATCGCGCCGGAATCGGTGACGGCTGCGGATATTCTCGTGCTCGATCTCGACAGCCAGACCGTCGATCCCAAAGACGACGGCAAGCTGCTGTACCGCGAGCGATTCATCCACGGCGAAATCTACAAGGCACGCCCCGACGTCAACGCGGTGGTGCACAGCCATTCGCCGACCGTCGTTCCGTTCACCGTGACGCGGGCAAAACTGCGGCCGCTGTTGCACAATGCCGGCTTCCTTGGGCTGGGCGTGCCGCTGTTCGAAATCCGCAAAAGCTCCGGCGACGGCACCGACCTGATGATCCTGACGCCGAACCTCGGCAAGGATTTGGCCAAAAAGCTCGGCAAGGACGCCGCGGTGGTGCTGATGCGCGGCCACGGCGATTCCGTGGTTGGGCCGTCGCTGCCCAACGCCGTATTCCGCGCCTATTACACTGAGATCAATGCGCGCCAGCAACTCGCCGCCATCACTATCGGCGGCCCGATCAATTTCATGACCCGGGCGGAGGCGCTGACCTCGAACGACGCCATGCTGCGCGCTTCGGCGCGGCCGTGGGCACTGTGGCGCAAGACGGCGCTGCAGCAACGGTGAGGGGGCATTTGGCTCGACGCCGTGGATTGGCCGCCCACCCCTTCGGATGACCTCCAAGCCTGATCACGCTGGAACAAAATCGACGAAGAAACGTTGCGATACGTCAATTACAGTTTTTCAACACGGGTATCTAATCAGCGTGCTCGCGGCAATTTTTGAGGGTGGCCGAGAGGGCGCCAGTTCGCGCCGGATCGAGAGTCTCACGAGAGTCGCCGTTTGCCATCGGTTCAAGGGAGATGATTATGACAAACGTCTGCAAGATCACGACAGTGCAAGTCTCCAGGCGCTCATTATTGGGGGGCGCGATATGCGCAAGCGGCGCAGCCACGATGCTCGCTGCGAGCCAGCCTGCTCAGGCAGCCAAAATCTCACAAAGTGTCGTCAAGTACCAGGAATCGCCGAAGGGCGAGCAGATGTGCAGCAACTGCAAGCTTTTCACGGCTCCGAACGCGTGCCAGACGGTTGATGGAACCATCAGTCCGAACGGTTGGTGCATGATTTATCAGAAGGCTTGACCAGTGTGGCAAACGTGGCTCGCTGTCGAACGACAATCTGATTATCGTCGGACCAAGCGCGGCTTTGATCTATATCAAGGACAGTTGCGACACACAGTCCATTTCTAAGAAAAGTCGGGATGCTTGAAGGAGTCGCAATCATGGCGGCGCTGACAGCGGGCGAGTTGTGTCCCAATCACACGGTTCGAATGATGCAGCGCCTCGGTATCGAGCCGGGCGGCGGCGCCGTTCCGCACCTGAGCTTGAGCTACATCGCGGCGTTTCACTGCTGCGATACTTGCCCATACATACAAGCCTGCCGGGAATGGCTCGACAGCGCGCCGGTGTCCGCGTTGTTGGCTCCGCAGTTCTGCCCGAATGCCGATATCTTCTTTGAGTTGCGGGTTGATCAACCTGGCGCATGGATCGACAAAGCGCGCACTACGGGCAAGGCATCTTGTCCGTGAGGCGGACGATCTCGCATATTGGCGAGATCTATGAGAGCGATCGACATTGATTCAGATCAAGGACATCTCGGCGGCATCGCTTATGAAAGTGGCTTGGCTCTTGTCGTACGGGAGTACTAAAGAGCCGAGCGGCCTTGACCGAACCGAACCTTTCCCGGCTCCGATCCTGGCCGCTTTCTGTTGTGTTGATGGCCGGATCTCACATGCCACAGCCCGACAACTTGCCCCGTCAAATGGGGCGCTGCGCGTTGCAAACTCGATTTTGAAAAGTAGACCGCAAGCGGCGCTCACAATTGGCGAAGAGTCGTGGCGTGGCCTTTTCTGGTCCAGTCGCCGCGGGCGATCTGCGCCGCTTTGACGATGCAGCGGTCGCTGGGCGGCAGACCACACCGATCGGATCGTTCGCAATCGCCGCAGGTAAATTCAGGCCGCCGCCGCAGCGCCATCATGGTCCTTGCAAACTTGGCAAAGACATCCTGGATAGCCGTACGCATCGCTGTTCTCCTTCGGAACCGATTTGTCGGCCACGACGAGCCCGGGCGTTTTGATAAATATCAATTCGGCGCGTAATCCGGCCCATGAAATTGCAATGCAGTCATTCGCTGACGGGGGGCGCCCATTGATATGGATCAATGTGCCGGGTCGCCAAGCCACGAATTATTTAAAAAAGATTATTTTGCTCAATGGTAAAGAGGAGGAACCGATGTCCGATTTGCATCCCGTTGCGAGCCCCTGGCAGATGTTCGATGGGCTGAGACAATGGTGGCGGAATTGGCGAGGGGCAGGTTCTAGCCTCACCGAGTTAGCCTGCTGCGGCGAATACGAGGTCGAGCGCATGGCGCGCGATTTGGGCATGCCTCCGTCTGAACTTCGCAAGATCGCGAACCGCGGTCCTGACGCTGCCGATTTATTACTGCGCCGCATGACTGAGCTTAATCTCGACAGCAAGGAGGTCGCCGCGACGGCACCCGGCACGTTTCAGGATCTGCAACGGCTTTGCACCTTGTGTGAAAGTCGCCGGCAGTGCGCGCGCGACCTCGGGCGTGATCCGACCGACAAGGCCTGGGAAGAGTACTGCCCGAATGTTGCGATGTTGAAGTTATTGGATTCTTTGCCGTGGGCGTCGCGAAGCGAGTGGTAGTCCCGGCGGCTTTTGACGATGACGCGGGCGCAGAAGTATCCGCGAAGGTGTATTGTAGCCGGAGCCGACCTCAAATGCATGCAAACGTCGCAATGTTTCGGGCACATGAGGCAGGCCGTGGATGTCCAACTCGAGCATAGCCATACCAGGGAAGCAATTCGCGCACGGCTCGCGCGAGATCCTCGGATCAGCTATCTCCGCGACTGGATTTACGGGGGGATCGACGGAGTCGTGACGACCTTTGCGGTCGTTGCAGGCGTGGTCGGCGCCGACTTGTCTTCAAGGATCGTGCTTGTGCTTGGGCTTGCCAATCTCGTCGCCGACGGTTTCGCGATGGCGGCGGGCAATTATACTGGCACTCAGGCCGAACGCGATGATTATGATCGTCTGCTCGCCGTCGAGCGTAAACATATCGCCATTATTCCAGACGGGGAGCGAGAGGAAATTAGACAAATCTTCGGTGGCAAGGGCTTCTCGGGTGACGAGCTTGAAAGAATAGTCGCTGTGATCACAGCGGACGATTCGCGCTGGGCAAAGACCATGGTGGTGGAGGAATATGGGCTTGCTCCGACCCCGAAGTCGCCCATATTGGCCGCGCTCAGCACCTTCGCTGCGTTCTTGCTGTGCGGCTTGGTCCCGCTTGTGAGTTATCTCGGGGCGGGAGGTCTCGTCCCGTGCGTGGCTGCAACCGGAATGGTTTTCTTCGTGATCGGAGCGATCAAGAGCCGGTGGTCGCTGACCGGGTGGTGGCGCTCGGGGCTCGGGACCTTCTTTATCGGCATGAGCGCCGCCGCGCTGGCCTTTGGCGTCGGCTTTGGCTTCAGGATGCTTTTCAATCCGTCCCCTGGTTGAATGACGGCGGTCTTCCGGCGGTTAGCGAATAGCCATTTGATATCCACACCATAAGCCGGTCGCGAATGGCAATTGCATGAGTCAGCTTTGGCCAAAAGCCAACGAGCGAGAGCGTCCGATCAATGTCAAGGCGGCTTTGCGTGTTGCCGCTATCGAATATTGGAACGGACGGACCTATGTGGAATGTGATTATCGAGGGCATTTCTCCGCATCTCGTTGCCGGCCGCATTATGGGACATCACGGGCGTGATGTTTGCCGTTTACAAGTGGCGCGGAGCGAAGCTCGAGCCGTGCACCCGAAATTTTGAAGGCGCGACTCGGACGCAATTCGACGGAACCTCCGTGTTGCGGAAATGCATCATGGCGCCGAAAAAGTCGTCCGCCATAGTTTTTTAGATGGCCGCCTCTGGTCCGACTTTTTATGATGTGCTTACCCCCGTAGGGAATCGTGCTCCATTGACAATGGGCGCGTGCACGTCGCGCCTACGCCGGATCGTTGCACATGATGACGGGCAATCGCGGTCGATTCTGGTGTGCGCTTCGATGTTCCGGAATGCTGTCGAAGGCGACGGCAGTCGTCCTCCTTGCTGGATTCCTCGCGCTGGGACGCGCGCCGTCGGCGCAAGCGCTGCCGAGCTTTGCGCGGCAGACCGGGCAGCCCTGCGGCACCTGTCACACCGATTTTGCCGGACTGACTCCATTCGGCCGTCGTTTCAAGATTGGCGGCTATACGTATGGTGGTGGCGCGTATCGTACCGCATTGTTTCCCGATTCTGATGATTCGACCGACGGTAAAGACAAGAAATGGGTGCCGCCGATCTCGATGATGGCGATCACCGGCTTCACCAACACCCAAGCCGCCCAGGCGCCACCGACCGCGCCGTACAATTCAAACAATAATGTCGTGCTGTCGCCCGTGAGCTTCTTTTGGGGCGGCGCCATCACCGATCATGTCGGTGCGTTCGCACAAGTGACCTATAACGCGCCGCCTGTCGGCGGGTTTGGCAGCGATCCGTTCGGGCAACACACCTGGACTTGGGACAATACCGATATCCGTTATGCGGACTCCACGGCGATCGGCCGCTTCAACGTGACCTACGGCATCACCGCGAACAACGGCCCGACCGTCCAGGATCCGTGGAACACGACGCCGGCTTGGGCCTTTCCCTACGCCGCATCGACCATAGCGCCGTCGCCAGGAACACACACGATCATCGATGGCACATTTGCTGCGCATGTCGGCAGCGTCGGCGCCTACGCCTATATCAACGACACGCTCTATCTTGAGGCGACGGCGTATCGCACGCTCGATTTCAACGTACAGAACGATCTGGGCACCGATCCATTCGGCGCGCCGGGTACGTTTGATTATGCGCCCTACTGGCGCGTCGCCTTCGAACCGCACTTCGGCAATAACTGGCTCGAGATCGGAACCTTCGGCATGATGGCCGACGTCCATCCGTGGACAATGCCGGGGACGCTGACGACCACGACGTTTTCGCAGACCGACAAATTCACCGACATCGGCTTGGATTCGCAGTATCAGTATCAGGGCGATAATTATTGGTTCACGCTGCGCGGCACCTATATTCACGAATACCAAAAGCTGGACGCCAGCTTCCCTAACGGGCTTGCCGCCAACCTGACCGACGATCTCAACGAGACGCACGCCTATGCCTCGCTGGCCTACGGCAATCGCAACAGGGTCGTGCTGACCGGCCAATATTTCAATACCTGGGGCAGCCCCGATCCGATCCTGTATGCGGGACTTGCCAGTACCTTCAGTCCGAACAGCGACGGCTGGATCGGCGAGATCGCCTACATTCCGTTCGTCAACAGCTTTTCGCCGGGATGGCCGTGGTTCAACGCGCGCATTGGGCTGCAATACGTCTGGTACGACAAGTTCGACGGCACCACCGTGGGCGCGAAGGCCAACAACACGCTGTTCCTCTATGCATGGGTGGCAATGTAGCGGTTCAACGACACTTGGGGAGTTGACGATGAAAACAACACTGCTCGGATGCGCCGCGGTTTCGCTGCTTAGCGTTTCCGCGTTCGGCGCGGATCTTGCGGTGCCCCCCGCACCGCCCGTCGTTCAACCCTTCACGTGGACGAGCTGTTATGGCGGCGTCCATGTCGGCGGCGGCGCGTTCCGCAGGGACGTGACCGATCCGGTTCAATTGGCGCAGGATTCGGTTCTCGGCGCGGGCATGACAGCGGGCGTCACCACCACCAGCTTAAATTCCACCGGATTCCTGGCGGGGGCGCAGATCGGCTGCGATTATCAGTTCTATTCCCATCTGGTGCTCGGCGTCGAAGGCACCGTCTCCGGCTCGACATTGAAAGACAGCACGACGGTGAGTTTCCCGTTGGGCTTTCCCGGCGAGCAGGGCGTGGTGAATGCAAAGACCGATTTCCTTCCAAGCATCACTGCGCGGCTCGGCGTCGCCGTGGATCGCGTGCTGCTCTACGCCAAAGGCGGTGTGGCCTGGGCGGGCGACGAAACCAACGTCATCGGCAGTGTCCAGGGCACGCCGTTCAGCTTCCAGGGGCTCGACACCCGCACCGGCTTCGTCGCGGGCGGCGGCGTGGACTGGGCGTTTTCCGGGCCGTGGTCGGTCAACGTTGAATACGACTACTACGGATTCGGCCACGGCAACGTGTTCATGACCGATTCGATCAATGCCTTCACCGGCCTTGTCGACACCAAGCAGAGCATTCAGGTCGTCAAGGTGGGAGTGAACTTCCACCTGTGGTCATCCGATGAGTGAGGCAGGGCGGAGCCGTCTATGAAGATTTTCGGCCCACGATTGGTTTTGCAGGCCGCCGCGCTGGCGCTGGCGTTTTCCGGGCCGTGCCGCGCCGAGGACGCCAAGGCGTCGGCCGTTTCCCAGCAAGAGGTCGCGGCCAAGCTCGCCTATTGCGAGGTCTGCCACGGCGTGTCGGCCCAGGGCTTTCACGGCTACTACCCGATACCGCGTCTCGCCGGACAGCAGACAGAATATCTGGAAAATCAATTACACGCCTTTGTCGAGCGCCGCCGCACCAACACCATCATGTTCAATGTCGGCCACGTGCTGAGCCCGGCGATGGTCGCGGCGCTGGCCGCCAATTTTCACGATCTCGATCCCAAGCCGCTGGGCGGCGCTCCCAAGGATCTCGTCGCCGCCGGCAAGAAAATCTTCGATGAAGGAATTCCGTCCGGCAATGTGCCGCCGTGCGCCTCCTGCCACGGTCCGGACGCCAAGGGTAACGGATCGTTTCCGCGTTTGGCTGGCCAGCTGTTTGACTACGTCTCGAGCAAATTGACCAATTGGGACAAGGAGCGCGGCCAAGATCCGAAGAACCCGGACAACTCGGCGATCATGGAGCCGATCGCGCACGGCTTGAACGAGGCGCAGATCAAAGCGGTCGCGGCCTATGTCAGTTATTTGGAGTGATCCGGTGCGCTGTCTCGATGCGATCAGAATCGGCAGGCAAACGATGGCCTCAAGTCTTCGGCCTATCGATACCAAGCCGCGGCACGATCGGCCGAAGCGCCGCATTGCCGGCGCAGTCGGATTTGCTTTGCCGGTGGCGTTTCTGGTCGTCGTTTTTGCCGGAGTCTGCCACGCGGGTGACAGCAATGCGGTCGCGATGGGCGGCATTCAGGCCAAGTTTTCGTACTGCAAGGATTGTCACGGACCGTCGGCGCAAGGCTATGACGGATATTTTCCGATCCCGCGCCTCGCCGGCCAGCAAACCGAGTATCTGGAGAATCAGTTGCGGGCCTTTATCGAGCACCGCCGCACCAACAATATCATGTTCAACGTGGCGCATGCCTTGAGCCCGGGGATGGTCGCGGCTCTAGCGGCGGATTTCAGGGCTCTTAATCCCAAGCCAATCGGCGGCGCGCCGACGCGCTTCGTCGCCCTGGGCCGGACGATTTTCCAGGATGGAGTTCCCGACGCCAATATCGCGGCTTGCGCCGCCTGTCACGGACCCGAGGCCACGGGCAGCGGGCCGATTCCGCGGCTGGCCGGTCAGCTCTATCCCTACCTCATCAAGGAGCTGGTGAATTGGGGCAAGGAACGCGGACAGAATCCGACCAAGCCGGACACGTCGGCGATCATGAGCCCGGTGGCGCACAGCCTCAACAAGTCGCAAATCGAAGCCGTCGCGGCCTATGTCAGTAATCTGAAGTAACTTTCAACTCTCCGGCATGTCGCCGGTTACGAAGGGCGAAGAGCGTGGGACTGGGATCATGAGCTACGTCCGGCTGAAAATAGCGGTCATGGCGGTTGCCTTGTCCGCCGCTGCCGCACCGGCAGGTCACGCGGAGGTTCTCGCCCTTCGCAGTTGCAACTGGTGCCACGGCGGATCGGGACAAGGCTATACGCCGGCGCCGCGCCTGGCCGGACAGCGGCCGCAATACGTCGAAACCCAGCTCATGAATTTCAGCATGCACACCCGCGACAATCCGTTCTCGAAAATGTACATGTGGGGCGCCGCGGCAAATCTCAGTCCTCAAGTGGCGCACGACCTGGCCGCGTATTATTCGACTCTGACGCCCCGGGCGGCCAATGACGGCGACAGGGCTCTCGTCGCCGAAGGGCGAGCGATTTATCAGGAAGGGATGCCGGATTCCAACATCGTGGCCTGCGTCGTCTGCCACGCCCCGAATGCAGAAGGCGTCAGAGGGATTCCTCGCTTGGGAGGTCTGGGTTATTCCTACTTGAAAAGAAGGCTCGAACAGTGGGGCGAAGGATACCATGCCGCTGCGGGCCCGATGCCGAGCATCGCCGGCAAGTTGTCCGAGAACCAAATCGAGGCGCTTGCGTCGTACCTCAGTTTTGTCAAATAAGACGCGGGCCGATTCATACCTCGGCGCTGCCATCGGCGCTGTGGCGCAAGGCGGCGCTGTCTCAGCCTGCAGCCTCCCAGGAGTGCTTCGATGTTCCGGCTTTCGGTCGCCGATCTGGATTCGCCTTCGTATTTCGTCGCGGTCGCTGCGGCCGAACTGGGATTCTTTAAGCAGGAAGGCATCGACGTCGAGCTCATCCGCGAGTTCGGCGCGCGAACCGGGCCGGAGCGGTTGCGCGACGGCACGTTGCATTTCTTCGGCGGCCCGGCCTATGCGGCGACCCGCGCGTTTCCGGCCTGGAAGGGCGCCAAGCTGTTGTGCGCGCTGTCGCAATATTCCTACTGGTTTTTGGCTGTTCGTGCCGACCTAAAGGTCGAGCGGGGCGATCTCCGTGCGCTGAAGGGTTTAAGGATTTCGTCGTCCATGGAATCGCCGGTGCTCGGCCTGCGTCACCTGTTGGCCGAATCGGGGCTGAACGTGGAGCAGGGCGATGCGCAGATCGTGCCGGCGCCGCCGACCCAGGCCGGACGCTTCATGGGCCATGCCGGCGTCGAGGCCATCAAGCAAAACCTTGCCGACGGCTATTGGGGCAACGGCATGCGGGTTGCGCTTGGCGAGAAGGCGGGCGTCGCGAAAGTCCACCTCGATCTGCGCCGCGGCGACGGTCCGCCGGGCGCGCGCTGGTATAATTTTGCCGCGCTGACCACGACCGAACGGTTGATCGAGGAAGAGCCGCAAGCCGCCGCCGCCGCGGTGCGCGCCATCGTGAAGACGCAGAAGGCGCTCAAAGCCGATCCGTCGCTCTCGACGGCGATTGCCGAACGCCTGTTTCCGGCGGAGGAAGCGCCGCTGATCGCAGGCTTAATCGCACGCGACGCGCCATTCTACGACGCCACCATTTCAGCCGAGGCAGTCGAGGGCTTGAACAAGTTCGCCATGGCCAGCGGACTCACTACCGCGCCGGTCGCTTACGACCAGTTGGTGGCGACGCAATTCCGCGAGTTTTGGTAAAAATACCCCTGCTCACACCGACGCGTGGGCGACGCCTTGCTTGGCCTTGAGCGCATCGCCGGCGGCTTCGTAGAAACTTTCGCCTTCCGGCAGCACGATCGAGGCCGAGCGCACGGCATGGGTCGCCGGATCGATGCCGTCGGGCTCCTTGCCGTCCGCAACGGCGCGTGCCGCCTTGCTCAAGCGCTGCCGCGCCATGATGACGCCGTTGTCGGTCGAGACCAGGTTTTCCTTGGCACGGTCCTGGATCGGCCCGGTGCTTTCCTGGATCGCGGCGTCCTGCATGGCGATGCCCTTCACGCCGGAATAGGACTTGTGGTGCTTCTGCGCCAGGCGGTCGATCATGTAGTCGTTGTCTTTGTTGACCACCGGGCGGAACGAGCCGGGAATGAGATTGACGTGGATGCCGCCGCCATTGCGCATCACCTCGAGCTCGTGCGCGGAGAGCGGCCGCGCCGGATGATGCGTAAAGCACCATGACATGCAGTTCTCGTCGTCGATCGGCACGAAGGCGTGGCCGTTGAGCGCGTTGTCGCCGTAGGGCGGGATCATGGTGTGGAACGGCATCACCCATTGCGTAATGCGCCAGTAGAGATTGCCCGGCGTCGCCGGCCGGCGCACGCCGATCACCATGCCGCCCTTGCTCTCGATCACTTCGAAACGTGCGTCGGTCTCGCGGGTGAATTCGGCGCCTTGGCCGACATGCAGCGGATCGCTGCGCAGATCGTGACGGTGCAGGAACGAGACGTGCACCGAATCGATGCCGCCTTCGAGCGCCTGCAGCCAGTTGCATTCTTGCGTCCGCTTGGAGACGAAGCGGTGCGTGCCCGGCACGGTGGCCCATTCGAAATTCGGCAGCGGCGGCTTGAGCGCCGGCGGCCCCATATAGATCCAGATTGTGTCGCCCATCTCGGCGCAGGCATAAGATGTGAGCTTGACCTTGTTGCAGAAGCCGCTTTCGGCCGGCTCGGACGGCACTTCGATGCACTGGCCGGTGACGTCGTATTTCCAGCCGTGATAGGGGCAGCGCAGCCCGTTCTCCTCGTTGCGGCCGAACCACAGCGAGACGCCGCGATGGGCACAGAATTCGTCCATCACGCCGACGCGACCATGCGTGTCGCGAAACGCGATCAACCGCTCGCCGAGGAGTTTCACCCGGACCGGCGGACAATCGGGTTCGGGAATTTCCGACGACAGCAGCGCCGGAATCCAGTAGCGCCGCATCAGGTTACCCATCGGCGTGCCGGGGCCGGTGAGCGTGAGGAAATCGTTCTGCTCGCGTGTGGTCATGCGCGTTAGATTATACCAAATGTCGGGCAGCTGCAGCGCCGACAAGGGAGTCGGAACCGCCCGAACCCCCTCACCCTGTCCCTCTCCCCCATGGGGAGAGGGGACGCAGCGCAACGGTCACGGATTGTTCTGCGAAATGGTGACGCTGCGGCGTTCCCGAACTCCTCCCTCTCCCCAGAGGGGAGAGGGATGGGGTGAGGGGGCTCGGGCCTCGCGGTCTAATCTCGGCGCGCAGTATGGTACGATCTCGTTGAACGGAGCCGCACCATGACCAAGCTCGTCCGCAATCATTCCCATTGGGGCGCATTTCTTGCCGAAGTGGAGGATGGCCGCGTCGTCGGCGTGCGGCCGTTCGAGCGCGATCCCGATCCGTCGCCGTTGATCGAGGCAATTCCCGCGGCGGTGCATTCGCAAACGCGCATCGCGCAGCCGTTTGTTCGCGAGGGCTGGCTCAAAGCCGGCCCGGGACACGGCGAAGGCCGCGGCCGCGAGCCGTTCGTGCCGGTGTCGTGGGAACGTGCGCTCGATCTCGTCGCCGGCGAACTTTTACGCGTGAAGCGTGATTACGGGCATGACGCGATCATGGCCGGCTCGCAAGGTTGGGGTTCAGCGGGGATTTTCCACGAGCCGCGCGGGCAATTGCGCCGCTTCATGGGAATCTTCGGCGGCTTCATCGACCAGGTCTCCAACTACAGTTTCGGCACCGCGTTGGTGTTCCTGCCACATGTGCTCGGCAGCGCCCAGGCCTGCACCGGGCCGCTCACGTCATGGTCGTCGATCGCGCGCCACGCCCAGCTGATGGTGATGTTCGGCGGCGCCAATCCGAAGAACATGCAGGTGACCAAAGGCGGCATGGGCGCGCACGCCATCGGCCAGTCGCTTGCGGAGCTCGCTAGCGCCGGCGTTAAGGTCGTCAATGTCAGCCCGATCCGCGAGGACGGCCCGGCCGCGGTGGCGCCGGAATGGATCGCGATCCGGCCCGGCACCGATACGGCGTTGCTCTTGGCGCTCAGCCACACCTTGATTGCGAACGGGCTGCACGACGAGGCGTTTCTCGCGCGCTACTGCACCGGCTTCGCGCGGGTGTGCGCCTACGTCATGGGCGAGCGCGATGGCCACGCGAAAGACGCCAACTGGGCGGCGCCGATCACCGGCATCCCGGCCGAAACCATCCGCGCGCTGGCGCGGCGCATGGCGGCGAACCGCACCATGATCAGCGCCTCGTGGTCGCTGCAGCGCGCCGATCACGGCGAGCAGCCCTACTGGGCGGTGCTGTTGCTGGCCTCGTGCCTCGGCCAGATCGGCCTGCCGGGCGGCGGCTTCGGCTTCGGTTACGGCTCCGCCTCCGGCATCGCCGAACCGCCGCCGGCGTTCCGCGCGCCGGGCATGGAGAGCGCGCCCAATCCGCTCAACCGCGCTATTCCGGCGGCGCGGATTGCGCAATGCCTGCTGCATCCCGGCGAGCCATACGACTTCAACGGACGCAGCAGTACCTATCCCGACATCAAGCTGGTGTATTGGGCGGGCGGCAATCCGTTTCACCATCACCAGGACTTGAACCAGCTGCGCTCAGCCTTCCGCCGGCCGCAGACCGTCGTCGTGCATGAGCCGTGGTGGACGGCGACCGCGCGCCACGCCGACATCGTGCTGCCGGCGACGACCACACTAGAGAGAAACGACATCGGCTCCGCGCAGCGCGACCCGTTCGTGCTCGCCATGGAAAAAGCCATCGAGCCGGTGGGCGAGGCGCGCAACGATTATTCGATCTTTGCCGCGTTGGCGCAGCGGCTCGGCTGCGCCGAGGCCTTCACGCAAGGGCGCGACGAAATGGGCTGGCTGCGGCACCTCTACGACAGCTGGCGCGACAGCGTGCGCACCAACCAGGCCGCCATTCCCGACTTCGACCGGTTCTGGGCGGACGGCTATTTCGAGATCCCGAAGGGCGCCGACGAATTCGTCATGTTCGAAAAGTTTTGCGCCGATCCTTTGGCCAACAAGCTGACGACGCCGTCCGGCCGCATCGAGCTCTATTCGGAGAAGATCGCCGGTTTTGGCTACGACAATTGTCCGCCGCACGCGACGTGGATCGAACCGTCGGAATGGCATGGCGGGAGCGACGCGGAAAAATTTCCGCTGCATCTCGTCTCCAGCCAGCCGCGCTACAAGCTGCACAGCCAGATGGATTCGGAACAGATCAGCGCGCGCGGCAAGATCAATGGACGTGAGGCAATCGCCATGCATCCCGACGACGCCAGGCGGCGCGGCATCAAGGACGGCGACATCGTGCGCGTTCACAACGCCCGCGGCGCCTGCCTCGCCGGCGCGCAGTTGACCGACACGGTGTCGCCCGGCGTCGCCAAGCTGTCGTGCGGCGCCTGGTATGATCCAGCCGGCGCCGAGGACGGCGCGCTTTGCGCGCACGGCAACGCCAATGTGCTCACCCACGATCGCGGCACGTCGAAGCTCAGCCAGGGGCCGTCAACCGGCACCAACATGGTCGAGATCGAGCTGTGGACCGAAGCTTTGCCGGCTGTACGCGCGTTTACGCCACCGGAAGTGGCGGCTTCAGCCTGAGCAAAAACATTCCGCGTTGACGCAAATTCCGCGCCGACAATCTCAGCTTGCACGACGGACCTTCCTTCGCGACTATGCGGCCGGATTGGACCAATAAACTTCCGCCTTGGGCACGCCGTCTCGCTCCACTTCGGCTGCTGGCAGCGCGAAGAGAGGAGTTGCGATGGTTTTGAGCATGGCCCAAATGGGCAACGATGGAACGCTGTGGTCGATCGACGCGAGCGCCGGCTTGGCCCAGTGCTATGCCGCAAACGGCCGCTGGCAGCCCAATACCAATCGCAAGATGATGGCGGTGAGTTGCGCTTCGGCCGCTCAGGTCTGGGGCATCGACGCCAACGGCAAAGCCTGCGTGCTCGCGTCCTCGCCGGTGCAATCGTCCAGCACCTCCGCTCAACGCCTCGCGGTGGGCGGACCGGCGGGCCCGCTCTGGGTCTATGCCGGAGGCATCACCTGGACCGATTCCGCGGGCAAGACCGGCACGATTCCGGCGCCGAGCGTGGAGTTCACATCGTTTGCGGCAACGGATCCGGCAAAGGGCGGTTATGCGCTGTGGGCAACGACGGCCGACTATTCGCCGAAGCCGCCGAAATTGTCGGCACTGTTCTGGGATGGCAGCACATGGAAGGATTCGGGCGGGCCCGGCTTCAGCGCCATCTCGATCGGGCTCGATAATTCCGTCTGGGGTAATCTTGCCGATACGGCAGCCTCGGCTCCGGGCCTCTATCGCTTCAACAGCCAAGGGCAATGGGGGCTCGCGGTGAAGCCGCCGGCCGGCGTGACGTTGCAGTCGTTTACGGTTGTCGAGCCGTACGACATCTGGGCCGTCGACAACAATTCGAAGCTCCATCACTGGAATGGCCAGGTCTGGATGGCGCAGGCCGATGGCTCGCCTACTTGGATCAGGTGCGGATCGGACGGCGCCGTGTACGGGCGCAACACGTCGCTCGGCACCCAAGCCGGCGTGCTGCGGTTCAACGGTTTCGCGCAATGGCTGCCGATGCCGGTGACATTCAGCAACCTCACCGACCTCGCCAGCCGCAACGCCAGCGCCCTGTGGTTCAGCCATTGGGCGGATCGCTTGCAAGTGATGGGATCCTGGCCCGGCGCGGTATGGCAGGACATGGGCGGCGCGGTGCTCGCCACCATCTCGGGCGCTCCCGACGGCACCGTGTGGGGTACCGATGGCAATAACGCGCTGCTGCGTTTCAACGGTACGTCGTGGGATACGATGCCCGGGCAAGCCAAACAGGTCTCGGTCGGAAGCAGCAATCTGGTCTGGAGCATCGACGTCAACGGCAATGCCCAGCGCTGGACTGGTTCCGGCTGGGAGGCGCATGGCAATCCGGGCTCGGCGCTGACCAGCATCGCCGCGCTCGGCGACGGCACGGTGCTCGCGACGGCTTCCGTTGCGCGATATGCCGGGATCGCGATGGGCGAGATCTTCACGTGGGATGGCAAGACCTGGACGGCGACGGGGGTGCCGGCCGACCAGATCGCCGGCACCGACAACGCGCATCTCGCCGGCGTGACCCGCGGCCCGAACGGAAAAGGCGGCGACCTCGTCTTCTACAATCCGTCACCGGCGCCGCCCGCGCCCGACACTATGCAGAACGCCGGTTTTGCGCCGCCCAATCCCGTCTACCCGGGAACCGTCATGACCCTGTCGTGGGACGCCTATCCGGGAGCGGTTGCCTATGAAGCGAGGATCAACTCGGCCGCGACGGGTTACGAAGTCAGAGTGACCGGCACGTCCATCTCTTATACCCTGCAGAGGGGCGACATGTTCAGCAACATGGGCGGATGGGTGCACGCTCTCGACGGCTCCGGAGCCATCGTGGCTCAGGGCACCGCGAGCTACTACTGCGGTAACAATCAGGGATGATGTCATGCCCCGCGAAAGCGAGGCGTCCAGTCATCGCAGCGCGTGCCGTTTATTGTTTCAATCGCACGCCGACGGAAAACGAGCACGCCGGGTTGCGAGAAAACTCGCTGCCGATCAACCCGATATGACGGCCCAAGCCTTTGCCCGGGAATTCATGAAACCAGTGAGATGTAAGTAAAAGGTCATGAGCGTAATCACCGATTTGAACGCGCCGGGATTGTGGCGCACACAGTCAAAAAGAGTGCGCCAGAAATGACGCCTAAGTTCCGGCCGCTTAACCGTCATGCGCCACATCACACGGAAAAATATGGTCCAGTCCTGCAGAAATCCCTTGAATGACGACATGATCAAGTGCTTGGGACAGTCGAGTGTGCGGCCAACGAACTTAACGCGCTCAAAAAAGGCGTCTGGCTGGTAAATACTTTGCAACACAGCCTTGTAATCTCGCAGTATGTCGCGACGTGGCCTCAACGTGACAAAATTCAAGCCGCCATTGAGCGGATCACCCGTGGTATCCAATAGCGCCGGCGTCAAGCGGCCCTCCTTCTCCAGGCGGCGCGTCAGCTGGGTGTTTGGCAACGCGGTCATCAATACCACCATGCATACCGGGATGCCCGTCGCCTCGATGCATTCGATCATGTCGTTGGCGACGCTATCCTTTTCGGTATCAAAACCGACAATGAAGCCCGCGGTAACGAACATGCCGGCTCGGTAGATTTTGTGCACGCTATCGGCAAGGCTGCGCCTGGTGTTTTGCTTCTTCTGGGTGGCGATGAGCGTTTCCGTATTGGGACTTTCGATACCGACGAACAGGGCGAAGAAATTCGCGTCCCGCATCATCTTCAAGAGCTGGGTGTCATCCGTCAGATTCATCGAAGCTTCGGTCGAGAACTTGAACGGATAATTTCGCTCTAGTTGCCAGCGGTGCAGTTCGGGCAGGAAGCGCTTGAGTGCCTTTTTGTTTCCGATCAGGTTGTCGTCGACGAAGTCGACGTGACCGCGGTGACCCATTCGGTACAGCGTGTCGAGTTCGGCGAGCATCTGTTCGTTCGTCTTTGCCCGCGGTACCCGCCCATAAAGCTCGATAATGTCGCAGAATTCGCAGTTGAACGGACAGCCGCGCGAAAACTGAACGCCGATATAAATGTAATGCTCGCGCTTGAGCAGGTCGAAACGTGGGATGGGGCTCTTGCTGACATCGACTTGAAACTTTTCCGCTTCGAACACGCCTTTTTTGGAACCGGAAGACCACGCCTCGATGAACTGATCAATGACTCCTTCGGCTTCGCCTAGGACAAGAAAATCCGCCTCACCATAGATCTGCGGGCTGGACGTGGGGGCGGGACCGCCGACGACCACCGGCTTGCCACGGGAATGGCAAAGTTTGATCAACACAAACGTGTCCGCCTGTTGTGGAAACATTCCGCCAGTCATGACCATGTCGGCCCAGTCGAGATCGGCGTCGCTCAGCTCCTCGGCGTTCCGATTGACCAGCCGAATATTCCAGGCCGGTGGCAGCAGTGCCGCCACGGTGATCAGGCCAAGTGGCGGCGCGGGACAGCGCACACCGGCGATGTCGCATACCTCCTGAAGGTTCCAGAATGAATGAGAATTGAACTTCGGAAACACCATCAGAACGTTCGGTGCCGTCAATATTTTGTCCGGATCGCGCTCGCTGCCGGTGTCCATTCGATCCGGCTGCTGGTTTGCGGACGCGATTGGGAGCGATTTTTTCGCTGCTCCAAGATGGATGTTCATAAAGGCACTCGATAAAATTGGAGCTTGAGGATTGAACCGACATTCCCCGGATAACCGGTCGGTGGACGGCCGCGCATCCTTTCACAGCGTCAGGGTCACGGCAAGGTAGCGGCGCCGCTCAGCTCACCTTCTTTTTCAGTAGTTTCTCGGCATTGCCTGAGAAAACCTTGCGTTTGTCGCTATCGGACATGCCGAGCGCCTTGAGCGCCTCGATCGCCGGCTTGATCGGGCCAAGCGGGGTGTCGGTGGCGAACACTACCTTGTCGGCGCCGAAGAAGTCGAACCCGCAGCGCAGCGCGTGCACCCCGCCGCCGAACATCGCGGTGTCGGCGTAGAAGTCATGCATGTAGTCGAGATGCGGCCGCTGCAGCGACGGCAGGATTTTTGAATAATCCTCGTCGATCGTGCGCTGGCCGAGCACGTCGAGGCCGGGGCCGATGCGGCCGTCGTAGAACGGGATCATGCCGCCGAGATGGTGGGTGATGATCTTCAGATTCGGATAGCGGTCGAACAGGCCGCAGAAGGCGAGCCGCACCATGGCGACCGATGTGTCGTAGGGCCAGCCGAAGCACCACCACATTTCGAAGCGCGATTTCTGCTCTGCGGCGTAATCGGGCATCGCCGCGGTGCGCGCGGGATGCAGCCAGATCGGCCTGTCGAGCTGCGCCATGCAGGCGAACAACGGCTCGAACACCGGCTCGTCCAGCGGCCGGCCGGCGAGCGGCGTGAAAATCTGCACGCCGGCTGAGCCGAGCTGGTTGACGGCGCGCTTGGCCTCCTCGACTGAACCCATGACGTCGGTGAGGGAGAGCGCAGCGACGAAGCCGGCGAAGCGGTCGGGATGCTTTTGGCAAAGCTCCGCCATGGCATCATTGGCGATGCGCGCCAGCGTGAGCCCCTGGCCGGGCGTGGCGAAATCCTCGATCGGCGGATTGGGCAGCGAAATCACTTGCCGGTAATCGCCGAACTCGTCCATCTCTTTGAAGCGCGCATCGAGATCGTGGATCTTGCGCACGCCGCGCAGCCGCGCGGCGATATTGCCGAGTTTCGGCGCCACCTTGTTCATCTCGTCCAGAAAGCGCGCCGGCGAGACATGGCAGTAGAAATCGATGAGCGTGTCGGCGCTCATGTCATCACCCGCACCGGCTTGCCGTCGAGGAAGCCGCGGATGTCTTCGACCACGCCGGCGAAGTAGTGCTTGTAATTCTGCTCGGAGACGTAGCCGAGATGCGGCGTGAGCACGACATTGTCCATCTTGCGCAACGGATGATCGACCGGCAGCGGCTCGACGTCGAACGTGTCGAGGCCGGCTCCGGCGATCTTCTTGTCGCGCAATGCCGCGAGCAGCGCCGCCTCATCGACGATCGGGCCGCGCGAGGTGTTAATGAGAAATGCCGTCGGCTTCATCAGCCCGAGCTCGTTAGCGCCGATAATGCCGCGGGTGCGCTGCGACAGCACCACGTGGATGGTGATGAAGTCGGACTGGCGGAACAGATCGTCTTTGCCGACATAGGTCACGCCGGTTTCCTGCGTTTTTTCCGCCGTCAAATTCTGGCTCCAGGCGATGACCTTCATGCCGAACGCCTTGGCGATATTGGCGGTGCGGGTGCCGAGCTTGCCGAGGCCGAGGATGCCGAGCGTCAGGCCTTCGAGGTCGGGGCCGATGGTGCTTTGCCAGGTCGCGCCGGCATGCATGCGCGCGTTCTCGTAACCGATGTGGCGGGTGAGCTCGAGCATCAGCCCGATCGCTATGCCGGAGGTAGGGCTGCCGAACGACCCGGTGCCGCACACCGTGACGCCGCGTTCCTTGGCGGCCTCGGTGTCGATCGAGGCGTTGCGCATTCCGGTGGTGATGAGAAGCTTCAAGTCCGGCAGCGCCTCGATCACCTTGCGCGGAAAGCCGGTGCGCTCGCGCATGGCAACGACGATTTGGAAACCCTTGAGCGCGGCGATGACGTTATCGGGTCCGCCGAGATGCTCATTGAAGACCTTGATGTCGACGTCGCCCTTGACCTTCGACCAGTCGGTGACCTTGAGCACCACGTTCTGATAATCGTCGAGAATTGCGCAGCGAACCGCCATGACGCTTCCACCCCGTGTAAGAACCCGGAGGTGGTTCTAGAGCATGCCGGCCGCGAAAAGAAGCAGCCCCTAGGCGTGACTGTCGGCGGTCTCGTGCAGGGCCGGCGCGGTGGGCGGCGAGGTATGGGTCAGGAGGCCGTCATACTTGGCGTGCCATTTCGGGCCGGGGCCGCGCATGTAATGCAGGTCCGGCCGGTAGGCGCTGGAAGGCTCGCCCGAAGCGCGCCAGACCTCGCGCAAAGCATTGGACAGATCACGCCACATGAACCGCTCCCGTAAGCCTTGCGATGGCCCTTCTTGGCAAGTCGCCACCGCTCGATCGCTTGCCCGCAGGAACCTTATGTTAACCCTTAGAGTTAAACGCCAGTTCCAATTTCAAACGCACGTTTGACATAGCTAGTGTCGCGCAGAAATCATTAAAATTTGTCGTGATTTCGGCAGGGCGAAGTTCCTTTTGTGACCCAGGGCTTATGAAGCTTTAATGCGAGCGCGGAAACCGGGCGTGGCAGGCCCGCCGCCAGCGAGGCCCGCTGACGCGGGCTCGGTCGCAGAGACGGTCCTTGCCGACGGCCCGTCAGGTCGCTACATCAGCGCCAGATTTCCCCGAAATGAGCGCCTTTGTGGCGGCGCCGAGCAAGAGGGCAGGGCGCTTATGGCCCGTCAATTCGTCTATCACATGGAGGGTTTGTCCAAGATCTACCCGGGCAACCGGAAGATTTTGGAGAACATCAACCTGTCGTTCTACCCCGACGCCAAGATCGGCGTGCTCGGCGTCAACGGTTCCGGCAAGTCGACGCTGTTGCGCATCATGGCCGGCCTCGACACCGAATATACCGGCGAGGCCTGGGTCGCCGAGGGCTCCCGGGTCGGCTACCTGGCCCAGGAACCGCAGCTCGATGCCGACAAGTCGGTGCGCGAGAACGTCATGGAGGGCGTCGCGCCGCAGAAGGCGATCGTCGATCGCTACAACGAGCTGGCGACCAACTATTCCGACGAGACCGCCGACGAGATGACCAAGCTGCAGGACCAGATCGAAGCCAAGGGGCTGTGGGATCTCGATTCCAAGGTCGATCAGGCAATGGACGCGCTGCGCTGCCCAGCCGACGACGCTGTGGTGGCAAAACTCTCCGGCGGCGAGCGGCGCCGGGTGGCGCTATGCCGGCTCCTTCTGGAGCAGCCCGAGCTGCTGCTGCTCGACGAGCCTACCAATCATCTCGACGCCGAATCGGTGTCGTGGCTCGAGGGCCATTTGCGCAACTATCCGGGCGCCATTCTCATCGTCACCCACGACCGCTACTTCCTCGACAATGTCACCAGCTGGATCCTCGAGCTCGATCGCGGCCGCGGCATCCCATACGAAGGCAACTACTCGTCATGGCTGGTGCAGAAGCAGAAGCGGCTCGAGCAGGAAGGCCGCGAAGATGAGGCGCATCAACGGACGCTGGCGCGCGAGCAGGAATGGATTGCGTCATCGCCGCGCGCCCGGCAGGCCAAATCCAAGGCGCGCTACGAGCGCTACGAAGAGCTGTTGCGCAAGGCCGGCGAGAAGCAGACCCAGACCGCCCAGATCGTCATCCCGGTCGCCGAGCGGCTCGGCCAGAACGTGGTCGATTTCGATCATCTGCGCAAAGGTTTTGGCAATAATCTCTTGATCGACGATCTCACCTTCAAGCTGCCGCCGGGCGGCATCGTCGGCATCATCGGGCCGAACGGCGCCGGCAAGACCACGTTGTTCCGCATGATCACGGGGCAGGAGAAGCCCGACAGCGGCACCATCAAGATCGGCGAGTCGGTGCATCTCGGCTATGTCGACCAGTCGCGCGACTCGCTGGACGGTAAGAAGAACGTATGGGAAGAAATTTCCGGCGGCCTCGACCAGCTCATGCTCGGCAAGCGCGAGGTTAATTCGCGCGCCTATTGCTCGGCCTTCAACTTCAAAGGCGCCGACCAGCAGAAGAAGGTCGCCTCGCTGTCCGGCGGCGAGCGCAACCGCGTGCATCTGGCAAAAATGCTCAAATCCGGCGCCAACGTGCTGTTGCTCGACGAGCCGACCAACGATCTCGACGTCGACACGCTGCGCGCATTGGAAGAGGCGCTGGAGGATTTCGCCGGCTGCGCCGTCATCATCAGCCACGACCGCTGGTTCCTCGACCGCATCGCCACCCACATTCTGTCTTTCGAGGGCGACAGCCACGTCGAATGGTTCGAGGGCAATTTCCAGGACTACGAGAAGGACAAGATGCGGCGGCTGGGGGCCGACACGATCATCCCGCATCGGATCAAATACAAGAAATTTTCACGATGAATCGCACCGACCCGCTTTGCCTGCGCGCCGGCTGGTAAGGTCGATGGGCTTATCTTTCCAAGATCAATGCCTATATATCCGTCGATTCAGTTTGCATTGATTGGCGGCGCTCACAGATAATCATTGCGCCGATTCGCAACCCAGGAGAGGATATTGGCCACCAAAGCCAGCGATGCCCGGTCCAGCGAGGCTCGCGCCCGCGCCGAGGCGAGTTTCAAGAAGGAAGAGCGCGCCAAGGAAGGCGCCAAGGCCATGACGGAATATCAGGCCAGCGGCAAAGTGATTCGCGAAAGAATGGCGCAATTGAAGGCGCTTCGCTTGGCCAAAGAGGCGGCCGAGAAGGGGCGCAATGGTTAACCGGTGACGGTGACCCGTTACTGCGGGCCTTGAAACGAACACATCTTTAGTCCATATGATGTACGTGGTCTTATAGGCCGGCGGCGAGCCGCGTGTACGGGACCCCGTTAAACGCTTTGTGTTTAAGACGGCTTCTGGCTCGCTCTTTATCAGTTCACTGACAACCCAGATCGCGCGGGGTGTCTTGTTTTCACCCGCAAAAGCGGTCGCGGCGCAATGGCGTGGCGGCCGTGCAAGCGCGTATACCAGAGAGTTTCTTCATTGACCTCCTTTGCTGACTTCAATCTCAACGACCCAATCACCCGTGCCCTCGCCGAGGAAAAGTACCTCACGCCAACCCCGATCCAGGCCCAGACCATCCCGCTCCTGATGTCGGGGCGCGACGTGATCGGCATTGCCCAGACCGGAACCGGCAAGACCGCGGCCTTCGCGCTGCCGATCCTGCATCAGCTCGCAGCCTCGCCGCGGCCGCCGGTGCGCAAGAGCTGCCGCGTCCTGGTGCTCAGTCCGACGCGCGAATTGTCCGGCCAGATCCTCGACAGCTTCCGCGCCTATGGGCGCCACCTGCATCTGCGGTCGGCGCTCGCCATCGGCGGCGTATCGATGGGCGCGCAGGTCCGCTCGCTGCTCAACGGCGTCGACATCCTTGTCGCCACGCCGGGCCGGCTGCTCGATCTCGTGCAAAGCAATGCGCTACGTCTCAGTGACGTAGAGTTTTTCGTGCTCGACGAAGCCGACCGCATGCTCGACATGGGCTTTATCCAAGACATCCGTAAAATCGTCGCAAAACTGCCGGGAGTGCGGCAGACGCTGATGTTCTCCGCGACCATGCCGCGCGCCATCGCCGAGCTCGCCGCGCAGATGCTGCGCGACCCGGCCAAGGTTTCGGTAATACCGGCCGCTACGACGGTCGAAAAGGTCGAGCAGCGCGTCATTCGCGTCGATCGCGCGGCCAAGGCCGCGATCCTGATCGATGTGTTGCGCCAAGAGACGATCGACCGCGCGCTGGTCTTCACCAGGACAAAGCACGGCGCCGACAAGGTCGTGCGCAGCCTGGTGCGGGCCGGCATCGCCGCCGAGGCGATCCACGGCAACAAATCGCAAGGCCAGCGCGAGCGCGTGCTGGCGGCGTTTCGCAAGGGCGAGGTCAGGACGCTGGTCGCCACCGATATCGCCGCGCGCGGCATCGACGTCGACGGCATCAGTCATGTCGTCAATTACGACCTGCCGAACGTGCCGGAGACCTATGTGCACCGCATCGGCCGCACCGCGCGCGCCGGCGCCGAAGGCATCGCGATCTCGCTGTGCGACGGCGAGGAGATGGCGTTCCTGCGCGATATCGAGAAACTCATCCGCATGTCTATTCCGCTGAGCGACCGCCGCGCCGATCCGCGGCACTCGGAGCCCGTGCCGGCAAAGCACGCCGCCACGCGGCCGCCGTCCCATGGCAAGGACCGCCACTGGCACCGCGGCAACGGCAATTCCCATAAGCAAGTCCGCCGTCATCAACCGAGCGAGACCGCCGGATCAGGCGCAGGCGGCATTGAAGCGGTCGCTTTCCTGAAGCGCAACGCCCCGCCGCGGCGCGACCGCCAGCAGCGGCCGCAGCGTTGGACCGGCCAGTCGAAAGGATCATAAAGTGCCGAAAGAAGAACTTTTGGAATTCGAGGGCCTCGTCACCGAGATTTTGCCTGACGCGCGTTTCCGCATTCAGCTCGACAACGGCCATCAGCTCGTCGCCTATACGGCGGGGCGGATGAAAAAAAACCGCATCAAGACGCTCGCCGGCGACCGGGTGACGGTCGAAGTGTCGCCCTATGACCTGGAAAAGGGGCGATTGATCTTTCGTCACAAGGACGAGCGCGCCGGTTCAGTGAACCGCCCGCCGCAACGCAACCAATTCCGCCGGCGGTGACATATGGCCAGCAATAGCTTCGATAGCGCCAATGACGGTTCGGCAAATGGAGGCCGGTCGATGCGAATCTTCATCTTCAAATCCGACACCAACGCCGAGCTGCGCGCGTTCGGCGGCGATCTGGCCGGCACGCAACTGCCGAGCCAGTTCAAGCCCTGGCACGTGGTCGGCGCCGTCGCCCCGGACCAGGCTCCGCCGTACAATCTTTCGCGCGACGTGATCGAGACGGCGATCAACGGCCAAGGCTTTCAGCTCTTTCGTCTGGGCAAAAAGGCCTGACGATTTCGGCAAAGGCGTTCATGTGATGAGCGCACTGACCTCAATGCTGACGGAGTATTCGCGATGACGGACTCCATGCACAAGTACAAGATCGGCCAGACCGTCGATCTCATCACGTCAACGGCGCGGTCCGCGGCTTCAGGCCGGTATCAAATCATCAGCCTGCGGCCGACCGACGGCGGCAACGACCCGCAGTATCGGGTCAAGAGCAAAAGCGAATCCCACGAACGCGTGGTTTCGGAAAGCGATCTGGTATCTTCGGCTCATTCGAATTTCGATAGTGACTGAAGACAAGCGCGCAAATTCGAGACTTTGCGGGGACCGGCGCGACGCAACGAGCCTTGATAACTCCGGCCAGGAGGCCGACGATGTTCAAGATTCTTGAGCTCAAGAACGCGGTTTCGGCGCCCACGAGCGAAGTTGGCCAAGGCTTCTCCACGCGCCAGGAAGCCTTGGTTGCGGTGAAGAGGCATCTGAAAACATTCAACGTGTCCGGACATAATCCGGAGGGCGATTATTGGTGGGCGCGCGATGCCGAGGGCTTGCGCAAATGCTGGATTGCCAGCGCCGAATAAAAGCAGCGCCAAGAGATAGCGCCAAGAGATCATGCTCGATTTTCCCAATCAGAGTCGGGTGTTCGATCCAACACGGCGCGCCGTGCGGTTCTGGGGCCATGACGGCGCGATGGAATGGTCGTTCTACGTCAGCGAGGATGCGCTCAAGCTGCTGCAACCGGCCATGACGCGCGACGAGGCGGCCTTGCTTTCGGCCTTCGATAGCTCTCGATTGGCGATCTACGCGGCGGCCAAGAAGGCCTACAAGCGCAGCCGTAAAGGGTCCTATGAGCTTGCGGCGGCGGATTTCTGACGGCGCTTCGAGCGCTCGCCGGCCGGCTCATATGGCGGCGGGATTGCGGGTGTCGAAAATACCCAGCTGCTTTTGCGCGGCAATCGGCATATCGGAAACGCAGATGATGCGGCCCATGAATGTCACCCAGGGCTTCTCCGCGACCGGCTGAAGCTGCGCAAAATTCCAGAACTGCCGTTCGTTCATCTCGATCTCGGTGACCGCGTTGTCGAGCACCCATGTCCGCAGCATGGTGAGCCGGCTCCGTTCGGGATCGCAGAACATCGTATCGGGAAGGGTCTTTCTCATAACGTTGTTCCTTGTGCCAACGAGCTGAAATATCGGTTCGTGAAGCATCGGTTCGTGAAGCATCGGTTCGTGAAGCTTGGGCCGGGCGTACCGCGCCGCGCGCAATCGAATGCAGCCTGCCGCCGCAGGCACATTGCCACGCTATTGGTAACCTTTCTGTTAGGAGGCGCCGTCGAGAAACCGATTTATTGGCAGCTTCCGCTAGCTTTCGTCGGAAAGCCGCTTGAAATCGGCAAGGACCGCCGCGATGAGCTTCTGCCGCCGCGGGTCCTGAGCCCGCAGCGTCGCGGCAAACAGATTGAGCAGGTAGCGCGCCTTCTCGGCGGCATCATGCCAATTAGCCGCCGGCGCCGCGAGCAGCTGCGTTTCCAATTCATCTTGCCGCAGCCGCAACGTCCTTTCATTGGCTTCCACTTCGGCCAACAACCGGCGCAGGCCGGTGGCCTTCTGGGCCGACATGCCGCGATGCTGGTCGAGATCGATGGGCTTGTCGGTCATGAATGGACGACGCGCCGCGCCAAGGGATATTCGGCGCTGTCGTACAATTGCCGGATGCCGCCGCTGTCGAATCTCTCCTCGCCGACTTCGAGGTAAGCACCGAGCAGAAGTTCTGGCTCGAGATCTTCGATGGCGAAGCGGATGGCGTCCGCTGCCTGGGAAAAGCGCCGATAGCCGAGCGGCTGACGCCGCGGCATCCGCCGGCGCGTGGAATACAGCTCGGCCGAGGCATTGTAATCGAAGTTGGTCATCGCACAGGGTTCCAAAATCGAGATTAAATTTCGCCCTAATAGGCGTCGAATGAACTTTCGCCTATATATAAGCACAAAATACGACATTACCAATCCGGCCGAGGAATTAATTCGAAAACGCGACAAACGAGCGGCTTGGCGTCATGGACGTACGGTTTCGTACACTATATGATGTTACGCGGTTGATCGGCGGCGATTCGGCTTTGAATGCCGCAACCAACGCCCGCTTCCCCGGTTGTTCTCCTTGACGCGCGACATGGCAAAGGGCGCGTCGCATGCGGCCGATGAATCCAAAAGGCTATCGGGAAAGTTACCGCGGGTGATTTCTATTAAGCTTTGCCAGTAGCGATGCACCGGATTGACGATGCGGGCTGACGCACCTGCGTTGTGCCGTTTTCGATCGAAAATGAACGCAGCGGAACCTCGGAGAGAGAATTGCAGGAAAGACTGAAAGCCGCCGGTGACTCGGCCGGCATCGACATGCGTGCCCTGACACAAGATCTCGCCGGTTACCGCGAGCCGCATCATGGACGCAGCGTCATCGAAATCCTGATCACGATCGTGCCGCTCATTCTGTTGTGGCTGTCGATGTGGTTCGCCCTCAAGCTCGGATACGGGCTTTATTTGTTGCTGGCCGTGCCCGCCGCCGGTTTTCTGGTCCGCCTGTTCATGATCCAGCACGATTGCGGCCACGGCGCGTTTTTCCGACACCGCTTCGCCAACGACTGGGTCGGGCGCGTCATCGGCGTGCTGACACTGACGCCGTACGATTTCTGGCGGCGAACCCACGCCCAGCACCACGCCACCTCGGGCAATCTCGACCGGCGCGGCATTGGCGACGTCGACACGCTCACGGTCGGCGAATATCTGTCGCTGTCGCGCCGGGGCCGGCTGCGCTACCGGTTCTACCGGCATCCGCTGGTGATGTTCGGTCTCGGCCCGGCCTATCTCTTTTTCTTGCGGCATCGTTTGCCGGCCGGGCTGATGCGCGCCGGTTGGCAGCCTTGGCTGAGCACCATGGCCACGAACCTTTCCATCGCACTGGTCGCCGCCATCATCATTTGGGCTATCGGTATCGGTCCATTCCTGCTCGTGCAGCTGCCGGTCATGCTGATCAGCGCCTCGCTCGGGGTCTGGCTGTTCTACGTTCAGCACCAGTTCGAGGATACCTTTTGGGCGGCCGACAAGGCCTGGAACCTGCACGAGGCGGCGCTGCACGGCAGCTCGCACTACGATCTGCCGATCGTGCTGCGCTGGTTCACGGCCAATATCGGCGTGCATCACGTCCATCATCTGTGCAGCCGGATTCCGTTTTACCGGTTGCCGCTGGCGCTGCGCCGGCATCCGGAACTGGCAAACATCGGCCGGCTTACGCTCGTTCAGAGCATTCTTTGCGTGCGCCTGGTGCTGTGGGACGAAGCGGCGCGCCGGCTGATCAGCTTTCGCGAACTGCGCACGTTGCCGGGTTACGCCGCCGGATAGATCGACGCGGCGGGGCGACCGGATCAAAGATCGCCGCGTAGCGGAATTGCGTCGACCAGCATGCCGCGGCACGCCAGCGCCTGCTTCAATTGCCGGATCGCAATGTCGGCGGTCGCGGAGCTGTTGGCCTTTTCCATGTGCCGCAATAGCGCCTTCAAGGCGGGATCCTTGTCTCTGATCACCCAGCGGCGCGCAAACACCTTGGCCTCATGCAGTGAAGTGATGCGCACGGTTTGGCTGGCGCCGGGGAACCCGGCGTCGAAATAATCAAGCGGCGGAACAGTCATTCGGTCACCCCAGCGTTGGCTCGACCACAATCGGCCGGCTTGTCGATACGTTCAATGACGGTGCCGGCAATCATCCCCGTTATTTTGCGCCTGACGCGTGATTTTAAATTCTGCGCTGCGCCTATTCCGCCGCGTGCAAGGCCTCGCCGACATGGCCGTCGCGCACCAGCCGGCCGGGCAGTGCGCCGGTATGCTCGCCGCGCTCGAAGATTTGCATGCCGGCGACGAAGGTCGCCTCGTAGCCGTCGACCTTCTGCACAAAGCGGCGGCCTTTGGCCGGCATGTCGTGCACCAGTTCGGGCTTTTGCACCTGCAGGCGGTCGTAATCGATCAGGTTGACGTCGGCGCGCAGGCCCGGCGCGAGCCGGCCGCGGTCGGACAGGCCGAAGAAATCGGCGGTCTCGCTGGTCTGGCGCTTGATCAGCATCTCCACCGGCAGTTTTGGGCCACGGCTGCGGTCGCGGCTCCAATGGGTCAGCATGAAGGTCGGCACCCCGGAATCGACGATCGAGGTGCAATGGGCGCCGCCGTCGCTCAAGCCGAGCAGGCACGCCGGATCGTTGAGCATTTCCAGGATCGGCGCGTGGTCGCCGGTGACGTAGTTCACCACCGGGAAATAGAGGTACTGCGCCTCGCCGAGGATGTAGTCGTAGGCCACCTCTTCGCAGCTCCTGCCTTCGCGCTTGGCGATCGCCGCCACGCTCTTCTCCGGTCCCGGCTCGTAGTCAGGCGGATTGCCCATGGTGAAGAATTTTTCGAAATCCTTGGCGACCACCTGGCGGAATTGCGCGAGCTTGGCGATCTCGGCCGCCGATGGCGTCTCGGCGAGTATCTGGCGCCGCACCTCCGGATCGCGCAGCCGCTTGCGCTGCTCCCCGATCGGCAGGCTCTCGAGCTTCTTGTAGCTCGGCCGCACGGTGAACGGATTGAGCGCGGTGCCGATGCCCATCATCACGCCGATCGGCCGGCCGGCCATCTGCGCCGTCACCGGCAGGCCCTCGGCGCGCATGCCGTGCACCGCGCTGATCAGGCGGCGCCAGCGCTGCGGGTCGGAGTAGCGGTCGGTCAGCAGGAACCAGACCGGCCGCCCGGTCTCGCGCGCCTGCTTGTGAATCCAGCGCAGCTCGAATTCCTCGTCGTCGAAGTCGGAGTTCATGCCGAACGCGCCGGTGCCGGTGATGCCGAGCGCCTGGCCGATGCCGAGGAGCTCGTAATCGTCGGCGTCGCGCGACGGCACCAGCTCGCCGTCCGGCGTCTTGTGCGAATCCGTGCGCGAGGTGGTGAAGCCGAAGGCGCCGGCGCGCAGCGCCTCGACGGTGAGCTTGCGCATCTCGGCAATGTCGTCCGGCGTCGCCGGCTCGCGGCGGATGGCGCGGTCGCCCATGACATAGACGCGGGTCGGCAGGTGGGCGGCTTGCGCACAGATGTCGATGGCGCGCGGCCGGCGCTCCAGCTCATCCATGAATTGCGGGAACGTTTCCCATTCCCAGTTCAGGCCCGCGGCCAGCACCGGATTGGGAATCTCCTCGACGCCTTCCATCAGATCCATCAGCGCGCCGCGGTGCTCCTTCTTCACCGGCGCAAAACCGACGCCGCAATTGCCGAACATCACCGTGGTGACGCCATGCCAGCATGATGGCGCGAGGAGGGGATCCCACATCGCCTGGCCGTCATAATGGGTGTGCACGTCGACCCAGCCGGGCGTGACCATCAGGCCCGCGGCGTCGACCTCGCGCTTGCCGGGGCCGAGCTTGCCGCCGACCGCGGCAATGCGGCCGCCGGCGATCGCCACGTCGCCCGAGAAAGGCGCCTTGCCGGTGCCGTCGACGATGGTGCCGCCGCGAATGACGATGTCGTACATGGGATGTCGCTCCCTTAATGGCGCATGTGAATCGCGCCTTGGCTGTTGAATTTCCGTAATGATGCACCCCGGCAAGCGCCCATGCAACGGCCCGTCCTGCAGTACAGATAAGGCGCCGGCGGGGGGCGGAATCTCCCTTAAATCGCACGGCCGACCGAAAGCGCAGAGAGAATTTGAAGTCAAGGACGGCGCATAGACGTCACTTTGAACCGCCTCCAGATCTTCGCCGACTTATTGGAAGCCGGCCTTTCGCCGCCACTGAAGGATCGATCATGATACGCGCAATCATCGTTGCCGCATTGTTGCTCGGCGGCGCGACGGGTTCTCTGCTCGTTGCCGATACCGCCTTTGCCGACCACCCCGTGCCAGATCCGATCTGGCTCACGGTCGACTCCGGCGCGGACCTGGTGCTCTCGCGGCCGACCTTCTGGGACCGCGCGTGCCAGCCCCTGGGCGTCGCGGTGACCGTGACCCAACCCCCGGCCCATGGGACGGTTTCGGTCGTGGCGGGATTGAACACGGCCAATCCAAATCCAAGATTCGGTAGCCCCGGACCCTGCGGCGGCACGCTGATCATGGGAAAGCGGGTCGTATATCGGTCCGAACCTGGTTTCCACGGCACCGACTACATCGTTTACCACTATGTTTCGGAGCGGGGGAATAGAGCTGAGGCCCACGTGAACATCACGGTGCGATGATATGATCGAGGCTGACTCCTCGTCGTCGATCAGCGGTTAGTATCTCAGTCGGCGAGCGGGGCAACCCGACATGCGGAAGCGAAGCCGCGCTTGATGCCACCGAGCCGTTTGCCGTTGTCGTTGACCACAAAGTGTCGCCATACCGTCTGATTACAATCCGGTAACGTTTCGAACCTCCTGCGTTTCGTCGCCAACCAACAAATGAGCGATGTCGGCAAACGAAACGGAGGATGCCGTGAAGCGCGTGATCGTCGTCACTGCGGCACTGCTGGCAAGCGCGCTGAGCGCGCACGCCGCTCCCGCCAAGAAGCACCTGCGGGTCGTGAATGGGCGCGCGTGCCACGAGATCTTGATAACGAGAGACAATGCCATGAGTTACGTCTGGGGCATTTACGGCGGCACGATTCCCTTGCCCTCCGTGCAGCGGATGCGACAATGCTACACCCAAGAGTCGGCGGACGCGTTCGCCCGCGATAATCCTCACGCTGAGGCCCAGTGACCCCGGTGAAGAATTCCTCGATCTCGTCAAACAAACGCTTGGCGTCTCCTACCGGCGCGTGATCGTCTCCCGGCAGCGCGCAGGATGGGTAGAGCGAAGCGAAACCCATCAGTTTCTCGCGCGAAAAAATGATGGGTTTCGCAAGGGCTCTACCCATCCTAGGGGCTACACAAAAGGGGCGCGGAAAATCCGGCGCCCGCGATCCTCGGACCTATGACCGCGAGCCAGTGGCCGCCTTGTTGGCAACGGCGTGACCGAGCTTGGCCGCTGGTGTGAATGAGGCGGGGCAAAATTCCGGTTGCGATGCAACAGGCAGATGAATTGAGCGCGCTGCGTTGCGGCAAAAACCGCATCCGCGCGGGGCCTACCCCATTACCGAAAATATGGACGCGAATTCATTGGCCGGCCACGAGGTCTTCATCCGACGTAGCCTAGCTTAGGTGCGTAGCGTTCGGGAATTCTCCTCGGCCCCAGGCCGATAAATTAGAAGGTTGCCATGAACTTGCTGAACACCAAATCTCTGAAAACCACCTCGCTTATTTCCACCGGACTAATCGTCGCGTCGCTGGGGTTAACCGGAAACGCAGCAATGGCTGCCAATCTCCCGGTCCACAAGGCCGCGGCAACCACGCATGTTGTCCATCCGCGTGTCGCCACTCACGTTGTCGCGCGCAGGCCCGGGCCACCCGCACAATTCGGTTTCGACGTGGGCGGATTTATCCAAGCCATGTTCGGCGGTTCCTTGCCGCCGCAGTACGCCCGGATCGTCCAAAACGCCGTGAGAGGAGCGGCTTCGCATAAGTATGCGGGCTCCGGGGGATCCGCGCGCGACACTGGCGGCTACGACCCGACCTTTGATTCACCCTCGCCCCCGGTCGTCGTCGATAACAGTCAGTCACAGGCGGCCATCGACGCGTCGGACCAAGCCATTCAGCAGGCGAACCAGTCCATGCAAGACTTGGACGCCAGCATTGCCGCGGCCGAACAACAAAACGATGCGGCGAACGCCGCGATGGTGCAGATGGATATCAATGCCGGCATGTGAACGATTGCCGACATGTGAAGCGACATGTGAAGCGACATGGGCGCCGGCCCCGGGCCGGCGCCCTTCGCATTTTGCTTGCTGAAAGCGCGTGGCGATCTCGTCGAGGTGCCGAGCGCGCAGAGATTACAATAACGCAAGGTCTCGAACCGCTTCCATTTCGCCGCGACCAACAAAGCGAGGCAACACCCGGCGCGCGATGGAGGAGCCCATGAGGCACATCGTCATCATCACCGCGACATTGCTCGTGAGCACGCTTGGCGCGCAGGCCGCGTCCCACACGGCGCCGTATCATCCCGCGCATCGATCGGTGGCAAGCAACAGCGCCAGCATCGGCGAACCGCTAACGGCCGTCATGCCGCCCGGGTTCAAGGCAGTCTTCGACGACGCGATCAACGCCATACGGCGCGGCTCAGCGCACCCGTCGGCGCACGATGGCGCCTGCCTCGCCCGCCAGCGCCAATTGGCCGACGATATCGAACGTCTCGTCCCGTCCGGCCCGGTGGACGTACGGCAGAACCCGGCGGTGATCGAGCTTCGCACGCGTTGCATGCCCATCGATCCCAACCCGCCGGTGGACTGGTAAGTTTGCGGACTATTTTCTCGACCATCTTTTGACACGAACTGCCCGAGTAGAAGCGGACTTGGCCGACCAATTGTTTCATTCCAGCGAGATGCGGCTGGCACGGGCTCTTCTGCTGTTAGCCAATTATGGCAACGACCTTGGTCCAGAACCGATGCCCGTAAAGGTCAACCACGAGACGCTCGCCGCGCTGATCGGGACGACGCGGCCTCGCGTGAGTGTTTTCATGAACAAATTTCGGAAATTGGGTTTGATCAAATACAATGGTAGGCTGGAAGTTCAAAAGGCTCTGTTGAACTTCGTTCTGAATGAACGCCCCCTTATTGAGCGCTAGAATCACGGGGCATGCCGCTGCATTACTGCCGCGACAAATGATGCGGGTCGCTGCCGAGCGCGGCGTGCGATCTGTTCCCCTCGATTGTCTCCGCAACACCTGCAACGAGAAACCACATTTGCTCTAAATAAAGCAGTGCGGCTGCGGTCTCAGCCGAAGCGGTTTGCTCGGCACACCAAGCGCTGATCGCAGCGCGCGCTCTGTACGACGTCGAATTTGATCGTGGGAGCATTTTTAACGCTCGCCGCAGTGTCGATCAGCCGTCTTACCTTTGGCAAAAGGCTAATGACAATCACCTATTGTAATGACCTGATGACTTTTTTTAATGACATTTTAATGACATGAGAAATGTTTTTGCATGATCCTGTGAGACGTCACGAAACACCGCCAACAGAAAGACCGCCTCGTCTTTCCGAAATTCGATCAAGTGTTTTGGTTGATCCAAAGCGGACGTATGCGAGAGCGTACGATGCGGATCGCCTAGTCCGCAGGACAGCCGCTTGCGAGCGGTCGGCCGGCCACTCGCTCCTTCACCCAGGGCAGATAAAGCGGCGCCGCGGCGCCCGGCGTTGAAAAATGCGTTTGCTCTCCCGCCAACTGTACCCGTTCCACATTGCCGCCCAGCTTGCACATCTGATCCTGATAGAGCTTCCCCATCACGGGCGGTACCACCGTGTCCTTGGTTCCCCAATAGATAATGACGGGTGCGACCGGCTTCACAGGGACAACGCTGCTTCGAACAAGCGCCGCCGTCCATGCCAGTGTGTTTTTCGGCTTCGGGTTCAGCAACGTTTTGTATTCCGACGCATAGGCATAGTTGAGGGTGTCGGCTGCCGCATGCATGCACTTGTTCGAGAACACCCTGTCGACAGCTTTCGTCCCAACATCCGTGAAAAGGTCATTCAGATACAGGTCCGGAAAGGCAGCCTGCGTTCCCCACATGTTCATTGCAAAATGGGTGAAATTGAACACGTTGTCGGAAAACTTGGCCGTTAGCTCGGCGATGAGCTTCTCCGAACCGGATTGGTCCGGGGGCGTTCCGGCAGCCAACACGGCCGTGTCGAACGGCGCTAGGGCGACAAATCCCAGAAGCTGAATATTGTCCGATGCCGTGCCTTGCCGGGCGATGTAATCCGGCAGGCTTGCGGCAGCGATGGTGGCGCCGCCGCCCTGCGACCAGCCATAGACAATCGCTTTATTGCCCGCCCCACTGGCCTTCATGGAACTGGCTGCGCGAATCGAATCGATGACGTCCCGGGCCTGCGATGCAGCGACAGCGTATTGATGCCGGCCGCCGCCGCCCAGCCCTTGATAGTCGGTGCCGACAACGACGTAGCCTTCCTTGATAAAGGCCTCGACGCTCGGCAGTCCATAATCCGTCCAGGAGTCGCCATTCATAAGGAAGTACTCGTTGAGCCCCTGCGCCGGGCTCAGGACCTGGGACGGCCCGCAGTTCTCCGCGGTTCCCGTGGTGCCGTGCGCCCACGCCACGATGGGGCGGCCACCCGCCGGCGCCGGTCCCACGGGGGCCACGATCAGTCCGGTGACGATGGTCTTACGCCCCATTACGTCAGAGGAGATGTACGCGATGCGCCAAGCTTGCGCCCCGGCGACAGGAGTCGCTATCGACTCCTGGGCAACAATCTGCCCAAGCGCGCCTTCGGGACGTATCTGGCTGGTGGCTTCGTAGAAGGCCGCAGTCTGTGGCTGCGCCTCCGCAAGGCCGCCGCCCAGTCCAGTCGAAAACCAGGCAGTCATCATAAAAAACAGAATTTTCTTCAAGGTCGCGTGCCTCGTTTGCGGAATTCCAACGCACTGCCAAATTATGACATGTCTCTTGCGGACCTATATTTCTTATGGGTCGATATTGTTGAAAAACGAATTCAACAGTATCGATTATGAGTAGCCGCGCGGCGAAACCAGAAGCGCAGCTGCTTTAGCCGCGAAGGCTGCGCGACTAACGCGCACTGACACATCCGCTTTGAGCTACGTATTAGACCGTAGTTAAAAGTGGCAGCATTGATTTAGTTCGATACCCTGATGCCCGTTTTAGCCGGCGCAGCAGGCGTAGGGTTGGCAAAGGCGCCAAAGGGTCCGCGCAAAGGCGGCCCGATGACAAGCTCCGCGCCGTGCCCGCCAAAGCGTTTCGGGAAGCTACGCTTTCTGCGCCCCGCGCAGCCTCATGCGCCGCGCCGCGGTTTCACCAGCGCTGATAATAGTAGGACGTGCCACCGTACGGGCTGCCGTACTGGCGCGCATAACCGTAGCCGTAACCGTAGCCGCCCAAGTCGTTGCCGCGCGCGACCATATCGCTCGCGGGCTTGCGCATGGCGAGGCCGCCCTGGGGCTGGTTGTTGAGCACGACGACGAACTCGGTGCGATAGTTCTGCTCGCGGTTCGGCGGCTCGTCCGAGATGATGAGCGAGGATCGCGGCGCGGCCGTCGGCGCGATGCGGTCGAGCACATCCTGCGGAATGCTGATGCGGTCGAGCGCGTCCTTGGCGTCGTCGCCGTTGTCGATGGTGACCGCGGTCCAGCGCAAACCGGCGTCGGTGCGCGCCATCGCGGTGAAGATATGGGTGCCGATCGGCTTGTCGGGATCGCGGATCGTGATCGGGACTTCGATGGTTGAGGCAAATCCGCGCCGCACATAGAGCTTCTTGGTGGCGCGGCTGATGAACACCGCGACCGGCTCGAGCGCGAGTTTTGCATCGCGCGCCGCAGCCGCCGTTTCGGTTCGCTTGGCCTCGGCCGCCTTAAGGGCGGTCTGCGCCGCCGCGGCGGCGTCGCGCTTCGATTGCGCGTCGGCCTTGGCGGCTTCGAGCTGCGTGCCAAGGTCCGCGGCGTTGGCGGCGGCCTTCTGCCTTGTATCCTCGGCGCGCGCTTTGTCCTGGTCGGTCTTGGCGGCGGCGAGCATCCTCTCGGCGAAGGCGAGCTCGGAATCGGCACGGGTTTTGAGAAATTCCAGCTTGCGCACGGCCGCAGGCGTCGTCGCCGCCTCGCGCGCCGCTGCGGCTGCGGCGGCCTTGGCCTCGTCGGCCGCCTTGGCGGCGTCTGCTGCCTCTCGCGCCAGCGTTTCGGCGCGCGCCGGCGCGGCCGCTAGCGCATCCGCATTCGGCACGAACAGTTTTGGATCGGAAATCTCGACCGGCTCCGGATCGTTCGGCGCGATGATCACGCGCATGCCGATCTGCGTCTTGCCGAACAGGTTCTCGGCGAAGTCATAGGGCATGCGGATGCAGCCGTGCGAGGCGGCGTAGCCGGGCAGCGGCCCGCCATGCAGCGCGATGCCCGACCAGGTGATGCGCTCCATGTTCGGCATCCAGGCATCGTCGTAGAGGTTGGAGTGGTGGTCCTTATCCTTCTCCACGACGCTGAAGACCCCGGCCGGGGTCTCGCGTCCCTTGATGCCGGTCGAAACCGGCGCCCGCAGCATCCAGCCCTCGGCGTCGTAGATCGTCACCTGCTGGCTCTTAATCGATACGATCGCCATGATCGGCTCGCCGGCTTCGCGCGGGGCCGTCGCCTCGACGGGGTGAGCAGGATGGTTCGCCGCGGCGTCAGCGGGCGGGGTCAGCGCCATCAGCACAGCCGTGGCCGCAAGAGTCACGATTGTGAATCGGTTTGTCATGGCGGTTTCGCTTGGCAGTTTCACTTGGCAGTTTCACTCGGCATGTTCACTTCGCCAACAATCCGTTGAGCACCAGATCGAGGTGGGCGTTGAAGTAGGCTTTCAGATCGAGCGGCTGGCGGTCGTCGAACATCATCATCCACAGATCGACCAGTGCAATTGGAGCAATGACGATTTGCGGCAAGTCGACGATCGCGCAATTGCGAAACTCGCCGCGCTCGACGCCGTGCCGGATCGCGTGGCGCAGCATGTCGAGGCAGGGGCGCAGAATTTCCTGGTGATAACGGTCGGCGAGCTCGGGGAATCGCGGCGCTTCCGCGATCAGCATGCGCAACACTTCGCGGCGGCGGCGGTCCTCGACGATGTGCTGATAGATGAAGCTGAATTGCGCGCGCAACAGATCGGCGGTCGAGCCTTCGTGGGTCTCGAGCATCACCTGCACGGTGTCGAGCGCGGCCTTGGTGACTTCGCGCACCATGGAGATGAACAGGTGTTCTTTGCTCTCGAAATAGACGTAGATCGTGCCCTTGGTGACGCCGGCGCGCTCGGCGATCTGGTCGAGCGTGGTCATGGCGTAGCCGTTGCGGGAAAATTCGACGAAGGCGGCTTCCAGAATCTCCTGCGGGCGCTCGGCTTTGCGCCGCCGCCGGGTTTCCGTCCGCGCTTCCAAGACTTCGACCATCCGGTCAGCTAGGCGCCGAAAATGGTAAATGTCAAGTTATTGACTAACCGGATAGTAAATAACTAGGCTGCCCTGTTTGGGGTAGAGGAAGAAGTGGTCTTGTTCGGTCAGTGGCAGCGGCGTATGCGCCCGTCGGCGCTCGCGCGACAAGCATTTGGCGTGCGTGGCTTCGGCGTTTTCGCGTCGAAGGCCGCCGGCGCGGCGTTGTCGCTTTTGGCGCTGTCGGCATGCGCGGTCGGGCCGGATTTCGCGGTGCCGCCGGCGCCGCAGGTTTCCGGTTACACGCCCGAGGGCCGGCTGGCGACCACGACGTCGGTCGATATCGCCAGCGGTGCCGCACAAAAGTTCGACATCGGCCGCGATATTCCCGGCGAGTGGTGGAAGGTTTTTCATTCCAAGGAGCTCGACGGTTTGATCGCCGAAGCGTTGCAGGCCAATCCGAGCCTGCAGGCGGCGCAGGCGGCGCTGTGGCAGGCCAAGGAAAATCTCTACGCCCAAGAGGGCAAGCTGATGCCGCAGCTCGACGCCAACGCGTCGGCGACGCGCGAGCAATTCTCGCCGGCGGAATTCGGCGGCACCGGCCCGCCGTTCATCTTCAATCTGTTCCAGACCACGGTGAACGTCTCGTTTACGCCCGACGTGTTCGGCGGCCAGCGCCGGTTGATCGAGGCGCAGTCGGCACTGGCCGACTATCAGCGCTTCCAGCTCGAGGCGACTTATCTGACGCTGACCGCGAACGTGGTGACGGCGGTGGTGCAAGAGGCGTCGCTGCGCGGCCAGATCGATGCCACGCTCGACATCATCAAGTCGGAGACCGATGAGCTCACCGTCGTACGCAATCAATTCGACGCCGGCGCCGCGGCGAAGACCGACGTCTTGACGCAGCAATCGGAAGTGGCGACGGCGCAGGCGACCTTGCCGCCGCTGCAGAAACAACTCGAGCAGCAGCGCCACGTGCTGCTGGCGCTGATCGGCCGCTTCCCCAACGATGCGCGCAACGATCATCTGAAGCTGGCGTCGCTGCGGCTGCCGACAAATCTGCCGGTGAGCCTGCCGTCGCAGCTGGTCGAGCAGCGCCCCGACGTGCGCTCGGCGCAAGCGCAATTGCATCAGGCCAGCGCCCAGATCGGCGTCGCCATCGCCAACCGGCTGCCGCAGTTCACGCTCACCGGCGATTACGGCAGTGCCGCCGTCACCACCGCTGCCTTGTTCACGCCGAGCGCGCTGATCTGGTCGGCGGCGGCGAGCGGCACGCAGCCGATTTTCCACGGTTTTACGCTGTTGCACCAACAGCGCGCCGCGGAGGCGGCCTATGATCAAGCCGGCGCTCAATATCGCAGCACCGTGCTCACGGCGTTCCAGAACGTCGCCGACGCGCTGCGGGCGCTGCAACTCGATGCCGCGACCTTGAAAGCGCAACGCGCCGCGCTGCGCGCCGCCTCGGAGACGCTCGACCTCTCGCGCGGGCAGTATCGCCTCGGCGCCATCACTTACCTCACCTTGCTCAACGCGCAACGCAGCTATCAGCAGGCGCTGCTCGCCGTGGTGCAGGCGCAGGCCGCGCGTTACGCCGACAGCGCGGCGCTGTTCCAGGCGCTCGGCGGCGGCTGGTGGAACCGCGCCGACGTGGCGCCCAACCCGTACACGCCGGATCCCGACCCGGCGGCGGTGGCCGCGCCGAACACCGTTCCCGGCACGCCGGCGGCGAAGGAAGCCGGGCAATGACGAAACGCATGGTGATCATGCTGGCGGCGGTCGCCATCGTGTTCGGCGGAGTCTTCGGATTCCAGGCGTTCAAGGCCGCGATGATCAAGAAATTCATGAGCACGATGGCGCAGCCGCCGCAGACCGTGACCGCCGGCAAGGCCGATGTGAGCGAATGGCAGCCGAAGATCACCGCGGTCGGCAGCCTGCGCGCGGTGAACGGCGCCGATCTGTCGCTGGAAGTCTCCGGCGTCGTCGATACGTTCGCATTCAGCTCGGGTGACGACGTCGATGCGGGTGCGATACTGCTAAAATTGCGCGCCGAGGACGATATGGCCAAGCTCGAATCGTTGCAGGCCACGGCCGATCTCTACACTATCACCTATGACCGCGACCTGAAACAGATCAAGCTCCAGGCGGTCAGCCAGGCCACGCTCGATACCGATGCGGCAAATCTGAAGAACGCCAAGGCGCAGGTGGCGCAGCAGCAGGCGATCCTCGAAAAGAAATACCTGCGCGCGCCGTTTGCTGGCCATCTCGGCCTGCGCCAGGTGGATCTCGGCCAATATCTCGCCGCCGGCACCGTCATCGTCACCTTGCAGGCGCTCGATCCGGTCTTTCTCGACTTCTTCGTGCCGCAGCAGGCGGTCGATCAGGTGCGCCTGGGTCAGTCGATTGCGGCGAAGGTCGACGCCTACCCGGATCAAATTTTTACCGGCGAGATTTCGGCTATCAATCCGAAGGTCGATGCTTCGAGCCGCAACGTCCAGGTCCGCGCCAAGCTCAAAAACGCCGACCACAAGCTCATTCCCGGCATGTATGCCACGGTCGATATCCCGACCGGCGCGCCGCAAAACCTGATCACGCTGCCGCAGACCGCGATCACGTTCAGCCCTTATGGCGACACCGTCTACATCGTCGACAGCAAAGGCGCCGGCGCCGACGGCAAGCCGCAACTGATCGCACGGCAAAGTTTCGTCACCACCGGCTCGACGCGCGGCGATCAGGTCGCAGTCCTCAAGGGCGTCAGCGAAGGCGACATGATCGTCACCTCCGGCCAGCTCAAGCTGCACAACGGATCGACCGTGCTGATCGACAATTCGGTGACGCCGACGGCGGACGCGTCGCCCAGCGTGCCGCTCGACCGGTAGAGCATGATCCCGAAAAGTGGATACCGGTTTTCGGGAGTGATCATGCTCAAACTAAAACGGGCGTAGGCCATGCAGTTCACCGATATTTTCATCCGCCGGCCGGTGCTCGCTTCGGTCGTGAGCCTTTTGATATTGGTGCTCGGCTTGCGGGCCTATGCGGTGCTGCCGATCCTGCAATTTCCGCGCACCGAAAACGCGCTGGTCACCGTGACGACGATCTATTACGGCGCCGATCCCGACGTGGTCGCGGGCTTCATCACCACGCCGTTGGAAAATGCCATCGCGCAGGCCAACGGCATCGACTACATGAACTCGGTCAGCCAGAGCAGCGTCAGCACCATCACGGTGACGCTGCGGCTCAACTACGACGCCGATAAGGCGCTGACCGAGATCAACACCAAGGTCGCGTCCGTGCTCAATCAGCTGCCGCCAGGCACGCTGCAGCCGACCTTGACGGTGAAAATCGGCCAGACCATCGACGCCATGTATATCGGCTTCAACAGCGACACCTTGGCCTCGAACCAGATCACCGATTACTTGACGCGCGTGGTGCAGCCGAGACTGCAAGCGGTGCCGGGCGTGCAGACCGCGGAGCTGCTCGGCCAGAAGGTCTTTGCGCTGCGCGCCTGGCTCGATCCGCAAAAGCTCGCGGCGTTCGGGCTCACCGCGACCGATATCAGCCAGGCGCTCAGCGCCAACGATTACATATCCGGCATCGGCAATACCAAAGGTCAGATGGTGCAGGTCAATCTGTCCGCCTCCACCAGCCTGCATTCGGCGGAAGAATTCCGCAATCTGGTGATCAAACAAAGCGGCGGCGCCATCGTGCGGCTAAAAGACGTCGCCAATGTCACGCTCGGCGCCGAAGACTACGAGTCCGAAGTCGGGTTCGACGGCAAGCAGGCGGTCTATATCGGCATCCTGGTGGCGCCGACGGCCAATCTGCTCGACGTGATCGCCGGCATTCACAAAGTGTTTCCGGAAATCCAGGCGCTGCTGCCGCACGGGCTCAACGGCGAAATCATCTACGATTCCACCGAATTCGTGCACAGCGCCATCAACGAGGTGATCCGCAGCCTGGCCGAGGCGCTGATAATCGTGACCGTGGTGGTGTTCATCTTCCTGGGCTCGATGCGCGCATCGATCATTCCGACAGTCGCCATCCCGCTGTCGCTGATCGGCACGCTCATTATTCTTCTGATCCTCGGTTATTCGATCAACCTGTTGACGCTGTTGGCGCTGGTGCTGGCCATCGGTCTTGTGGTCGATGACGCCATCATCGTCGTCGAGAACGTCAGCCGCCATCTCGAAGAAGGCATGGCGCCGATGGACGCCGCCATCCGGGCGGCGCGCGAGCTCGGCGGCCCGATTATCGCCATGACCGTGGTGCTGGCCGCGGTGTACGTGCCGATCGGCTTCCAGAGCGGGCTCACCGGCGCACTGTTCGCCGAATTCGCTTTCGCGCTGGTCGGCGCCGTCACCATATCGGGCATCGTGGCGCTGACCTTGTCGCCGATGCTGTGCTCGCGGCTATTGAAAGCGCCCGATCCCGAGCGCGGCGGCTGGGAATCGCGGCTGACGCTGTTCATCGACCGGCAATTTCACCGGCTGCGCGGGTCCTACGAACGGTGGTTGCACGGCAGCTTGAACACGCTGCCGGTGACGCTGGTGTTCGCCGCCATCGTGCTCTTCAGCATCTATTTCCTGTTCGCTAGCGCCAAAACGGAGCTCGCGCCGACCGAGGACCAGGGCGTTGTCATCACCCAATCGGTCGCGGCACCCAACGCCACCTTGCAGCAGCGCCAGATGTATTCGCGCCAAGTCTACAATATCTTTGCCGCACATCCGGAGACCGAGCACGTTTTTCAGCTGGACATCCCCGGCCAATCGATCGCCGGTCTGGTGACGAAACCCTGGGACCAGCGCACGCAAACCACCAATACATTGCAGCCGATCATCCAGCAGGAAGTCGGCAAGGTCGCCGGGGTGCGGATCGCCGCGTTCCAGCCGCCGGCGCTGCCGGGAAGTTTCGGCCTGCCGATCCAGTTCGTCCTCGTCACCACGGAGCCGTTCGAGCGCCTCAACACCGTGGCGCAGCAATTTTTGCAGCAGTCGCTGGCGAGCGGCATGTTCATCTTCCTCGATTGCGATTTGAAAATCGACAATCCGCAATCCAACGTCATCATCGACCGCGATAAGACTGCGCAACTCGGCCTGAGGATGAGCGACGTCGGCAGTTCGCTCTCGGCGCTGCTCGGCGGCGGCTTCGTCAACTATTTCAGCATGAGCGGGCGCTCCTACAAGGTGATCCCGCAGGTGCAGCAGCGCTACCGGCTCAATCCGCAGCAATTGCTCGACTATTACATCCGCACCGCCGACGGCACGCTGGTGCCGCTATCCACCATCGCCACCGTCATAACCAAGACGGTGCCGGAATCGCTCAATCATTTTCAGCAGCTCAACAGCGCCACGATCGTCGGCGTCGCCATGCCCGGCGTGGCGCAGGGCGATGCGCTGAAGTTTCTGCAGGATCTTGCGGCGCGGACGCTGCCCGAAGGCTATACGGTCGATTACGGTGGTTTGAGCCGGCAATACGTTCAGGAGACGTCGGGCTTTATCGCCACCTTCGGCTTCGCGCTGATCATCATCTTCCTGGCGCTTGCCGCCTTGTTCGAGAGCTTCCGCGATCCGGTGATCATTCTCGTTTCGGTGCCGATGTCGATCGCCGGCGCGCTGATCTTCGTCTCGCTCGGCTTCGGCGGCATGTCGCTCAATATCTATACCGAGGTCGGCCTGGTGACCCTGATGGGCCTGATCAGCAAGCACGGCATTTTGATCGTGCAGTTCGCCAACCATTTGCAGGAAGTGGGCCGCTCTAAGCGCGAGGCGATCGAGGAGGCCGCTGGCATCCGGCTGCGCCCGATCCTGATGACGACCGCCGCCATGGTGCTCGGCGTCATCCCGCTGGTGACGGCGACCGGCGCCGGCGCGGTGTCGCGCTTCCAGATGGGCGTGGTGATCGCCTCGGGGCTTTCGATCGGCACCTTGTTCACCTTGTTCGTGGTGCCGGCGGTGTATCTGGTGTTCGCGGCGGATCATCATGCGGCCGTCGCCGCCGAAGCCGAAATCGGGCCGGGCGCTCCCGCCTCGACTTGATGTACATTGCCATCCGAATCAAATCGAAGGCACGCGATGGAAGACTGGAGCGCAACGCAGTATCTCAAATTCGAGGATGACCGGACCCGGCCGCCGCGCGACCTGGTGGCGCAAGTGCCGCTGCAGCGGCCGCGGCTCATCGTCGATCTCGGCTGCGGGCCGGGCAATTCGACCGAGCTTCTGGTCGAGCGCTTCCCGCAATCGGACATCGTCGGGCTGGATTCCTCGCCCGACATGCTCAAGAAGGCGCGCCAGCGACTGCCGCAATGCACCTTCATCGAGGCCGACATCGCCACCTGGCAGCCGGAGGCGCGCACCGATCTCATCTTCGGCAATGCGGTGATGCAATGGCTGCCGGACCATCCGGCGATCATGCGCCGGCTGCTCGAAGGCATGCCGCAAGGCGGCGTGCTGGCGATCCAGATGCCCGACAATACGCGCGAGCCGGCGCTTAAGTTCCAGCGCGAGGTCGGCGAGGAAGGCTTGTGGCGCGATCATCCGGAGATCAAGGCCGCCGCGCGCGACGATCTGCCGTCGCCGGAAGCCTATTACGATTTGCTCAAGCCGGTCGCCTCCCACATCGATATTTGGCACAGCGTCTACAATCACGTCATGGCGTCGCCGGAAGCGATCACCGAATGGTTCAAGGGTTCGTCGCTGCAGCCGTTCCTATCGCCGCTCAACGCCGCCGACCGCGAAAAATTTCTCGCCGCCTATACCAAAAAAATCATCGGCGCCTATAAACCGCGCTACGACGGCAAAGTGCTGCTGCGCTTCCCGCGCCTGTTCATCCTGGCGGTGCGATGAGGTGGGCCGCCGCTCTTGTTGCCGCGGTCCTGCTCGGCGGCTTGATGTTCACCCACGCCGCTTTCGCCGACGCGGCCTTCCAGGCCTGGCTGCAATCGCTGTGGCCGCAGGCGCAGGCGCTCGGCGTCTCGCGCGCCACCTTCGATCTGGCGACGCGCGGGCTCGAGCCGGACTTGTCGCTGCCCGAGCTCGTTTTGCCGGGCCGGCCGGAGCAGCCGTCGGCGGGCCAGCCGGAATTCGTGCTGACGCCCGCGGACTATCTGAAAGAGACAACATTCGATGGGCTGGCGGCTAAAGGCCGAAAACTGCTCGATCAGTATCACGACACGGTCACGGCAATCGAAATGCAATTCGGCGTGCCGCCAACCATCGTGCTCGCCATCTTCGGCCGCGAAACCGATTACGGCCAAGCCCGCGACAAGCGCAACGCCATCCGGGTGCTGGCGACGCAGGCCTATCTCGGCAAGCGCAAGGAAAAGTTCCTCGACGAGTTCCTGCAGGCGCTGAAAATCCTGGACGAAGGGCAAGTCAAGCTCGCCGACATGACCAGCTCCTGGGCCGGCGCCATGGGGCTCACCCAGTTCATGCCGTCGGACTACGTCAAATACGCCGTCGATTTCGACGGCGATGGCCATCCCAACATCTGGACCTCGGTGCCCGACGCGCTGGCGTCCGCGGCGAAGCAACTGGAGGGCAAAGGCTGGCAGCGCGGCCTGCGCTGGGCCTACGAGGTGCATCCGCCGGCCAATGTCGATTGCACCATCGGCGTGCCGGACAACACGCTTCCCATTGGTGAATGGCTCAAGCGCGGTTATGTGCCGGCCTATGGTCGCACGCTCTCGGCGGCGGAACGCGCGGAGACTGCGTCGCTGCTGCAGCCGGCCGGGCTCTACGGTCCGTCGTTCCTCGCCACCAGGAATTATTTCGCCATCAAGGAATATAATTTCTCCGATCTCTATGTGCTGTTCGTCGGCCATCTCGCCGATCGCATGATCGATCCGCGGCCGTTCGAGACGCCGTGGAGCAAGGTGGCGCAGCTGCCGACCGCCGATCTCGACCGCATGCAGCACATCCTCACCGACCGCGGCTATTACCACGACAAGATCGACGGCAAGGCCGGCATGCTGACCCGCTCAGCGCTCGGGGCTTATCAGAAGCACAACGGCCTCAAAGTCGACTGCTGGCCAACCGCGGCGGTGCTGGCGCATATGGAGAAGGCGGGAAACTGAAGGCGGCGCTACGCCGCCTGCAGGGTAAATGTACCGAGGCCTGGGACGTGTCAGATCGATCGACCACAGTTGGTCAATGTCCGCTTTGCCCCCCGAAAGCGACCAAATGCTGCGTTGCCGCGAAATGACGCGATGGGCCAGGAACGGACATTCAGATTCAGCGCCAGATTGATTATTCTTATTCGCGCAAACATGCGAAAAAGCCAACATGCGCATCGTGGTGGTCGGGACCTCAGGTGCTGGCAAGACGACTATGGCGAAGAGCATTGCCTCGATGCTTAATCTGCCATGTATCGAACTCGACCGCCTTCATTGGGGACCCGATTGGGAGGCCCTGACCGAGACCAACCCGGACGAATTTGTCCGCAGGGTCAGCGCGGCCATATCAGCTAATTCTTGGGTGAGCGATGGCAATTACGCCGTGGTCCGCGATTTGATTTGGCGTCGTGCGACACATCTGGTCTGGCTCGATTATGGCCGGCCGCTGATCATGTATCGCGTTATCAAACGGTCAATTACGCGAGCGTTTGATCAGACTGAGTTATGGGCTGGAAACAAAGAAGATTGGCGCCGCTGGTTGCGGCCAAGCCACCCAATACGATGGGCATGGAGTACTTGGCGAGAGCGGCGCTCACGATTTGAACATCTGCTAAATGGCGAGCAATACAATCATCTTGCGGTGCTGAGGCTCCAAACGCCGCGTGCCACGGATGAGGTTGTCGATCAGCTTAGATTGTCAAAGTCGCACGAGCTTCGAAAAATCTAGCTTGTGCAACCTATGGCGAATGGCGCTAACTGAGGCGTCCCGGACTTTTGCAAGCGGACGGCTTATTCGGATCGTGGCAGCATCGAACATGATATGCCCAAGTCAGACCACCCCTCGCTATTTGGCCGGGCGGGCACTGACCGCTGTCTGGCGCCGGTTTGCGACAACGTGAAACGTCATTCATCAGCCGCATTGTCCCAGGGCAATAGCCGTAGTTGATATGATCCCGGGCGCGCGCATCTACTGGGACAATTGTCAGTGGCTGTACGATGACAGCAATCGCCAGTGCAGCCAAAATCGAAATATCTTTCATGACTCTCCGCCGTTTACGGCTCTGCGTCGGAACGCACTTTCGATTCCACGCACCAATGGCACAGTTACAGTCAATGTAGCGTCATCGCGGCGTCAAAGAGAATCTTGTTTTTTGTCAGGCGCTTCCGCCCGAGAACCCGATGGTGGGTTGCTTAGGTCGTTGGCCACGCGCCGCGAGCGGCCACGTCGCCGCCGCGCCGCCAACAAGCGTGATGAATTGCCGACACCTCATGGGCCGCTCTCCTAAGCCGAGGTCAACACCCTGCCAGCGACAGCAGCGTTGTGCATCACAGCAAGATTGACTCGCCCATGTCTTACATGGGTCAAGAACGTCGTTTTCGGCAGCGCAACCCGATGTCCGTTCTTCCCCCAATAACGACCGTGCCGGCGACCCGCCACGATCCGTCCCGCCGACGCCTCCGCCACCCGGAGCAGTCGGAGTAGTTACCCGTCAGTGTCCGAATGGCGTAGTGGCCTTCGCCCTGATCGAAACTGTCTGCTCTCTCAGGGATTCAACGCGCTATAGTTGCCGGGAAGGCACAGCACTAGGTGCGCAATTCTTGACTGCTGGGATTGGCTTGACCAACAGCAGGTGACAGCCGTAGCCTCCGACCGGGCTCGGGGGCGCTAATATATCGGGGATTATCATGTTCAAGCAGCTTCGGTTCGCGGCTGTTCCCATGATTGCCGGGGCCATAATCGTGCTAACGACTGCCTCTGTTTGGGCGTTCAGTCAGCAGACCCTTGTTCCTAGCGGCAACTATAACTTTAACTATACCAACCCCGACGCTAAGGCCAAGCTCGGCGAGAGCACGGATAAGTCAGATTCTAATAGTCCGGGTTTTCACTTCAGCATCGAGCGTGGCCAGACGGGACCATTTGGGTTTCATAGCTTTGGGGACAGCGACAATGCGAGGTTTCCGGACTACTACCCCCGACCGCTCGGCAA
>Ga0181518_10000372_pt1 | contig 50048 bp, 45 predicted proteins | sample PEATcosm2014_Bin_28_FD_119751 | JGI IMG/M metagenome (GOLD analysis project Ga0181518, IMG submission 119751) | Peatland microbial communities from MTU Mesocosm Facility, Houghton, MI, USA - PEATcosm2014_Bin01_60_metaG | ecosystem: Environmental > Terrestrial > Soil > Wetlands > Peat | place...
AGAATCGATGAAGGAAAGACCAAGCGAGAGGCCATGCGCTCGCTCAAGCGATACCTCTCCCGCCACCTCTACAACCAGCTCACCAAAACGCCCTTGACAACATAGAAGCATCCAACGAGTTTCCGTCGCGCGCCCCTTCAGCCGGTCATTGTGTCCGAACGGCCGAAGTCAGCCAGCCCATTCGGCACGGCGATCGCACAGCGCCAGCATGGCTGTGCATATGGTCTGTGCTGCTGTTGCCGTTAGCGGAGCGGAGCGGAGCGACGCAGTGCAGTTGTGCGCCGTTCGCTCACAGGAGGTCAGGGGACTAGGTTCGGTTGCCAGCGTCTGACGACCCGAGCAGATGCTGTGGAGCGGCCTGTTGGGCGATCTCGTGTAACGCTGGGGCAGTAGCCGGTCATTAACAGTCGATGAGTCGACGTGATCAGTTCGAGCTGATCTACAACCACCATGCGCCGGCCGTGAAGGCCTACGTGATGCGTCGTGCGCCTGCTGCCGTGGCTGACGATGTCGTCTCAGACGTGTTCACGGTGTGCTGGCGGCGCCTGCAGGACGTTCCTGAGGAGCCGCTGCCGTGGCTGATCGGGGTCGCCTCTCGCGTGCTGCAAACCCACCGACGTACTGAAGGGCGGCGCGATCGTCTGCGTGAACGCCTGACGGACGCCGGGACCCCCGCCGCACTGGAAGAACCTGCGCTGCTGCCGGCCGCGACGCTCGGCGGCGCCCTTGCGGAGATGCGCGAGAGCGACAGGGAGCTTCTTCTCCTCATCGCCTGGGACGGTCTGTCTCCGACTGAGGCGGCCGCAGTCCTGGGTATCGCGCCCGTGACGGTCCGAGTGCGGCTGCATCGTGCGCGGAACCGGCTCAGGCTCGCACTTCTCGACGCCGGCACCGAGGGGACCCCGGAGCGACCAGAACTATCGATGGAGGGATCACCGTGAAGACCGACCCACTGGAGTTGCTCGCCGCCTCCAATCCCGTTCGCGAGTTGCCGCCTGTCGCGCCGTTCGAAAGCCTGGCGTGCCTGCGCGAGCGATCTCCAGCCGGGCCAGCGTCGCCTTCTCGGCGCATGAGCCGTGGCGTCGTGCGCGTGGCAATCCTCCTCGGTGTTGTCGTGGCCGGCACCGCGCTGTTCGTCTCCGATGGGTCCTCCGGGCCGGGCGTGGACGTCGCCGCGGCGGCGTTCGCGGCTACGTCCTCGGGAAACGGCGTGATCGAAGCGGAATTCGTCGTTCGGTCCGGACGTCCGCGGGAAGCGAGGACGCCGCTGTTTCGCCGCCGTGAATGGTTGCAGGCCGCGACGGGCCGGCGGCGCGAGCAGACCCTGAGTCGCACCGGCAAGATCGAGATGGAATTGGCGACGGGCCCAGCCATAGTTGAAACCTGGGTGGCGGGACCAACCACGGCAGGGACGATTGTCCGTTCGCGCATTTATGCGAGCGGTGTCGAATCGTTGAAGCCTGACGGGCTGGCGCTCTATCGCCAGCTCTATCAGGGACGAGGAGTCAGCGTCGTGGGACGCACTCTTCTTGATGGCCAGTCTGTCTGGAAGCTCGAAAGCGTGACCGGATGGGCGATCCACCGCTTGGGAGGCCCGTCGACCCCGCTCATCGGCGAGGTCGTGCTCGTCGACCCCCACACCTACCTCCCAGTCGTGGAGCGCCAGGTCGACCTCACCCGGCCCGGACACCCAACGATGATCGAATCACGACTGACCCGCTACCGGCGCCTGCCCAGAACGTCTTCAACCGAACGCCTTGTGCTCCTGAGCACCGTTCGACCAGCAGCGAAGATCACGACCGCGCCGGTCACCCGCCCGATCCCGCTCGACAACAAAAGCTACGCCCGGCGTCCGGGGCACCCGGAGGTCCTGCTTCAGGGATCCCCGACCCTCGAACGGCCATAGGCGCTCTCCCCCGTCGCGCAGCTCGCGATCCTTGCCGCGGTCACGCGACAAGGATCTTGGGGCGGTCGGACCCGCCGATCGCAGGTTTGGTGGGAACGTCACAAACGAAGCGTGTTTCGGCAAGTAGCTATCTGATGGCACTCGAAAGCGCCCCGGATGACCGTCTGCTCAAGTGGTCATCGAGTACACCCGAGGCGTTCGCCGTGTTCTACCGCCGCCACGAGCGGGTCGTTGTGGCGTTCCTGGGACGACTGTCGCGAGATCCCGAGCTGACGGTCGACCTTACGGCTGAGACGTTCGCGCGCGCCTACCGGGCACGCGCCAAGTTTGATCCTGAGCGTGGCAGCGCCCGAGGCTGGCTGCTGGGCATCGCCCGACATGTGCTCGCCGCGAGCCGGGAGCAGGGACGCGTCGAGACCGAGGCACGGGAGCAGCTCAAGATGCAGACCCTTCGCATCAGCACGGAGACGCTCTCGTCAGTCGAGCGGGCCGTGATTGAGGACGGCGAGATGGTCGTCGAGGAATGGCTTGACGCCCTACCCGACAGCGAGCGCGACGCGGTCCGCAGACGCGTCCTTGACGACGCCAGCTACGAGCAGATAGCCACCGAGCTTGCCTGCTCACAAGCAGTGGTCCGCCAGCGCGTGAGCCGCGGTCTGTCCCGGCTACGCAGAACAGCGATGGAGGAGCGATGACACTCATCCCCGAGCTCGAGCAAGAGCTCACCCGAGCAATCACTGAGAGAACGCCCGCGAGCAGCCGGTCACGTCTACGGCGTCTGCCAATGTTGGTGCCCGTCGTCGCGACGCTCGCGGGAACCGCGGTCGCACTCGCCGCGGCAGGGGTCATACCGCTCGGCTCACCCGAACGCGAATCCAGGCGCACAAAGTTTGCCGCAGAAGCCACTAGCGGGCTCGGGACGATCAGCCCGAATACCAGCGAACTGCTCGCGCTCAGGGTGAAGGACCCCGGGAGCCTGCTGCCTTGGGGGCTGCGGGTCGCACGCACATCCCGCGGGCTCGGATGCGTCAGGGCCGGGCTTGTACTGAACGGGCGCCTGGGTGCTCTCGGCGTCGACGGTGACTTCGGGAACGATGGCTTCTTCCACCCCTTCCCGACCGTCGGCACCCCGAGGCTCATCGGATGCGTGCCGCTCGACAGCCGCGGCGAACTGTTCATCAGCGCGAGCGAAGCGGACGTACCGACCAGCGCATCCGCCCTGCACCGGTGCACGGGCGCCGGAGCGAACGGAAAGGTCCCACCGAGCGCCCTCTGCGCGGGCAGCAACACCCGGGACATCTACTACGGGCTACTCGGACCACGCGCCACAAGCCTCACCTACACCTCTGGCGGAACAACCCACACGATCGTCCCCCAGGGCCCACACGGCGCCTATCTGCTCGTCCTCCCGGCGAATCCCCGCGACCTCAACGGCGTGGGCACGGGGCTGATCCCCGCTGGTCGCCCAATCACCGAGGTGACCTACCGCGGAGGGCTCGTCTGCCGTTTCGCGGGCGGTAACCCGGAGCCGCGGTCGGACTGCTCAACGCCGCCCGGATCGACGTACACGCAGCCCAATCTCAAGCGCCTGCTGGCAACGGCCCCGCTAACCGGAATCACGGCTGCCGTCAGCCACGGCCGCCACTCCGCGTGGAGGGTGACCGTGTCTTTCGGGGCGCCCGTCGCGATCCCCAACGCGCTGACGGCCTACTCGATCGAGCTGCACGATCCGGGCAGACCGCGATCATGGGGCGCGACGAGCACGGAGACGAACCTACGCCGCGGACAACGAGTTTCGATTAGCTTCTCGAACCTCACCCGCCCGGGCATCTACACCGGGCTCGTGCGGCTGACGGACCGGCCGAGCAATGTGGTCGGCCTCGGGCTCGCAGGCCCCGTCGTCGGGCGATTCTCCGCACGGATCCCATAAGACACGACGTGAGCGGATCCGCATCTGCCAGCGACGCGGCCCGGGGTCCGCACCGAACGGTCGGTGTGGACACGCGTGGACTGGTCACGGCCAAGTGTTCGGGGACCGATCTGGTCAACGGCCTTAAGCGAGCGGTCACACGGTGTGGGCGTCGCTCGTAGTGTTGACAGATGTTTGACGGGGATCAACGATCAGACGCTGCGCTCCTCGCTGCCACGCCCGGTGACGCTGGAGCGTTCTCGGTCTTCTACCGCCGTCATGTCGGCGCCGTCCTCGCCTACCTGGTTGGCCGTACAGGCAGGCCCGAGCTAGCTGCGGACATCTGCGCCGAGGTGTTCGCCGTGGCCCTGGAGACGAGCGAGAGCTTCGACGAGCGGCGGGGGCCGGCGCGTGCTTGGCTCTTCAAGATGGCATCAAGCCGGCTGACCGACGCGGCGCGCCGCGGAACAGTCGAGAACCGAGCAAGGCAGCGACTCGCGATGCCCGCGATCGAACTTGAGGACGCGGATCTGGAGCGAATCGAGACGCTGCAGGACCCTCAATTTCAAGCGGCGGGCGAACTCCTGGAGAGACTCCCGGCCGATCAGCGAGACGCGATCAGAGCGCGCGTGCTTGAGGAACGCGACTACTCCGAGATAGCCGCCGATATCCGCACCTCAGAGCATGTCATTCGAAAGCGCGTTAGCAGGGGCCTGGCCGCGCTACGAAGCCAATTGACAGAGGAGGGAAACCTATGATCAAGTTCGTCGACGTCCTCGAGCGAGACCTTCTGGATGCGGCAGCTCGTCTGCAGCGGCAGTCGCTGCAGACCGAGCAGAAGGCCCGGCGCTTCCACAAACTCAAGCTCCTGGGCCCCCTGGCCGCGGTACTTGTCGTTGCTGCTCCGGCACTCGCGGGCGTCCCGGGACTCTGGCACGGCGTGCTGGCCGGATCGTCTGCGCCGACGGTCACGACCCGACCTCCCGTTGAACCGCTGCTGGCTGAGCTCGGCGCGCTCCGCCGCCCGGAGACGCCTGGCGACCGATCACCGGACGCGGCGAGCGCCGTGCAGGAGAGCGGGCCGCTGACTGCGGTGAGCATCAGCGACGTTCGCTTCGTCGGCACCTCGCCGATCGGCGACCCCCTGTACCTCGTGCCTTACCGGTCGCGCAGCCGGCTGGCACCCGGGGAAGGCCTCGGCGAAACCCCAGCGGGGAAGGTTATGTTCAACGGCCACCCGCCGACTCCCGAGCAGCGCGCCACCCTGCATGCGATACGAAAGCACCTGAAACGATTTCTGAACCAGCCCGGTGTCTGCCTGGTAGCCGTCTCAGCGACCAGCCCCGAGATCGACGACTGCGCGAGCGCGAGCGAAATCGCAGCGGGCACCGGCTATACAACCGTCGGGGTCTACCGCACTCACTCCCTCCAACCGGGGGCACCGGCGCCATCGCGTGGCACCGGGCACGTGATCGCGTCCGTCGCCAGCGAGATTGTCCCCGACCAGGTGGCAAGCGTCCAGCTCGCGTTCGCCAGCGGCAAGACCACAACCATCCCCGTACACGAAAATTACTTCGCGCTCATCCTCTCCCGCGGCGAGGGCGGCGTACCCGCCATCACCTGGCTCACGGGCAGCGGACGGATCCTGAGACGGATCCCGCCGGGCTAGGAAGACCTCGGCCGGCGTCGGGGAACTTCACCGCCCCCGTGCGCCCCGTGTCCCGAGGCTCGGAACGAGTTCCTGCAGACGTCTGAGCATTCGCAAGCCAACCGCGGTGGGGGGCCCGCGTCGAGGCTGGATGTTCCCGCCTCGCGGCTATCGAGGTCGTCTGACGACGGCGCGTCCAACGAGAACGCTGCCGGTGCCTGCGGTGGGCGTTGCCTGCCGGTTGCTGTAGAGGACTTCGAGTGTGACGGTCGGCCCGCAGGCGTTGGCGAACACGGCTTCCAGCGGAACAGTGACCGTCGTGCCGGCTCGGATGTCGCGGTCAATTGGGTCGATCCCTGTCCCCTCGTGACACGGCGTGGGAGTTGCTATCGAGTAGCCGCTTAGCGCGTTGGGGACGGTGTACGGGGCTTTGAACCTGAGTACTGCGCTGTAGCCGCCCGGGACCGCAGCGCGGTGCACGCGCACGGTGACGGGCTGATTCAGGTGTAGGGAAGGTTCGAGCAAGTGGTCGGGGGTGGGTGCCGCCTGGGGGCGCGGGCAGGCATCCGGCGTGCTAGCAGCCGCGCTGTCCTGGCAGGTGCTGTCACCTAGCTGGTACGTGATCGCAGTGAGTGCGCCCTCAGGGTTGGGCAGCGGCGACCGGCCCGGCTGGCTCGCGCCGCTGCTGCCACCGGAGGTGATGCCGTTGTTCCTCGGGCCAGGTCCGCTGCCGGACAGGACGATCACGTACGCTCCGGTCCCTCGTTCGACGGGGACCGTGTGAGCGGCCCCCTCGTAGCTGTATGTGACGCTTAGGGCGTGCGGCCCGAGCAGGCCGTAGGAGATCCACCGGTCGCGGGAGACCGCGCCGAGGCCACCGACGGCGGGCATGAGGCCGCTTTCGGGGATCCCGGACACTTCGAGGCTCACGCGGTCGGCTTCCGGCTGACAGGTCCCCGCTCCTAGCTGACGGCCGATGACGTCAGGCGGTAGCGGATGAAACAGCCCGTCGTTGTGAAACGCGCCATCCAAGCCGAGTACCCCGAGGGACCCGCGGTCCAGCCGCCCGAGTTGCAGGCACACGAGATCCCTGGTGGTGTGGACGATCCGCAATCCCCATCGCGGCCCGCCCGCGGGGTCAGCGAAGCTCACCCCGAGGAGATGCGATCCCCCTAGGGCCGGGACGCCGAAACCTGCGGTCGGCGTCAGCCGCTCGGATGGGCGCACGGCTGGCCCGGTTCGCAGGACGCCTGTCGCCGCGACGGCCGCAGCAGCCAAGAGCAGCGCGACCAGGGCGATCGTCAGGGCTGTGCGTAGCTGGCGCCGCGGGCGTCGGGCGCCGCGCGCAGGGAGCGTCGTCTGCCGCTCGGCTGCTTCCATGAAGGACGCGCGCAGCTGAGGAAGCTGGCTCATCGCGTGCCTCCAAGCTTTGCGCGCATAGCCCGCAGGCCACGACTGACACGTTGACGGACGACCATCTCAGAGCACGAAAGCTCAACCGCGAGTTCGGCGTAGTCACGCTCCTGCAGCACTCGCCCTACGACCGCGGAACGCTGATCGTCCGGGAGCTCCCCGAGCAGCGTCAGCGAGCTGCCGTCCAGCGCGAGCTCGTCGATGCGCTGCAGATCCTCATCGGTCAGGGTCATCGGCTCCATCTCCATCCGCCTGCGAGCCTCCGATTCGACTCGGCGGCGCCGCCAGGTCTGCGAGAGCTCATGACGTGCGATCCCGAACAGCCATCCCCGCGCGCTGCCCAGCTCCGGACGGTACTGCCCGATCGAGGCCAGAGCAGCAGCGAACACCTCCGCTGTGAGGTCAGCGGCGAGGTCCGCGCGCCCGGACGCGCGCCGGAAGAAGATGAGCAGCGCATCCTCATACCGGTCGTAGAACACACCAAGCGCCTTGGCATCCTTGAGCCCAATCTGCAACAGCTCCTCATCTGAGCACCTCGACAGGTCTCGCGGGGACATCCAAGACATATTGGAGCGAGCCCGCAAGTTGTGACCGGCGGGCCACGCGGCTCCCGTCTAGATCGCCCTTGCCGGGGCCTCCGCTGATGGTCGGCGCGTAGCGTGTTGTAACGATGCGAGCCCGGCACGCCACCTACCAGACGTGAGCCATTCAACAGGCGAGGTCCTCTCGCGAAGCCGGACATCCCCGTCGGGCGGATGCTTGGACGAGTTTGAGGCGCTCTACCGAGCGCATGTGGGGGCCGTCACGGCCTTCTTCGCGCGGCGCACGCGCAACCCGCAGCTCGTCGCGGACCTCACCGCCGACACTTTCGTCGAGGCGATGGGTTCCTACATCTCTCACGGCCCTGCGGACGGCAGCGAGCGCCCGTGGTTGTTCGCGATCGCCAAACGCGTGTACGCGAAACACTGCGAGCGCGCCAGCCGACGAGCGGACGCCGCCCGGCGCGACGACGCACGCCGAGCACTCAACGAGGACGAGACCGAGCAGCTCGCAGAGCGAATCGATACGCAGCGATCCGCCCGCGAGCTGCTTGCGGCGCTCGCCGCCCTGCCGGCCATCGACCGCGAGGCGATCGAGCTCGTGCACCTCGCGGGCTTCACCCCCAAGGAAGCGGCGGCAGCAGTCGGCGTCTCCGCGGGCGCCCTGCGGGTACGCCTCTTCAGAGCACGAGCCAAGCTACGAAAGGAGAGCACCAACGATGTCCAGCTTTGAGGAGCGCCTGTGGTCAGAGCTCGCACGTGATCACGGGGAGCCACTCGCATCAGCCCTCGGCCGGAGACGGCCGACCCGTCGCCCTCCCACTCGTGCTGTGCTGGTGCTCGGGGGCGGCGCGATCGCGCTGGCCGCTGCCGCGGTCGCAACGTTCGTGCTCACGGCGAGCACGACCGCCCCTGCCTACGCCGTAGTGATCAACCGCGACGGCTCAGTCACGCTCACCCTCAACGAGCTTCTTGGCACGAGAGCCGCTAACGCGCGACTCGCGAGCCTCGGCATCAGAGTCCGGATCGTCGCGCGGGAAGCGGGCTGCACCGCGAAGGCCGAGCTGGCCCCGCTCGGGATAGGCGCTCTCGCGCAGCGCACAGAACGCCGGAACGTTGAATCGATCCTGGCGGCCGAGGGCGCTCTCCTGCAGCAGGTCGCCCGCCCGCGGGCACACAACACGGCCTTCGACGGACTCGCGGTCCGCATCCATCCCGACGTGATCCCCCGGGGAGACACGGTCGTCATCACTGCACGCCTGATAGATAACCGCACCGGTGCGCGCACATCGCACGCGATCGGAATGAGCGCCGGCCTGTACCGGAACCCAGCGCCATCGTGCCTGCCGATTTAGGACCAGAACTCGGCCACGAACCAGCCGACGCTGACACACGAGCGAGCCGACGTCACGAACTGTGGTCGTGCTGCACTTGAAGGGCCGTGAGCTCAGGGGGTGCTGTAGCTGTCGAAGGAAGGCGGCCGAGGGAAAGTTGGCGCTGTCGTCTTTCGGACCTTGCTGCGTGTGCTGCGAAGGGCTCGGGGGCCGTTCGGACCCGCTGGAGCGAGCCACCGCGCGAGGGATGCGGCACCCGATGTCTGTTTGGAGCCCCTGGTGCTGGCGACCTGATCCAAGCTCAGACGACAGCAGAGACGACGCCGTGGGCCCGGCTTTGAGCGCAGTTTCCGGGCTAGCGGCGAATACCGTCCCCGCCGCTCCCTAGAGTTGCCGGTGTCAAGTCGAGGAGTTATCGCATGTTGAACGAGGCTCACCACAGCGAAGTCGAGAAGGTCCTGCTTTACATCTCGGAGGCTCGAGACCGCACCGAGCGAGCACACGCGGCGCTGGTCAAGGACGGCGCCGAGCCGCACCTGGTCGCCGCGTTGTCCGAGACCGAGGAGCGTCTGCGCCAAGAGCACCGCCGTCTGCTGCAGACAACGTTCTACGCAGTGCCCGACCAAGAGCGCCTCGCGGTCTGAGCGCGGCCACCGGTGGCGCTGACCGGGGAGGAGATCCGCGCGAAGTTGTCCCTGTTCGCCGCGCGCTGGTCGCTCTATGAGGGCACCGAGCGCTCCGGCGCACAGACCTTCCTAAACGAGCTGCTGGCCTGCTATGGCTCCGAGGTCTTCGCGGACGGCGCGACCTTCGAGGCGAGGCAGGGCGTCCGGTTCCTGGACATGCTGTGGCCCGGCGTCTGCATCATCGAGATGAAGGCCCCGTCCGAGGCGAGGCGTCTCAGCCATCACCGCAAACAGGCGCTCGACTACTGGCGCGACGCGGCTGACGCATCCCGCGGCATTCCGGCGCCGCCGTTCGTCGTGCTGTGCGCGTTCAGCCGCTTCGAGATATGGGAGCCGGGTCGCTTTCCGGCGGAGCCGCGCACCAGCTTCGAGCTCGTCGAACTACCTGACCGCTACGACGCCCTCCTGTTCCTCGCCGGCGAAGAGCCCGTATTCGTCGACGGACACGCCTCCGTCACCAGCGGTGCGGCGGAAATGGTCACCGAGCTAAACGCACGCCTCGCCGAGCGCAGGTGCGGAGGCCCTGACGAACGGAGAGATTTCATCCTGCAGTGCGTATGGTCGATGTTCGCCGAGGACCTCGGGCAGATACCCGGGCATCGCTTCACCCTGCTCCTGGAGGAGCTGATCGCAAACCGGGGGCGCTCCAGCGCGGACGAGCTCGGGCGCCTGTTTGAGCTTCTCAACGACCCTTCACGCGAGCGACCGCAGCACGGACTCTATGCGGGCATTCCATACGCGAACGGTGGCCTGTTCGAGCACCCCACGCGCCTGCACCTCGAGACCGAAGAGCTGGAGCTTCTCCGCTCCGCAGCGGCGTACAACTGGCGCGAGGTCGAGCCGCAGATCTTTGGCTCGCTGCTGGAGGGCGCACTCGGGCACGACAAGCAATGGGAGCTCGGCGCCCACTACACACATGACGCCGAGCTGCAGAAGATCGTCTACCCGACGATCTCAAGGCCGTGGCGCGAGCGCATCGAGAACCTCACGACCCACCGCGAGGCCGAACAGGCCCAGGCCGACCTCATGCAGTACGTCGTACTCGACCCAGCGTGCGGCTCCGGCAACTTCCTCTACCTGGCATACCGCGAGCTGCGCCGCATCGAGCAGCGCCTGCAGGAGCGCGAGGCCGAGCTCCGCAAAGCCGCCGGCCTGCCCGACGCGGGACGCCTGAATGTCTTCTTCCCGCTCCAGAACATCCGAGGAATCGAGATCGACACGTTCGCCGTCTCGCTCGCTCGGGTCACCCTCTGGATGGCCCATCGCCTCTCCGTGGACGAGCTCTCCCTCAACGAGACCACGCTGCCGCTCGTAGATCTCTCGGGCATCGTCGCGGGTGACGCCCTGCAGATGCCATGGCCTGCGGCGGACGCGATCATCGGCAACCCGCCCTACCACGGCTCCCAGAACCTGCGCAAGATCCTCGGCGACGACCGGGTGGAATGGCTCAACGACACCTTCGGCTGCGGCATCCAGGACCTCGCCGTCTACTGGTTCCGCCGCTCCGCAGACCAGATGAAGCCGGGCTCACGCGCCGGACTGGTCGCAACCAACTCCGTGAGCCAGGGACGCGCACGGCAAGCGAGCCTGAACTACGTCGTCGAGCGAGGCGGAGTCATCACCGACGCCGTCTCACGCCAGACATGGCCCGGAGAGGCGGTGGTCAACGTCAGCATCATCAACTGGGTGCAGAGGCCCACGGCGGAGCCAAGCGAGTTCCACCTCGATGGAGAGGACGTCGTCGGCATCAGCACGCGCCTCCGGGAGTCGAAGCTCCCTGTCGAGGAGTACGAGCCGCTCGGACCGAACCGCGGCCGTTCGTTCCAAGGGCCGATTCCGGCGGGCAACTTCTACCTCACCGAAGAGGAAGCGCAGCGGCTTCTCGAGACGCAGGGCGCAGCGTACTCGGACGTCGTCCGGCCGTATCTGAACGGCGACGACATCACCGAGGACCCCCTCCAGTCACCACGCCGGTGGATCATCGACTTCGCGATGCGCGCGCTCGAGGACGCTCGAGCCTACTCGGCCGCGCTCGAGCTCGTGAGCGGCCGTGTCCGACCCGAGCGAGAAAAGAACAACCGCGACGCCTACCGTCGGTTTTGGTGGCGCTTTGCCGAGCCGCGCCCCGGAATGCGGGCCGCCCTGCAGGACCTGACGCGGTACATCGCCGGCAACGCTCAAGGCAAGCGCTTCCTCTTCGTGTGGCAACCGGCGTCGGTCTGTCCCAGCAACCTCACGAACGTGTTCGCCTTGGATAGCGACTACGCGATGGGCATCCTCACGTCGGTGGTCCACCAAACCTGGGCGCAATCCGAGGCGTCGACGCTTCGCGTCGACCTCCGTTACACCCCGACGAGCTGCTTCGAGACCTTCCCGTGGCCGAATCCGTCCCCCGGTCAACGCGAGCGAATCGGCATGCTCGCCGCAGATCTCATGGCCTCACGTCAAGCCATCACGGATCGAGAGCGCATCGGCCTGACGGCGCTCTACAACGCGGTAGACGAAGGCGCGTGGCAGAACATTGCCGCGCTACATGAGCAGCTCGACGCGGCGGTGCTCGCCGCGTATGGATTCAATTCGGCGCTGCGCAGCGATCCACTCGAACTCAAGGCGCGCCTGGCAGCGCTCCACGCGGAGATCTCAAGCGGACGCACCTCATATGCGCCGTTTCATACGTAATGCCCGATGATGGGCGCGCCGGACGCCTCCTTTGAGCCGAAAGTACAAGCCACGATCGGGCCGGCGAGACTTCTCCGATTCGTCCATTGCGGTCAACAGATCAGCAGTCCGGCTGGCTCCCGCTCGCCGAGGCAAAGCAGGCGCCGCCAGCCTGCTTTCCGCGCGTTGCAGGGAACAGGCTGGTGTCGGGGAGATGCTCCAGTCGCAATCGATGCAGGGCCGTGTGGCGGCGAGGGGCGTTGCTGGTCTTCAGCGGCCGGCGACGCGGACGGTGACGTCGCCGATGAGGCTGTGGCCGTTGATCGAAACGGTGCCACTGCGCGTGTCCTCGGGCACCGGCGGGACCTCGTTGGAGAGGTCGCCTCGCAGCACGCCTCCGCCGAGCTCGACGTGGGTTCCCTCGCCCACGAGCACGTCGACATCGCGGAGGATCGCGTATGCCTCGATGTGAACCTCGGGTGGGGCGCTCTTGGTGTCGGAGAGATCGATCGTAACGTCGCCGAGCAAGGCCACGGCGATCAGCTCCTCCTCAACGTCCCAGGTTTGCGCGCGCTTGCCTTTGCGTCCGCCCTCGAATACAGGGTCAAGAGCAAGCAGCCAGCGTCGGCGGCGACCGGTTGTCGAGGCGGGTTTGTGCTGCGCGGCGTCGTCGCCCATCGGTGAGCCTCCCTTGCGGCCATTATTGATTGAATCTAGCAACTATACTGATCGCATGGAGCCCAGCCAGAGCGATGTGGCGCGAATGGTGGCTGCTCTGTTCACCATGAACTCCGGGCTTGACCGCGCCCGGCGGCGTAGCAAGGGCGCCAGCACCTTGAGCTTGCTTCAGTTGTTGGCGGGTGGTGACGGCCTCCGCCCCTCGGATCTCGCGGAACACCTGGGAGTGCACCCATCGCTGATCACCCGCCAGATCCAAGAGCTCGAGGACTCGGGGTACGTAAACGTGAGCGCCAACCCGGATGACGCGCGCTCGCTGCTGGTATCGCTCACACCTGCTGGCGTCCAGGAGCAGCGGCGTTTGCGAGAAGTCGGCTTGGACCGGTTTGCGCTGTTCGTGGCCGCGTGGACGCCCGAGGAGGTACGGACACTCGCCGACCTTCTCGAAAAGCTCGAGCGATCAAAAGCGGCAGTCGCTGTCCAGGAGCGGTCGCGGGCCGCGCGGCCTCAACGTCACGCGACCCGCCGTCGCCTCCGTCGTGCAGGAGCGGCGGATTGAACCAAGCGCACCGATCACCCTGTCTATCCGGCCGCCTCTCTCACTCGACCATGTCGCCGAGCCCAGAGTTCCGCGCTAAGCGGGGTCGGTCGCTTCGCTTGACCCTCTGCCTACTGCGCCGGTGCCGTGGGGACCCGCGGGCGGTCCCACCTCGACCATAGCCAGGCCGAGAAGCCGAGCGCGACGATCGCGAGGCATAGGAGCATCCACTCGATCGGCGCTGCCGCGCTCGCCTGGACTCGACTCGGAGGGGGCACGAAGGACGCCGTCGCCCCCAGGAAGTGAGGTGGTGGTGTCGCCCTGGACGGTGCGAGCCCCACCTTGGGCTCGCCGGTTGCGAGCAGCAGCGCTGCAACGATGAGCGCGGTTGCCGCCACGCCGGTGAACGCAATCAGCGCAATCCGCCCGCGGCGACGGTTCGCTCGACCGGACCGCATCGGGACGATCCCGCGTTCTGTAGCCCAAGAAGCAGCGAATGCGCGAGGATCGGAGGCACTGCTTCCTAGGAGTTCCTCGACGGCGACGCCGTCGGCCTCAGCTTCCCGGATGTCGGAGGCTAGATCTGACTGCATCTCCTCGGCGATCGAATCGGGAACGCCGAGGCGCTTCCACTCCGTGCGGCACTGCTCGACGAAATCACTCACGAGACCACCTCGATCTTGACTGGGGCGAGCACCGCGTCGATGGCATCGCGAGCGGCTCGCCATTCGGACACCCCCACCGCGAGCGCCAGTCTCCCCGCGCTCGAGGGGCGGTAGTACTTGCGCGGCGGACCGCCGTTGCTCGCGGCCCGGTAGGTATCCACCAGACCGTCACGCTCCAGCCGTCCCAGCAGCGGATAGATGGAGCCCTCGCCGACGCTCGCGAGACCACGTTCACGCAGCCGCTTAGTCATCTCGTAGCCGTATGCCGGCCCCGCGTCCAATACCGCGAGCAGACAGATGTCGAGCACCCCGCGGAGCATCTGACTGTGACGGCCCTCGTTTGCCATGCACTGCATGATAGCGCCTAACTCTTGCACCGCAAGGCTTTTGCACGGGATCGTAATCCGGCGTCGCGGCTCACCTCTCGCCTCGTCACGAGTCCGCTCGTCCGGCGCACCAACCGGCGCCCAAGGCGCGCGCCCCGTGAGGCCGAATGCAGGACCAGCGGAACGACCGGTCGCGTCCCCTGCTCCTCGTCAAGAGCAGGCGCGCGCATCGGCGGCTGCGACACGCCTGCAGCGGACGAACGGCAGCACTCTTGACCGGCCCGGCGGAGACAGCTCCTATGCCGGCAACGCAGGCGTCCATCCGCTCAGCTCACCGGGGCCCCGGATCGACAAGCCGCTTTGGGGACGCTGCACTCGTGCATGTCCCGCGCTGCTGTCGCCCGAGAGATTTGTTCCACAGATTGTTCCACCGCAGCTGTGGGAGCTTCGGCTCACGAAGCCAAAACATGCTCATTTCCAGACATTTTCGCTAATCGGGGAGACAGGATTTGAACCTGCGACCGCCCGGCCCCCAGCCGGGTGCGCTACCAGACTGCGCCACTCCCCGTGGCAAGCGGGCGACGGGAATTGAACCCGCCCTTGAAGCTTGGAAGGCTTCCGTGCAACCACAACACTTCGCCCGCACGGCCCTCAGCCCATGTTACCGGTGCGGCTTGCCTCCGCGCACCCGGCTGGGGGCCGGGCGGCTCTGGAGGCCGCCGCTATCCCCACCCGCAAAGCTTTCGCCGCTACCGCCGCTCCTCCGTAGGCACCTCGCCCGACTCATCCGCCAGCCCCGCCGGCGGCCATGGCCCGCACCAGTTGTCGCGCGCGCCGTCCAGCGTGATCGTCGAGCCGCCGAACACGCGGCCCAGCGGGGAAGCCAGCAGCGCCACAAGCCACGCGTGCTCCGCCACCGTGCCCAGTCGCTGCAACGGCACCGTCCGCGATGCGCCCGCGCGCACGCTCGCCGGGTACTTCGACAGCACCTCCGTGTCGAAGTGGCCCGCCGCCACCGCGCTGACCGTCACGCCCGCGTGCTCCCAGCGCTGGGCCAGCTCGCGCGTCAGCGCCTCCACCGTCGCGCGCGCCGAGCCCGAGTGCGCCATGCCCGGCATGCCGTTGTGAGGCGACAGCGTCACGTTCACGATCGTGCCCGCACCCGCCCGCTCCAGCGCCAGCTCGAACGCCGCCTCCGACATGTTCAGCATGCCTTCCACGTTGAGGCGCCAAACCGCCCGCCAGCCCTTCGCCGCGATCAGCTCCGCCGGGCTGAAGAACTGGCCGCCCGCGTTGTTCACCAGCACGTCCAGTCGCCCGTCGCGCTCCAGCACCGTCTCCACCAGCCGCCGCGCGTCCGCGCGCTCGCGCACGTCGCCCACCACCCAGTCGACCATGCCCTCCCCCAGCAGCTCCGCGATCTCCGCCGCCGCCCGCTCCAACACCTCGCCGCGGCGCCCCGCGATCGTCACCGCCGCCCCGCAGCGCGCCAGCTCCAGCGCGCTCGCCTTGCCCAGGCCCGTGCCGCCGCCCGTCACCAGCGCCACACGGCCGTCCAGCACGCCCGGCGCGAACACCTCCGAGCGCCGCACCTCTGTCCCGCCTATCCCCGTCCCGGAGCCGTTCACGGCGAGCGATCATAGGCGCCGGCGGCCCCAACGGCCGCCACGCGTACGTCCGTCCCCGAACCCCTCTAGGGTTAGCGCGTGTCCTACAGGCCGCTGGTGTTCGTCACAGGACTCACCGTCGGCGACTACCTGTTGTGGAACTGGTCGCTGAACGGCAATCACGACGTGCTCGCGCTCGTCTCCGGGCTGACGCTGCCACCCCTCGCCGTCGCCTGCCTGTGGCTGCTCGCGATGAGCGTCGCCCGCCTGATCGCCGCCATCGCCCGCCGCCCCGGCTGGCGCGCGGCACGCGCCGCCCGCACCGCTCGGGGCAGGGTCGACCGCGGACAGCCGCAGCGGACGTCCGCGTCCGGACTGCCGCTCGACGAGCCGTCGAGCGCGAACACACCCGCCGGCAGCTCCTCGCGCAAGATCGCAGCTTGAGCGATCGCCCGGGCCGGTGAGCGACCACCGCAGGCGCCCGGTCCCCCGCGCCACCCGCCTGTACGCCGCGCTGGCCGCGCTCGTCGTGCTCATCGGCGCCGTCGCGCTCGGCGGCTACCTCTACAAGCGCAGCCGCACCGGCAGCATCTACCACCCGCACGCGCGCTTCATCCCCGAGCCGACCCCCACGCTGCCCGCCAGCGGTCCCAGCCGCTTCGCCTGGCCGATCTTCGGCTACGCCAGCGACCATACGCGCTTCTTCCCCGCGCCCGCCTCCGTGCATCCCCCGTTCAAGCAGCTGTGGGAGCACGACAGCGGCACGCTGCTCGAGTTCCCGCCCGTCATCTACGGCGAACGCCTCTTCCAGCTCGGCGACGACGGCGTCCTCTTCGCCATCGACAAGCACACCGGGCACGTGCTCTGGTCCCAGCACCTCGGCCAGCTCTCCGCCTCCTCCCCCGCCGTCACCGCCAACACCGTCTACGTCACCATCCTCTACAGCGGCCACCCCCACAGCCCCGGGCGCGTGATCGCGCTCGACAGCGCCAACGGCGCCATCCGCTGGTGGCGCGCCCTGCCCAGCGGCAGCGAGTCCTCGCCGCTGATCGACCACGGACGCCTGTTCTTCGGCACCCAGAACGGCACCGTGTTCGCGCTCGACGACAGCAGCGGCGCCGTCGTCTGGACCTACCGCGCCCACAGCGCCGTCAAGGCCAGCCCCACCCTCTCCGGCGGCGTCCTCTACTTCGGCGACTACTCCGGGCGGCTGCAGGCCGTCTCCGAGCAGACCGGACGGCGCCTGTGGGTCAGCAAGTCCGAAGGCGCGCTGCTCGGCAGCGGCAACTTCTACTCCACCGCCGCCGTCGTCTACGGCCGCGTCTTCCTCGGCAACACCGACGGGCGCATCTACGCCTACGACGCCGCCACCGGCAAGCTCGACTGGGCCGTGCAGACCGGCGCCTACGTCTACGCCTCCCCCGCCATCACCAACGCCCCCGGGCTCGGGCCGACCGTCTACATCGGCTCCTACAGCGGCATCTTCTACGCGCTCAACGCCCGCTCCGGCCACGTCAGCTGGAAGTTCAACGCCCACGGGCGCATCTCCGGGTCGGCCACCATCATCGGGCGCTACGTCTACTTCGCCGACCTCGGCGAACACCGCGCGTACGGCCTCGGCATCTCAACCGGGCGCCTGCTCTTCGAGAAGGACACCGGCGCGTTCGACCCCGTCATCAGCGACGGCGTCGACGTCTACCTCACCGGCTACACCGGGCTCTACGGGCTGGCGCCCGCCGAACAGCCGGCTCCCGCGCCGACCCGCAGCAGCACGCGCACCGCCACCACCCGCCAGGCCCCGAGCGCCCACCCCGCTGCTACGAAGCGCTCCCGCACGAGCTCGTCGAGCCGAACGCACGCGCGAGCGAAAAGCGCGCAGCGATGACCGCGCTGCCCGGCGTGCGCAAGCTCACCGCCGTCCACCCGCCCGGCGCAGGCGCCACGCAGCCAGCGCCGCGCGTCAGCGTCCAGTAGCGCGTGTAGCGCACGCGCACCACGAAGCGGCCGGGGGCGCGCGCCAGCAGCGAGAACGAGTCGTCGCCCAGCGACGTCAGCCGCCCCGGGCCCGACGCCAGCGGCGTCGGCGCGAGCACCTTGAAGACGCGCCAGTGCGCGCTCGCGAACACCTCGCGCAGATACGGCAGCCCGGCGCCGATCAGGCGCCCCTCCTGCGCGCTCGACGGGTCCAGCGCCACGTCCGGCAGCGCCACGTAAGCGACCGCCTCCTCGCGCAGCCAGCGCGCGTAGCTCGCCGCCGTCAGCCCCGGCCGCAGCAGCACGTCCTCGTAGCGGGTTTCCATCTGCTTGTCCCAGCCCCGCGCCAGCGCCACGCTCGGCGCCAGCAGCGCCGCCTCCCAGTGCGAGCGCGTCAGCGGCACCTCCACCCGCACCGGTGAGCCCGACGCCGCCTCCACGTCCGCCACGAAGCGCTCCACCGGCGCGTAGTACGCCGCGCTCGTCGCCTCGCTGCCCGCCACCGCCAGCGTCTCGCGCACCGGCCCCCACACCACCCACACCGCGATCGCGCACAGCGCCAGCGCCCCCGCCAGCGGCGTCGCGCGCCAGCGCGCCAGCGCGCCCGCGCCTGACACGCCCGGCACCCCGCCCGCCTGCGCCGACAGCCGCGCGCACAGCAGCAGCGGCCCCGCCAGCAGCACGCCGTAGCGCTCCACGTTGCTGCCCACCGGCGTGTGCACCGCCACGCACCCCACGCACGCAAGCACGTACACCCACGCGCCGAACCGCAGCAACCGCGCCGCCGGCGGCAGCGCCCACACGAACGCCGCCACCACCGCCAGCGTCGCCGCGAACGACACGAACGGATACGGCTCGTAGCCGCCTTCTCCGAACAGCGCCGCCTGCGCCAGCACCACCGCCGCCGCAGGGACCGCCAGCGCCAGCAGCGCGCGCGCCGAGCGGCGCTCGAGCGCCACCGTCAGGCCCGCCAGCCCCAGCAGCGCGCCCGCCACCGGGCTCGCCGCCGCGCACACCGCCGCCAGCACGCCCGCCGGCAGCCAGCGCTCACGCATCAGCGCCACGCCCGCCGCCAGCGCCAGCGACACCCCCAGCGCGAACGTCAGGCGCCCGATCCACACGTCGCCCAGCGCCGCCAGCGCAAACCACGCCGCGCCCCAGCGCGCCGCCCCGCCGTACGCCGCGCGCGCCAGGCGCCAGAACAACACGCTCGACGCCAGCACGCACATCCCCCCCAGCACCCGCATCCCCAGCAGCGACGCCAGCGGCGGGTAGATCAGGCTGTAGCCGAGCACGCCGTGGCCCGCGTACCAGTGCGTGTCCCACACCGTGAAGCCCAGCCGGCTGAACACGCCCACGCGATACACCTGCGCCGCCAGGTCCGGCGTGCGCGGGTCGACCGCCAGCCACACGCCGATCAGCGCCGCCGTCCACAGGAGCAGCCCCAGCTGCGTGCCCCAAGCCGGCGCCGCGCGCCCCCGCCCGGTGGGAAGATCGACCGGGGTCCGGTGTGCTACCCCACCGGACCCCGGCACGTCCGTCGCAATCGCGACGGGATCGTATGACTGTGAACAGTCCGGCAGCCCAGAAGTAGCTGTATTCGCCGTATCTGCCGGACCGGCAGTGCTTCTCGCGCGCACGCCAAGATAATGACGGGCATGACCGCCGCCGCCAGCAGAGCGCTCCGCCGTGCGGCAAGGGCGGCGCTCGCGCTCGGCGGCATCTGCGTCGCGCTCGCCGCCGGCGGCTGCGGCACCAGCCATCCCAAGCTGATCCTCTCCAGCGAGCTCGCCGAAGCGCAGACGTTCCCCTACTACCGCGTCTACTGGGTCGGCCCGAGCTTCGACGGGCGCCCGCTCGCCGCCACCGACGGCCTCAAGGGCTACATCCCCGCCGTCGGCGACAGCGTCTACTACGGCGACTGCGTGCAGGGCAAGGGCATCGTCAGCGGCGGCAACTGCCTGCTGCCGCTGCAGGTCACCACCGTCGTCTACGTGCTGCACTCCAACGCCGCCCTCGGGACGCAGAGCAACATGCTCATCCGCGGCGTTCCCGCCACCGTCTACGACGAAGGCCGCGCGATCGAGATCTACACCGGCAGGCTCGCCATCGACATCTTCTCCGACACCTACGCCCACGCGCTGCAGGCCAGCGAAGAGCTGCGCCCGCTCAACGCCCCCGGCTCCGCCTCGGGCGACCTGCCGCCGCCCGTCTTCTGCCCCGGCCTGTCCGGGCGCGTCGGCGCGAGCCTCGCGCGCGTCATGGCCAGCCTGCCCGGCCACGTCTGCCAGAAGACCGCCGCCCAGAGGGCCTACACCAAGGCGATCACCGGCAAATCGTAGGTCGGGCTCAGGCCGGCGAGACCTGGCCCCGGCTCAACTCGGGACCGCCGGCACCGCCGGCTTGCCGATCTCGCGGCGCAGGCTCAGGAACGCCAGCGAGCCGATCACCGCCGGCAGCCACAGCGAGATCGCGCGGTAGACGATCACCGCCGCGATCATCACCGACGCCGGACGCGCGCCGAACAGCAGCAGCATCCCCACCAGCCCGCCTTCCACCGCCAGGAAGCCGCCCGGGATCGGCAGCGAGTTGGCGAGCATGCCCACCAGGTACGCCATCGCCACGACCCAGAACGACGGCGCGTGCCCGAGCGACGCGATGCACACATACAGCACCAGGTTGTCGAACAGCCAGTAGCCCAGCGCGCCCAGCAGCCGCCAGTCGTGCGCGCGGATCAGCCCCAGCGCGTCCTGCACGCCGCCGCCCACCGCGATCAGCGCGACCGTCACGCGACCGCCGCGCAGACGGCGTCGCGCCGCCGCGCGCCGTGCCCACGCCGCCGCCGCCAGCACTCCCGCGATCGTCGCCGTCGCCGCCGCGGCCGGCAGCAGCGTCAGCAGCGCGTTGCGCGAGCCCGGCAGCGCGCCCAGCCACATCGGCACCCCGATCACGATCACCGCCGCCACGTTCACCACGCTCGTCAACACGAACACCAGCACCGAGCGCTTCGCGATCCGGTCCAGCGGAAAGCCCTTGCTGCGCAGCACCCACGCGCCCAGCGCGATGCCCGCCAGGCCGCTCACCGACACCACCGAGTTGACCGCCAGCTCGGCAAGCGACAGGCGCGAGCTCAGGCTGCGCCCCAGCTTGCCGAACACCAGCCCGAACAGGACCACGTAGCCGAGGCACGACAGCACCTCCAGCGCGATCCCCGCGGCGATCCATCCGACGTTCGCGTGCGCGATGCGGTCGGCGGCCGCGTCCAGGCCCGGGACGCTGAACAGCAGCGCCACCACCAGCGCGAAGAAGATCGCCAGGCTGATGATGCTGTTGCGCAGGGTGCGCGACTGCGCCGCCAGCACATCGCCGCTCTCCTCCGGGGCCGTCCGCAGCTCAGCGATGGTCGCCCCCCGGGCGATTCTTAGCGTCCTCTTCACTTTTCGTTACGCGCATGTCCACTCCATCCATCACGCTAGCCTCATAACTGCGCCCTCCCGCCCGCCCCGCCTTGGCTGGCGGGGCGCGCCCGACACGGGCGTTTCGATCATGGCTGAGCAAGCACGCATACTGGTCGTCGACGACGAGCCCGCCGTGCAGAATGCGCTGTTCCGAGCGCTGACGCTCGAACACTATGACGTCACCAAGGCCTACGACGGGCAGGAGGCGCTCGAGCGGCTCGGCTCAGATCCCTACGAGGCGATCATCCTCGACATCGCCATGCCGCACGTCGACGGGCTGGAGGTATGCCGGCGCCTGCGCGAAGGCGGCGACGGCACGCCCGTGCTGATGCTCACCGCGCGCGGCGACGTCGACGACCGCGTAGCGGGTCTCGACGCCGGCGCCGACGACTACCTCGTCAAGCCGTTCGCGCTGCGCGAGCTGCTCGCGCGCGTGCGCGCGCTGCTGCGCCGCGCCGGCGAGGACGACGGCAGCGAGGACTCGCTCTCCTTCGCCGACCTGCGCCTGGACCTGCGCGCGCACGAGGCATGGCGCGGCGAGCGGCAGCTGACGCTCACGCGCACCGAGTTCCTGCTGCTCGAGCTGTTCCTGCGCCACCCGCGCCAGGTGCTCACGCGCTCGGCCATCTTCGAGAGCGTCTGGGGCTATGACTTCGGGGCGAGCTCCAACTCGCTCGGCGTGTACATGGGCTACCTGCGCCGCAAGACCGAGGTCGGCGACGAGCCGCGCCTGCTGCACACCGTGCGCGGCGTCGGCTACGTGCTGCGCGCGCCATGAGCTTCCGCCGGCGCATCACCATCGCCGCAGCCGTCGCCGTCGCCGTCGCCGTCGTGCTCGCCTCGATCCTCACCTACGCGCTCACCTCAAACCAGCTGCACAGCCAGATCGACACACAGCTGCGCCACCGCGCCCGCGCCACCAGCGGGCTCGTGCGCGCGCTCGACAGCCAGGGTCTCGCCGGCGCAGCGTTCACGCGCCGCGCACAGCTGCGGATCGCCGCCGAACGCGTGCTCGGCTCGCCTCCCGGAGGCGCAGCCGGCGCACAGACCGGCGGCGCGGGTCACCGCGGGCGTGCAGGGAGCGGCTCGCGCACCGGCAACCTCTTCAGCGGCCTCTCCCCCGGCCCCAGCCAGGTGCGCGGCTACCAGCAGATGGTCGACGCCGGCGGCACGATCCTCGCGCGCTCGCCGGCCAAAGGCGTGTCGCTGCCAGTCGACGCCGCCACGCGCGCGCTCGCCGCGCACGGCGGCAAGCCGTTCTTCCGCGACGCCTCCGTCGACGGCATCCACCTGCGCGTGCTCGCCGAGTCGCTCGGCAAAGGGCGCGCCGTGCAGTTCGCCCAGCCGCTCACCGAAGTCGACAGCCTGCTCGGCCGCCTGCGCCTGATCCTCGCGCTGCTCGTCGTCGGCGGCATCGCGCTCGCCGCGCTGCTCGGGCGGCTCGTCGCCGGCGCCGCCGTGCAGCCGCTCAAGCGCCTCACCGAGGCCGCCGAGCACGTCGCCGTCACGCAGGACCTCAGCGGGCGCATCGAGCCCTCCGGCGAGGACGAGCTCGGGCGCCTCGCCGCCAGCTTCAACGCGATGCTCGACGCGCTCGAGCTCTCCATGGGCGCGCTCGACGCCTCCGTGCACGCGCAGCGCCAGCTCGTCGCCGACGCCTCGCACGAGCTGCGCACCCCCGTCACCAGCCTGCGCACCAACATCGAGATCCTCCAGCAGCAGGGCGAGTACATGGACCCCGCCGAACGCCAGATGCTGCTCGGCGACGTCGTCGAGCAGATCGAGCAGCTGACGCTGCTCATGAACGACCTCATCGACCTCGCCCGCGGCGAGGAGCCGCACGCCGACGCCGAGGAGGTGCGGCTGGACATGCTCGTCGGCGAGGTCGCCGAGCGCGCGCGCCGGCGCGCGCCCGAGACGCCGCTGCTGGAGGAGCTCCAGCCGACGCTTGTCACCGGCATGCCCGCGCGCCTGCAGCGCGCCGTCGGCAACCTCATCGACAACGCCGTCAAGTACAGCCCGCCCGGCGAGCCCGTCGACGTCCGCCTGCGCGACGGCGAGCTGACCGTACGCGACCGCGGCCCCGGCATCTCCGCCGCCGACCTGCCGTACGTGTTCGACCGCTTCTACCGCGGCGCCGAGGCGCGCGGGCGACCCGGCTCCGGGCTCGGCCTCGCCATCGTGCGCCAGGTCGCCACGCAGCACGGCGGCAGCATCACCGCCGAGCAGGCCCCCGGCGGCGGCACGCTCATGCGCCTGCGCCTGCCCGGCGCCGAGGCGCTCGACGGGTTGGACGGCGATGGGAACAACGGCGTGGGTGCAGCCCCGCGCGCAGACGGCGACTCGCTGCCGGGCGCAGCGGACGCTCAGCGAGCCGACGGCGAGCCGACCGCCGTCTCGGGCCGCGCCTCCGCCTGAAGCGCCGCCTCGCGAAAACGCGCCGGCGACAGGCCGTAGCGGCGGCGGAACGCGCGCGCGAAGTGCGGGCCGTCGCCGTAGCCCACCAGGCGCGCCACGTCCGCCACCGGGATCGAGCGCTGCTCCACCAGCAGCTGCGCGCCCACCGACATCCGCCGCGCCAGCAGGTCCTCGCGGAACGTCGTCTCGCCGAACTGCGCGTACGCGCGCTGCAGCTCCCGCGGCGAGCTCGCCAGCGCCCGCGCCACCTCCGCCAGCGTCAGCTGCCGGCGATAGTGGCGCGCCACCACCACCCGCGAGAGCAGATACAGGCGCCAGCGCGTCGACAGCGTGCTCGCATGCACACCTCCCTCTCCGACGTCCCCGCGCCGCCGGGACACACTCCGTCCGGCGTCCCCGCACCGCCGGGACACGCGGTCTCAGCGAACGTAGCGCCGCGCCGCGCGCTCCACCGCGCCCGCGTAGGAGCCGCCGAACAGCAGCGCGTGCACCAGCAGCGGCAGCAGCTGGTACAGCTCCACCCGCTCGCGCCATCCCTCCGCCAGCGGCGCGACCTCCTCGTACGCGTCGAACACCCGCTCCGACGGCGCGCCGAACAGCCGCAGCATCGCCAGGTCCACCTCGCGGTGCCCGCCGTACGCCGACGGGTCGATCAGCCACGGCCGCCCGCCCGCGTCGACCATCACGTTGCCCGACCACAGATCGCCGTGCAGGCGCGCCGGCGGCTCCGGCGGGCCGGCCAGCTCCGGCAGTCGCTCGCACACCGCCTCCACCGCCGCAATAGCCGGCGCCTGCAGCGCGCCGCGCTCGCGCGCGATCGCCAGCAGCGGGCGCAGGCGCCGCTCCGCGTAGAAGCTCGGCCAGTCCGGCGTCGGGTCGTTCGGCAGCGACAGCGAGCCGAAGCGCGCCCGCGTCACGCCGTCCTCGCCCGCGGCGCCTCGCTCCGTCGCGCCAGGCCCGCCGTCCTCGCCCGCGGCGCCTGGCCCCACGGCCAAGCCGAAGCACGGCGCCCCCGCCGCGTGCGTCGCCGCCAGCCCGCGCCCCAGCTCCTCCGCGCCCGCCGCGTCCACGCCGCCCGACGGCGACGGCGCGATCCACTCCAGCGCCAGGTAGCGCTCGTCCACCTCCAGCACGCGCGGCGTGCGCACCGCGCCCGGCGCCGCCAGCCACTCCAGGCCCGCCGCCTCCGCCGCATACTCCCCCGGCGCCGCGTCCGCGCGCGTCTTCACGAACGCCTCCGCGCCGTCCGCCAGCACCACGCGAAACGCTTCGTTGATGTCGCCGCCCCCCACGCGCACGGCATCGCGCGCGCCCGCCGGCAGCGTCATCGCGCCGGGGTCCGCGCCATCGCCTGCGCAGCGACCATCGCCATCGCCGCGCCGGCGCGAGCGACGACGCTCACGACTCCCTGAGCGCCGGCGCCTCGTCGCGAAGCTGCTCCAGCAGGCCCGCGCACGCCGCCCGCACCAGCTCGAACACCTCGTCGAAGCCGTCCGCGCCGCCGTAGTACGGGTCCGGCACGTCAAGGTCGCCCGCGCCCTCAGCCCCGTCGGCGCTCGCCGGGTCGAACTCGCGCAGCAGCCGCACCTTCGAGCGCTCATCCTCACCCTGGGCAAGTGATCGCAGCGCGCGCACGTTCTCACCGTCCATCGCCACCAGATAATCGAAATCCTCGAAATCCTGCGGGCGGACCTGGCGAGCGGTACCGGCCAGCGCCACGCCGCGTGCACGCGCTGCTTCGGCGGCGCGCGCGTCCGGCGGGCTGCCCACATGCCACGCACCCGTCCCCGCCGAGTCCACCACGATCGCGCCCTGCAGCCCCTCGCGGCCGACCAGCTCGCGCATCACGCCCTCCGCCGTCGGCGAGCGGCAGATGTTGCCCAGGCACACGAACAGCACGCGCACCGGCTCGCCGCTCACCGGACCGCTCACTCCTCGTCGCCCAGCTCCAGCACCGCCAGGAACGCCTCCTGCGGCACCTCCACGCGGCCCACCTGCTTCATCCGCTTCTTGCCCTCCTTCTGTTTCGCCAGCAGCTTTTTCTTGCGCGTGATGTCGCCGCCGTAGCAGCCCGCGATCACGTCCTTGCGGAACGCTTTCACCGTCTCCCGCGCGATCACGTGCGCCCCGATCGCCGCCTGGATCGGCACGTCGTACTGCTGGCGCGGGATCCGTTTGCGCAGCTTCGCCGTCAGCGCGCGCCCCATCTCATACGCCTTGTCGCGGTGCACCACCATCGACAGCGCGTCCACCGTGTCGCCCGCCAGCAGCACGTCCAGCTTCACCAGGTCCGACGGCTTCATCCCGCTCAGCTCGTAGTCAAGCGACGCGTACCCGCGCGTGCGCGACTTCAGCTGGTCGAAGAAGTCCAGCACGATTTCCGCCAGCGGCAGGTCATACGTCATCTGCACCCGCTCCGGCGACAGGTAGTGCATGCCGATGTGCTCGCCGCGGCGCTCCTGGCACAGCTCCATCACCGCCCCCACGAACTCTTTCGGAGCGATCACCGACGCCCTGATGAACGGCTCGCGGATCTCCTCGATCGTGCCCGGATCCGGCATGTCCGACGGGTTGTGAACCTCCATCTCCTCCCCGTTCGTCAGCGTCACGTCGAACTCCACCGACGGCATCGTCGCCAGCAGCTCCAGGTCGTACTCGCGCTCCAACCGCTCGCGCACGATGTCCATGTGCAGCAGGCCCAGGAAGCCGCAGCGGAAGCCGAAGCCCAGCGCGTCCGACGTCTCCGGCTCCCACGACAGCGCCGCGTCGTTCAGCACCAGCTTCTCCAGCGCGTCGCGCAGGTCCGGGTAGTCGTCCGAGTCGATCGGGAACAGCCCGCAGAACACCATCGGCTTGACCTCGCGGTAGCCCGGCAGCGGCTCCGTCGCTTCGCCGGCGAACTGCCGCCCCGTCGTCCCGCCTGCCTTCGCCCGCGTCGTCAGCGTGTCTCCCACGCGCAGCAGCGTCACGTCCTTCAAGCCCGTGATCAGGTAGCCCACCTCGCCCGCCGCCAGCTGGTCCGTCGGCATCATCTGCGGGCTGAAGAAGCCCAGGTCGTCGATGTCCGCCTCCGTGCCCGTCGCCATCGCCCGGATCGGCTCGCCCTTGCGGAACACGCCGTCCACCACCCGGATGTACGCGATCACGCCGCGGTACTGGTCGAACTCCGAGTCGAAGATCAGCGCCCGCGCCGGCCCGTCCGGGTCGCCCTGCGGCGGCGGCACGCGCTTGACCAGCTCCTCCAGCACCTCCCCCACGCCTTCGCCCGTCTTGCCGCTGATGCGCAGGATCGACTCCGGCGGCTCGCCGATCAGGTCGCTCACTTCCCCCGCCACCCGCTCCGGCTCCGCCCCCGGCAGGTCGATCTTGTTCAAGCACGGGATCAGCTCCAGGCCCGACTCCACCGCCAGGTACGTGTTCGCCACCGTCTGCGCCTCCACGCCCTGCGACGCGTCCACCACCAGCAGCGCCCCCTCGCACGCCGCCAGCGAGCGCGACACCTCGTACGTGAAGTCCACGTGCCCCGGCGTGTCGATCAGGTGCAGCTGGTACGTCTCCCCGTCCTTCGCCGTGTAGAACACGCGCACCGCCTGCGCCTTGATCGTGATCCCCCGCTCGCGCTCCAGGTCCATCGAGTCCAGCAGCTGCGCGCGCATCTCCCGCGCTTCCACCGTGTGCGTCAGCTCCAGGATGCGGTCCGCCAGCGTCGACTTGCCGTGGTCGATGTGCGCGATGATCGAGAAGTTGCGGATGTGGGCCTGGTCCATGGGCGACTACAGCGTAGATGGCCCGCGCGGTTGAGCCAGATGTGCCGCGCGGGCAGGCCGCGCGCGGCCGCGTCGCACCCGCCCGGCGCCGGCCGCGCGGGCGCATCGGCCCGCACGCAGCGCCAGACCCGCTAGCGTTGCTCCTCCGGCGGATCGCCAACCTGACAAGGATTCATTCAGCCGCGGCTACGCGCCACGCGCAAGCGTGGCGGCCTGTCCAGGTGTCGGGAGTGTTAAGCCGCCCAGGCGAAACACACAGTCCTGGGACGTATGTAGTAAGCGGCGATCTATGTTCGGGCGCATGCCGGGTGGGCCTAGGCTCACCCGGCCTCTGCTCGATCAGGCCCGCCCCAGCCGCGCGCGGATCATGCCGCTGACCTGGTGCGCCTCCGGGATGCGCATGATCAGCACCGCGCGGATGTACACGAGCACGCCCGCGGCGCCCGCGCCTCCCATGCTGACGATCTGCGCGGGCAGCGACGTCCCGAGCAGCTCGTCGAGCAGCTTCCACACGACCCACGAGACGCCCGCCAGCAGCCCCGAGGCGACGAGCACGCGCACGGTGATCATCGTCGTATGCGCGCCTTCCAGGCGGCCGTTCAGGCCGGTGCGCAGCCGCGAGAACTGCAGGCCGAACATGACGACGTTGGCGCTGATCGTGCCGATGATCAGGCCGGCGATTCCCAGCGGCTTGTACAGAGCGATGCTCACGATGATGTCCACGACGATGTTGATCGCGGCGAGACTCGTCGGGATCCACGGCCGCTGCACCGCGAAGAACGCGCGCGTCAACAGCAGGTTGAGCCCCCCGAACGGCAGGCTGAACGCGAACCAGAACAGCGCGATCGACACGAGGTGCGTGGACTGGGCGTTGAATTCGCCGCGCTGGAACAGGACGCGCACGATCGGCGACGCCAGCACGAGCATGAACGCCGCCGCGGGGATCAGCAGCAGGTTGATCTGGCGCATTCCGCTGCCGATCGCCCGGCGCATCGCTCCCGGGTCGCGGTTGGAGGCCATACGCGAGAGCGTTGGGAACAGGACGGTGCTGACCGCCACGCTGAACACGCCCTGCGGCAGCATGTACACGCGGAACGCATTGTCGATCGCGCGCGGCGCTTCCGCTGAGACTTTGCCGCCGAACACCGTGTTGATCAGCTGATCGAGGTTCACGATCCCCAGCCCCAGCGCCACCGGCAGCATCAGCACGAACACCTGCCCGACGCGCGGATCGCGCCAGTCGATGTGCACACGCAGGCGAAAGTCGATGCGCCCGAGCGCGCCGAAGGCCATCGACAGCTGCACGCCCGTGGCGGCAAGGATGCCGATCGCGTACGCGTAGATGCGGTCTTCGCCGTGAAACTGCGGCGCGAGCACGACGAGCAGCACGATGATCACGACGTTCCACACCGCCGGCGACAGCGCCGGGATCGTAAAGTGGTCGTAGGACTGCAGGACCCCCACGAGCAGCCCGTTCAGCGCGAGCAGCAGCACGATCGGGAACATCACCCGCGACAGGCCCACCACCAGATGCGTCTCCCGGGCGAGCTTCGAGCCGATGAACAGCGGCATCACCTCGCCCGCCGCGAGCACGAACACGGCCGTGATCGCGCCAGCGCCGATCAGCAGCAGCCAGAACAGCGTCGACGCCAGGCGTATCGCCTCCTGGCGGCGCCCCTTCTGCAGCAGGTCCGTGAACACCGGCACGAACGCCGCCGACAGCGCCGACTGCGCGAACAGGTTCGCGACGAAGTTGGGCACCTGCGACGCAATCGAGTACGCCGATGCGAAGCCCGTCGTCCCGAAGTACGCCGCGAACACGATTTCGCGCAGCAGCCCGATGACCCGCGACACGCCCGTGAGCAGCGAGAAGATCGCCGTGTTGCGCGCCATGCGTCCGCCCCCGCCGCCAACCCCCGGCGGCTCCGGGACGACCGGCTCCTCGCCGAAGGGTTCTGCGCTGGCGGACAAGGCCGCTATAGTACGGCGACCGATCGAGGTATCGGTCGGCCGCGCGTCTGGGCCGTTTCCCGGGGCGCCTTTCACAACGAGCCATGGCCAACATCCACTCCCAGAAGAAGCGCATCCTGCGCTCCGAGCGCGAGCGTCTCGAGAACCGGCGCTACACGTCGACGATCAAGACGTACTTCCGCAGCCTCGAGTCGCTGGTCGCAGGCGGCGAAACGGCCGCCGCGGACGCCACCCATCGCGAGCTCGTCAGCACGATCGACAAGGCCGTCAAGCGCGGCGCGATGCACAAGAACACCGGCGCACGCAAGAAGTCACGGGCGGCGCGAACACTCGCCGCGCAGCAGCCCGCCGGCGAGTAAACGCCGGCCCCGGTCCTCCAGCGCCGGCTCCGGTCCCCGACGCCGGCCCGCTCCCCTAGCCGGCGATCGCTTCGATCGCGCGCAGCGCGAGCGTGTCCTCGCCCATCGCCGCGAGCGCGGTGCGGCTGCTGGCCAGCGGCGCGCCGCCGCGCGTGTCGAGCTCCAGGTCGGCGAGCGCCGCCAGCGCGGCGCGCAGCCGCTCGACGTCGCTGCGGGCGACGTCCGCGACGAACCGCTCGGCCGCGCGCGGGGGCATGCGCAGGCCGCGCCTGACCTCGGCGACCGACTCGCCCGCCTGCAGGCGCAGCGCCACCGCGAGGGCGTCGCGCAGCCGCTGGGCCATCAGGTAGGTCAGGCCCGACAGGCGCTCGCCCTGCTGGCGCAGGCGCAGATAGGAGAGCGTCGCCTCACGAGCGTCCTGGCCGACGAGCGCATCGGCGAGCGCGTACGCGCGCCACTCCGTCGAGTGCGCCGCGCGGCCTTCGATGTCCTGCACGCCGATCCGCCTGGGCGCGACCTCGGCCGGGTCCCCTTCGAGCGCCAGCTTCTCCAGCTCGCGCAGCAGGCGCTGCTGGCGCTCTCCGACCTGCGCGACGAGCGCCTTGGCGGCGGCGGCGTCGAGCGACAGGCCGAGGCGCGCGGCCTGCTCGCGCGCCCACTTGGCGAGCTCCCACGGCTTGACGGTCATCTGCGCGACGATCTGCCCGCCGGCGCGCTTGACGGCGTCGTGCAGCGCGGCGGGGGCCTTCGCGCGGGCCTCCTCGCGCGCGAACAGCGCGAGCGTGGTGTCGGGCGGCATCTGCGCGACGGCCGCGGCGAGGTGCTTCTTGACGTCGTCCTCGCGCCAGCGCTCGACCCCTTCGACGATGATCACGCGCCGCCCGATCGCGAGCGTCATCGCGGCGAGCGCGTCGGCGACGCCGGCGGGCGTGGCGGCCTCCCCTTCGAGCAGCTCGACGCTCGCTCCTCCCCCCTCCCGACTTTCGCTCAGCGCCCGCAGCCCGGCGCGCCGCTCGGCGACGGCGCCGTGATCGTCGCCGTGGATCAGGTAGGCGGGCCGCAGGTCGGGCATCTGACGCCCGAGTCTACGCGGCGCCTGGCGAGCAGCCTCGCGCCGCCTATCGGACCACCAGATTGACCAGCTTCCCGGGCACGACGATTTCCTTGACGATCTCCTTGCCGTCGAGGTGCGCGAGGACGTTGGGCGCGGAGCGGCAGAGCTCCTTGAGCGTGTCGGGGCCGGCGTCGGCGCTGGCCTGGACGCGGTCGCGGACCTTGCCGTTGACCTGGCAGACGAGCTCGTAGACGTCGCTCTCGAGCAGCGCCTCGTCGGCCTGCGGCCACGGCTGCTCCCACGCGCGCTCGCCGGTGAGCAGCTCGTACGCGTCGGCGCTGACGTGCGGGGCGAACGGGAACAGCAGCGAGGCGGCGGAGGCGAGCGCGAAGCGCATCGTGTCCAGCTTGACGGTGTCGCGCAGGCGCGAGCAGTCGTTGAGCAGCTCCATGACGGCGGCGATGGCGGTGTTGAACGCGAAGCGGCGCAGGTCGCCGCTGACCTTGTCGATCGCCCAGTGCGTCTTGCGCGCGAGCTTCAGATCATCTCCGTCGAGCTCGGACGCGCCGGCGGCGGTGACGCCCCCCTTGGGCCCGGCGTCGGCGGTCTCGGCGGCGAGCCGCCACAGCCGCGAGAGGAAGCGGTGCACGCCTTCGACGCCCTCGTCGGACCAGTCGGCGTCCTGGTCGGGCGGGCCGACGAACAGGATGTAGCAGCGGGCGGTGTCGGCGCCGACGCGTTCGATGATGGACGCGGGCGAGACGACGTTGCCCTTGGACTTGCTCATCTTGGCGCCGTCCTTGGTGACCATGCCCTGCGTGAACAGCGCCTGGAAGGGCTCCTGGAAGTCGAGGTGCCCGAGGTCGGCGAGCGCCTTGGTGAAGAAGCGCGCGTACATCAGGTGCAGGATCGCGTGCTCGACGCCGCCGATGTACTGGTCGACGGGCATCCATTCGCGCAGCGCGGCAGGGTCCCAGGCGGCGTGTTCGTTGCGCGCGTCGCAGTAGCGCAGGAAGTACCACGAGGAGTCGACGAACGTGTCCATCGTGTCGGTCTCGCGGCGCGCGCTGCCGCCGCAGTCGGGGCACCTGGTGTTGACCCAGTCCTCGGCGGCGGCGAGCGGCGAGCGGCCCTTGGGCGTGTAGTCCTCGATGTCGGGCAGTTCGACGGGCAGCTGATCGTCGGGCACGGGCACCATGCCGCAGCGCTCGCAGTAGAGGATGGGGATCGGCGCGCCCCAGTAGCGCTGGCGGGAGACGAGCCAGTCGCGCAGGCGGTAGTTGACGGACGCGTGGCCCTTGCCCTCGCGGTCGAGCCAGGCGACGATCGCGCCGAGCGCGTCGCGGTTGGGAATGCCGTCGAAGTCGGCGGGCGCGTTGATGAGGTAGCCGTCGCCGGTGTAGGGCAGGCCGTCCTCGCCGGGCGCGGCCTCGACGGTGTCGAGGGCCTGCGGCGGCGCGATCACGCGCCGGATGGGCAGGTCGAAGGCGCGCGCGAACGCGTAGTCGCGCTCGTCGTGGGCGGGCACGGCCATGATCGCGCCGGTGCCGTACTCCATGAGCACGTAGTCGGCGACGTACATGGGGATCTGCTCGCCGTTGACGGGGTTGGTGACGGTGCGCCCGAGCGGCACGCCGGTCTTGGGCTTGTCGACGTTGCCGCGCTCCTCGTTGGTCTCGTTGAGCGCGTGGTTGACGTAGTCGTGGACGGCCTGCTCGTACTGCGTGCCGTGCGCGAGGCGCATGACGTCGGGGTGCTCGGGCGCCATCACGAAGAAGGTGGCGCCGAACAGCGTGTCGGGGCGGGTGGTGAAGACGGGGTAGTCGACGCCGAGCTGCTCGCAGCGAAAGGTCACCTCGGCGCCCTCGCTGCGCCCGATCCAGTTGCGCTGCATGGTCTTGACGTTCTCCGGCCACTCGATCCCGTCGAGGTCGCCGAGCAGGCGCTCGGCGTAGTCGGTGATGCGCAGGAACCACTGCTCGAGCTGCTTGACTTCGACGAGCGCGCCGCAGCGCTCGCAGTGCCCGTCGGCGTCGACCTGCTCGTTGGCGAGCACGGTCTGGTCTTTGGGGCACCACTTGACGGCGGCCTCCTTGCGGTAGGCGAGGCCGGCGCGGAACAGCTCGAGGAAGATCCACTGCGTCCAGCGGTAGTAGGACGGTTCGTCGGTGGCGAGCTCGCGCGACCAGTCGATGGAGATGCCCCACGAGTGGAACTGGCGGCGGAAGGAGGCGATCGATTCGGCGGTGGAGTCGCGCGGGTGCACGCCGGTCTTGATCGCGTGGTTCTCGGCGGGCAGCCCGAACGCGTCGTAGCCCATGGGGTGCAGCACGCGCGCGCCGAGGCGCCGGTGGAAGTGGGCGATGGCGTCGCCGACGGAGTAGCACTTGAGGTGCCCGATGTGCGGCTCGCCGCTGGGGTACGGGAGCATCTCCAGGACGTATGAGGCCGGCGGCTTATCGCCAGGCGCGAGCACGCCGGCGTCGCGAGCGTCGGCGGCGGACTCGTTGGTGACCTCCCACGTGCGCTCGGCGGCCCACAGGGCCTGCCAGCGGGGCTCGATCTCGTGCGGGTCGTAGCGGTGCTCTGCCATCGGTGGTCGCAGGTTAGCGGGCGGCCTGGGTCCGAACGCGACGGCCGCCCGCCAATGCGATCACCCAACGATCACCGGGGCGCGGCGAGCGCTCCTTCTGACTCGGTGTCGAAGCGGCTGCGGCTGCGCAGCAGCTCGACGACGGCGGCGGGCGCCTTGTGCGGCGAGCCAGCGTCGAACGGCGGCTGTGGGTCGTACTCGATGCCGAGCTGGATGGCCTGCGCGACGACGTCGCCGGCGATGCTGGCGGCGAGCGCGAGCGCCATGTCAATGCCGGCGGAGACGCCGGCGGCGGTGACGAGCTTGCCGTCGAAGACGACTCGCTCGTATGGATCCCCACCCACCCGGGCGCCGAGGCGGCGCAGCTCCTCGAGCGCTAGCCAGTGCGTGGTGGCGCGCCTGCCGTCGAGCAGGCCGGCGGCGGCGAGGATCAGCGAGCCGGTGCACACGGACGTGGTCCAGGTGCTGGTGCGGTCGGCGGCCCTGAGCCAGTCGAGCGTGGCCCCGCCGGCGCGCGCGGCGACCTCGCCGGGGCCGCCGGGGACGAGCACGATGTCGGGCTGGGCGAGCTCGTCGAGCGAGCGCTCGGCGAGGATCGTGAGCATGCCGTTGTCGGTGCGCACGGGCCCGGCCTGCGGCGCGACGAACGTGACGGTGGCGCCGGGCAGCCGGCTGAGCACCTCGTAGGGGCCGATGGCGTCGAGCGCGGTGAACCTGTCGTAGAGGACGATGGCGATGTTCATGCGGCTGTCTCCTTGTCGGTGGGGGCGTGGAAGCGGCGGCGGTACTCGGCGGGACCGACGTGCAGGGTGCGCAGGAAGACGCGGCGCATGGTCTCGGCGGTGCCGAAGCCGCAGCTGATGGCGATGGCGCCGACGGGCTCGCTTGTGTCCTCCAGGAGCCGGCGCGCGGCCTCGACGCGCACGCGCTCGACGTGGCGGGCGGGCGTGACGCCGGTCTCGGCGCGGAAGGCGCGGGCGAAGTGGCGCGGGCTCATGTGCGCGCGGGCGGCCATGGCGTCGACGGAGTGATCGCCGGCGACGTCCTCGAGCACGGCGCGCTGGATCTCGCGCAGCGGCTGGCGCTGGGCGCGCTGCGCGGCGAGCGTGGCGCTGAACTGGGACTGGTTGGCGGGCCGGCGCAGGAAGAGCACGAGGTGCCGGGCGATTTCGAGGGCGGCGTCGGCGTCGAGGTCGTCCTCGACGAGCGCGAGCGCGAGGTCCATGCCGGCGGTGACGCCGGCGGAGGTCCAGACGGGCTCGTCGCGCACGTAGATCGGCTCGGGGTCGACGCGCACGTTCGGGTACTGGCGCTGCAGCTCGTGCGCGGAGGCCCAGTGGGTGGTGGCGCGGCGGCCGTCGAGCAGCCCGGCGCGGGCGAGCAGGAAGGCGCCGGTGCAGACGGAGGCGGTGCGCCGGGCGGTGGCGGAGGCGCGGGCTATCCAGTCGACGAGCGCGCGATCGTCGGCGGCGTCGTGGTGCCCGTGCCCGCCGGCGACGATGAGCGTGTCGATGGGCTCGGGCGCGCGGCTGAGGCGGGCGTGCGGGACGAGGCTGAGGCCGCTGGAGGTGGTCAGCGGCCTGCCGTCGCGGCTGAGCACGGACACGCGGTAGCCGCGCTCGGGCCGGCGGGTGGCTTCGATCAGCTGCTGGGCGCCGGCGAACACCTCGAGCGGGCCGGTGACGTCGAGGCTGTGCACGCCGGGGTAGGCGACGATGGCGACGTGTCGGGGCGCGGGCGCGGACTCCATGGCTCGATGATCCTCCTCCGCGAGTCTGTCTGCAAGGACAGATTTCCAACGATTCCTGCCATCGATTCTTAATATGTGGGAGGCCGGCGGTCGGCTACCTGAACGGGAACCACTCAGGGCGGGACGCGAGTCGCCGCATCGCTTTACGATGGCCGCGTGGAGGAGTCGCACATCCCGGAGCACGAGTACGAGGAGCACCGCTACGCGGACGACGAGGGCCCGGACGCGCTGAGCGCGGCGCCGGGCCGCGTGGCGAGCATCGTGAGCGCGGCGGAACAGGCGTCGCTGCAGCTGCGCGAGCAGGCGGAGGCGCGGGCGCGGGAGCGGATCGCGGAGGCGGACCGGGCGGCGGACAACCGCGTGCAGGCGGCGGAGGAGGAGGCTGAGGAGCTGCTGGGCGACGCGCGCGCGCAGGCGGAGACGACGACGAGCGAGGCGCAGGCGGCGGCGGATGAGCTGCGGGGCGAGGCGCAGCGGCTGCGCGATGAGGCGGCGGGCACGCTGGAGCAGGTGCGCGCGGAAGCGGCGCAGACGCTGGAGCAGGCGCACGAGCAGGCGGAACGGCTGCTGGCGGACGCGCGCAGGGAGTCCGAGCAGGTTTGGGCGACGGCCCACCAGGAGTCAGAGCGCGTGCGCGCGGCGGCGCGCGAGGAGCACGAGCAGCTGCGCGCGAGCGCGCAGGAGGAATCGGAGCGGCTGCTTGAGAGCTCGCGCAAGGAGATCGACCGGTTGACGGTGCAGGCGCGCGAGCAGAACGAGGCGCTGCTGGCGTCGGGTCGCGAGGAGCTCGAGCGCGCGCGTGCGGAGGCTGAGGAGCAGGCGCGGGAGACGAAGGCGAAGGCGCGCGACGAAGCGCGCGAGATCACGAGCGAGGCGCACGTGGTGGCGCGCGACATCCTCAGCGAGGGCACGGAGGTGTCGCGCAACCTGCGCGAGCTGTCGACGTCGCTGCGCAACAACGCGGAGCGCCTGATCCGCGACGTGCGCCTGACGCACGGCGCGATGACCGCGCGCCTGGACCAGGTGACGACCGGCGATGACAGGCAGCCGGACGAGGCGCCGCAGGCGCGGGGACGGCGCGGGGCGACGCCCCCGGCGCCGAGCGACGATCTGGACGTGCCGGAGTTCATTCCGCGGGGGTAGGGCGGCGGTCGGCGCCACCACGGCCGAGCGGCAAACGCTCGATGGCGAGGACGCGGCGGTGAAGACGCAGGCGCCGGGCGGGGCCACGCGGACACACTCGGGTCGCAAAGAAGTCACAGAGCTGCCACAAAGGACACTTTCACGGCACACGGGGCGTTTTAGCGTGTTGCCCGTGAACAATCTGACCCCCAGCCAGAAGGGCGCCGTGGCCGAGGCCGCGATCACGGCGATGGCGATCCAGCTCGGCCTGGTCGTGCTTCGGCCCATGGCCGAGGGCGGGCGGTACGACCTCGCCATCGACCTCGAGCCAGAGCTGCTGCGCGTGCAGTGCAAGTTCGCCCGGCGGCTCTCGGGGGTGTTGTCGGTCAAGCTGCAGACAAGCCGACACACGCCCGGCGGATACGTCAGGACGAGCTATACCGCGGCAGAGGTCGACGCGATCGCGGCGTACTCGCCCGAGCTGCACCGAGGCTTCCTGATCCCGATCGACGAGGCCGCCGGCCGCCGCGCGATCCATCTGCGGCTCGATCCGACGAAGAACAACCAGGCCGAGCGGATCAAATGGGCGCGGGACTACGAGTTCGCGCCGGCGATCGAGCGGCTGCGATCTGGACCCAGCGAGAGACGTTCCGAGCCCGGCCGGCTACACTTTCTGAGTTGATCCAGGGGCTATAGCTCAGCTGGGAGAGCGCAAGCGTGGCACGCTTGAGGTCGTCGGTTCGAGCCCGACTAGCTCCATCGCAGAATGCCCTGCAAATCGTCGGGTTTTTGGTGTCGCGGCAAGCTGTCCGTCGCGTCCTCTGGGGGGCTCTTTGAGGCCGCTCGGTCCTATGCCGCTTGGTCCTATTGCCGGTCCCAAACGACTCGCGATTGACACGAGCCGGGTCCTCGGCGCCCGGCGTATTGCGGCGTTGGGCGCTGGTCTGTCGGTGCGCCGGGCTGCCTCGTTCAGCTGACGTCCCGGCGCGCGACCAGCGACAGGCCTATCAGCGCAAGCACGACCACCCATGCAACCAGCACAAGCCCGCCGGCGGCAGGCGAAAGCAGGTGTTCGGTCTTCAGCCCGATCAGCGCGTCCTGCGCGCGCGTCGGCATGAAGCGACCGACCGACGGGACCAGGCCGAACAGCAGGTTGTCCACGATGAAGCCCCAAGCGAGCAGGCCGATGACCGCGCCGACCTGGTTGCGCACGATCGCGCCGAAGCCCACGCCAAGCGCTGCCCACAGGGCGGTTGCAGCGAGCGTCCCCAGCAGCAGCAGCGCGACTTCGCCGCCGCTCAACACGAACGCGATGCCGCGCGCGTCGATGATCAGATAGCCGATCGCAAAGCCCACGCCCTCGCCGAGGACGCCGAACACGAGGCCCGCAAGCAGGCCCGCGGTCAGCTTCGCGCCGAGCACACGCGAGCGCACGGGCGTGAACAGGAACGTCGGGCGGATCGTGCCAAAGCGAAACTCGCTGGTCACCAGCAGCACGCCCGCAAGCGCCGAGAAGATCCCCGCAAGGCTGCCCAAACTGAGCGTCGTGCGCTGGTCTTCGGTCGTGGACAGGCCGCCGATCTTGCTCAGCAGCCCCGTCAGCAGCGCAAACAGCAGGATCAGCGCGATCATCCCCAGCACCAAGCCAAGCGTGGTGCGCGTCGAGCGCACCTTCAAGAGCTCTGCTTTGACCTGCGCGATCACGGCTTCGCCTCGGGTGGGACGGCGGCGCTCGGGGTCGCGCCGCTGACAGCGCTGCCGTCTCCACCGGTCAGCTCGAGGAAGACCTGCTCCAGCGAGGAGCCTTCGGTGACGAGCTCATGCACGGGCACCCCCGCGGCGAGTGCGACGTCGCCGACGTGCTCGCTGGTGGTGCCATGCACGAGCAGCACATGCTCGTTGCTCGCCGTCGTCTGCAGCTGCTCGCGCTCGAGCGCTTGGCGCAGCTGCTCGACGCCCGGCGTGCGCACGCGCACCGCGCCGCCGACCTGCGCCGTCAGCTGCTCCAGCGAGGACTCCACAACGAGCCGCCCGCGGTTGATGATCAGCACCTGGTCGACCGTCTGTGCGACCTCCGCCAGCACATGGCTCGAGATCAGCACCGTACGCCCCCCAGAGGCAAACGCGCGCAGGAAGTCACGCAGCCAGCGCACGCCCTCGGGGTCAAGGCCGTTGGCGGGCTCGTCCAGCACCAGCAGCTCGGGATCGCCAAGCAGCGCCGCTGCAAGTCCCAGCCGCTGGCGCATGCCCAGCGAGTAGCCCTTCACGCGGCGTTTGGCAGCGTCGTTCAGCTCCACGAGCGCCAGCACCTCATCGGCACGCGAGTCGGGCAAACCGGCAGCGAGGCCGAGCGTGCGCAGATGGTCGCGGCCCGAGCGGCCCGGGTGGAAGTCAGTGGCCTCGAGCACCGCGCCGATCCGCAGCGCCGGCTGTTGCAGCTGCGCATAGAGCTGGTCGAACACGAGCGCGCGGCCACTCGTTGGCGCCGCCAAGCCGAGCAGCATCCGCAGCGTCGTCGTCTTGCCTGCGCCGTTGGGGCCCAGAAAGCCCGTGATCGTGCCTGCGGCGAGCTCGAACGACAGGTCCTCGACTGCTGTCAGCCTGCCAAAGCGCTTCGACAGCGATTCTGCGCGAACGATTGCCGTCACGCGTTCATCGCTTCGTCGGGCGCCAGCCACGCGCGGGTCGCCATGCCCCACGCCAGCCACGCGCGGATCGCTTCGCCCGCGGGCAGCAATCGTTCACGCTGGCAGAGTAGTTCACGCATCGGCATCACCAGCACGGTCGCGATCCGCCTCGCGCGCAAGAGGCATGCCAGGCAGCCAGCTCCGCCGTGTCTCGCACAAACTAGATGCCGAAGATGAGCGCGAGAGCTTCAACGACGGACTGCAACTCCATGCATACCGAGCAGTTGCGGGAAGCAGCCCAATGTGTCCATTTGGTGATGCGCCCTTCATCATCAAAGGCCACCGGTCGATCAGTGATTTCGAGCCCATGCCGGCTCTCATCCGCCGATGCTCGACCTGATCACCGACCCGACACCTTCGACGACCGTTGTCGATCCACGCCCGCTGCGCGCTGTTCAGCTGGCGGTGCCCGCAGCGATGACGGTCTGGCTCATCGGGCGGTGGCCGGCAGTGTCACATCCGGTGGAGGCGCTTGTGGGCGTGGCGCTGATGTTCGTGCTGGCGGCGATGCAGCAGCTGGTCGGCGAGCGCGCGACGGCCTCAGCTGTCCGTATCGCCGCCGGCTCCTGCTGTGCCGCGTCGTGTGCGCTCGCCGTCGGCGCCAACGGCGGGATCGCCTGCGTGCTCGGCGTGCCCTGCCTGGTGCTGGTGCTGGCCGGAACGCTGGATCGCAGCTCGCGTGAGGTCGACCTCGGCGTCGGCGCCGCCCTCGGCGCGCTGGCGCCGTTCATCTACGCGCGATCCGTCGCGGTTGCCCCGGCCCTCGGGTTCGCATTCGCGGCGCTCGCTGGAGCGACGCTGGTACGCGCGCTCGAGCGGCTGCTCGCGCGAGCCCGCGAGGAGTCCGATCTCGATTCGCTGACGGGCGCGTTCAACCGGGCGGCCTTCGGCCGGCTCGCCAACAGCCGTCTGGCCGCGGAGCGAGGCCGATTCGCCTGGGCGATGATCATGCTCGACCTCGATGACTTCGGCGCGCTCAACAAGAGTCGTGGGCACCTCGCCGGGGACGCGACACTGGTCGAGGCGGCCAGGTGCCTGCAGGATGTCGTCCCGCAGGAGGGCTTCGTCGGTCGCCTCGGCGGAGACGAGTTCGCGGCGCTCGTCCCGGCCGCTCGGGCGGAGTCGATCGCGCATGCGCTGAGAAAGGAGCTGCTCGCGAGCGCCGAGCCGATCAGCGCCTCGGTAGGCGTGGCGTGCGAGAGCAACCCGAGCGATGACTGGATCGCACTGCTCAGGGAGGCCGACGTTTCGCTGCGCGCGGCCAAGCGCGATGGCAAGGGCCAGGTGATGATCTTCGCGGAGAGCATCGAGAAGGAGGCCACCGAGGGCCGTCGGCTGATGCGGGACATGATCGAGGGCGACGGGATCAGGATGGTCGTCCAGCCGATCGTCGACCTGCACAGTGGCGGCGTACTCGCCTATGAGGCCCTCGCACGGTTCGAAGACGCCGCTGGGCGCGGCCCGGACCACTGGTTCCCGCTCGCCGAGTCGCTGGGGATGCGCGTCGATCTCGAGCTCGCGTGCCTGAAGCGCGCGGTCGTGCTCCAAGACGAGCTGGGCGAGGGGGTCCTGCTGGCGGTCAACGCCTCGGCACAGGCCCTGCACGATCCGCGCATCCGCCAGGTGCTGCTGGAGTCCAGGACGCAGTCGCTGATCGTGGAGCTGACCGAGGAGAGCCTGGTGCGTGATCTGGGCGCCCTGCGCGCGGATCTGGAGCCCCTGCTCGCCCGCGGGATCAAACTCGCGGTCGACGACATGGGCGCCGGCTACTCGAACCTCCGCCAGGTCACCGCCCTGAGGCCTTCCCTGGTGAAGCTCGATCGCACGCTCGTCCGTGAGATCGACGTCGCACCGGCACAGTCCGCGCTGATCGACGCGCTCATCGGCTACGCCCAGCGGACCGGGGCCCAGATCGTCGCGGAGGGAATCGAGACCCGGGCTGAGCTGGAGGTGCTGCGAGCGCTCGGCGTCACCTACGGGCAGGGGTACCTGCTTGCCGCCCCGGCTCCCCCGTGGCCCGAGGTGCGCCTCGAGCCGGCCGAGCCGGCCGGTGGTCGCGGGCCCGTACAGGGATCGAGGCCCGTGACGATCGACGTCGACGTCACCAGCGACGAGGCGCGCCGCCGATTCGCCGCGCTGCCCGAGCTCGAGAGCCTTGCGATCCTCGACGACCAGCGCCGGCCGCTCGGGTTGATCACCCGCCACCGTCTGCTCACAATGCTCGGCCACCGTTTTGGATACGCCCTCTGGGGGGACAAGTCGATCATGCAGCTCGCCGACAGGGATTGCCTTTGCCTGCCGGCCCAAACGCCGATCGACGAGATCGCACGCTGCTCGCTGGCTCGGCCGCTCGACCGTCGCCACGATCCCGTGCTGCTCGTCGATCAGGAGGGGCTGCTGACCGCCCAGGTCACCATGGGCGACATGCTCTTCGCCGGCTATCTGGACGGTCGAAGCGGCACATCGGTTCCAGGCGTCGACGCCCCGCCGGAAGCTTCGGGCGAGCTCGCCCGTGAGGCCGCGAGTGAGACCGAGCGTGCGCCTCGCCCCCAGCTTCAAGCCGCCTCGTAGTCGCTCCCATCGCCACCGCTCAACCCGAACCGCGGGTATCCGGAGGACCGGTTCGATGGCGCGCCGCTTCGCGCTCGATCTGTCGCATCATCGCGGGATAGACGATCACGTACCGGAAGGGTCTGATCGCGGCCAGGTACACCGTCCCGAGGAGCCCATTCGGCTTGACCAAGACGGCCATCTGACCCTGGTAGCCGCCGGTTCCGTCGGCGACCCAGCTGAGGTGCATCACCCCGTGCACGGTGCGGTTGGCGACCTCCGCGGCGAACTCGTCCCCGGTCAGGTACAGCGAGGTGAACGGGAGCGTGTCGAAGTCGGGACCCGGCGCGTCCAGGAGATCGCCGGGCAGGCGTTCGCGCAGCGTCGGCACCCTCGCTCCGAGCCCGCTCTCCGCCTCATCCCAGCCGAGCAGCTCGCCGACCCTCCAGCGGATCTTCCACAGCGCGCGAGCGAGCAGCGAGGAGCCCTGGGAGGGATCGCCGGCGGCGAAGCTCTGCACGAGCGCGGCGAACTCGCGCTCCTCACCGCGCGCCGGCAACCTCCACACGTCCTCGAGCCGAAAGTCGGCGGTGATCTCATGGATGCGCCACGGACGCGAGGTGTGCGCGCTATTCGGGAGTCTCGCTTGTCCGCTCATACGCGTCATGCTGGGCGCCGATCACTTCGCTCGTATCGCTCTGCGCACCAGGGCGAGCGCCACCTGGCGGTGGATGAGGGACACCGGCGGCCAGACGAGCGCCGCGAGCCGCCGGTCATAGCGGATGAACGTCGCGAAGGACAGTTGACCCTCGTCGACGTGCATGACCACGTGGCCGGTCAGCAACCACGATGCCGCCTCGACCCTGATCCAGTGCTCGCCGCGATCGGCGATCTTCCACCCGAGCAGGTGATCTGGGGAGGGCCGCAGCTCCAGACGGAGGCCGAGCAAGGCACGCTGGAGGAATGAGATGAGAACGGGGAGACCGCGCGGCATGCCATTCGACACCGCGTGGACCACCTGGTCGGGCCCTGCTGGCGTCTCGTCGATCGTCGCGGTGACGATGTCGGCGTAATCGGCGTTGGAAAGCGCACCCAGCGAGCGGATCGCCTCGGGAACCTCGCGTCGCCACCGTACGGTCGGGATCTCCCCCCGCGCGTCGCGACGCGGAGAGAGCGGGTCGGGGTGCTGGGACGAAGCGGTGGACATCGCCGGCTCGCGGAGATGGTAGCATACATACATGCACGTATGTATTGACCTCGAACGAAGGCCGCACGGTCGATGAGCTCCCCGGTTGCTCCCACCCTGTCAGGGCGCGGGCGCCCCACCCAGGCTGAGCGCCGCGCCCGCTCGCGCAGCGCGTTGCTCGAAGCCGCCGCGCGTGGCCTCTCCCGCTACGGCTACGGCAATCTCGTGCTCGAGGAGGTGGCGCGCGAGGCCGGCTATACGCGGGGCGCTCTCTACCACCAGTTCAAGGACAAGGAGGACCTGGCGCTGGCGGCGATCCAGTGGGTCCACGAGAACTGGCTGCGCGAGGTCGGCGAGCCTGCCGCGCAAGAGGCCGACCCGGTCGCCGAGCTGCTCGCGCTGGCACGCGGGCACGCCGTCTTCTGCCGGCGCGACATCGCGCGCGTGGCGATGGCGCTGCGCATGGAGTTCGCCGGCCGGGACCATCCGGTGGGGCGCGAGACCGAGCGCATCTGGCAGACCGGTGTCAAGCGCTGCGCCAAGCTCGTCAACGCCGGACGCAGAGCCGGCTCGATTCCACAGGGACCGCCCGCCCGGGCGGTGGCGCTGGCTTTGCTGGGCGCGCTCGAGGGAGCCGTGATCGGGCTCGCCGGACATGCGCCCGACGACGAGCTCCTGGCCGCACGCGCAGTCGCAGGGGTGCTGGGGATCTCTCAGTAGACCCGGGACCGGCGGCGGGCACGCGCGCCGTGACAGAAGTATGCGATACTCATAGTCATCTTATGGATCGCGGTGCATTGGCATGAACCGACACGACTCGCCCGACAACCTCGAAACGCCCGGTGCCCAGCAGATGGCGGCGTGGACGTTGCGCTTGGCGCAGAGCCCGGGGTTTGGCTGGCTGCTCGCCGCCGACCCGCACCTGTACGCATTGCTCTACGCGAGCTGCGCAGCGGCCGTTTCGCCGCCTGAGCCGCTTGCCGGCGACGACCGCGAGGCGAGCGCCGCCGACGAGAAGCTGTTGCCGACGCTCAAGGATCTCCAACGTCAGTTCGGCGAGCGCACCAGCGGGCGCTTCGTCCGCCTGTATCTGCGCGGGACGAGCGTCTTCGGCCTGATCGACCAGGACGAGGGCGCGTTTCGCGATGCGCTGCAGGAGTGGCGACGAGCGGCGGAGGTGGAGGCGTCGCGATTCATCACCGCGCTGGATGAGAACATCGGCCGCATAGCGACGCTGCTGGGCCTGAGCACGACGGAGCGCGACGTGCTTGCCTTCCAGATTGGTCGCTGTCGGCCGGGGTTCTCGCAGCTGTTCGAGCTGTTGATGGATGCCGATCGCGCGCCGAAGGCGGTGCTTGCAGCTGCGCTTGGCCACTCGGAGTCGGAGATCGTCTCCGCGCTGTCGGAGCAGGGAGCGCTGGTGCGATCGGCGCTGTTGAACGTGAAGGAGCGCCCGTTGAGGGTGAGCGGCCCATCGAGCCGTTTGAGCGCGACACTCGCGGAGCGCGCCGAGGGGGACGACGAGCTCATGCGGCGGTTCGTCAGCCCGCTCTCCCCGTCGCCCTCGACAGGATCGCTGGGGCGCCTGCCCGAAGACGACAGACGGATTCTCCTGGGCATGCTGCGCAAGCCCTTGCCGGCAGACCGCGGCGTGCACACGCTCGTCTACGGCCCGAAGTCGCTGGACAAGCGCGACATGGTGGCGCGCCTGTTCCAGGACGAGGGGATCGAGGGACACGCGGTCGTCACGAGGAACGTGGCGGCCGGCGACATGCCAACCTGGACGTACATCGCCCAGCGACACGTGGAGCGATCGAGCCCGGATGCGGTGCTGGTGGTCGATCGCGCGCACGAGGCGCTCGCCTGCCGGCCCCGCGCCATGTTTCACCTCTTCGAGTTTGACGATGAGGATGTGCTCCAGGATGAGGACGACGAGCGCGCCTCCGATGAAGGCCTCACAGGAAGTCGCGTGCGCTGCGTGTGGATCACCGACCGAGCACGACAGCTCTCGGAGCGCAACCTGGGCGCGTTCCTCTTCCATTGCGAAGCGCTTCCCGGCTCCCGCGCGGAGCGGCGAGCGCGCGTCGCACAGGTCATCTCGGACTTCGGCCTTTCTTCCGACCTGGAGCGTGACCTTGCGAAGTACAGCCTGCTCGGCGAGCAGCAGGTCCGCCGGGCGGCCGAGCTCGCCCGTCTGATCGTCGTTACGGACCGGGAACCGCACGACGAGACCGGTGCCCACCGGGGGCAGGTGGACGTGGAGCGCGAGCACGTGATCAAGCGCGCGGTGTCCCACAGCCAGAAGGTCCTCGGGCGTGACCGAACGGAGGGCATCCGGGACTCCGTGACCAGCTACAGCCTCGACCTGTTGAACATCGCGGGGCGCTTCACGCCCCAGCAGATCATCGCTGCCCTGCGCAAGCGCCCGATGGGCTCGCTGTGCCTTTGGGGCGTCCCCGGGGCCGGCAAGACGCAGCTCGCGGAGCACATTGCCGTCGAGCTCGACCTGCCGATCCTCATGCGCTCGGCTTCCGAGCTGCTCTCGATGTGGCTCGGGGAGACGGAGCAGCAGATCGCGAAGATGTTCGCCGACGCTCACAACGAGGGCGCTTTGCTGTTCCTAGACGAGGCGGATTCGTTCCTGCGCGATCGCACGCTTGCACGCGCGCACTGGTCGGTGACTCAGGTCAACGAGCTGCTGCAACGGATGGAGCGTTTCGATGGGATCTTCATCGCTGCGACCAACCTGATGGACTCGGTCGATGCCGCGGCGATGCGCCGCTTCACCTGGAAGCTCGAGTTCAGGGCACTGCGACCGGAGCAGACGTGGTCGATGTTCTGCGCGGAGGCCGGGTTCGACCCCGACGCCAACCCCGAGGGCGCCCCGGAGCTCAGAGGAGCGCTGGACGCCATCGACGACCTCGCGCCTGGCGATTTCGCAACGGTCAAGCGCCAGGCGGAGATGCTGGGTGAGCAGCTCTCCCCAGAAGCCTGGATCGAGCAGCTCGCGGCCGAGGCCAAGGCGAAGATGCTTGGCTTGCGCCGCCAGCAGCTCGGCTTCGCGAGCTGAGTCCGGGCGCGTCAGCCCGTTTGGGCGTCCACAGCGAGAACGAACACGCAATCCTCAAACTCCGCCGCCGGTCACAATCGCGCCCGCTGTGCGTCAATCCTCGTAGATGAACGGTTCGTCGCGTCCCGATTACGTGCTGCTGCGCGCCGCGCGGGAGGGCGATGGCGAGGCGTTCGGCGAGTTCTACAGGCGAAGGAGGGCTCTTCTGCTGGCATATCTGAGGCCGCGCGTGCCCGACGCGGAGACCGCCGCCGACCTGCTGGCGGAGACGTTCGCCGCGGCGCTGCTCGCGATCCGCGACACCGCGCGGGCGCTCCCCGACGAGCCTGTCGCGTGGCTGATGACGATCGCCCGCAACAAGCTGATCGACAGCGTCCGCCGAGGGCGCGTCGAGCAGGCCGCGCGCGAACGTCTGGCGCTGGAGCCGCTGGAGATCGACGATCAGGACATCGCCAGGATCGAGGAGCTCGCGGCGAGCACCGACGTGGCGGGGAGCCTCGCGGATCTGCTGCCGGCGGACCAGCACGCCGCGCTGAAGGCGCGGATCCTCGACGAACTGGAGTACGCGGACATAGCCAGCGGCCTGCGCTGCTCGCAGGCGGTCGTCAGGAAGCGCGTGAGCCGCGCGCTGAGGACGTTGCGGGCCGGATTGGAGGCGCCCGAATGAGCGGCTATCTCGATCGCCTCGAGCGGCAGCTCGTCGACGCGGCGGGCGCGGGCGGCCCTGAGCGCAAGCGACGCCCGGCGCGCCACCGGACGATCCCCGCGAGCGCCGCCGCCGCGGTGACGGCGCTGTTGGTCATCTCGGCGGTGGCGCTGGCGGTGACAGGCACCTTCAGCACCGGCTCGCCGGTGCGCCCGCCGGTGCGCCCCGTGGCGAGCGCCGGCGCGGGCATCGCGGCGCGGGGAACCCGCCTGCTGGCGATGCGAGTCGCAGACCCGGCCGGCGGCCTGCCGTGGGGGATGCGCCTGGTGCGCACGACGAGAGGCCTGGTGTGCGTGCAGGTGGGCAGGATCGACGGCTCGCAGCTCGGCGTGCTCGGCCAGGACGGGGCCTTCGGCGACGACGGGCGTTTCCACCCGGTGGCGCCGGACGTGGTCGATTACCACCGCAGCACGACGGAGGTGTCCAGTTGCCTATCGCCGGGCCAGACGACCTCGCTGGAAGCGGACATCCCCCAGAACGGCGTGTTCGGCACGCGCCATCCGCAAGCGATCCCGAAGAGCGCGCGGCGGTGGATCTCCTACGGCCTGCTCGGTCCGCGCGCGGTCAGCGTCAGCTATACGACGGAAGGCCATGAGCACACCATCCCAGTGACCCGCGGCTCGGGCGCCTACCTCGTGGTCCTCCCCAGCCCCCAGAAAGGCGGCTTCGAGACGGGCGGCGGCGCCGTCAGCACGACCGAGTTCGTCACGCCCCAGGGCGCCGTCTCCTCGATCGCCTACCGCGTGCACGGGAGGCTCTGCAGCGAATCGCGCCCGGCGAGCGAAGCGGCGAGCGCTCATCCGCAGTGCCCCCGCCCGCTCGTCGCGCAGCAGCCGGGAGCGCCTCGCCGGCTGCACCGTCGGATCGCCATCAGGCTCACCGCCAGCGGCACGGCGATCGTGACGTTCATGGCGCCACGCGCCGTGACGAGCGCGCTCAGCGGCTACACGGTCGAGATCCCCTCGCCCTGCCACGAGGGCATCGACGGCATCCCGGTGGAACGCGACGTCCGGGCCGGCGAGGCGGTGCATGTCGCGATCCCCAGCGCATTCGTCAACGCCTGTGGACACACCGCCACGGTGCGCGTCATCTACAAACACGACCGCGAACGCTTCCCCCTCGGCGAAGACGATCTGATCGTCGGGGAAACCGTCGTCAGGCGCTAGGACGGATATGGCTTGCGCGCACGCCGCCGGCCGCTGGAGCAGCTCGCTCCAGCGGCCGGAAACGACTCCCTCTCCCCTCGACCTACCCCGCGTATTCGAAGTCGTCGCCCACCGCGGCCCGACTGATCTTGCCGTTCACCGTCGCCCGCACCTGCACCACGCCAGCCTTGCCTTTGTTAGCGGGCGGCGAGAGCATCGTGCACGTCGTGCTCGAGCTGCATTCCACCGACGTGGCGGCGCCTTTGCCGAACACGAACGTCGTCCCAGCGCTGCCCGGTTCGAAGCCGCTGCCCGTCACCGTCACTTCGGTGCCGCCGCCGGTAGAGCCGCTGCTCGGGCTGACGCCGTTGACCGTCGGCGCGCCGTAGGTGAAGCGATCGGCGCTGGTTGTCGCGCTCTCGCCGCTTGCGGTCGTGACGGTGACGTCCACCGTGCCCACACCCGGCGGTGAGATCACCGTGATCGATTCGGGCGAATCGTGGGTGATGTCCGTGGTTTCCGTTTCGCCAAACGTGACCGCCGTGGCGCCGGAGAGGAATTCGCCCTTGATCGTGACCGCGGTGCCGCCAGCCGAGCTGCCCTTGGTGGGTTTGAGCTTCTTCACGACGGGTGGTTTCCCGGCGGCGAACGTCGTGAAGGGTTCTTTCGCGGAGTACACGACCCCGTAGACGTTCCTCACCCTCAGCCGCACGAGATACGCAGTGGTCGGGCTGAGCCCGCTGACCGGCGCCGTCACCTTGACGAGGCTTTCGCCAGCGCCCGGCAGGATGTCGCATTTAGCGCTGTTTTCGAGGGCCGGTGTCGTGCCGTATTCGAACAGGCATTCGGTGATCGCCGCGTCTTCAGGGTTCACCGCTCCCCGCAGCAGCGCCGATTCCGAGGTCAGTTCGCCGACTTTTTTGATCACCGTTCTCGGCAGCGCCGGGAGCGTCATGAAGCGCATGCCGCCGCCGGCGTTCGTGCCGCGATCGTTGGTCGCGACCAGGCGGTAGCTGTAGGTTTCGCTTTCCGTCAGGCCCGTCAGCTGTGCCGTGACGGCCTCCGGTTCTTCGCCCGAGCCGAGGCTGGCGGGTTCGCAGGGCGCGATGTTTTCTTCGATGGAGTGCGCGCCCCACTGGAAGTAGCAGGTTTCGATCAGCGCGTCGTTCGGGGTCACGAACCCCTTCAGCGTCGCCGTCGTATGCCCGATGGCGCGCGCCGGTTCGGTGTTGGTGTCCGGGACGCTCGGCCGCGTTTCGAATCGTACCCTGCCGCCCACTTCCAATGCGAACGCGTTGCGTGCCACGACCCTGTAGTAGTAAACGGTGCTTTCCGGCAGGCCGGTGAGCGTCGCGCTGACGGCGACCGGTTCGCTGCCGGCGCCAGGTTCGGGCGAGCAGCTGGCCCTGTTGTCGAGTTCGCCGGGGACCGTGCCGTACTCGAAGTAGCATTCGGTCACTGCCGAGTCATCCGGCGTGACGAGCGCGCTCAGCGTGGCCGTCGTGCGCCCGACCGCCGAGGGGCGTTCGGTGTTTGACCTGGGCGCGGTCGGCAGCGTCGTGACTTCGTGCACCGCGCTCGAGCTTTCGCCAGCGGTGCTCTTCGCGTGGATGCGGTAGAAGTAGGTGGTGGTTTCGGGAAGACCTTCGACCGCGGCTTCGACCGGGACCAGCGTTTCGCCCGCCCCGGGCGAGTATGAGCACTGCGCCCTGCTGCTCAAGGACGCTTCCGAGGTGCCGTATTCGAAGTAGCATTCGCTGACGGCCGAGCCGTTCGGGTTCACGAAGGCGTTCAGCACGAACCCGGTGCGTCCCACCCCGCTCGGCTTTTCGAGTTCGACGGTCGGCGCGCCGGCGCCGGCGAGCGCGCTGTCGGCGCCCACTCCGACGAGCGCGAGCACCAGCGCCGCGAGCAGCGGGCCCCTGAGCGCCACCGTCCTCGCGCGCGGCCTGCTGATCCCATTCCCCGGTCCATCCATGCCCCGATCGCGACGTGTCCCTCGCCCAAGCATCGTGCCCCTCCCGATCGTTTACCCCTCCGTTTGCCGACCGTCCGAGCAGGCGGGCCAGACGAGGCCGCCCGATCGGAACCCGTGGCGGTGACCAGAGTAGTGCGGCCGAGACACACCTGTCAACCATTCTTCACAGTCTCCTGACAGGTGCCGCCCGCGGGATTTTCTCGGGGCATGCTGACGGCGCCCGCAACCGTCTAGCCTGAGCATTCGATGACCGGCGTGTTCGTCACAGGCGGCTCGGGCTTCATCGGCGGGAGGCTGATCGAGCGGCTGTGCGCGGAAGGCCATCTCGTTCGCGCGCTCGCCCGCTCGAGCGC
>Ga0181518_10000379_pt1 | contig 49682 bp, 35 predicted proteins | sample PEATcosm2014_Bin_28_FD_119751 | JGI IMG/M metagenome (GOLD analysis project Ga0181518, IMG submission 119751) | Peatland microbial communities from MTU Mesocosm Facility, Houghton, MI, USA - PEATcosm2014_Bin01_60_metaG | ecosystem: Environmental > Terrestrial > Soil > Wetlands > Peat | place...
GGCTGGCGCGGGCGGTTGTTTGTTCCAGCGAATTTCTTCGAGGTAATCCCGTACATACTGCTTATCGTAGGAATCCTGCGCCTTGCCCGGTTGATAGGTGTCGGCCGGCCAGAAGCGCGAGGAATCCGGTGTGAGAACTTCATCCGCCAGGGTAATGCCCTGGGCGGTTTGTCCAAACTCAAACTTGGTGTCGGCGATGATGATGCCGCGCTGCCGCGCATAATCCGCGGCCTTCTTGTAGATACGCAACGTAAGGTCGCGAAGCTGGCGGCTCAATTCGGGATCGACCAGCTTGCACATCTCTTCGAATGAAATGTTGATGTCGTGTCCGGTGGTAGCCTTGGTCGCCGGCGTGAACAGGGGCTCCGGCAGCTGGTCCGATTCTTTCAATCTCGGCGGAAGCTTGACCCCCGAGATCGAGCCCGTCGCTTGATACTCCTTCCACGCGGAGCCGGACAGGTAGCCGCGCGCCACGCACTCGACTGGAAACATCTCGGCGCGCATCACCATCATAGAGCGCCCGCGGAGTTCGTCCGCGTGCTGGCGAATTGCCGCCGGATAGCGGTTTACATCGGCGGTGACGAAATGATTGGGAACGATGTCCTTGAGGAAATCGAACCAGAAGAGCGAAATCTGCGTCAGGACCCGGCCCTTGTGCGGGATGCCGGTGGCCAGAACATAGTCGAAGGCCGAGATGCGGTCGGTGGCCACAAACAGCAGGTGGTCACTGTCGAGGCTGTAGACGTCGCGGACCTTGCCGCTGGCGTGCAACTCCAATTCGGAGTAATCCGTTCGCAGCAGAACGGAGTCTAAAATTTCGGGGCTCATCTAAATTCACCGGCAGAAAACTCTGCGTATTCTATTTGTCGGGAAGAATTTGTCAACGATTTCCGTCACACATGCCCGGTTGCGGCAACGGCCGTTGCGCGAAAAAGTGTTGACAGTTTCAGTGTACGCTAGAAGCCTTGTCCAGCACCGGTTTTAGAGGCATCGGGGTGTGGAAAAAACTGAGGAAGCCTCTGGAAAAAAGGACGGACGCTTCTGCGTTGGATAAAGCAAAAAGCTGTCGGTCTGTCAACGCAATTTTCCGAAGTTATACTTTGAAGGACTCAGTGAGAGCCACGTCAGCGGCACTCCGCACTCGACGCTTCGGGCTTCTTAACGTTGTACCGCACCCAACATGAGGGGCGTGATCGTGGCAAGGCCAACCGAACACCGTCCTCGCTTTCGTCTCGGATGCCAGAATCTACCCAGGCCACATATTCACGACCCGCGACGGAATAAGCTACCTTGTATTCCGCCCTCCAGGTTATTTGTCCCCCCCATTTCGTCTGAAGCGCGTGGTCCGCAACGATTCTTGTATCCTGGATGGTTCCCTTCACTAGCGGCAGTTCCCCTTCTCCCGAGCCTCGATGCAAGAAGGTAAATAGCACAACAGCGAGAGCGCACGCGATGACGAATAAACCGGCGCTACGCACGTCTGCCTCTGGTACGCCCGCGCGTCCAGCGTCTCAGCACCTGCCGGACTTCCTCATCGCTGGCAAACTCACCGCGATCCGCCTCCTCTAGACCCTTCTTAATTTCGTCAATCTGCCACCGCTCCAGATCGTCCAATTCGCGAGCTTCCTTTTCAGGGAGAGACATTCGTTTACGCCGCCCCGAACCGCACTGACACCAGCTTCGACACACCCGGCTCCTGCATAGTCACGCCGTAGAGCACGGGGGCGATGCTCATGGTGCGCTTGCTGTGCGTGATCAGGATGAACTGGGTCCGCACGCTCAACTCGCTCACCAGTTCGGTGAAGCGCGCGATGTTGGCTTCGTCGAGCGGAGCATCGACTTCGTCGAGAATGCAGAACGGGCTGGGCGTGTACTGGAAGATTCCGACGAGCAGCGCGAGTGCGGTGAGCGCCTTCTCGCCGCCGGAGAGCAGCAGCACGTTCTGCAGTTTCTTTCCCGGAGGCGACGCCACCACGTCAATGCCGCTCTCCGCGCTGTTTTCCAGGTCGGTCAGCCGCATGAAGCCGTGCCCGCCGCCGAACAGCTTGCGGAAGGTGGCTTGGAAATTCTCGTTAATTTTGTGAAACGCTTCTTCAAATTTCTGCCGCGAAACTTGATCGATCTCGCGAATGGTGGCCGTGGTGTCGGCGATGGCGTCGAGCAGGTCTTTGCGCTGCGTCTCGAGGAAGTGGTGGCGCTCCGCCGTTTCCTTGTACTCTTCGAGCGCCATCATGTTGACCGGACCCATGGCGTCGAGGCGGGCCCGCATTTCGCGGTGGGCCTGATCTTCGGCCGCAAGCTCATCCCCGGCAACTAGCGGAATCGGCTTGTCCGACACAGCCTCGGCCATCAGGACCGCTCGTTCCATGCCCAGTTCGTTCAGGCAAGTGTCGGCCAGGTGTTGCAGATCGGATTGCAGCTTGGCCGCCGTGGCCGATAGCTCACCTCGGCGGTCACGCGCGAGATCGAGCTGCTGGCGCGTGTTGTGAAGCAGTTCGTCAATTTCGGCTAACCGCGCCCGCACTTGCTCGGACTCGAGTTGCAGCAGGCCTTCGCGCGCCTCTCCGGCGTTGCGCTCGGCTTCGAATTGCACGAACTGCTCGGCCAGTTGCACGTTCTCATTTTGCCGTTGCGCGATTTCGGCGGTCGCCGATTCCATTTGGGCTTGCAAAGCGCCGGCCCGCTCCCGCATCTCGGCAACCAGCGCCTCGATGCGCTGAAGCAGGGTCGTGGCCGATCGGTGGCGCTCTTGGAGAGTGGCCACGCGAGCAGCCCGCTGCGATGTGGTTTCGGCGGCATCGTCGCGCTGGCCGCGCAAAGCGGCGAGGCGGTCTTGTCCTGCGGAGAGCTGGGTTTCGAATTGCGTACGCGCTTGCTCGATCGCGGCCAGTTCCACTTGCCGCGATGAGATCAAGTCTTCCTGCTCCTGCCGTTCTGCCGTCAGCCGTTGTAGTTCGCGTTCGCCGATCGCCATCCGCTCGCGCACCCGCGACATCTCTCCATCCAATTGCTTGAGCAAATGTCCGGAGGTCATCGCCTGCTTCTCGGCTTCGCGCTTTTCTTCTTCCAGACGATCGAGCAGGGAAGCGGTCTCCTTGATTTCGCGCCCCAAGGTGAGCGCCAGCATTTCCTTCTCGCGCAGAGCTCGCTCCAGTTCTTCGAGCAGTCGCAGCACGTCGCGCAACTCGCGCTTCATCGAAAGCGGTCCCTCGCTGCGTTGCTTGCCTCCGGTGACGGTCACGTTGTGGAAGCATTCCCCGGTCTGAGAGAGAAAGAACGCGTCGGGGCTGGAGAGCGCAAGCTCGCGCGCTACTGCTGGATCGGGCACGATGTAGCCGTTGCCCAGCTTCGGCAGGATCACTTCGAGTGACTTGCCGAATCCGTTCAGCACGCGAATAGAATTCTTCAGAGGGATGACCGTGTCGTTGAGCGGAGCGTAGTGCTGGCTCTCATCCGCGAGAAAAGAGAACTTCGCTTGCGAGTCTTCCGGATGCACGAGGAACGTCGCGCGTCCGTTGACGTCGGAGCGCAGCAGCCGCAGGCCTTCGTCGGCGGCGTCCCACGACTTGACCACGACGAAGTTCAGTTCGTCGCGCAGAAAGTCTTCGACGACCCGCTCGTAGCGGGGTTCGACTTCCAGGAAATCGGCGAGCACGCCGGCCGGAGTGTTGCCTCCCTGCATCGCGCCGGATTGAAACAGCCGCCGCACCGACTCGGTGGAGTATCCGTGTTCGGCAATGACCGCTTCGAGCGATCCCTTCTTGCCGAGCGCCGTGGCGTATTCGGAGCGGATCGAGTCGAGGTGCTTCTTGGTGTCGCTTTCGGCGGAGCGCTTTGTGTCAAGGGTCTCACGCAGGCTCGCGATCTCGGCAGCCAGTCCACTCGCCCGCTGTGAAACGCTTTCGAATTCCAGAGCAATCTGGCCGCGTTGTCCGCCGAAGGTTTCCGATTGCGACGAGGCGGTCGCGATCTCGGCCTGCAGGCGCTGCTCCTCGCGGCCGATGCCCGCCAGCCGCTCCTCGGACTGCGTGAGCTGATTGCGGAGATTGGAAGCTTCGCCGACAGCGTCCAAAATGGCCGCGCGATGCGATTCCTGCTCGTCTTCGAGCAATGCAAGATTCATCGAGGCGCACGCCGTTTCCTCCTGGCTGAGCGCAAGCTCCTGCTGGGCCGCCGCAAGATCTGCTGCCGCGGAGTCCAGCAACTGCTGGTGGCCGTCGCGCTCTTCCTCAAGCGCGGTCAGCCGGCTTTGAGCCTGCGCGAACTCTGCTTCGGCGGACGCCCTGCGCACGATCAACTCCGCGCAGCGCTCTTCGTTGGTTCGTATGCGGGCTTTCCCGCGATCGCCTTCGATCGCGATTTGGTTGAGCCGGTCCCGATTTTGCCGTGTCTCGGTCTCGATCGCGTAGCCGCGCTGCGTGTGTTCGGAGTGCTCGGCTTCCGACTGCTGTACGCTTTCGGATTGCTGGCGAATTTCCTCGCCCAGTTCATGGATCTGGGCATCGAGGGTCACGCTTTCCTGATCCATCTGCGTGAACTTGCTGGCGAGCACAACTCGCAGCTTGGCGCGCATCTCGTCGCGCAGCCTGGCATAGCGCTCGGCCTTGCTGGCTTGGCGCTTGAGCGAGTTCATCTGGCGCGTGACTTCTTCGAAAATGTCGTTCACGCGATTCAGATTCGTCTTGGCGTCTTCGAGCCGCGCTTCGGCGAGACGCTTCTTCGTCTTGAATTTCGTGATGCCGGCGGCTTCTTCAATGATGTTGCGGCGATCGGTCGGACGGCTGCTCAGAATCTGGCCGATGCGTCCTTGCTCGATGAGCGCGTACGACTCCGGCCCAAGGCCCGTGCCCATGAACAGTTCCTGAATGTCGCGCAGCCGGCACAGCTTTCCATTCAGCAGGTATTCGCTGTCGCCGCTGCGGAACAATCGGCGCGTCACCGAAATCACTCCGGCATGGTGTTGCTGCTGGTTGAATTTGCGGCGCCGAATTTTCAGAACTACCTGCGGGCCGAGTACTGCCACCGTGCCGCCGTTCGCTGGAGGTTCGTTCGCCGGCGATTCGTTAGCTGGATCGGCGTTAGCCGAAGCTTCCGCCGCGGCCTGGCCTTCAACTTCTTCGGTTTTGCCGGGTTGAGCTTCCTCGACGGCGCGTTCCGTTTCCGCGGCGGACTGGGCGCGGAGCTCGGCTTCGTCCCAGTTTTCTTCTGCCGGCAGGTCGTCTTGAATCTCGATCTCGGTGGGCGCGTTCGTGTCAGGCCCAGCATAAACTTCGGGATCAATCAAAGTCAGGGACACTTCCGCCATGCCGGTGGGGTTGCGGCCGTTCGTGCCAGCAAAGATGACGTCTTCCATGCGCGCGCCGCGCAGCGACTTGGCCGACTGCTCGCCCAGCACCCAGGAAATCGCGTCGGCGATGTTGGACTTTCCGCAGCCGTTCGGCCCGATAATGGCGGCGATGCCTTCGCCATGGAATTTCAGCTCGGTGCGATCGCAGAACGACTTGAATCCCAGGATTTGCAGCTTCTTGAGCTTGAGCAAAGTGACTCCTTCGTACGCACGCGGACAACGTGGCCCGCCTACTCGGTTTGCGCTGGCTGGAGTGCGCTGCAAATCGCGGGGACCCGGAGTCGACTTTCAGCTGTTAACTTCCAGCTGTTAACTTCCGAGGTTCCTCGCTGGTCGCATCACGCGATGGCGTCCCCATGAACCAAGAACGTCATCAGTGCTTTGACCAACTCTAACGGCGAACACGGGGACGGGTCAAGTGATAAAACACCACAGGTTGTGGTACTCGTCCGAAGACCGCCTTTAGTTGCACATACACTGCAGCATTACGCGCAAGTTGCTGGTGAGGAATAAGAAGGCGGGAGGACCGCGAGAGCATAGACACTGTACCGCTCGCAGGCGGGAGATTCAAGGGCATACGCTCTTCGTTCGGAAAGGTCCGAAACGGAGATCCCCAGGTTTCGCGGAGAATGCAAAGCTGCATCCGCATGGAAGCATCACCCTCCGTCCTTTCCTCTCGCTCTCAATAATGGTCGTTGCCGGGTGAGTTCACGGCGGCGAAGTAACCTTTGCGCGCGTACACTCGCAGTTTGCGACCGTCCTTTTCCGCTGTAATGTCGATAGCGCGATACTGGCCGTTGCGCTCGAAGCGAGCCGGTTTGTAGGAAACCAGATAGCGGCTGCGGAGGACCTGTTGAAGGGCGCCGAGACTTTTGTTGAGACGATCCACCGAACCAGGGGCAAAAGCGGCGCCGCCGGTCAGTTCGGCTAACGTCTTCAAGGCATGTTCGCCCGCCAAAGAATCCGCAAGCATGTCGCTGGCTTCCCGAGTGCTCACGGTGTAGACGACGACTTCTCCGTGTTGGGCGCGATTGATCGCCTGTCTAAAAGTGACGTGGCTGGAGTTGTCCTGGCCATCGCTGATGACCACGAGAATCCTGGCGACGGGCTGGGCTTCGGCCCGGTGGGCAAGCCGGTCGGCAGCGAAGGTAACGGCATCCCAAAGGGCGGTGCCACCGGCGGGCGCGAGTTGGTTGACGGCGTGGGAAATGAGTTTCTGGTCGCCGGTGAAATCCTGGACTAGCAGAACGGAGTTGGCGAAGCCGATCACGAAGGCAAGATCCTTCTGGCTGGTCATGACGGTCTGCAGGAAGTTGATGGCAGCGTCCTGCTCAAACTTGAAGCGGCCGGTAACGGATTCGCTGGTATCGATGACGAGTCCGAGCCGCAGCGGCAATTGCGACTGGTTGCGGAATCCGGTTACGGCCGCGGGGGGCATGCGGTCGTCGCGGATTCCGACGTCCGCGCTGGTAAGGCTGGTCACGGGTCTTCCGTGATCGGTGGCAGCGAAAAATAGCGCGACCTCGTCGGTCGACACTCGGAAAGTCAAACCGCCATCTTTAATCTCGGGCGCCCCAGGGTTTGGGCCGGAGCCGGGCCGGACAGCAGCGTTGACCGAGGCCGGAGACTCGGTTGTCCCGCAGGCCGGGCACTTCGATTCAGCCTCGACTTCCGCGATCTGCGCGTTCTCCTTCGCCTCCTGCATCAGCTTGCGGACGTGCTCGGGCAGTTGCGCTGGGCCGGAGGGGGCAGCACTCGCAGGCTCGATGGAGGAAATGTTCAATCCTGCGGCAGGGTCGGGATGCTGCTGCTTTTCCTTGAGCTGCTCCATCATTTGTCGAGCCTGCTCGGTTGCCGGCGATTTGGGATCTTCCTGCAACAGGGTCTCCAACTCCTGTTGCGCCTGCGAAAGATTGTCTTGAGCCTGCCAGGCCGCCGCGGCGTACAAATGAACCATGGCAGCGCCCTCGTGGTCACGGTCATGAACCTGCTGAGCGGTTGCGATCGCGGCTCCATAATCATGGTTCATGAACTGTCCGTAGGCCAGCGTGGTGAGCAAGTCAAGATCGAGCGGCGCGATCGCCGAAGCTCTTTGGATGGACTCTTGCGCAGCGGCAAAGTGCTGGAGAGCCAGTTCGGCGCAACCGAGATTGAGATAAGAATCAGGCAGGTGGTCGTCGAGCGAGACGGCCCGGGCAAACTCTCCTCGCGCCTGATCGTTTTGACCGAGGCGGAGATAGGCGGAGCCGAGCGCATTGTGCGCCGCCACGAAGCTTGGGTAGATGGACGCGGCGGTCGTCAGGTGCTCAACCGCCCCGGGCAGATTCCTTCGCATCAGAAGCTGATAGCCTTTGTCGTACTCCTGCTGCGCTTTTCGGGGAGCCCTGAGGTCCAGGTTGGAGACGGAACCGCTGGAGTCCTCCAGTCGGCTACACTTCTGATTTTTCATTGACCACAGGTTGCGCTCCGTGTTTGTGAACCTGGGCGGATTGAGCGGCGTCAAGGCCCCAGGAGATCGCGGCAAACTCCGCACTTGAGCAGACCCGCTGCACGAGAGAAATAGCAGGAGAAATGTCCGAAGCGACGCTCGTTTGATCATGGTCCTGTGCTGATGACGGAGGGAGCAACTTGGAGGGAACTGTCTCCCACTGCGCTGGCCCCAGAGTTTAATCTGATACAGGCTGCTTGGCAAGGACGGGCAATGCCAGGTAGTGGGTCAGTAAGATGGAGACCCACTACCCAATGCCAGCGCACGTTCTCCTGTAGAGACGCGGCTCGCCGCGTCTCAGGCTGCGGTATTGGCTAGAGCGTGTTTCAAAAACCGGCTTTGGGTAGGGCACGGCTTTTAGTCGTGCCGCCATGGGCCAACAAAAAACGCGGGCTTTAGCCCCTGAGGGATGCGCCGTCCGCCGTGGAAGCGCGATTGCGCCGTACGGGAGTTTATTTCTTGCGCTCGACGAGGAAGCGAGCCAGATCTTTTAGGGTAGTCGCGGCCTCCCCGTATTCGTTAAGTTCCGCGCACGCCTGGTCGACCAGCGCGTCGGCCTTACGGATCGATTCCTCGATTCCGAATAATGCCGGATAGGTTGCCTTCTCCGCTGCCGCGTCCTTGCCCGCGGTTTTCCCCAGTTGCTCGGAGGTCTGGGTCAGGTCGAGCACATCGTCGACGATTTGGAACGCCAGGCCGATCGACTGCCCGTAGGTGCGGAGGCGGGCGATATCAGCGACGGTCGCCCCGCCGAAGATCCCTCCGCTGACCACGCTGGCCGTGATCAGCGCCGCGGTCTTCGAACGGTGGATGTATTCGAGGGTGGCTAGGTCCGGCTTCTTGTGCTCGGCCTCGAGGTCGACTACCTGGCCGCCGATCATGCCGTCGATGGTGCCGGTGGCGTGGGCGATTTCCCGGATGATCTCAACGCGTGCCTCGGCTGGGCAGGCGATTTGCGCCAGCACTTCATAGGCCTGTGTCTGTAGTGCGTCTCCGGCCAGGATGGCGATTGCCTCTCCGAAGGCCTTATGGCAGGTGGGACGCCCGCGCCGCAGGTCGTCGTTATCGAGCGCGGGCAGGTCGTCGTGGATCAGCGAATATGTGTGGAGCATTTCGAGCGCTGCGCCCAGCTCCTCGATGCCGGCCGGTAACGATCCGGTCATGTGGTGGCGGGGCAGAGTCCCGTCACCACACAATGCCGCACCGATCATGCGCCCCGCTTCCATGCACAGGATCGGACGCAGGCGCTTTCCGCCGGCAAACACGCTGTGCCGCATGGCTTGATGGATGGAGGTTGGATGCTCGGCAGCCGGGGGCAAGAGTCTATCGAGTGCGGCGTCGGCGGCTTCTCGGCCCTGCTCCAGAATTTGTTTCAGCATCGCACCGCAGTATAACAAGCGAGCGAAGGGGAAATAAAAGGGACGCCTGGCGGCGTCCCTAACTTAACATCTACGTAATGCGTCTTGCCGCGCCTTCCGAGCCTGGACGGGGCGAAACCCCGTCTGTACGGCAAACGATCAGGCGGCCGCATGGTGCGTGAGCCTGCGCAACAAGGAGCTGACGACATCATCGTTGCGCGGTTCACATATGTCGGACGCGCCCAGACTCAGTGCTTCGGTCCACAGTTGGTCGTCCGCCAGCCGGTGCGTGCCGACGATGCAAAGGTCGGGAAATTCATGATGCAAACGCTTGACTTCGTCCGGTCCCGAAGTTTCCAGATCCAGGACCACCGCTTCGGCGCGATTCCGGGCAACCGCGGGACGAACTTCCTGGTAAGTGCCAGCTAAATAAACAGAATCAAAGTGTTGGGATAGACTGACCGCCAGAGTTTGTGCAGTTCTGGGGTCATTCTGATAAAGGACTACACAGAGTGGTTCCATAGATCCCCCTGACTACACCGCAATTCGCGGCGGCCTTGGCTGCGACAGCAAACTGCTAGCACAGGCGTTGTCAACTTCCGACCCGAGTCACAACAGCGTTACTTGCGCAACGCTTTCTCGGCCGGGGGCTCGAACGGTTCGGTTTGCAGCTTTCCGTTCTGTTTCAACAGAATCTCCACTTTCCCTTCCGCATCCTCCAGTTGCTTGCGGCAGGTCGTAGAAAGCTGCATGCCTTCTTCAAACAGCGTCAGAGACTTCTCCAGAGGAACCTCCCCACTTTCCAGTTCCTGAACAATCTTCTCCAGACGCTCGAGGCATTCTTCAAACTTAACCAATCAATACTCCTGAGACTCTATTGTAATGCCGCTTCCGGTGCGAAATGTCCAGTAAATTGTTTTAATTCGTTTAATTTTTTGGGTAGGGGTGTTCCAAAATTAAACGGCTGGCCGCCGCTTCGAGCCGAGAGCCTCCAGGACATCCGCCGCGGAGGCATATCGGCCCAGGGGAGCGCTGATCTGCGCGCCCTGCACCCGGTCGCGGACCGCGGCCAGCATTTCGCGAGCGATGGCCACGCCTTCGGCGCGCGCCGCTTCCGGGGTCGCGGCCTTCGTCATCCGGTTGAGAATTTCATCAGGCACGGAAACCCGCAGCTCGTTCTTCATGAACTCCGCGTTGCGGGCGCTCACCAGGGGCCAAATCCCCGCCACCACGGGAATTCGGCAGTGTTCGATCCGCTTGAGAAAGCCTTCCAGCAGACCGAGGTCGAACACCGGCTGGGTGACCACGTATTCCGCGCCCGCTTGCACCTTATATTCGAAGCGCTTGATCTCTTCGTCGATGTTCGGCAATCCCGGATTTGCTCCCACCCCAATGACGAAGCTGGTGCCCACGCCAATCGGGTTCCCGCCCAGGTCCAGTCCCCGGTTCAGGTTGCTGACGATATTCACCAGCCCAATCGAATCCACGTCGAATACCGCCGTGGCGTCGGGATAGTTGCCCATCTTCGGAGGGTCCCCGGTGATGCAGATCAGGTTGCGGATGCCGGTGGCCGCCGCTCCCAGCAGGTCGGACTGAATGCCCAGCACGTTGCGGTCGCGGCAGGTGTAGTGCAGGATGGCTTCGATCTCGACCGCCTGCTGCATCAAGAGCGACAAAGCCTGGTTGCTCATGCGCGCCGAGGCGCGCGGGCTGTCGGGGATGTTCACCGCGTCCACGCCGACCGATTTCACAAACCTCGCGCCCTCGATCTCTTTGCGGATGTCGATGCCCTTGGGCGGCACGATTTCGACCATGGTCACAAATTCCCCGGCCGCGAGTTTGGCGCCCAGCTTGGAGCGCTCCGCCATGGGAGTGCCGGCCGGGGCTAAGAGCGTCGCGCCAGAACGAACCACCTCCGAAATGGCAGTTTTGCCGCGCGCCTCGCCCACCCGCAAAATCGATTTCATGGCGCGGATATGATCGGGCGTGGTCCCGCAGCATCCGCCGATCAGCCGCACTCCAGCCGCCACGAAGTTGGACGTGTAATTCGCCATATATTCCGGCGAGCAGAGATAAATATTCCGGCCTTCGACTGAGCGCGGCATGCCGGCGTTCGGCTGCGCCGCGAGGGGCAGCGTAGTCACTGCGCGCACCCGCTCGATCGCCTCCAGCATCGTGACCGGGCCCACGCTGCAGTTGATGCCGAGTACGTCGACGTTCCATTCCGTCAGCCGCGCGGCGAAAGTCTCGGGGTCGGAGCCGTCGAGGCAGTCGCCGTCTTCGTCGATCGTGACCTGGGCGACGAGAGGAATCATCGGATTCACATCGCGGCAAGCCAGCACCGCCTGGTGCAGTTCTTCGAGATAGCCGAAAGTTTCCAGCATCAGCAAATCGACGCCGCCCTCGACCAGCGCCGCCGCCTGTTCGCGAAACGCCGCGCGGGCCTCGGCAAAAGAAGTTTTGCCCAACGGCTCGATGCGGACGCCCAACGGTCCCATCGATCCCGCGATCCACACATCGAAGCCCTTGGCCGCTTCCCGGGCCACGCGAACGCCCGCCACATTGATGTCGCGCACGCGGTCCACCATACTGTGCCGCGCCAGGCGAAAGCTGTTCGCGCCAAAAGTGTTGGTCTCGATGATCTCGGCGCCCGCCTGCAGATAGTCGTGATGTATGTCGCGGATCAACTCCGGCTGCGACAGGTTCAGCTCGTCATAGCAGCGGTTGATGAAGATGCCCTTGGCATAGAGCAGCGTTCCCATGGCTCCGTCGCATAGCACCGGCGATTGCTTCAGACTTTCAAGAAAATTCTGCGCCATTTACTTGAGAATACTAGAAGGAGTGAGGTCCGCGCATCTGCCCTTCAAGCCATCACCCCGAGCCGGCTCTTTCGGAAATTATGCCTTTGGCAAACCTGATGATAAAGTCGCCGTATGGCTGATTACCCAGATCGACCAATCTACGTCCGCGGCAAATGTGTTTGCGTTTACTGCGGTTTTGACGGAACGTCCGGTGTGCTTGCTTGGCACCAGCTTGTGATTGACCATGTGATCCCTTTGAGGTGTAAGCCATCAGAGCGTAGGAAGTCACCTCTTAACGTCGAAGTGAATAAGGTCGTCGCCTGCCTGAAGTGCAACGATGTCAAACGGGCATGGGACAAGAAATACGATGACGCCCTTCCAGTCAGTCCCTCGCGGGAACGCGTCGCTCGCGCCCGTCAAAGCGCCACTGAACACATCCGGAAGTACTATGCCAATATCGACGCAGATTTTGAGCCGATGAGAAACGAGATCGATATTGCCGCCAGTGCCGATGCGGAGGAAGGCATCCGCCAGGGGCTTGATGACGCATCCCATGGACGCACTCGCCCGGCAAGAGAGTTTTTGAGGAGTTTCGCCGCAAGCATGGCATACCTCGTTGATGCGGCGACTACTCCTTGACACGCCCCTGCCAGTCGAACTAACGTAGCAGACCTTCCCTCCCATTTATCCAACTGCACTGCACCTCGAGGAGATCCTGATGAACAACGCCCCGAATCCCGCAACCCGCCCGATGCGTCTTCTGTCGATTGATGGCGGAGGTTTGGCCGGACTGATCCCTGCGGAAGCTCTGATTGCCATCGAAACCCAACTCGACGCGCTGACCGGCCGTTCGCTGCCGCTCTCGGACCGGTTCGACCTGATCGGAGGCACCAGCACCGGCGCCATCCTTGCTGTCGGACTCGCTCTCGGCTTGAAGGCGGCTGAACTTCGCGACTTCTACCTCAAGTTTGGCAAGCAGATTTTCACCAAGGTCTTTTTGCCCAAGCGTTTCTGGCACAGCTATCCAAGCGGCCCACTCGAACAACACCTGAAAGATGTTTTCGGGGAAGACACCGCGCTCGGAAGCGACAAGCTGCGCACCAACATTCTCATCGTTTCGAAAAACGTCACGCTGGGCACGACCTGGTTCTTTACCAATAACCCGAAGGGAAGGTACTTCACCAACAACCGCGGATTGCCGCTCTGGCAGATCGTGCGCGCCAGCAGCGCCGCTCCCACCTACTTTCCGCCGCGGACGCTCGCCGTTCCCGACGACGCTGGCCGGCCCCAGGAGTACGAGTTTATCGACGGCGGCGTCAGCAGCTACAACAATCCCTCGATGCAGGTTTTTCTCGAAGCCACCGACCCGCAATATCAGTTCGGATGGCCCATTGGAGCCGGCAACCTGTTGCTGCTGTCGCTGGGTACGGGCTTCAACGCGATCACGGTTCCAGCCGGCAAAGCTTCATGCTACAACCTGCTGGACTGGGCTCGGTACGTGGTCAAGGAACTCATGGGCGATGCCAACCTACAGCAGAACGTGTTGATGCACCTGATCGGGCAACCGCCGGCGGGCAAGGCTCCCACTCCAATCGCGGAAGCAAACGCCGCCCGAGCCACCGGCGCGCCGGCCGCCAATGCGCTTGATTTCATCGGCCCCGGCATGGGTGCGTTCAAGGCCCTGACCTACCAGCGCATCACGGTCAGCCTGACGCGCGAGCGCCTCGATGGGCTCAACCTCGCCGACATCGACCCGGCAAAGGTCGGCGAAATGGATGCCGTCGATCAGATTCCGAATTTTCAGCGCATCGGGCAGGCGATCGCCAAAGAGCAGGTCAAAATGGATCTGCTGCGGCAATTCTTCGTCTGAAATGTTTGCGGAGTGACGGACATCTCGCTTGTCCAGCGGTTCAGCGGCCGGACGCGGACGCCCGGTTCTCCACCAACAAACCGCGTTCTCAATCAAATGCGATTTCTGCCTTTGCTATAATTCCTTTCTTGCATCCAAGTGATTATCCGGCATGAGGTTGGAGTCCCAGGTTTGAGAAAAGTCCTGATTCTTCTGTTTTTTCTGGCGCCCGCCAGTCTGGTGTGGCTGAGTTGCGGCGGCAGCGTCACCGCAGGCGGCGTAAAAACCAGCGGTATCGCATACCGCGCTTTCATCACGAATGGCGCCAGCGCGGGTAGCGGGGCTGCAGGCGTATATATCGTCAACGCTGCAACGGACCAGCGTGGGGCCGTCGCCCCGATTTCCGCCGGCAACACTCCGGGAATGATGGTGCTCACGCCCAACCGAACCCAGACTCTGGTCTTCAGCGGCAGCGGTACGCAATCCTCCGACAACGAGTTCAGCATCATCAACAACGCCAACGAGTCCGTCGGCAATAGTAAGTTGACTTTGCCCGGCCTGACCGAGAGCTTTGTGGTTTCGCCGGACAGCTCCACCGCCTATGTCGCCGTACCAACCGCGCCCGTGGTCGGACAATCTCCCGGGGTCGTCGAGGTCGTCGCTCTGGGTTCGGGAGCGGTCACCGCTACGATTAGCTGCCCGCCGGGAAGCCCGAATCCCGCGGTCTGCGTTTCTGTGGACCCGAATCTCCAGGGAGTCAACCTGCCTTTTCGTTATCTTGCCATCGGCAACACCGGCACGCGCGTGCTGGCCTTCAGTCAAGGCTCCGGCCAGAATTTCGATTCGGTCGCGAACGTGGCCGCCGTGATCACTCCATCGAGTATTGCAACGGCGAATCCAGTGGTGACTTTTGTGCCCGGTTTTGACCATCCGATTGCGGCCTTCTTCAACAGCGACGACACTACCGCCTACGTGGTGAACTGCGGCGCCGAGTGCGGTGGAACCCAGGCCAGCATTCAAACCCTCGATTTGACGACGAACACCGCAGGCCCGGCGGTTAGCGTTCCGGCCGCCAGCGTCGCCTTGGTCGACAACTCGACCATGTACGTGGCGGGCACGCCGTATTCCGGCGGAGTTCCGTCGCAGGCCTGCGCTCCAGCCCAGACAACGGCGGCGACCACCTGCGGCGTGCTCACGCTTTTCGATCTCAGCACCATGAGCGTCGTCCAACCTGCGGTTCAACCTCCGTATTGCATGGCCGGCCAGCAATGTCCGATCGTCATCACCGACGGATACCACGACCGAATCGCGCTCGGGCCGAACGGACAGCTCTTCATCGGCGCCCGCACCTGCACCGAAGTTGTTCCGCCCATCCCGCCGCCGACCGGGGCCGAGGTCCGCGGTTGCCTTTCGATTTACAACACGCTGGCCACTGCCGTGGGGAGCGTTCCGGCGGGTGGCGTCGTAATTCCTCCCGCGAACGGAGACGCGACCGGGCTCCAGCCCATCGCCAAACGCGGTGACGGAATGGCGCAAGATGTGGTGTATGTGGTCCAGGGCGGATCGCTCAGCATCTACGACACCACCATCGACGCCTTGGAGTACAACCCGAACAATTCGAAGAACCCCGGTCAGATCTTCGGCCTAGTCGGCCAGTTCATCGACGTCAAGACCGTCGATTTTTGAAGGACGCTCTTCGTCTTTCGCTGGCCCGCTCGTGTGGGGACGGGCGCCCTCGCGAGCCTACCCTGAGCTAAGTCGAAGGGTCCAAGCCGAGCGCAGCTCGGCAGCAGTTCGAGGTCACAGCAACTCTAGATTCGCTCCAACGACACGCGAAGCGACAGCCTTCCGCACTGTCACGGCCCCAGCCTCTGCGGTTCGCACACAGGCTGGGGCCGTCCGAAAAACTGCGTTACGGGAATCTCGCCGCTCTACGTTCCCAGAAACTGCACGTGGACGTAGGTTCCGAGCCTGACGTTGTAGGCCAGGTACCAGCCGATGTGATCGTTGTCCTCGTAAATAACGATGTCGTCCGAATCCCAGAGCCAGTCGCTACAGTAGCCAAAGTCGTAGGGAGCTACGGAGAAGAAGAAGCCGCCGAACCAGAAACGGCCGGGGCCACCGCCGCCCAGGTGCCAGACATGTCCGCGACCGAAACCGCCGGTGAAGCGGCCATGCTCCCACGGATGATCCAAATGGTAATGAGGATCGTTGCGGCCGGTATCATGGCCCACCCATTGTCCGTTGGCATGAACGTGAGGAGCTTCGGGATGTCCTGCCTTGTCGTTGAACTTGCGGTTCTCCTCGGCCGGATGCGGGCTCTTTACGCGCGCCGGACCGTGGGCCGGAATGTTCTGACGGCCGCCACCGACCTCGGGCCGGGCGCCCCCTGCATGTTCTTCATGTTGTGCCAGGGCTGAGAGAGAAAACACGAAACAAATCACGAGCAATCCAATCAGCTTTTTCATTTTTTTGTCATCCTCCAGATGCGATAACACTACTTCGAATTGAATGTTTCTGCTGACCTAAAGATTTTAGCAAGCGAAAAAACGTCGGGCTAGTCGGCGGAAAAGTTTGATTCGCGCAGCGGCCGACTTTCGGTAGAGACGCGGCATGCCGCGTCTCCGTAAGACGGGACAAACACGGGACAAGTTGCGTAGCGCGAGAGCAAGGCGGGGCAAGCCCCGTCTCTCACAGGCCATTTTTATTCGTAGCGGAGGGCTTCGATCGGGTCGAGGCGGGAGGCGCGGATCGCCGGGACCATGCCGCTGATCAGTCCAACCGCGGTGAGGATGAGCACGGCCACCACCAGGGCGACAGGATTGATCATAAGCCGGATGTCGCCCGCCTCGGCGTGTTTGGCCATGGCGCTGTACAGCGTAAGTCTGCCGACGGTGAGCGAAACCACGTAAGCCAGGATAATGCCGAGCAGTCCGCCGATGAAAGTGATGGTGAGCGCCTCGGCCAGAAACTGGAAAAAGATATGCCGGCGGCGCGCGCCCAGCGCCTTCTCGACGCCGATTTCGCGCGTGCGCTGGGTGACGGAAACCAGCATGATGTTCATCAGGCCGACGCCGCCTATGCCCAGAGTGAGCGTGCCGATGAAAGCCAGCAGAACTCGGAGGCCGATAGTGATGACCTCGAACTGGTGGACCTGCACCATTAGATTGAAGACAAACAGGGCGCGGCGGTCGGCGGGATTGAACTTGTGCTGCGCGGCCATGATGTAGCGCACCGATTGCTCGATCCGTTCATAGTCGTTGGTCTCATAGTTAAACCAGATGGAGCCGAGGTAGTGAGTGTCCACGAGGTCGCCGACAGTGGTGAAGGGCACGTAGACGACGCGATTGATGTTGTCGTCGCCAGCCTGCATTTTGGGGGCGAGCACGCCGATGACCTCAAAGCTAATGCCATCGACGCGAATGTGCTCGCCCAGGGCGTTGCGTCCCGAAAAAAGTTTCTCTTTGGTTTCGGAACCGATGACCGCCACGCGCGCGCGCTGGATCTGATCCTCGGGGTTGTAGAAGCGTCCCTGCGCCAGGCCAAGAGCGCGGATGTCGAAGGTGTTGGGGTATTCGCCGTTGACGTCCATCGTGTAGGAGCGAGTGTCGTATTGCACGGTGGCCCGCTTGTTGCAACTGGGAGTGATGTGGATGATCTGCGGGATGTTGGTCGTGAGCAGGTCGACGTCGTCGAGCGTGACGCGGGTTTGCGCGCCGGCCTTCTCGCCCCCGGTTTGCATGGAGGAGCGGCCGGGAACCACGATCATGAGCTTGGTCCCGAAGTTGGCGAAGATGTTAGCGCAGGCGCGGCCGAAGCCATCGCCGTAAGCGAGCAGCATGACGACGGTAGCGATGCCCCAGGCCATGCCCAGCATGGTGAGCGCGGTGCGGCGCCGGTTGTGGCGCATCGCGTTGTAGGACTCCTGGAGCAGGTCGCGCATCATCTTAAGAAATCCATTTGGTAATTTGGTAGTTGGGTAATTTGGTAATTTGAAAACCAGAAGGCGCACGATTCTAGATTACAAAATTACCCGATTGCCAAATTACAAAATCCTTTCTCATTCCTGCCTCAGGGCCTCGACCGGCTCCAGACGAGCGGCCTTGCGCGCGGGATAGAGTCCGGCTGCGACGCCTGCCAGCGTAAGGCTGGCAATGGCGAGGACCGCGGTTTTTGCAACGAGCCGCGGCGGATCGAAGCCGCCGGGACCGTTGTAATTGCTGAACAGCGCCATGAGCCCGCCAGCCAGGCCCATGCCGATTAACCCGCTGACCAGCGTGAGAATAACTCCCTCCGCGAAAAAGTGCAGCATGATGCTGCGGTTGGTGGCGCCGAGAGCTTTGCGCAATCCGATTTCGCGAGTGCGCTCGGTGACCGCGATGAGCATGATGTTGATAACGCCGATGGCGCCGAGCGCGAGCGTGATCAGGCCGACGGTGCCGAGGAATTCGTTCATGGCATCGAAGATGGTGCCCATCATTTGCGCTTGCTTGACCGTGTCCCAGCCTTCGAAGGCGTCTTCATCGTGATAATCGAAGTGGTGATTGCGGGCGATGACGCGGCGCGCCTCATCCTGCGCAAGCAAGTGTTCGTCGGCCACGCGGGGCTGATAGTTGAGGAACGAAATCGCGTCGTAGGCCTCTTCGCCCTTGAGCGGGAAATCGCTGCGCATGACCTGGAAGGGAATGTAGGCGCGGGTGTTGGTGGAATTGTCGTCGCCGCGGCCGACGCGCTTCAGCGTGCCGATGACTTCGAAGCGATAGCCATTGAGCAGAATGAACGAGCCGACGGCGGGACGTCCAGGAAAAAGGTTGCGGGTCATCTCATCGCCGAGAACGACGACGTTGCGTTTCTGAGCTTCGTCGAGGTCGTTGAGCCAGCGTCCCAGCTTCAGCGGGAGGAAGCGGATTCCGTTGTATTGCGGCTCGGCGCCGGTGAGTTGGCCGCTGGCGCTGGCGAACTCGCTGACCGCATGCACGTCGTTGGTGGTGAGAACGGGAGTGACGGCGCGAATGTGGGGAGATTCTTTGCGGATGTCGAGGTAGTCCTGGTAGGTGATCCGGTACTCGCGGGCGGAGTTCATGCTGCCCGCAACCACGGGAGCGCGGCCAGGGAAGAGCATCATGATGTTTTCGCCGTATTCCGAAAGGCCGCGCTGGTTGCCGGTTCGGAAGCCCTCGCCGAGGCCGACCAGCAAGAGCAGGGAGCCGACACCCCAGGCGATGCCGAACATGGTCAGGAACGAACGCAGTTTGTGCGCCCAGAGGGTGCCAAAGATCTCCGCGAAAATGTCGATCACCGTTTGCATGGGGTAGCAATTCGCAAGAGGCTGCTGGCTTCTGGCTCCTGGCTTTCAGCTTCTGGGCCGGCGGTGCGGTTCTATACGCGGTTCCGGCTTCTAGAATAGCAAGCGGACGGAGGGGGGTATACTGCCAAGTTTGGGGCTAACTGCCTCCATCGGGCCGGGGCGACGGCAGTCCCAGGAAGCCTAGGGCTGCCATCGAATACAAGACGGCGGCTACCAGCAGGAGCGCCTTCATCCCGACGATCAGTGACAGGTTTTCAAGCAAACCTCCGACCACCGCTCCGAGCATGTTGGCGCCGAGAGCGGCGGCGGGGGAGTCAGCCGAGCGGAATTCCGAGGCGAACAACAATCCGGCAAAGAAAACCGGGATAGCGAAGACGATGGCAGCGAAGGAGCCGACCAGTGCCGCCGAGCCGGGAATGCGCTGGAAGGGTACGAAGTAGGCGCAGGCGATGCCAACCAGGATGCCGATTAAAGTCCAGGAGCGCGGCCACGCGCGCTGTTGTTTTTCGATCACGAAGTTCGCCAGAAGAAGTGCGAACAGAATAGCGGCGATCACGATGCCGTTGACTTGCCAGGTGGTCCCAAAATACAAAGCCAGACGGCTAACGACCTGCGTCTCCAGAAGCAGGAATCCCGCGCCCATGCTGAAAAAGAAAAGCGATGGAACACGGGTGCGAGCTTCGGGAATCTGAAAATAGAATGCCGCGGCGAGCAGAATGACGAGCGCGCTGAGCAGGTAAAAGATGCCGGGAATCCAGTGTCCCTGGTGGTAGAGATAGGGCCAATCGTCGGTGGTGACGGCAACTTCGGGCAAGGCGAGGAACGCCGGACGCCGGACAGCGACAAACTCACTCAATCGAGAATCGGCGGCCAGGCTGGCTTCCACTTGCCCCGAGGGCGAGATGGAAAAGCAGGTGGCGTCCGCGGAGTAACTCGAAGTCGCGCGGAAAACCACGGGCGCCTTCCCAAAAGTGCGGGTCAGCATTTCGGCCAGCCGTCGTCCTACAAAAGGATGATTGATTTGAAACTTGATGAACAGAACGCCGTCGGGTGCGAGCAGCGCGCGCGCTTCGCGGAAAGACTCCTCGGTGTAAACGAAGTTGTCCAGGCGCATGTTGGCATAGTCGGAGAGCTGGGTGTGGGAATCGAGCAATCCGAAAAGAATTAAGTCGTAGCGCGCCGGGGTACGCTTCATGAAGGCGCGGGCGTCGGTGAGATGGGCGGACACGCGCGGATCGTCATAGGGATGTTCGGGGTGACGACGGCGGCCGAGGTCAAGAATCTTAGGATCGATTTCCACGGCATCGACGGCGCGGCTGTGATTGCGCAGAGCGGCGGCAACGTCATTCCCGGTGCCCGAACCGACAATCAGTACGCTTGGGTTCGGAGTCGTGAAACGGAAAGGCAGATTGTAAGGATTCTCGTCCGGCGCTTCGCGCAGCAGATTGGGATGCCGAGCCAGGAAATCGGCAGAGAGATTCACAATCACCTGGTAGCCAGTGTGATTGACGCGAATCTGGGTGCGGGAAAGTTCGCCATCGGGAAAATTTTCGTCCTCGAGTTCGATCTGCTGGTAGGGAGTCCAGAGGTTGAAGTGGTGTGGAGTGGCAGGATCGATGAGCAGGATCGCCACGGGCAAAACGGCAGCGGCGATCCGGATAGTATCGCTGCGGTTCGCCTGCAGCAGCGCCATAGCCACCAGAACGATAGTGAACCATACCGCCGGCGGCAGCGCCAGCCACGACACGGCAAAGAATACGAGGATGCCAACCAGACTCCCGGCCAGATTCCAGGAGTAGCCGTAGAGTGGGCGTGGGGCGAGTTCAATCTGCCGGCTGACGGTTTGTCCGATGGGAATGAATATGTAAGTGATCAGTAAGAGCAGGAGGATGGTCACAGCCACGGCCAGCAGAAAGCCGCTGGTGTCGTGCATAGTGCCGGTGGCCCATATCTCGACGTCCTGCGCGGCGCCCAGGTATTGCGAGAGAGTTTCCATGATCTCCGCGCCGCGCCAAGGCATACGAACGACGACGATCAATCCCAGCAGGGCGGTCGCGGCCGTCTGCCAGCGCGGGCGTTGGCGGGCCAGCGCGCAGCCTAGTCCGAAGCCGAGAAAACAGAGCAGCAGCGCCAGGTTTTTTACATAGGCAAAGACGCGGACTTCGGTGGCGACCCAGCGGATGAGCGCGAGTTCCGCGAACAGGGTGAGCGCGCTGGCCAGAAACAGGGTGGAGAGACTCCAGCGCTCGTGCAGATCGGAGGGCTGGGTGCGCCGCTTGATCACGCGGTAGCCGATAAGGACCACGGCGGCGAGGATGAAGCCCGCGATGCGCAGGGACATTGAGGAATCCGTTATGAAAAGAGCGCAACAGAATAACACGCGGCGTCGGGAGGCAGTGTCGCGTGGGGGGCAGTGAGCTACTTTTTCGCCTACAACTTTATCAAGATTCATCGTACACTTCGCACTTCCCCGGCTATGGCGGCTGGCGTTACAGATCAGCCCTTGGAGCGTGGAGAATTTAGTTGCCCTCTGGGGAGCCTAATGAGCAGCGGAGGGCGGAAAGACAAGTAGCTTAAGCAAATTCCTATGATTCGGCTGCCGATACTTAAAGACGAGTTAGCCTTTCTGGAAAAACTCTTGCCTGATCTGGAAACAAGGCCGGATTTGGGGCATTTGGCGAGTGAAATCAAAAAGCGGATTGAGAAGATTCGGCGAGAGATTAGCGCCTTAGAGCGTGACCAAAATTCAAAGTAGCCCACTACCGGGTGGAGTGCCGTGCTGCGCACGGCTGCGTAGGCCCCCGTCCCCACACGAATCTTTCTCCACGAACCGTGTTAGCAGGTCAGCTGGTCGCGAGTTAGTTTCAGGCCGGTCAAGTTGCCAAGAATCGTTACTGCGATCTGCTCGGTGCGGAAAAATTCTTCGGCCGTTTGCTGCAGGTCGCCGATGGTGACGGCTTCGATGTGTTCGATAAGTTCGTCGAGTCCGTAGAAGCGGTTGTAATACATTTCCTGGCGGGCCAGGTTCGACATGCGCGCGGTCGAAGATTCGAGCGAGAGCATGAGGCTGCCCTTGAGCTGGTCCTTGGAGCGGCGCAGTTCTTCCTCGGGGACAGGCGTGGTCTTCAGGTTGCGGAATTCCTCGACCACGCACTCGATAACTTTGATCGCCGAAGCGCGCGAGGTGCCCGCGTACACGCACATGGAGCCGGTGTCGCGATACGGATTCAGGTCGCTGTAAATCGAGTAGACAAGTCCCTGGCGCTCGCGGATGTTCTGGAACAGGCGCGAGCTCATGCCCCCACCAAGCAGCGTATTCAAGATGTAAGAAGCGTAGCGGCGTTCGTGCGCCATGGGATGCGAGGGGACGCCGATGCAGATCTGAACCTGCTCCAGCGATTTCTTGTTGCGCAGGTTGATGCGGGAAAAAGTCTTGGGCTGGGGCGAGAGCAATCCGTTCTTCGCCGGCTTCACGTGCTCAAAATACTTCTCGACCAGTTCGACAAAATGTTTGTGGTCGAGATTGCCGGCGGCGCTGACGATGAGATTGCCGGGAGCGAAGTGGTGTCCATAGAAGCGGGAGACCACGGGGCGCTCGAATTTTCGCACGGTTTCGCGCGTGCCCAGAATCGGCAACCCGAGAGAGTGGTCCTTCCAGAAACTTTGGGTGAAGATTTCGTGGACCAGGTAGTCGGGATTGTCCTGATCCATTTTTATTTCTTCGAGAATGACGCCGCGCTCCTTGGCGATGTCGCCGGCATCGAAGACCGGATGAAGCACGAGATCGGTGAGGACGTCCATGGCGAGCGGAAGGTGTTCATCGAGGACTTTGATGTTGAAGCAGATACATTCCTTCGCCGTGAACGCATCCATGTTGCCGCCGATGGAATCGACCTGGCGGGCAATGTCTTCCGCGGAGCGCGTTTCCGTGCCCTTGAACACCATGTGCTCGATGAAATGCGAAATGCCATTCCATTCCGAATCTTCGTCGCGCGAGCCAGACTTCAGCCAGACTCCGATCGCGACCGAGCGAATGTGCGGCATCTGCTCGGTGATCACGGTCAGTCCGTTCGGCAGAACCTGACGACGAATGCTGCGGGTTTCTTTTACCATTATGCTTCTTACCGTGAGTTTCCTGGTTATGACGTTCGAATACGAGTATGAATTCCAGGGCGGGTTACTCGTGCTATTCTCCCACAATCCGAGGCTGTGCGGCACGGGTTGAAGTTCAGCCTTGTTTTGTTAAACTTACGGCGATTCTCCGGCATAATACTCGGCTACCGCCTTCCTCGATTCGGGAACCGCGAAGGGTGTTTTCAGTGCTGGGTCATTTTGCTTATGGTCAGTTTTGCGTTACGTGCGACGCGCCGAACTTGTGGAGTCGCCGACCGAGGAGGGGCATATGGAACAGCGCGTCAGCATAATCACGCTGGGCGTGGCGGATCTGGAGCGCAGCAGGGAATTCTATGAGCGCCTCGGATGGCGGCGATCAATGGCTAAGGCAGAAGGCATCGTATTCTTCCAGGCAGGCGGCATAGCCCTTGCCTTGTTCCCGCGAAACGAGCTTGCGAAGGACGCCAATATCGCTCACGACGGCCACGGCTTCAGCGGAGTTTCGCTCGCTTACAACACCCGCAATCGAGCAGAAGTCGACTCGGTGCTCGAAGATGCTGTAGCCGCAGGCGCAAGGTTGATCAAGCCCGCCCAGGAGGCCTTCTGGGGCGGCTACTCGGGGTACTTCTGCGACCCAGACGCGTTTCTCTGGGAGGTGGCCTGGAATCCATCCTTCTCGATAGCGGAGGATGGCAGCATTCGAATTCCGGACTAGCCAGATTATGTTGGCCGTCGCGATGCGATGAAGCTCGTGAGTCGCGATTTCTTGAACAAAATGATGACCGAGGATTGCCGCGTTAAACTGGAAGAAGGAAGCGACCTGCGGTCCAATGCCGAGCCCGCCATCCAATGCGCTCTTAGGACTTAACCTGCCGGAACTCACCAATCTTGCGCTGGGCACGGGACAGCCCGCTTACCGGGGCCAACAATTATTTGACGCGGTATACCGGCAGAAGATCGATCGGCTGGATCAGGTTTCGACGCTGCCGCTTGAGTATCGCGCTCGTCTGGCGGAACAAGGCTGGGAGGTCGGGCTCCCGAAGATTGCGCGTACGTTTGTGTCGACCGATGGCACGGTCCGCTATCTGATTGAGCTCTCCGATGGCGAGACCGTCGAAACAGTCTGGATGCCGGAGGGAGATGGCGGCGAGATCGGCGACGGCAGCGAAGCGGGCGACGAGATTGAGGGTGGGACGTCTTCAGCGGCGGGCTGGCGTCGGTCGACGATTTGCGTTTCGAGCCAGGTAGGATGCGCGGTGAATTGCAAGTTCTGTTTCACAGCGCTGCTTGGGGTCAAGCGCAATCTGGAGGCGGGAGAAATCGTCGGGCAGATCGCGGCCCTGCTGCGCGAGCAGGGAGTCGAGCCTCCGCTGCAGCGCGTCAACATCGTATTCATGGGCATGGGCGAGCCCTTTTTGAACTACGACAATTTCATGAAGTCGGTGCGGCTGCTGGTGGAGGGCGTAGGGATTCCGGAGTCGCGGATGACGGTGTCGACGGCGGGAATTGTGCCGCGAATTCGCGATTTCGGCCAGGAGTCGGTGCGGCCGAAGCTGGCGATTTCGCTGAATGGATCGAATGACGCGTTGCGCAGCCAAGTGATGCCGCTAAATCGGAAGTGGAATCTCGCGGAGTTGATGAAAGCGGCGCGGGAGTTTCCGCTGCGCACCCGGGAGCGTATGACGTTTGAGTATGTGCTGATCGAGGGCGTGAACGACGCTCCGGAGCAGGCGCGCGAACTGGTGGAGCTGGTGCGGGGAATGCGGGCGAGAATCAATTTGATCGCGCTGAATCCGGGGACGGAGTTGCCGTATCGAACGCCCGAACAGGAGCGGGTGGCGGCGTTCCGGCAAATATTGGTGGACGCGGGAATCCTGGCCTTTGTGCGCCGCCCCCGAGGCCGCGATATTTTTGCGGCCTGCGGACAGTTGAAGAGAGAAGGTTTCAAGGTTTCAAAGTTTCAAGGTTAGCCCTTGGCAACGCCGGCCTTCTCCTTGAAACTCTGAAACCTTGAAACTCTGAAACCTTGAACTTACGAGCCGCTGCGGGCCGCCGCCCGGCCGGCCGCGGCGAGCGAGGAGCGGATTGCCGAGTTTGCCGCGGCTTGCAGTTCCATCCGGAAAGCGGGGTTAGCGGGCGTCGAAGCCTGCCAGAGACGGCCGCCATGTTCCTCGACGATGCGGCAGCAGGCGTTCAGCGAAAGGGTAGAAGGCTTGTTCTCGCCTTCGGAGTTGAGCGGCAACGGGTACGAAGGCGGCTGCGAAGATGGATCGTAAGAGCAGAAGTCAACCAGAACCAGACCGCCTTCGCTGTGCGTGCGAACGAACACAGTGGAGTGGTTTTCGCGATCGAGTTGGCCGCCGATCTGTCCGGCAAGGTGCATGCAGACGTGGAGAATCTGGTTCGAGTCGGCGAGCACGAGCGGAAGCGAAGGCGCGAGTTCGATCCGGACCGAAATGGCGCCCGCCTCGAGTTGCGGGCCTAACAGCCGCACTGCGGCTTGCAGCACGGAGTTGATGTCGACAGGGGCCAGCCGGGCCGGAGCCTGGCGGGCAAAAGTGAGCAGGCTCGCCACCAGCGTGGTGGTGCGGCGCACCTGCTCGCCGATTTGCGCGGCCTGGAGTTGTTCCGCGGGCGGCAGGTTGGACGCACTGAGCAGGTCGGAGTATCCCAGCATGGCGGTAAGCGGGTTGTTGATCTCGTGGGCGGCTCCGCCCACCAACTGGCCGAGCGAGGCCAGCTTCTCGGATTGAATGAGCTTCTCCTGCAAATTCTTAAGGTCGTCGAAAGAGGTTCGGGACCTTTCGAGAAACTGCGAAAGCTCGGATCGAAGCAGCCGTTGCCGCCAGAAAACCACGATGCCCATCACCACCATGGTCACCAGACTTACGGTAATGCGGAAGGACTTGACCGCAGGCGGAAGCCTCGGGTCCAGTTCGCAGTGCATGGCCGTCCACAGGAGGCTGAACAGGGCGAGCATACTCAGCCGCGTGATCCAGACGGCGAGCACAGGCTGCGATGGCCTGGCGTCGGACAGATCGAGGCGCAGAGCGAGCAGGGGAGCCGCAGCCAGCCAGGCGATGGAAACGGTGAGCGGGATGTCGTAGATGCTGCCGCTGTAATAGAGCTTGTGGTAGAGGGCCCAGTTGGCGACATAGGAACTGGAGGCATAGAGTGCGCTGGCGCCGAGCAACTGTCCGTAGACCTGCCGCCAGCCGCCGGATGCGGTATAGGCGAGAATGGCCAGCGCGATTAGGAACACGAGTTTCTCGGTCAGATACGCGTTGTTGAGATTGGCGCTGTAAACCGCTTCATCGACCTGCACGGTTTGCCAGGGGATGACGGTGTATACATAAATGAAGACCCACCAGATGAGCAGGAGGGTAAAGTCGAGCATGCGGACGCGCTCGTCGCGCTCGCCCTCCCGGAGATGAGGAAGCACGGCGAGAGCGGCGATCATCGGCACCAGATGCAGGAACAGAACGACATCGCCCAGGAAGGGATTGGGCACATCCTGACGCTTGAAGACCTCAAAGTAATTCCACATTCCCTGGTAGGTAAGCCAGAAGATCATGCCCACGCTCATGAGGATCCAAAAGAGCCGGATGTGGAGAGTGGCACAGCGCGCGCGCGAGGTGTTGGCCAGGAAGGCGGCGGTGGCAGCGAGCAGAAGAGCGCCCTGGATGAGGTCGCTGGCGATGGTAAGGGCAGCGCCCCTGGGCATGAGCAGAGAAGCTGCCGTCTGGGCGAGAACCAGCGCAACCAGTAGAGAGACCCAGAGTTTAGTGAGTGCGGCCAAGGCAAACTACTCCGATTTCATTCTAGAGTGCGATATGGGGTCGAGGGCGTGACTAAAGTAACCTTATCTATTCCGATGCCCAACCTGAAGGTGCGTCTGATTTCCTGTAGAGACGCGGCTGGCCGCGGCGCCGGAGACAGAAAAGCCCCAACTTTACACTCGCAACAGCTTATGGCGCCGCTTAAGCGGTGGCCCAATCGAAACCGTAGCTCTTCTGCGGCCGGTCAGGGCAGAAGTGAGAAGTGAGAATTGCAGAGGCAAGAAGCTCATGGAGTTTAGCTGCGGTTGCCTTTAGAATTAGGCGCTCCACTTTAGCATGAATCGCTTGGCGACGAGAATCTCTTCCTGGATGATGCCTCGATACCGCGATCTGTGGCGTTTCCGGGCGCCGCTGAGCGCGGGCGAAATCCGGCGCACCGAGCGCTGGCTGGCCACGGCGCGGGTGGCGCTGACGATCGCGGCCGAACTGGCTCTTTGGATGGCGCCGGTGCGCGGCCTTGCCTATTCGCGCTGGCTCTACTGGCTGCTGACGGTCTACCTGGTGAACGCGGTCGTCGTCATGCTGCTGGTGCGCTTCCGGCCGCAGTCGACCACGGCGTTTCGCCTGGTGGTGCACGCCGTGGACATCCTTTGGCCGGTGTTGATTTCCCTGTTCGCCACGGCGCAGAGCGGGCCTTTCTTCCTGTTCTTCGTGTTTGTGATGGCCGCCGCCGCCTATCGCTGGGGGCTGTGGGAGACGGTCGGCACGGCGGCTACGGCGGTGGTTCTGCTGTGGGCGGAAGCGTTCCTGGTACGCGCTGGATTGGAATCGGGGATGGATCAGTGGCTGCGGATGGTGCACCTGCCACGACTCGGCGTAAGCGTGCGGGAACTGGATCCGCAACAACTGTTCATGTTTTCGGTGTATCTGCTTGTGCTCGGACTCCTGCTCGGCTACATGTCTGAGAACCAGAAGAAAGTACGGGCGGAGCGCGCCGTGATCACGCGCGTGCTCAGTTCGACGCGGGTCGAGGCGGGACTGACCGGGACCCTGCAGCAGATTCTTGGGGAGGTGATGAGCATCTATGGGGCGTCCCGGGTGCTGAGCGCCTCGCAGGAAGTGAACAGTTACCGGGTCTTTCTGGCCGAGGTGAAACGCGGCGCCGAGGCCGCCGAAGCGCTGTACTGGCGGGAGGCTTTACCGGAAAGCGAAAAGGCGTATATGTTCGACTCGCCGGCGGACGCGATTTACGCGCGCCGTAGTGCGGACGGTTTTTACACCGTGCTGCTCGATCGCAACGGAAAACGGCTGCGCGACGTAAGCACGGAATTCATGAGTGCGCTGGCGCGAGTGGAAAAATTTGACGCGCTGGTTTCGGTGGGGTTGCTGTTCGGGAACGAGTGGTCGGGCCGCGCCTTCCTGTTCGATCCGCGGATGATGGGGGCGCCGGAAGAGGAATTGCGGTTTCTGCAGGAATTCACCCGCGAGGTCGGTCCTGCGATTTACAACGTGTACCTGATGCGCCGGCTGCGCGAACGGGCCGGAGCGCTGGAGCGGGCGCGGTTCGCGCGCGAACTTCACGATGGAGCCATTCAATCGCTGATCGCGGTGGAAATGCAGTTGGACGTGCTGCGGCGCCAGTCCGGAACACAAGCGCCGGTAGTGAACGCGGAATTGGGGAGGATCCAGAAACTGCTGCGCGAAGAAGTTCTGAAGCTGCGCGAATTGATGCAGGCGATGAAGTCCTTCGAGGTGACCGCGGACCGGCTTCTGGGTTTCATTTCCGATACGGTGGAGCGCTTTCGGCGGGAGACGGGAATCGCAGCCGAGTTCGTCAGCGAACTGGAGCAGGTGGACCTGGCGCAGAAAGGTTGCCGGGAACTGGCGCGCATTGTGCAGGAGAGCCTGGTCAACGTGCGCAAGCACAGCGGAGCCCACCATGTGCTGGTACGACTGGCGCAGCGGACGGGTAATCTGCAATTGACGGTCGAGGACGACGGCAAAGGATTTTCATTTTCCGGAAAGCTGTCGGATGCGGAACTGGAAACTTCCGGCAAGGGGCCGGCGGTAATCCGGGAACGGGTGCGCCTGCTGGCGGGCGAACTCACGATAGAATCGACACCGGGGCACGGCGCTCGGCTGGAGGTACGGATTCCGCCGGCGAGAAAGGCCAATCATGGATCGCTCAACGACGGACAGGTCAACGACGGATAGGCCAGCGACGGATAGGCCAACCGCGGACAAGCAAGTCATGGATAAGCCAATAATGGATCGACGAATTTATCCCATTCGCATTGTGATCGCCGACGATCACCCCATTTTCCGCGACGGGCTGCGGCGCCTGCTCGAATCGGAAGGCGATATGAAAGTGGTGGGCGAAGCCTGCGACGGCCACGAGGCGGTGAAACTAGCCACCGAGATCAAGCCCGACATCCTCCTGCTGGATCTCGCCATGCCGCACCACACCGGCCTCGATGCGCTGCGCGACCTCAACACGAGCACTGGCGCGGCCGGCGCGGTGCGCATCATCCTGCTGACCGCGGCGGTCGAAAAGAAGCAGATGGTGGAGGCGTTGCAACTGGGAGCGCGCGGCGTGGTGTTGAAAGACTCCGCCACCCAACTGTTGCTCAAAAGCATTCATGCGGTGATGGCCGGGGAATACTGGGTGGGGCGGGAAAGCGTCTCGAATCTGGTGCAGTACCTGCGCAACCTCATGCAGACTACGAACGAGGAAGCCAAACAGAAGAAATTCGGCCTCACGCCGCGGGAGTTGGAGATTGTCTCCGCCGTGGTGGCGGGCTATGCCAACCGGGAAATCGCCGAGTACTTCAAAATCAGCGAAGATACGGTGAAGCACCACCTCAGCAATATCTTCGACAAACTGGGGGTTTCCACCCGTTTGGAGCTGGCCCTGTTCGCGGTGAACCAGGGACTTCCCCTGAAAACGATCGTGTAATCGACAGGTTTGATTGTGGTCTAAGGGGAATCACTGAGTTGTGCAGAATAGTGCCGAGTAATGGCACGATAGTGCTATACATAGTCACTGGTGTGCTATTGGGTAGAGGGCGCAATTCACGATACCTTTATAATCATACGGCGGCAGACTATTGTCCTGAGGTGTGGCTAAAGCAAGGGCGTGTCGTCGATGAAGGGGGCAAAAAGTGATCCAAGCAATTCACAAATTTTGGGCGGACGACAGCGGCCAGGACGTTGCCGAGTACGCGGTCATGCTCGCGGTAATCCTGGTGATCGTGATCGGCACGGTCCGGCTGATCGGCAGCAACGCCAACAACGTGTTTTCGCAAGTCGGAAGCAGCTTGTCGCAATAGTCTGCAAGATCAAGCCCCGCTGCGTTGGGCAGGGGGCTTCCCCTAGTTTTTCCTGCTGGTTCTCTTCCAAGGGAAAGGTTCGAGTCTTCCGAGTTTTAACCTTAGGCTCTTGAGCGTCCTACCCCGTACGGTTCAGACTTAGAAACCTTGAAACTCTGCAACTTTGAAACCTTGCCGTTTTCACTGGCCCGACGGAGCTGCCGCTGTCCTCTCCGGCGCCGTTTTTTCTGGAGCCGTGGCGGAAGCTAGCCGCGTGAGGAACGGGAAGAAGGGCGTCACTTCAAACGGCATCTTGTCGGCTGGGTTGGTGATGGCGACGGGCTTAGTCTTGATCAATTCCAGTTGATCGTTCCACGGGTCGACCTTGACCCGGCCACCGAGAGGAAGCGCCGCGACCTGGTCCGCCTTCTTCGGATCGAGTTGCGGCGAGGCGGTCATCAATGACGACATCCGCGTGGCGTCGCCATTGAGCAGGCTGTCGCCAAGGTGCCCGCGGATCAGATTCCTCAGCTGCGGAGCGTGGGCCTGGACCGCCTTGAGGAACAATCCGGCGTTGTTGAGCTTGTCCTTATAGGGCGAGTTGTTCAGCAGTTCGATGGCTTTCTTGTCGGCAGCTTCTTCTTCGTTCTTATCGCGCGCGAAATCCATGCGCTCGAAGGTGCGTTCGTCGGGAAAGAACATGCGGTCGTTGAAGGCGAGTTTGGTGTTGAGGTGATGCCCGAGCACTATGTGCGCCAGTTCGTGGGTCAGAATCATGGCCAGCGAGGCTTCATCGGGCAGCACGTCAATCATGCCGCGGCTCACCACGATGGTGTGGCCAATGGTGAAGGACTCAAGCGGCGTGGTCATCAGTACGCGGCAGTGTATCTCGGGCTGGATGTCGAGGTTATTGGTGACCATCACGTTGTTGACGACGGTCAGTAGCACTTTGTCGATTTCGCCTTCCGGCGCAAGCAGGCCGATCTGCTGCAGGCGGTCAAGCACGTTGATTTCCGCCTGGCGTTCCCATTGGCGCTGCGCCTCGATGGGCGTAGCGTCCTGGGCTTTCTGGCTCTGGTCCTTCACCGACTGCGGGGCGTCGACCGTGATCTCGGTGAATTCGGAGTTGCGGCGGAGATCCTTCAGGTTGTAGCCCCAAAGCCGGGTCTGCGCCTTGTAGTTCAGCGTCTGGCCCAGTCGATACTTGAGATCGGATTCCTCGGAATAGATCATCGAAGGCAGCCAGACGCCTCCCGGGCGGAGGTTCTGTCGCCAGCTGTCAAAGTGCAGGTAATAACTGGCTCGCGGATGAGGATAGTAAGTGCCGTTGAAGCGGACGATGTTGTAGCCCTGGTCTTCGATCCAGATGCGGCCCAGAAACCGCCCCTTGCCCGCGTCTTTCTTGGGGGCAACGTCGATGACCACGCAGCGCACTTCGCCGAGAAACTCGCGGCGCACGAAAGTGAAGTCGTAAAACTGGCGCTGAAAATCCTCATCGAGCACCACCATCTGGGCAAACCCGAGCGGCAGGAACTTCATGGAATAAACGTTGCTCAGCTTGCTCAGCATGCGTTTGCCCAGTCCGGCCGTAGTGGGCGAGGTGAATGTGCGGTCATCGGCGCCATTGCTCATATCCAGCCGGCCCAGGAAGTAAACGTCGCTGACAGGCACGGGAGCATCGAGCTCTTTGTCTTGCTTCAAATTCTGGAGATAAGTCTCCACCAGGGGATGAAGCTGCTTCATCTGCGCCATGAAGAAATGTTCGCGCTCGATCGCTCGATCCACAACCTGGTCGAAGCTGGTGGCGGCAGCGCTCGCCTGTTGGCTGGCGGCGTCACGCGTGGAGAGCTGCGGTTCCGGCGGTGTGGGCCGAGTCTCTGCCGGCGGAGTCTGGGAGAACGCGAGCGCAGCGCAGCAGACCACGGAGAGCGCAAGGGGTACAGATAGAGAGCGCAGCATTTTGATTTGTTTCATTTCACCTATGATACGTGACCGATGCATGACCTACGATGCCAGTTCGAACACGATGTGCAACACCGCCTCGGAATCGGCGGGATGGCCGTCCTTCAGGGCGGGCTTAAACTGAATTTTTTCCGCGGCGCGAACCGCCGATTCGTCCAGCCCGTGACCGAGGCCGCGGACCACTTTCAGAATCTGAATCTGCCCGTTCGCCGAAAAGACAACGTCGATCAGCACCTCGCCCTGAATTTTAAGCTGCCGTCCCTCATCAGTGTAAACCGGACGGGGCTTGAATGTGATCTCAGCCGGCAAAGTTTTGGCGGCGGCCTCGACCGGCTTGGCCTTGGGCTGAGCGGCTACGTCAGTGTCCCCGAAGCCACTCTGGCGAACCGTGCCCCGCGACGCGGAAACCGTGCCGGAACTGTCGCCGGTAGCGACGCCGCTGCCAAAACCGGTGCTCGCGACCACTCCGCGCGCGCCATGCGATCCGCCGGTGCCGTTGCCATAGCCTGGGCCGGCGGGCAAATCAAACGAGCCCGCCTGCGCGATCGTGATCGGACGGCCGTGACTCTCCCGATTGGGTAGGCCGTTCGGGTCGCCGAAGCCGCCGGTTTGCACCTTCTGCGGCGCAGCCGCAATGGTTGGCGTGGCCGAGCTTCCCGCGGAGAACACGTTCGTCTTCACCGGTGGCCGGGGGATCAGCGGCTTCACGTCCGGTAGAAGTTCTTTCGTGGCGGCCAGGGTTATCTTGGGCGCCTGATCCTCGGGAACGGGGAGCTTTTTCCGAACCAATTCGGCAGGCACACGCAAAGCTTCGGGCCGCGGCGTTACCGGTTCCGTGATCTTTGGAACGGGAACAGGAACGGGAATATGCTTGACCGGCGCCGGAGCCTGTGGAACCGGGGGCGGAGTGCTGACCAGGCTGACCAGGTGGTAGTCGTGCCCCGGCAATACCAGGACTTCCGGGTAAATGACAGCCGCAGTCGCGAAGAACGCCAGCACCAGCGTCTGCACGCCATAACTGAATACGAACCTTCCCCAGCGGGTACGATGCTCGGGAAGAAGGCCTAGCGTCAATTCTGAACCCTGGGAATCCATGTCCAGCACCTCATGCAGCTACCGGCTTAGCGGCTTGCCAAAAAAAGTGAGTAATCCCACAGTTAGCACTTTTAAGACCGCGGGGAACGGGCCAAAAGACGACACTTCTAAACCCTGAAGTGCACGCCGAAGGCCATTTTCGACGAAGGCCCTTTACACTTAAGATGCTGCTGAGCAGCTACTTAGATGAGGAAAAACGTATTTTAGCAGCCCGCAAGACCTCACCTGCAAGGTTTTTCCTATTTGGGAAAGGGAAAATTTTTTTGGGAAGTCGGAAGATTTTGCCCGGAAGGCAACTTCGCACACGACAGCCGCCTGACCAAAGCGATAAAAAAACCTAGACTGTATGTCGCCGCCTCACGCGGGCTTCTACTCGTCCTCTTCGTCGTCGATCTTGATGCGCAGCGACTTGAGAAACTTCAGATCCTGATCGCTGATTTTGAGCTCGGCATTGGTGCTCAGCGTCGAGACCAGGGAAGTCTTGTCGGTGGTGTGTTCACCTTGCTTGCTGACGCCGATCGTGGCTTCGAGAACCAGGAAAATGTCGTAGCCGCCTTCCTTGATCCGGGCCACGACTTCGGCGATCGATTCGGAATCGGACAGAGATTCGTTGATCGCTTCTCCGAGTTCCTTCATGAGTTGCTTCAGTTGCTGATCCACGAATCCCCCTCGAATCGGACGCCGCTCATGGGGGACATCACAAGGTTTAGTGATCCCGCCCATCGTCATTGTACCCCCGCCCGCTGCTAAAATCGACCGATGGCAACAAACTTGATCGACGGCCAGTTGGTGCAAAAAATCAAGATCGTCTTCCGTGCGGTCGTCAATCTGGTGGAGCGCAGCCGGACGGGCCGGGCGCTGCTGGCCGGGATCCGCGTCAGCGCGCGTTCGTTCGGACGGGTGCTGCATTTGCTCTGGCTGGAAGTGACCGGATTCACCTTTCTGGCGATGGCCGGGGTCGGGGCCATGGCTGGTGTCCGCGAGTACACCAAATATCAGTCGGGCCACGCCAATGGCCCCGGTCGTTTGCTGCTGGCGATATGCTTCACCATTTCGTTCGCCTGGTTCGGGCTGAGTTCGTTCTGGCGAGTCAGGCGAAGAGCAAAGAGCTAACCGCGAACGTCGGTCAGAGAAAAGCGAAGAAAGACAGGCAGAACATGACGCAACTGAAGACGGCCGAATCCGCGCCCCAGCGGGCCGCCCGCCTCGCCGGCGAAGAGACGTCTTCTCATATCCCCGTGCGCCCCCTCTACACGCCCGACGATCTCGCCGCCTGGGACTACGACCGCGATGTGGGCTATCCCGGAGAATTTCCCTACACGCGCGGTGTGCAGGCCACGATGTACCGCGGCCGCCTGTGGACCATGCGGCAGTACGCCGGTATGGGCGATGCCGAGGAGTCGAACAAGCGTTACAAGTATCTGCTGGCGAACGGAACGACCGGGCTGTCGGTAGCCTTTGATTTGCCCACGCAAATCGGCCTCGATTCCGATCACCCGCTCGCAGCTGGAGAAGTTGGCAAAGTCGGCGTGGCCATCGATTCGATCGAAGACATGCAGCGGCTGTTCGATGGCATCGACCTGACCGCAATTTCAACCTCGATGACCATCAATGCCACGGCGTCGATTCTGTTGGCGTTATACGTGGCCGTGGCGCGGCGGCAGGGCAGGGACGTACGCAAGCTCTCCGGCACGGTCCAGAACGACGTGCTCAAGGAGTACATCGCGCGCGGAACCTATATTTATCCGCCGCGGCACGCGATGCGCATCGTCACCGACGTTTTTGCCTGGTCGAAAGAGAACGTGCCGGAGTGGAATACGATTTCGATCTCGGGCTATCACATGCGTGAGGCGGGATCGACGGCGGTGCAGGAAGTCGCCTTCACGCTGGGCAACGGCATTGCCTATGTGGAAGCGGCGATTCGCGCGGGCCTCGATGTCGACCAGTTCGCGCCGCGGCTTTCGTTCTTCTTCAATGCCCACAGTAATTTCCTGGAAGAGGTCGCGAAGTTCCGCGCCGCGCGGCGGATGTGGGCGAAGATCATGCGCGACCGGTTCAAAGCGAAGAATCCAAAATCGTGGATGCTGCGTTTCCACGCGCAGACGGCCGGTTCCACGCTGACCGCGCAGCAGCCGGAGAACAACATTGTGCGGACGGCCATCCAGGCCATGGCGGCGGTGCTCGGAGGAACGCAGTCTCTGCACACCAATTCCTATGATGAAGCGCTGGCCCTGCCGACCGAGGCGTCGGCGCGCATCGCGCTGCGCACGCAGCAGGTGATCGCGTTCGAGTCGGGCGCGCCGCAGTCGGTCGATCCGCTGGCGGGTTCCTATTACATCGAATCGCTGACCAGCGAAATCGAGAAGCGAGCCGGCGATTATCTCGAAAAAATCGAAGCCATGGGCGGCATGCTCAAGGCCATCGAACGCGGATATGTGCAGCAGGAGATCCAAAACGCCGCCTACGAATATCAGCAGGCAGTCGATCGCCAGGAGGCGGTCGTGGTCGGCGTGAACCGGTTCCAGATCGAACAAGAGCACGCGGTGCCGATCCAGCGCATTGATCCGGCGCTCGAACCGAAACAAGTCGAGCGCCTGCGAGCGCTGCGCGCCACGCGCAATCCCGAGATCTGGCAAGCCGCGATCCAGGCGGTCGAAGACACGGCGCGCTCGGGAGACAGTCTAATGCCTCGCATCCTGGCGGCAGTGGAGGCAAATGCCACGGTTGGCGAGATTTCGGACGCGATGCGAAGAGTGTATGGGGAGTATAAGGAAGCGGTGGTGATTTAAGGTTTTACCCTTGTAGAGACGGGGCTCTACGCGAAATCATTCAGCGGAAGACGCGGGCTTTGGCCCCACGACTTGTCAGTTCGCCGCTTTGTAGTCGCAGGCGGAGCGGCAGGCCTCGCAGTAATAGAGGCCGTCGGTGCAGAGGCGCACGTCGAGTTGGGACTGGCACAACACGCAGAACTTCTCGCACCAGCAACGCGCTTCCGGCTGTTCACATTGCGCGCAGACGATGCGGCTAACGCCCGGTCTAGAGGACATGGCTGCAGTTTAGTGCGCCAAAGGCCGGGAAGAAACGTAACCGAAGTCACCCGAAAAGCAGGTGTCTGGTCTCAGGTCTCAGTCCCCCGCAAAAAACCTTCGCCGCGCTTTACAATATCCGCATGGCTACCATCCCCGCTGAAATTCACGGCCAGCGCTACATCAGTCTTGCGACCTTCCGGAAAAGTGGCGTTGCCGTCTACACGCCCGTCTGGTTTGCCGAATACGACAATAAGCTCTACTTCATGACCAACAGCAAGTTGGGCAAGTGCAAGCGCATCCGCAACAACCCGCAAGTCAAGATCGCCCCGTGCACCATCCGCGGAAAAATCACCGGCCCTGAATTCTCCGCGACCGTCCGCATTCTTCCTCCGGAAGAGTTTGCCCGCGTCCGCCAGGCGATCAATGCAAAATATTGGCTCGCCCGTCTCCCCTTCCTGTGGCGCAACACCGACACCTACATCGAGATCGCGCCCGCATGAATAGGTCCGCATGAATCCGATTCCGCAATCGCGCGCCCTGCCCGCTGCGGCGAGTTCTGTGCTAATTCGGGAAATTGCCACAGCGCCCCTGTGACGCATGACATTTACGCTGACTGCTCCATCCTGTTACCATCAAATGTTGTTTGAATCTCCTATGCATTCGCATTTTTGGGACAAGTAAAATTCCTTTTGGAGGCACCATGGCCGTAAAAGTTGGCATTAATGGATTTGGACGTATCGGACGCAACGTTTTGCGCACCGCGCTCGCCGACAAGAATCTCGACTTCGTCGCCGTAAACGATCTTACCGATCCCAAGACTCTAGCCCACCTGCTGAAGTACGACTCGATTCTCGGCAACCTGCCGAACAAGATCACCGCCGGCCCCGACAGCATTTCCGTCGACGGCAAAGTCATCAAGGTTTTCAAGGAAAAAGATCCCGCCGCCCTGCCGTGGGAATCCGTCGGAGCGCAGATCGTCATCGAGTCCACCGGAAAGTTCACCGACGCCAATGAAGCGAAGAAACATCTGCGCGGCTCGGTGAAAAGAGTCATCATCACCGCCCCGGCGAAGAACGAAGACTTTACCGTCGTGCTCGGCGTGAACGAAGAGAAGTACGATCCCGCCAAGCATCACATCGTCTCCAACGCTTCCTGCACCACCAATTGCCTGGCCCCGATCGCCAAGGTCATCAACGACAATTTCAAGATCGTCAGCGGCACCATGACCACCATCCACTCGTATACGAACGATCAGGTGATCCTCGACTTCCCGCACAAGGATTTGCGGCGAGCCCGGGCTGCGGCCCTCAACATGATTCCAACCACTACCGGCGCGGCCAAAGCGCTCAAACTGGTCGTCCCCGAACTGGGCGGAAAAATCGACGGCTTCTCCATGCGCGTGCCCACGCCCAATGTTTCGGTCGTGGATCTGGTTGCCTTCGTCGAAAAGAAAACGACCAAGGAAGAAGTGAACGCCGCGCTGAAAAAAGCTTCCGAATCCGGTCCCTTGAAGGGCTATCTCGGATACGAGGAGAACGAACTGGTCTCGTCCGATTTCAAAGGAGACTCCCGCTCCTCCATCGTCGACGCGCCCATGACCCTGGTCGTCGGCGGCAATTGCATCAAGGTGATCTCCTGGTATGACAACGAGTGGGGATACTCCTGCCGTGTCCACGATCTGATCAACCTGATAGCGGCCAAAGGCCTGTAGACTAACTCGTCGCTAGTCGTTGGTCGTTCGCGGTTCGCTATTCACGCCCAAACCTGCGTGACCGTATAGCGAACCGCGGGCGCCAACGACGAACAGCGCTCCAGCGACAAATGCCGAACGACTAACGACCAGCGACTGACGACTGACGACCAACGACAATCGACTAAACGACAGGTGCCCAATGCCTAAGCTCTCGATTCGCGATCTTCCTCTCAACGATCACCGCGTTTTCATGCGCGTCGACTTCAACGTCCCGCTCGACGACGGCCGCGTCATGGACGACACCCGCATCCGCGAAACCCTGCCCACGATCGAGTACGCTCTGCGGCACGGTGCGCGCCTCATCCTCGCGTCTCACCTGGGGCGTCCCAAGGGCAAGCCCAATCCCAAGCTGAGCCTCAAGCCCGTGGCCGAACGTCTGCGCATGCTGCTCGACAAAGAGCTGTCGCGCGGCGAAAACGTCGGCTTCTGTCCCGAGTGCGTTGGCCCCGAGGCCGAAGAGGTGGCGCTCAAGCTGGAAAAAGGCCAGGCGCTGCTGCTCGAAAACCTCCGCTTCCACGCCGAAGAAGAGAAGAACGACGAGAATTTTTCCAGGCAACTGGCGAAGCTTGCCGACTTCTACGTCAACGACGCCTTCGGCACCGCCCACCGTGCCCACGCGTCCACCGTCGGCATCACCAAGTTCGTGCAGAAATCCGCCGCCGGCCTGCTCATGGAAAAAGAGCTGCAATATCTGGGCCGCGTCCTGCAGAACCCCGAGCGACCCTTCGTCGCCATTCTCGGCGGCGCCAAGGTCAGCGACAAGATTGGAGTCATCCGGAACCTGCTCAGCAAAGTCGACGTCCTCATCATCGGCGGCGGCATGGCCTACACCTTCCTCAAGGCGCAAGGCGAATCCGTCGGCAAGAGCCTGGTCGAGGAAGACAAGATCGAACTCGCGCGCGAACTTTTACAAGAGGCGAAAACCCACAACCTCAAGTTCCTGTTGCCGACCGATCACGTCATCGCCGACCGCGTCGACGCCAGCGCCTTGCCCAAAATCGTCGGCCACGGCGAGCCCATCCCCGCCAACATGATGGCCCTCGACATCGGCCCTGAAACCGTCGAGACCTTTTCCGAGGAGGTTGCCCGCGCTCGCACCATCGTCTGGAACGGCCCCATGGGCGTTTTCGAATTGCCAGCCTTTGCCAAAGGCACTTTTAAGATCGCCCACGCCGTAGCAGAAAATCCCGGAGCCGTGTCGATCGTAGGCGGGGGAGATTCCGTAGCCGCCGTCAAAGCCGCCGGCATAGCCGACAAGATCACCCACATTTCAACCGGCGGAGGCGCGTCGCTGGAATTTCTGGAAGGCAAGAAGTTGCCCGGGGTGGAAGCGCTGACGGACAAGAAATAGGCGTTGGGCTTCTAGCAGGCTGCGGAAAAGCTCGATTCTGTATTTGGTTTTGGGTGGCGCAGCGGTTCACCGCTGCGATAAGTGGCTGGTTTGCAGACCCGGCTTTAGCCACTGAGGTGAGACTGCAACCTGGAAAGTACTTTTTCCGCAGCCCGCTCGGCTATGGGCTTAGCCGCTGAAGAAAGACTGTATCGGTGTCCCGCTCGCTACTCGCCCTATTTGGATTTCTCCGGAGGTGCCAAATGAAAAAGAAGACGGGGCTCATACCACTTCTGCTGCTGCTCGCGTTCTCCGCGGCGCAAGCTCAGCAACCTCGATCCAACCAATGGAAAGACTTCGAATTCCTCTTTGGTGAGTGGACATGGTCCGGAGGAGGCCAGCCCGGCCAAGCCAAGGGCACGTCTACCTTCGAACCCGATCTGAACGGCACGGTGCTGCTTCGCAAAGTCCATCTCGATTATCCGGCCAGCAAAGAACGCGCAGCTTTCTCCCATGACGATTTCTTGTACGTGTATCACGATCCTGCGGACGACTCTCTGCGCGCCATCTTCTTCGACAGCGAAAACCACGTCATTCGCTATGCAGTCACCGTCGCCCCGGGCGGCGACTCAATTCAGTTCTTGAGCGATGCCGCGCCCTCGGGCACCAGGGCACGTATGACCTACACCAAAGTTGGGGCGGAGTCCGTAACCGAGAAGTTCGAGCTCGCTCCTCCCGGCAAGCCAGACCAGTTCGCAACCTATGTCGAATTCGTAGCAAAGAGAATCGGCAAATAGTGAAGCCACCGTTGCAACCCAGTAGCGCCGGCGTCCCGCCGGCCACCAGTTACGTGCCAACCGATCAATCGCCGAACCGCTATGCCTGACTTCGCAGCCCGACTCACTTTCGCCAACGGCAAGACGCTCGAACTCCACGGCCCCGCCGACATTACCGAGGAGACCACCGAAGCCATCGTCAACGCCGCCAACTCGTCTCTGCTCGGTGGCGGGGGCGTGGACGGTGCAATTCACCGCGCTGGCGGCCCGTCGATCCTCCAGGAGTGCAAGCGCATCGTCGCCAAAATTGGCACCCTCCCTGCCGGCAAAGCCGTAATCACCACCGGCGGACGCCTACCCGCCAAATATGTAATTCACACCGTCGGCCCGGTGTATCGAGGAGACCGACAGCACGAAGCCGAGACGCTAGCCAGTTGTTATCGCGAATCCATTCGCATCGCCGACGATCACGCAATAAAATCCTTGGCCTTCCCCTCGGTATCGACCGGAGCTTTCGGCTATCCTATTCACGAGGCCGCTGAAATCGCAGTTCGCACAATTGCCGAAGCCCTTCCGCCTTGCGCCCACGTCGAGCACGTTCGTTTCGTGCTCTTCGACATTGCCACCTGCAAAGCCTATGTCCGAGCCGCCGAAAAGTTATCCCGGCAGCCGTTAGCAAATTCCGCTATCTTAAGATTTGAAATTTGAGAAAGGTCACTCATGAGAAAAAAACTTATCGCCGCCAACTGGAAGATGTACAAAACTCCCGACCAGGCCCTTGACTTCTTCCGCGATTTCCTCCCTCTGGTCCACGGCCACGACCGCGATGAAATCGTCGTCTGCCCGACATTCCTCGCACTCGATGCCGCCATCCATGCGGCCAAGGGCTCGAACGTCGCCATCGGAGCCCAGGATCTCCACTGGGAAAAGGAAGGCGCGTTCACCGGAGAAGTCAACGCCGCCATGCTGCTCTCGGTCGGCGTCACCCACGTCATCATCGGACACTCCGAACGCCGCCAGTACTTCGGCGAAACCGACGACAGCGTCAACCTCAAGCTCAAGTCCGCCCTTGAAGCCGGACTCATCCCCATCGTCTGCGTGGGAGAGGTTCTCGAAGAGCGCGAAGCCAAGCTCACCGACGACGTCTTGCGCCGCCAGTGTACCCGAGCCTTCCACAAAGTTTCGGCCAAGAAGGCCGCCAGCCTCGTGGTCGCCTACGAACCGGTCTGGGCCATCGGCACCGGAAAAACTGCAACCCCGCAGATGGCCGCCGACGCTCACGCCATCATTCGCGGAGAAGCCACCGAATCCTTTGGCCAGGAATTCGCCGAGAAGCTCCGCATCCTCTACGGCGGCTCCGTCAAGCCCGAGAACGCCCATGCCCTGATGTCGGAAAAAGAAATCGATGGCGCTCTGGTAGGCGGAGCATCACTCGACCCCAAATCGTTCGCGGCCATCGTGAAGTATTAGGGCGCTTTTCGATTTGCCGTAGAGCGAGCCTGGAACGGGTAGGGCACGGCTTCAGCCGTGCCGCCAGGGCCTGCAACGGTGTCCGGCTTCAGCCGCTGAGGGTGCGCACTCTACCCCATTACGAGAACTGCTCTAGAAGCTCAGGTATCGCTTTACAGCTTGCGGAAAAACTCCGGTTTCGTATCAGGGCATCGCTTTAGCGATGCCGTAAGTTCTTTGAACGCGGATACCCCTTTAGGGGCCGGGCACCGAGAATGTAGTTTCCAGCACACTGTTTAGCCGCTGAGGTCAGACTGCGGCACAGAAAGTTCTTTTTCCGCAAGCTGCTTAGCGGTGCGGAAGGGCCCGCCGAAGGCCAACCATTCCCTCACTGCACCACAAACCGTGTGAACGGATAAACGTAGGCGATAAGAAAAACAAAGGTCCCGACCAGCGCCGCCAGCGCAATGCTGTGCCAGAAGACGTAGCGCAGGATTTCGCCTTCATGCCCATACCACTGCGTCGCCGTGCTGGCGACGACGATGCTCTGCGCGTCAATCATTTTGCCCATGACGCCTCCGGTAGAGTTGGCGGCGGACATCAGCACCGGAGACACATTGACCTGCTGTGCCGAAATCTTCTGCAGGCTGCCGAACAGCACATTCGACGACGTATCCGACCCGGTCAAAGCCACGCCCAGCCAGCCCAGCAGCGTTCCGAAAAACGGATACAGATGGCCGGTGCGCGCGAACGCCAGCCCCATGGTCGCGTCCAATCCGGAGTAGCGGGTCAGCATTCCTATGGCCAGCATGGCGGCAATCGTCAGCAGAGAGAAGCGCACCTTCATGATGGTTCGTCCGTACACGGAAAGAATCTTTCGGAAGCTGAACCCCATCACCAGGCCCGACAGAATGCCCGCCACCAGGATGCTGCTGCCAGTCGCGGTTATCCAGTTCAATCCGAAGACCGCCGGTTCCTTGGTCGCCTTGGGCACCACCGGCGGCACACGAAGCACCAGATTGTTAAGCCCACTGACAGGGAACTGTGGATTGGTGATCTTGCTCGGTGGGGTGCTCCACCTTGCCATCGAGGTGAATGTCTTCTCCGGCGTGTTCACCAGGTTCTTGAAGGTTTGCGTGCCCCACAGGAAGACGATCACGCTCAGGATAATCCACGGCACCCAGGCTCGCGCGACCTCGGAACGAGTGAAGCCGTGCGCCGCGCGATGGTCGGTCTTGCTCTCTTCGCCTTCGAACGTCCAAACGCGCTTAGGATGCCAGATGAAAAGGAAGCCGATCAGGCACGCCATGGAAACAATCGACGCGACGATATTGACGATCCACGGGCCATGCAGATTCGACATGATCAATTGTGGGATCGCAAACGTGACCCCGGCCACCAGGATGGCCGGCCATATTTCCACCATTGCGCCCCATCCGGCGAACGCGCAAATCAGCCAGAAGGGCACCAGCACGCAGAACGGGCACAGGATGCGTCCCGCCATCGCGCCCAGCGTGATCTCGCTGAATCCTGTAACCTTCGCCAGCGCGATAATCGGTGTGCCCAGCGCGCCGAAGGCCACGGGCGCGGTGTTCGCGATCAGCGATAAGCCGGAAGCTTGCAGCGGCCTGAATCCAAGCCCAATCAGCAGCGCGGCGGTCACCGCCACCGGCGTGCCGAAACCAGCCGCGCCCTCAAAGAATGCGCCCAGGCAGAAAGCGATCAGCAGCAACTGCAGCCGGCGATCCTGCGTGATGCCCGTCAAGCTGTGTTGCAAGACGTGGAATCGTCCCGACTCGACCGTGAGCTGATACATGAAGATGACGTTCAGCACGATCCAGCCAATCGGGAAAAGACCGTAAGCAGCGCCATAGACCGCCGTCGCTCCCGCCAGTCGCGCCGGCATATGGAAGGCAAAGACGGCAATCAGCAGAGCTGTCGCCAGTCCGGCCAGCGCCGCGTAGTGCGCCTTTACGTGTCCGAACCCGAGGCTGCCGAGCAACACGATAATCGGCAGCGACGCCAGTATCGTCGAAAGCCACCAGTGCCCGGTAGGATCGTAGCCTTGCGCCCATGGAGATGACAGCGGAGTAATTCTAAGGATCGCGATAGCGGCAATCGCTGCAATAACGATGACTACCGCGAAAGCCAGGAGGTTCGCTGGCGGAGGAGCCGGCGTCTTGGCCGGCGCGACAGTAGTTGCCATAAGTTTTCACCCTGGCCTGCCGGGCAGATTCTGGCATGTACTTCTTTCAAGACCAGCAATCCGCTCGGCCCGGCGCATCAGTGGTGCGGGTAATTATGAATTTCGAATCGAGAAACCGCAACTGTATTTGTCGATCGTCGGCGAATTACTGAAAGCGGCTCGATGCACAAAGTGTTCGGCGCTGCCGTTTACTTGATGTCCTTCATCGTCAGGAGCGTGCTGAAGTCGTGGCCGGAGGGCTCGACGGCTCGCGCAATCACTCCGGCAAAAGATTCGCGAAATTCGGGAAACTTCGCCACCAGCGCCTTGATCACCGCCGTATTTTCCTGAAACGTGCGCCCGCTATTCGATACATCGGCGGCTTCGTAGTTTACTTCCACGTCGAGATCCTTGCCCACGGCCATCGGAAAGATCTCGGTCAGATGATAGATCTTGCCGCCCGCGGCTATATCCATGGGGCTTCCGTTGGCGGGCATATCGGCGGGTTGCATTGCCTGGGACTCGTCGTAGAGTTTGTCGGTGGCGAGCGTGCTCATGAAGTCTACGGGAGTGGACAGTGCGATCGCTTCGCGGTAATACAACCCGGCATTGTGATTCTGCGATTTCGTTTTGAAATCGCGGGCGCGCTGGATGAACCATGCCGCATCGTGTCCCGACAACTGCGAGGACTTGGCGTAAAAGCCCGCCAGTTTCCAGTCTGTGCCCGCCTGCTGCAGGACGAAAGTCAGCGTCCGCGGCTCCTGTCCGCCGTTCACGTCGAGAATGGTCACGCCGTACTTCCCCGGTGGCAGATTAGGCAGGACAAACACCGCGCTATCTTTCGTCTGCCCCGACTTCCCAAATACTCCGCACAGAAATTCAGCGCGAGCGAGCGGTTCGGGACCATCGGCGGTCAGCAAAAAAGGGGGTCGAACCGTGGCTTGCGCGCCCGCGAACGCGGCCTGGTTCTCTTTGACGGCGGCTTCGATTCCGGCAAAACTAGTGGCCACGGCCGCAATGGAGTTCTGCTGCAGGCCCGCCGTATCGCCGCGCGCCGACATTTCGAAATAGCGCCTCGCTGCGCCTTCAAGCGCGCTTCGCACCGAGGCATCCATGTCCGCGCCGCTCTGGCAGGTCTGAGCCCACGCCGATGATCCCAGCAACACCAGCCACAGCCATCGTTGGCCGCGCCGTCCCATGCGGAGCGCGAATTCCAAACGACTACCCGAAGCATTACCCAAAGGGGAAAGCCTCCGCAGGCATTCTACGCCCAGTTAAAGCCGAGGACAGTCTAAATGCTTGCCAGCAGACTGCGGAAAAACTCGATTTCGCATTTGATTTTGGGTGGCGCAGCGGTTTACCGCTGCGATAACTGGCTTATTTTTAGCATCGGCTTTAGCCGCTGAGGCGAGACTGGGACGCGGAAAACACTTTTTCCGCAGCCTGCCAGGGATATGCCCGCGCTGGGCCATTCGTAATCAATGCGCAAGAAAGAAGGCCATCCGGCGTTCTATAAGCGGTGGTAAAATCAAGCAGGGCGCAGTGGCTGCGGAACCCTTGGCCGCTTGCGAAAACGGGAAACTCCGATGTCGCGCACACGCAGATGGATTGCTTTCGGGTTCTGGCTGGCAGCTCCGGTTCTTCTCGCTCAGAGCTCAGCCAATCCGACCGCGCCCGAGTCCGCCGCGCCGCCCGCCACACCGCACCACAAGTCCCATAAGACCCAGAAGCCGACCCAGAAGCCACTCGTCCTCCCGCCGTTGCCCGCCGGTCCGTTGAGTCAGTTGCCCATGGACCAGATTCCGGCAACCCCGGCGAAAGTCAGCTATCAAGGCGGGTTGCTGACCATCTCGGCGCAGAATTCAACCTTAGGCGAAATCCTGCGCGATGTGCGCAAACTCACCGGGGCTTCGATTGAAATTCCTCAAGGCTCAGGCGCAAACGAACGAGTAGTGACGCACCTCGGCCCCGGAGCGCCGCGGGATGTTCTGGCAGGATTGCTCAACGGCTCCTCGTTCAATTACGCGATGCTCGGTTCCAGCTCGGATCCCGGCGCGATTTCGGCCGTGATCCTGACCGCCAAGCCCTCGGCCTCGGGAGAGACCCAGACCGCCGCGAACGCGTCTGCGAACAATCCGGCGGCGATGCCTCCCAACCGCTTTCCCCAGCCTATGCCGTTCGGCCGGCAGAGTCTCGTAGCCCCGCAGCCGGGTGGAGCTGTGCAACCGGCAAGCGCCGACGCCGACGATAGCAAGGACGACGACGATAGCGCCGATGACAGCGCCGACGACAGCACCGACAATCAAGCCCAGGTCAAGCCCGTGCCAGGACAGCCTGACGCGAACGACCCAAATGTTCAGGTACAGCCACTAACGGACCCGAATCAGCCCAACGCCGGCCCGAAGACTCCCGAACAGATTCTGGACATGCTGCAAAGACAAAAACCGCAGCCGCCCGGAGGGCCCGTAGTTCCCCCCCAGCCGCCGCCCCAGCAGTAGCCCGATCTCTGCAGCCGCGAAGCGGCGTAAGAATGCAGCCCACGGCGTAAGCCGTGGGACAAGTGGGAAACGGACAAGCCCCAGAAGGGGGCGAAAGAGTAGTTCTCACTCTCCAGCAGGCTGCGGGAAAAGTCGGCGTTGCACTGGATTTTGGGTGGCGCAGCAGTTTACCGCTGCGATAACTGGCGTATTTTCAGTACCGGCTTTAGCCGCTGAGGTCAGACTGCGGGGCAGAAAGTACATTTTCCGCAACCTGTTTAGGGGCTGGGCGTCGAAATCGCCACCGCGCGGCCTGAATGAAACTCGACAAAACCGCGAGGGCGCGCTTTAGTCGCCGCTAGCCTGGCTTTGACGGGCGACCAACGCCGCCATGGCATGGGACGGTCGAGAGGGGTTGACGGCGGCCAATACCCCGCAAATCGCGCAATAAGCGCCGAACACACCCACAATCACAGTTAAGATGGCAGTGCTGCAGATCAGGAAGGCTACCGAAATCGTGTTCACGTGACTGGCCCTTAGTGGCAGCCACCTTGTGAATCGCGCGGCTGCAATTGTTTTACTCTTTCCGCATTTGACCCCCGCCATTCTTAACCACTAAGATACGAGAATCGAACTGCGTATCTCCACTCTCCAACATTTCTTGGGACCCGTCCACGTTACGGAAGTCCATAAAGTGAAGTAATGCGCCAAATGGCCATCACCAGCATCTCGGTGCGCGGCGCGCGCCAGCACAACCTGAAGAATATTGACGTCGAGATTCCGCGCAACACTTTGACGGTCATTACGGGCCTGAGCGGCTCCGGCAAATCCTCGCTCGCGTTCGATACCATTTACGCCGAAGGCCAGCGCCGTTACGTCGAGACGCTTTCCGCCTACGCCCGTCAGTTCCTCGATCAGATGGAGCGTCCCGACGTCGACTCCATCGACGGCCTCAGCCCATCGATCTCGATCGAGCAGAAAACCACCAGCCGCAGTCCGCGCTCGACCGTAGGCACCATCACCGAGATCTACGATTACCTGCGCCTGCTCTACTCTTCCATCGGAGTGCCGCATTGTCCGAGCTGCGGCAAGCCCATCACCCGCCAATCCGCCGAGCAGATCGTGCAGCGCGTCATGTCGCTAACGCCGGATGACCGCGTCATGATCATGGCGCCCATCGCTCGCGGCCGCAAAGGCGAATTCAAGAAGGAAATGGAAAAGCTCGTCCAGCACGGTTTCTCCCGCGCCCGCGTGGACGGTGAACTGGTCAACCTCGAGGACGACCTAGCCCTCGACAAGCGCAAGAACCACACCATAGAAGTGGTCGTCGATCGCCTGCTGGTGAAACCCGGAATCGAACACCGCCTGGAACTCTCCATCGGTCTAGCCATGAAACTAGGAGGCGGCCTCGTCCTGGTAGCCGTCGTCAACGGAGACGAAACCCTCTACTCCGAGCGTCTCGCCTGCCCCGACTGCGGCATCAGTGTTCCGCAACTGGAGCCGCGCTCGTTTTCGTTCAACAGTTCCTACGGAGCCTGCCCCGAGTGTCACGGTCTCGGCAGCCGCTACGATTTAGATCCTGGCAAAGTGATCGTCGATTGGTCGAAGCCACTACTAGATGGCGGCCTGGGCCCCGGTTCGTCATCGCAGAATCTGCTGCGCAGCCTGCAGTTGGTCGTCCTGGCCTACGGCTTCGATTTGACGACCCCCTTCGAGAAATTTCCCGACAAGATTCAAAACCTACTGCTCTACGGCGAGCCGCAGCGCGGAGGCAAAACCGGATTTCTCGGAATTCTCGGCCACCTCAGGCAGAATCTCGAATCCTCGACCTCCGATACCTATCGCGAGTATTTGCTGGATTTCATGTCGGCCACCGAATGTTCCGTGTGCCACGGCAAGCGTCTGCGTCCGGAAAGCCTGGCGGTAAAAGTAAACGGCATGTCCATTGCCGATTTCACCAGCCTTCCGATTGCCCGCGCACTCGATGCTGCGCAAAAGATTCAACTGACCGGCAGGGAACTGATCATCGCCGGACGCATAGCGCACGAAATCACCGAACGCCTCGAATTTCTCGACAACGTCGGACTCGGCTACCTGTCGCTAGGCCGCTCCGCCGCCACGCTCTCCGGCGGAGAAGGCCAGCGCATCCGCCTCGCCACACAAATCGGATCCAAGCTGCGCGGCGTCCTCTACGTCTTAGACGAACCGTCCATCGGCCTGCATCACCGCGACAACGGCCGCCTCTTAGCCGCGCTGGAAAATCTGCGCGACCTCGGCAACACCGTCCTCGTAGTCGAGCACGATGAAGAAACCATCCGCCGCGCCGACTACGTCATCGATCTGGGCCCCGGCGCCGGCCGTCACGGCGGCGAGTTGGTCGCCGCCGGAACCCCCGCCGAAATCATGAACTCGCCCGCGTCTCTAACCGGAGCCTACATCTCCGGACGCCAGCACATCGCCATGCTTCCCGAGCGCCGCAGCCCGAATGGCAAAGCCATCGCCGTTCTAGGCGCGCGCGAGAACAACCTGAAGAATCTAGACATAGTATTTCCGCTAGGCGTGATGACGGTGGTCACCGGTGTCTCCGGCTCCGGCAAATCAACCCTGGTCAATGACATCCTCTACCGCGCTCTAGCCCGACAGCTCTATCGTTCCCGCGAGGAACCCGGCACCCACAAATCCATCACCGGCGGGGAACTGATCGACAAGGTCATTCGCATCGACCAGTCTCCCATCGGCCGCACCCCGCGCTCCAACCCCGCAACCTATACCGGCATCTTCGCCGGGATTCGCGACCTCTACGCCATGCTGCCTGAATCCCGTGAGCGCGGCTACAAACCCGGACGCTTCTCCTTCAACGTCGCTGGCGGACGCTGCGAAGCCTGCCAGGGCGAAGGCCAGCGTCGCATCGAAATGAATTTCCTGCCCGACGTCTACGTGCAGTGCGAACTCTGCGGCGGACGCCGCTACAATCACGAAACGCTGTCGGTTCATTACAACGGCTCGTCCATCGCCGACCTGCTAGAAATGCCCGTATCCGACGCGCTCCAGATTCTCGAAAATATCCCGCAGGTGAAGCAAAAGCTGCAAACCCTGGTCGACGTCGGTCTGGGATACATTCATCTCGGTCAATCCGCGGTCACCCTATCCGGCGGCGAAGCCCAGCGCATCAAGCTCGCCCGAGAACTCAGCAAGCGCCAAACCGGAAAGACGCTTTATCTGCTGGATGAGCCAACCACGGGATTGCACTTCGACGATGTGCGAAAATTGCTAGA
>Ga0181518_10000382_pt1 | contig 49237 bp, 42 predicted proteins | sample PEATcosm2014_Bin_28_FD_119751 | JGI IMG/M metagenome (GOLD analysis project Ga0181518, IMG submission 119751) | Peatland microbial communities from MTU Mesocosm Facility, Houghton, MI, USA - PEATcosm2014_Bin01_60_metaG | ecosystem: Environmental > Terrestrial > Soil > Wetlands > Peat | place...
CAAGGCTGTATGATTGTTAGTTCTTCTATTTCACCCGCAAAGAGCATACCAGTGAACCTTTCCTTTCACTGGCAATCATATGCTGACGCTACAACCTTGATTCGTCAACTATATTATTGCCCTTGCGCAGTCTCCCCCCGCAACCCCTGTGCAATCAACACATGCACATCTGTCTCATTCCAGGCCACCTATAACCCCTGCAGTTCCCACACATGCAAACCTCGTTTTCCCTAACTCCTTCCCCTGCAACACATGCGGAAAAAAGAGCTGCGGTCGACGCGCCGACATTTTCGCCATGTCGCCGCAAAAGCGATCCACAGAACCGGTCTGAAGACCGGCCACTACAAAAGAAAGAGTAGAGGGCGGACCGCCTCCCTCCGAGGGCGGGCAGGCAGAAGGCGTCCCCTACCAAGGAACGGGAAAAAGGCGCCCGCTTCGGAAAGCGGCCGCTACAAAGGCAGGAGCGACCACCGCGCGCGGGTTGCGTGCAGACCCCTTCCCTTCTATCCTGAATTGGCCACTGTTATGAAGCGCATCTACCTCGATTACAACGCGACCACGCCCGTCGAGCCTTCCGTGCTTGAGGCGATGCTGCCCTATTTCACGGGCGAGTTCGGAAACGCCTCCTCGATCCACATGTTTGGCCAGCGCGCCCGGGCGGCGGTGGAAACAGCGCGAGGGCAGGTGGCGGCTCTTCTGAATGCCCGGCCGCAGGAGATTGTGTTCACCAGCGGCGGCACGGAATCGGACAATCACGCCATTTTTGGAGTAGTTGCTGCGGCCTCGCATTCCCTCACTGCTACCGAGCCAGCCCCGCACATCATTACTTCCCCGATCGAGCACGAAGCGGTGCTGAACACCTGCCAGGCGCTGGAAAAGCAAGGCGTCGCGGTCAGCCATCTTCCCGTGGACCGTGCCGGGCTGATTGACCCCGTCGCGGTGCGCCAGGCGATTCGTCCGGAAACTATCCTGATCACGCTGATGCACGCCAACAACGAACTCGGCACGGTGCAGCCGCTCGAGGAGATTGGCCGCATCGCCGCCGAAGCGGACGTGTATTTCCACACGGACGCGGTGCAATCCGTGGGCAAGATTCCCGTTGATGTGAAGGCGCTGCAGCTCGATCTGCTTTCGCTTTCCGGCCACAAGTTCTACGCGCCGAAAGGCGTTGGCGCGCTGTTCATCAAGGGCGGCACGCGGTTGCGGCAATTTCTCTATGGCGGGCATCACCAGCGCGGCTTCCGGCCGGGCACGGAGAATGTGCCGGGGATCGTGGGACTTGGAAAGGCCGCGGAACTCGCGCGCCTTTCCTTGCAAAGCGATGCGGCGCGCCTCGCCGCGTTGCGGCACCGCCTGGAGCAAAGCCTGCTGGCGCGCGTGCCGGATGCGCAAGCCAATGCGTCGAGCGCGCCGCGCACGCCCAACACCAGCAACATCACGTTTCCGGGAATTGAAGGCGAAGCGTTGATCATTGCGCTCGATTTGAAGGGGCTGGCGTGCTCCACGGGAGCGGCCTGCTCCTCGGGCGCGGTCGAACCGTCGCACGTGCTCACGGCCATTGGGCTGTCGGCTCCGGATGCGCGCGCCACGATTCGCTTCAGCCTGGGGCGCCATACGAGCAAAGCGGAAATTGACGCCGCGTTGGAAATTGTACCTGCGGCGGTGGCGCAACTTCGGCAGCTTTCGCCCACCTACCGCCGCGAGATGCCGGCGTGAACGCGCGGGGGGAGATACATTAGACCTCAGGGGTTAAAACCCCTGACTTTTTGGGGCTTTTCGGCATGGCTAAAGCCGTGCCCTGACGGCAAGCATTTATGGGATGGCGCCTGAAATAAGAAATGTACAGCGAAATGCAACTCGATAGATTGCCCGCGGCTAAGGAAGTGCAGCCCGGACTTGTGGCCGTGGCCATGTCTGGTGGCGTGGATTCCTCCACGGTCGCCGCTGTGCTGCTGCGGCAAGGGCGGCCCATCGTGGGGCTGACCATGCAGCTCTGGAATCAGCGGCGCTTGCCCGAATTGCAGGGCGACGGCCCGGCGCAGCACCGTTGCTGCTCGCTCGACGATGTGTACGACGCAAAGCGCGTGGCGCAGCACCTGAGCTTTCCGCACTACGTGGTGAATTTCGAGGAGCAGTTTGAAGAGCGTGTGGTGCGCCCCTTCGTGCAGCAGTACCTTGCCGGGCGGACGCCCATTGCCTGCACGAATTGCAATACCGACGTGAAGTTCGAGCCGCTGCTGCGCATGGCGCGGCAAATTGGTGCGGAGCGGCTGGCCACGGGCCACTACGCGCGCATCCGCAAGAACGAGTGCACGGGACGCTACGAATTGCTGCGCGCTCGCGATGATTCCAAGGATCAATCGTATTTCTTGTGGGGCCTATCGCAAGAGCAGCTTGCGCGCAGCGAATTTCCGCTGGGCGAACTGACCAAGGACGAAGTGCGCGCGCTGGCACGCGAAGCGCATTTGCCGGTGGCGGAAAAGCCGGAGAGCATGGAGCTGTGCTTCGTGCCCAACGGGAATTACGCGCAATTCATCCATGCGTATTCGCGCGAGCGGGGCGAACCGATCCACGATGCCGCGGGCGATATCGTGACCGAAGACGGCGCGGTGATTGGCCGCCACACCGGAGTGCACAATTACACGATTGGCCAGCGCAAGGGACTAGGGTTCGCGGCGGGAAAGCCCGTTTATGTTTTGGCCATCGAACCGGAGAAGAATCGCATCATCGTGGGCGAGGATGAAGCCCTGCGCACCAGCACATTTGAGATTGCAGGCGTGAACTGGATTTCCATCGAACAGCCGGCCGCGCCCTTGCGCGCACTCGCGAAGATTCGCCACAAGCATGAACCCGCGGCAGCCACCGTGGAACCATTGCCCGGCCAACGCGCCCGCGTCACCTTTGATGCGCCGCAGCGCGCCATCACGCCGGGCCAGGCGGCGGTGGTTTATGACGGCGATGTCGTTTTGGCGGGAGGCTGGATTGAATAGTTCTGAGTTCTGAGTTTTGAGTTTTAAGTTTTAAGAGCGTGTCACATCAATGCGCTGCAATCTTGGCACTCGTACCTCAGGGGTTAAAACCCCTAATTTGGGGAAACTTTTCGGCACGGCTAAAGCCGTGCCCTCCCGGCAAACAGTTGTGGGGTCGGTGCTAACTTTTCAGATGAACAGTTCGTCTTCCTGTTCCTTCGTTTCATGCACGTGCTCCGGATTGCGCCGCGAGCGCAGAACATCCAAGCCAATCTTGATGCCCTGCACCAGCGCCGACATTTTATGCACCGGGCCCCAAAATGTGCGCCGCACTTGCGTGCCGGCATCTTCAACGGCTTCGAGCGTTCCCGTCAGAATGCGGTCCACGCGAACCAACTGTCCGCGCAGACGATCCGTAAGCTCCCCAAGGACACGATCCAATTTCAGGGCCTGCCCGCGCGCAAGATATACAATTTGTGAAGCATCCTCAACGAGATTGGCAATCTTCGGCTGCGTGTCCTCGAGAAGGATCTGCGTGCGCGTGAGGATGGGTCCCATACGCGAGTGCAGATCGTTCACCACGCGATTAATGGATTCCGTGGTGCGCTTCAACTGCAGGAACAATGCGATCAGGATGCCAACCTGCACGACCAGCGCAACCGCGGCAACAATACTGAAGAATTCCATCCAGAATTGCATACACACCCCGCCCTCTCCGCACCTTTCGCGGAAAAACCACTCGGTACGGCAACCGGCCCGTCAGGACTTCGTTTCGCGCAGAAAAGCTTCGCGCCCGGCATCGACGGCCGCGGCAATCGAATCGCGCTTGCGAGCGGCAACATCCTTGCCACGCTCGATCAGGTCATCGGCGCGATCACGCAATTCCTTCGCCTTTTTCTGGGCAAATTCGCGGCCTTCATCGGCGCGCTTGGTCAGATAATCCCGTGTCTCTTCGCCGGACTTGGGAGCAAAGAGCACCCCCAGCAACGCTCCTACGCCGAGACCCACGAGAAAATAGGAAACCTTGGAACCCACGTTGTCAGCCATGGAAACCTCCAGGGCAACCGTAGCATAGGGTAGCAGGCACCGCAACATCTCATAACCTGTATAAATGAGTTAAAAGGTTAGGTGATTTCGGGTCGCTGTGTTAGATGCCGCAGGATCTTTTCGGCACTTTTCTTTGATACGACTCGGCTTAGCTCATCCATGGTGGCGCGCTGCAAATTGGCGATGCTGCCATAGCGCTGCAACAAAAGCTGGGTGGTGCGAGGGCCGATGCCGGGAATCTCGAGGAGGGCACTCTTGGTTTGGCGGGCGGCGCGGCGCTGGCGATGAAAGGTGACCGCGAGGCGATGGGTTTCGTCACGGATTTGCTGAATGAGGTGCAGAACCGGGGAATGGCGATCCAGTGTGATGGGCTCATTTTCCTGGCCGAGAACGTAGAGGATTTCCTCCTGCTTGGCGATGCTGGCCACGGGCTGGTTGATGATTTGCAGGGCTTCCAGGGCCTGCGCCGCGGCGTGGAGCTGGCCGAGGCCGCCGTCGATGAGAATAAGGCCAGGCAGGGGCTTTTTTTCTTCCTGCAAGCGGCGATAACGGCGCGTGACCGCCTCGTACATGCTGGCGAAATCGTCGTTTTGCGCGCGCGGCCGGCCGGCGGGCGTTTCATCGCCGCGAATGATGAATTTGCGATAGTCCGATTTCTTCATGCGGCCATTTTCCCAGACGACCATGGAAGCGACGGTGTCCGTTCCCTGAATGTGGGAAATGTCGAAACTCTCGATGCGCTTGGGGTCCTCGGGCAGATTTAGGGTGTTTTGGAGCGCTTCGGTAATGGCTTTGGAGGTGGGCTTCAAAACACGGAAGCGCTGCTCGAAGCAATGCCTAGCGTTGTTTTCGACGAGATCGAGGAAAGCGCGCTTGCTGCCCCGCATCGGCGTGTGGATTTCCACTTTGTGGGCGGCGCGCTCGGAGAGAGTGTCTTCGAGCAAGGCGCGGTCTTCAAAATCGATGGGGACGTGAACCATTTTGGGCAGGTATTCCGCGTCGAGATACAACTGTTTGAGAAGCGAGGGCACAAATTCGTGGGGATCAAAGGCTTCCAATTCTTCCCAATAGAACTCGCGGCGGTCCACGACGCGGCCACCGCGCAAGTGAAATAGATTGGCGGCGACGAGAGGCGGTTCGGCGTAATAGCCAAGCACGTCGGTGTCGTCGCCTTGCGCCGAGGCAATGCGCTGGCGCTCTGCGATATCTTCGATGGTGCGCAGGAGATCGCGATAGGCGGCGGCTTCCTCGAAGTGCTCCTGTTCGGCGGCGGCCATCATGCGCGCTTCGATGCTCTTCATCAGGTCATGGCGGCGGCCATCGAGAAACATGCGGACATCGTGCACGGCTTCAGCGTAGCGGGCGTCCGAGGTGAGACCGGCGACGCAAGGCCCGAGGCAGCGGTGAATGTAGTACTGCAGACAGGGGCGCGGATGATTCTTGGTGAGATCGACAAAACAGGAGGGAACAAGAAATCGCTTGTGAATGAAATGCAGGATGCGGCGAGCGAGGCTGGAAGGAAAGTAGGGGCCAAAATAGAGCGAGCCGTCTTTCTTGACGCGGCGCGTGAAATAGACGCGGGGATATTTTTCGGACAGCGTGAGCTTGATATAGGGATAGGTCTTATCGTCGCGCAGGACGACGTTGAACTTGGGCTTGTATTGCTTGATGAGATTGTGTTCGAGGGCGAGAGCTTCGCGCTCGTTGGCGACGACGATGGTTTCGAGGTCGGCGATTTCACGGGCGAGCGAGCCGGTTTTGGCGTCGGCCCAGCGCGACTCCAGGAAGTAAGAGCGAACGCGGTTGCGCAGCGAGCGCGCTTTGCCCACGTAGACAACCGTGCCCCCGGCGTCCTTGAAAAGGTACACACCAGGCTGTTCGGGGAGCAGAGCGGCTTTTTCGCGGGGTTCCATTGGGGCGAAGGGCCCGCAGGACGCGGGTGGGTTCATGATACGGCGGGAGGGAGGAAAAGTGAATTCGGGTAATGCCTTACGAGAGGCTATAGTGTCAATGCACTCTCGCTGGGCTCCGCTTTTTCCCAGAGATTTTCAATAGCTTTAAGTATGAACGGAAGACATCGAACGTCGTCTTCATTGTACTCGCGCAGCTTCTGTCTCAGTTTTCGGCGTCGCAACGGGTGTTTTAATTTTTGATAGGTGCTGGCGTAGAGCAAGGCGACTGTGAAGCCATCTAAGTCCGAATGCTTGTACCGATACCCGAAAAAGGCCCCGATCTCCTTCACCCGACAGGAGTTTGTGGGGAGTGCAACGGCCCGGGAGATTGTTTGATATAGGTCAATGATGCGGTCACAGACCGCAGTGGGTAGACCGTAGAAGGTCAATCTATCCCGAATTACACGTTCCTCGAACCGACTCCCAGAGCAGGTCAAAAGCGTTGCATGAGGATGGCTTTCCATGAAGCGCAGGAAGTCGTGGAGAATTGTCTTCTCCTTTTCCGGAGATTCAGCAAGGAAGCCGTGGTACTTGCCCTCCCTACCAACACTGAGGCCGATCAGCCAGATGTAGTTTGATTGGAGATCAGTCTCAATGTCCAAGAATACTTGACCATCTCTGGGTAATTCTGGAGGACGAAGAAGAATTGGTCGGTTCTCGACAATTGCCCGAGCTCTTGCCAAAAGAACTTCGGGCGGGTGGCCTAGACGGAGTGTTCGGCACACAAGCTCAGCCGGGGCAGTCGCGAGTTCCTCCACTGTTCGGATGCCAATCCCCCTCAAACGCTCGACTGAGACAGGTCCAATGCCTGGCACAACCCAGGGCGGTCTTAGTTGTCGCCATTCGACTGTCGGCTTCCCTGGTGGATTAAGTTCTATGATGGCAAGCCGGGCTATCGCTTTATCGTCGTCATGATTGGCAGCATTTACGACCGTTGTGCCATAAATCTTCTCGTGCATCCCCCCACATCGATGAACGTGTCCACAGATGACAAGCGCGACCTCTTTGTGAGTTTTCAGAAACTTTCTGAGGGATCGCGAACCGATCGAACGAGGTCGGCCATCTTGTGAAAATCGCACCGCGAAGTCCAAGATACCTTCTGGAGGGGCATGGCTGATGACAATCATTTGGCTCGGTGTTACAAGTCTGTGTTGAGAACTCAAGTGCTGAGCGATCTCTGGTTCAGAGTGGATGATATAGCCAATTCCTTCCAAACCAGGTCGTCGCGGTGCACCGTCAACACCAAGAATCGCATAGGTCCCAAGCCTCGCCGGAGATAGATGGACGTTTAGGACTGATTTACCCGAGACGAGTCCTCTTACTGAAGGTTCTTCATCGTTACCTACAACAGCGCACAGTCCGTAGCGGGCTTGAGATGCAATCGCTTCGAAATAGTTTTTGCCGTTAGGGGGACGAAACCTTTGAATGTCATCCCCAGCGTAGAGGATCAGGTCGGGACGGGGTTCAAGTTTTGAGAGTTCTTTGATCAGTAGCTCAATGTCTTGTACGCGGTAATCCGAGAACGCAACCAAGCGAAGCCGTCCAGAATGAGCACCTAGGTTGATGGCTTTGATCGGATGTGGATGTTTGCCACGGCTTCGCATGAAGGAATTCCGTGCTTTCGCAAGACAACGCTTCAAAGGTTTCTGCTGACTGAATCATACGCCGCTAGTTCGCGTTGCGCAGTTGCTTTTGAGTGCAATTCGGAAATGCCAGAAGGCACTCTGATCCTTTATTCATGGAGCGGGGAGAGGCGCCAGGGTGGTGGTCACTTTGACGGCACGGCCAGGGGCGGCGCAATGCGAACCGGGGCTCTACTCTTCGTCGGACTTGGGCGGCGGGAGACGGTAGGCGTCGAGGATGTCCTGAAGGGTGATGACACCTTCCAGTTCGTGGATGTTGGCGCGGCTGACCACGGGCAGCAGATCCAGTTGCGTTGAGCCCATACGTTCGAGTGCGAACGGTAGGGACTGATCGGCGTGGACATGCGGAAACGGGCCGGGCTCCAGAATGTCGCGGACGAGGCGAGTGGGTGGCCCATCAGCCAAGGCCTTTTCCAGCGCATTGGAATCGAGCACCGCGATGAGGCCGGACTCATCGAGGACAGGCCAGGCGCGCGAAGCACTTTGGCGATCAATTTCCGAGGCTTGTTGAAGGGTCAGATGCGCGGACAAAGTCTCCGTGGCAGGCTTCATGGTCTGGAAGACCTGACGCTGGCCTTCAAGGCTACGCGAATGGGCACTGGGCAGGTGAATGCCATCCTGGTGCGCGAGGACCTCGTAGATGGGTTCATGCTGGAATCGCGAGGAAATAAAAAAACTGACCAGATTGGAGATCATCAGGGGCACGATGACCGAGTAGTCTCGCGTGGTCTCAAAGATCATCACCACTGAGGTCATGGGAGCACGCACGATTCCAGCAAATGCCGTGCCCATGCCCACCAAGGCGTAAGCCCCGGGAGAAGCGACATGGCCGGGCAGAAAGTGTTGCGCCACCGTACCAACGATGCCGCCCAGCATCGCGCCCAGAAACAAGCTGGGGCCGAAGATACCGCCAGCGTTACCGGAGGCGTAACTGAAGGTGACGGCAAAGAACTTCAGGACGAGGAGCAGGACCATGAGCTTCACGGCCATGCTTCCGTTTAAGGCACTGCCAACGTGCTGGTAACCGACGCCGAGGACCTGTGGCACGAACCAACCCATGACTCCGACAAGGAGACCACCGGCGACCGGCTGGAACCAGAGTGTGTTGCGGGGAAAGTTGAGGAACCATTCGCGCAGGCCTGCGAGCACCTTGGTAAAGGCCACCGAGACAAATCCGCCGACGAGACCCAAGACAGCGTAGATGGCGAATTCCCAGGGGCTCACCAGTTGATATTGCGGCACCTGGAAGAGTGGATTGTTGCCAAGAAGAAGGCGCAGCATGGCCCAGGAAGTGGCGGAGGCCAGAACAACGGAGCCGAGGACGGGAGCGTGAAGATCGCCGACGACCTCCTCCAAGGCGAAGAGCACGGCGGCGAGAGGCGTATTGAAAGCCGCAGCGATAGCCGCGGCGGCGCCGACCGGAATCAGGGCTTTCACTTTTTCAGGGCGCAATCCAAGCTTGCGGCCAAGAACGGAGGCAATCCCCGCGCCCACCTGTACAGCGGGGCCTTCGCGGCCGAGGGGGATACCGCTGGCCAGGGTGACGGAGGTGCAGAAGAACTTGCCGACGACGGTGCGCAAACTGATGCGGCCGCCGTGTGCGTAGAGAGCGGCCTTTGTCTGCGGGACGCCGCTGCCGCGAGCATTGGGGAAAAACCGGTAGAGGAGGTAGCCCATGCCCAGAGAGCCGGCGACCGGAACAACGAGACGCCGCCAGGGGGCTCCCCCGGCAGGATAAAGGCGTGCGCCGAAGCGCTCCGTAATGAGGATGAAGGCCACCACGAGCAGGCCGACAAGGGCGCCGATCAGGAGCGTGAGCACGAGGAAAACCTGCTCCTCGCGGTCCTGAACGAGGGTGTTCCAATGGCGCAGTGGTGATTTCCAAGTGGTGCGATTGTGCGGGTCTTCTTGCATGGCCTGGCGCGTTCTCCCCGCCTTCAGTATATCGTACTACGATATGAAGTATGATCCCGCCCGAAACGCGGGTGGAAATACCGCCGGCGGCGGAGTCGTATATACTGAAAAGCGTTTGCCGAAGCGGGCTGTCGAGGGGAAAGACAAGCTAGACCTGGCGACGCCGCTGAACTTCGTCACCACGAACGACATCATCGGCGGCAATTCCGGCTCTCCAGTGGTGAATCGCAACGGGGAGATCGTCGGGTTGGTGTTTGACGGAAACATCGAATCGTTTGTCGGGGATTTCCTTTATGACACCACGGCGAACCGGACCGTGGCTGTGCACACGGCAGCGATGACCGAAGCGCTGAGCAAGCTGTACGGGGCGCAGCGGCTGGTGGACGAACTGCTGGGCAAATAGCTCAGGCAACTTCTTCCGCGGTTTGTAGAATCGCAGAAGGAGGAGAAAGTGGCGTTGTGAACCTTTTGCGACCATTTTTCGCGCTTTGTCTGTTGGCCGGAGCGGGGCTGTGCTTTGCGCCATGGCCAGCTCTGGCGCAAGATCCGCCTGCGAACGCTCCGCCGAACAAGCAAGACACACCTAAGCCCAAACCCAATACCGATTCGGCGGTGCAATCCGCGCCGGACCAGCCGAAGTGGGATCCTTTACGCGCGGAAAAGGACCTCGAAGTCGGGAAGTACTATTTGAAGAAGGGGGACATGGACGCGGCGATCGACCGCTTTCAGGATGCCACCGACGCGAAACCCGGCTACGCCATTCCCTTCCGGTACCTGGGCGAAGCTTACGAGAAAAAAGGAAAGAGGAAGCAGGCGGTGAAAGCCTACCAGCGCTACCTCGATCTTTATCCTCACGCAGAAGATGGCGACAAGATCCGCAAGAAGATTACGAAGCTGCACGAAGAGATCGACAAAGAACGAAGCTGAGAAGAGTGCGGCAAGAACCGCGGCCTGCGGAAACTCCGGTTATTCTCTCGCTTTGCTGGATCGGGATCGCGGGCGGCTGAGCAGTTTCAAGGTTACCGACAATCCGACCGCAATGCGGGTTAAGGTGCAAAGCAACCGTCGCGCAACGCCTGGCCGGCCACTCTCCGGCACCGCGACATTGTAGGCAGCCTTTAGCCGCGGGACTTGCGCGCCAGATAAACTGTGCGGCAACCAGGACCGATCAAGGGATTGTCCTTGAAGAAAGGTGTAGCATCCCAGGCACGCAGCTCGTCGAAGCCTGTCTCTCGGAGAACGCGACGAATCTCGTCAGAATCCCAGCAGACCTCTTCGACACGTTCGCGGCGCCGTCGCCAGCACCTTCCGTCCCGGACGAACCATGCGATATCGCTCCAAGCCCTGTCGGCCTGGCGGTTATGGCCGTTGCGCATCACGAGCACCACGCTCGGCATCTCGATCGAAACGGTGCCCGACCAGCATCGCTCAAATCCAAGGGAGTTGTTGACGTCGAAGAAGAAATGGCCGCCGGGCCGCAGCGCTCGTTCCACGGCCTTTGCGACCATCCGCAGGTCTGCTCTACGCGGAACATGATTGAGCGCATCGTATTCGCACGTGATCAGGTCCACCGCTTCCGGCAGCCGGAAGCTACGCATGTCGTCCTGGAGGACGTGTACGGGCAGGCGGGCACGCGCAGCCTTCGCGCGGGCGAGCCGGCACATCAGCGGGGATAGATCCACAGCGTACATATTGATTCCCTTGCGCGCCAGGATCAAAGCAGTTGTTCCCGTGCCACACGCCAGATCGCAGGCCGTTTCAACGTCAGGCAGGATCCGGTCCAGTACGCGCTCACGCGCCGCATCTATCGGGTATCGAAAAGACGAAAAGAGCGCGTCATAATACTGCGCAAGCCATCGGTAGGGTCTAATCATTGAACCTCGAGGCGGTTCGTGCCACCGTTTCAGGATCATAGACCGCCCGCCGACGGCTGGGAAGCTCCTGTGGCGCTACGGCACCGAGCCGAGACAAAAATAACCTGCCCGCCGCGCCAGATTACTCCTTGTTTGCGCCCTTGTGAAACGACGATTTTCTGGGAAGCAGCTCCTGGCTTTTTGCGAACGGCGGAGTCTAGGTCGCAATGGATCGTCCCCCTTGGCCGCCAGAGGGCGGCGGGCTGAAAGGAGCGCGGAGTTGGCGCGCGCTACAACAGAAAGAGAAAGCCAAGGAGGCGAGGGAAGCTAGATTTACAGACGGCGGAAGAAGGATCAAAACCATTTCCTCAGGGGCTAAGGCCAGTCAAATGAGAACGCTTTACGTCGGCGCTGAAGCCCCGGCCTCCTGTAGAAAAATAAAAGGCAGCGTTTAGGGCACGACGCTAGCGGGCGAGATGGTCGAGGACTTTGCGGGCCAGGGTGAACTGAGCGAAGCGTTTCTCTTCCGCGCGAAATTCCGGCGAGTGGGAAACCAGCGTGCAGCCGGAGCGCCGCGTGGGATGCTTGACGTGGAGCATCTCGTGAAACAGGACGTACTCAACGACAAATTGTGGGATACCGGGCCGGTCCATGCGCCGATTCAGCAGTATCTGATTGGGACCGGGATCATAGGAGCCAAACTGGCGCCGCCAGCCGCGGACGCTCCAGCCGATGTGGGGCCGGCGGAGTTCTCCACTGAAATATCTTGAGTTCAACTGATCGAAAAGCGCGGCGAGATCATACTGGCGGCCCTGCGGCGCCGCGTGTTTGGGGCGCACGCGGCGGCTGCGCATGCGGCTGATGCGGGAGCGCGTGCGGCCGGAACGCGCGTACGTCAGGTAGGGTTGGACAAGAGCGCGCGGCAACCTGCGGCGATAGACACGCCCAAGCAGCAGCGCGGCTGCGCTTTCCAGGACGCCCAAGGGAGCGCGGCTGAGCAAATCCGAAAGCCGCACGATGAGCATGTCTTCACGGCGGCGAATGGTCAGAACAAGGCTGCTGTAGGGATAGAATTCAACGCGAAAATGAGGGGGACGCCCCTCGCATCCAATGCGTGTAAAAACGCGCTGGAAGAGAGCGACGCCACCGGGAACATGATTCGAGTTGCGAGTCATTAAGCTCAAGTCTTGCGCCTCACGGGCGGCGGCGCGGCCTTTTTCTTGGCCTTCTCGGATTCGTTGAGCGCATCCTGCGTGCCTTCAATAGCGTCGTCGAGATTGTCCTTGTAGATTTCGAGTTCCGGGCCTTGGGCGGCGTATTTTTGCAGGATGGGGAGAAACTCCTTTGCTTTTGCGGCCATAAGATCGATGCCCTGGCGGATGTTGTCCTGCTTTTCAAGGCCCACTTGGATCAGATCGGCAGCGTCATCCACACACCCAATATACGAGTTCATCAAGAAATTGAGCATCTCCGTGTGCTTAGTGGGTGACGGGTGTTCGAGTTCGTACTGAAACTTCTTCAGGCGGTCGTCGGCAAACGTCAAAAAAAGCGTGATGCGCTCGTTGGCCGTTGCGGCGTCGCGAATTTTGTCCGCTTCAAGCGCAGAGAGGTAATCCTTATCCGGACGTTGGGCGCGGGCCGCGCCAGGAAAACAAACAAGGGCCAGCAGCAGAAGGATGAGCATCGGAATGAGGTGGGTGGATCTCATGGTTTCGCCTCCGGCGGCGCGGGGACTTTTCGTGGATCCTTGGTGCGGCGAGGAAACAGCAGGTGAATCAGCTCGTCATCAAAGGCGATGAGATCCTGCCGGACGATCTGCAGCGGCGGGCGCACGGGATCGGGAACGGCTAGCAAAGTCTCCTCCACTTCGCGAACCCCGCGGCGGACCTGCAGCTCAAGCTGGCGATAGCTGTCGCCATGGCGGTCGGCATCCGGCTCCTCTTTTCTGAGAAGCTCGAACGCGGTGCGAACGTTGTCCCGGTATTTTTCAAAAATGAAGCCCACGGTTGTGTAATCGCCTGTCTGGTCCGCCTTGGTGGCGGATTCGAACTGGGCCAAGCTGAGTTTGTCGAGTGTCTTGATCTTGCTTGCCGCATGAGGGTCGTGATCAAAACGATCCTGTAGTTCCTTGACCTTGTCGGCGGCAAAAAGCGATGAACACACCAGAAGAAAAATAACCGGAGCGAACACGGAAATGCCGGGGCCTGGATTCCCTGCCCTACTTCTTGTTCTGGGCCCTTTTCTCAAGAACATGGATACGCTGGTTCGCCTGCCACACCTGGTTAGGGTTCTTGTTTTGATCGAGCTCCAAGAACTTGCGATACGCATCGAGAGCAGGCTGAACCTGATCAAGCTTATCGTAACAAAGTGCGCGAATAAACCACTGCCCGGCATTGGGGATCTCCACCTTGGCGATGAGATCGAGTGCGGACAGTGTGGCCGGGTAATTCCCGCTGAGGTAGAACACGGTGCTGAGATCTTTCCAATAGGCAATATTGTTGGGATCGAGCCGCATGGCGTCCCGGAGTTCCTTTTCCGCGGCGGGAAAATCGCGTTTCTCGAGGAGTACATGACCCAGGCCGCCGTGGAGCTGGGCGTCGTTGGGCGTCAAGGCAATGGCCTGGCGAAGCGTGACGATGGCGTCGTCCAGCTTCTTCTGGGCGATCTGAACGTCGGCACGGAGCTTCAGGGTCTCAATGCCGGGTTGCTGGCCCGCGGAGGCGCGATCGATTTCGGCGAGCGCGGCGTCGTACTGCTGCTGCTCAATCAGAATATGGATCAAGTGGTTGCGCGCGGCCTCGTCGCGCGGCTGCACCGCAAGATAGTTACGGTAGGCGTCGGCGGCAGCAGGCTTTTTTTGCGCGTCAAGGCTCTGTGCCAAGCCCTGCAGGGCCATGGGCAATTGCGGCTGGAGCTCCAGGGCGTGGCGGAATTTGGCTTCCGCATCGGCGAAGCGCGCATTGGACAGATACATGGCGCCGAGGTGAACCACTGTCTCGAGGTCGTTGGGGTCGAGACGCGAAGCTGCTTCAAAGGATGCGGTAGCTCCCGCAGCATCTCCGGAACGTTCCAAGGCAAGGCCCAGCAGGAAACGGGGACGCGTCTGAGCGGGCAGAAGTTCCGTAGCCTTGCGGAGCGGAGCGACAGCGGCCGACGGGTCCTTTTCAAGGAGCAGAATGCCCAGGTTCAGTTGCGCTTCGGCCATTTTCGGATCGAGTTCGGCGGCTTTTTGGTATTCCGCGCGGGCTTCCTCGGTGCGTTTCAGCGCGGTGAGCGCATAGGCCAGCTGAAAGTGCACATAGGCGACGTCCGGTTTTTCGGCGAGAAATTTCCGCAGGGGAATGAGCGCCGCATCGAAATCATTTTTGTCGAGGTCGGCCTGGGCTTCGTCGAGAAGATCGTTCAATGGATTGCGGAGCTTTTGTGTTTTGGTCTGCGCGGGTTTGTTGGACGCGTCTTGGGACTGCAGCGAAAACAAGGGCGGCAGCGGAGTGCGGGCAGCCGCACGATCAGGGAAAAGGATTCCGGCCGCGGCGAAGGCCACGAGACACGGCCAGAACATGCGACGAGGGTGCTTCATGGCTCTCTGGAAGGCTGCTTCGCCGCCTCGCTTTGCACAGGCGCGACTCCCGGTGCTTTGGATGCGCTATCGGCGGGACGTTTTGCCTGAGCGTCGCCATTGCCCAGCACACGCGCGAGATACCGCCCGGTGTGCGACTGGGCATTGCGCGCCACTTGTTCCGGCGTTCCGGTGGCGACGATCTTGCCGCCCTGGTCGCCGCCTTCAGGGCCGAGATCGATGAGCCAGTCCGCGGCCTTGATGACGTCGAGATTGTGTTCAATGACCAGGAGCGAGGCGCCCGATTCCAAAAGCTTGCGGAAAGCCGCCAACAGCTTGGCGATATCGTCAAAATGGAGGCCCGTGGTGGGCTCATCCAGAATGTAGAGGATCCCGCGGTTTTCCGTACGTGAAAGGTGCGCGGCGAGTTTGAGGCGCTGCGCTTCGCCACCGGAAAGCGTGGTGGCGGACTGGCCGAGGCGGAGATAGCCGAGACCAATCTCGTTGAGGATGCGAAGCTTCGTGACGATTTTGGGGATATTCACGAAGAAGGCCAGGGCTTCGCGCACGGTCATATCGAGAACATCATGGATATTCTTGCCGTGGTAGCGAACATCGAGAACGCTGCTCTTGAAGCGCTGGCCGCGGCACTCCTCGCAGATTAGCTCGACGTCGGCCAGGAATTGCATTTCGACGGTAACGGTGCCATCGCCCTGGCAGGTTTCGCAACGCCCTCCGGGAACATTGAAGGAAAAATGGCCGGCGGAGTAGCCGCGGCGCTTGGCGTCGGGCGTGCCGGCGAAGACGTCGCGGACGGCATCGAAGGCTTTGAGGTAGGTGGCGGGATTGGAGCGAGGAGTGCGGCCAATCGGCGATTGATCGACTATCACCAAGTCCTGAATGTACTCTTCACCATCGAGGTGATCGCAGAATTCCTTGATGCTGCCGCCGCTGCGCTGCGCCGAGAGCGCCCGATAGAGGACGCTGTGCACGAGCGTGGATTTGCCGGACCCGCTGACGCCTGTCACGACGGTGAGAACTCCCAGCGGCAGCATGAGGTCCACATTCTGCAGGTTGTGCAGGGTCGCGCCGCTCAGACGGAGAAATTGTCCGGCGGGCTTGCGACGATTCGCGGGAACGGGAATGCGCAATTCGCCGTTGAGATAGCGACCGGTGATGGACTTGGAATCCTTGAGAATTTCGGCGTAGTTGCCGGAGAAAAGCAGCCTGCCGCCGAGTTCGCCCGCGCCGGGCCCCAGATCGAGGATGCGATCGGCAGCTTGAATGGTGTCTGGATCATGCTCGACGACGAGCACGGTGTTGCCGAGATCGCGAAGACTCTTGAGGATGTCGATGAGGCGTCGCGTGTCGCGCGGATGCAGGCCGATGGACGGTTCGTCCAAGACGTAGAGTGCGCCGACGAGATGCGAACCCAGCGACGTGGCCAGTTGGATGCGCTGCGATTCCCCGCCGGAGAGAGTGGAGGTAAGACGGTCGAGGGTGAGGTAGTCGAGGCCGACTTCGTCGAGAAATTTCAGGCGGGAGCGAATCTCTTCCAGGATTTTGTCGGCAATCTTGGATTGCGATTCGGTGAGGCGCAGCTCCAGGAAAAACTTGCGCGCTTCCTTTACGGTGAGCTTGCACAGCTCCGTGATGGATTTGCCAGTGATGCGCACGGCGCGGGCTTCGGCGCGCAGGCGCGTGCCGCCGCATTCAGGACAGGTGGCGTACCCGCGGAAACGGCTCAAAAAGACGCGCACGTGGAGTTTGTACTTTTTGCGCTCTAGCCAGTTGAAAAAACCCTTTACGCCGTCGAAATCGTTTTCGGGATCGCCTTCGAGGATCAGGCGGCGCTGCTCGGCGGTGAGCTGGCGCCAGGGAACGTTTGTGGGAATGCCGCGGCCGTGCGCCCACTTGTGCGCTTCCTGGGAAAGAACGCGGTAACGCGGCTTGGTCCAAGGCTCAATTGCGCCATCGTCGAGCGATTTGCTGGGATCGGGGACGACGAGGTTGAGGTCAAAATCGATGGTGTTGCCAAAACCCTGGCAGCGTGGGCAAGCGCCATAGGGATTGTTGAAGGAAAAGAGGCGCGGCTCGGGTTCCTGGTACAGCGTGCCGTCGTTCTTGCACTCGAAGCGCTCGTTGAAGGTGAGGCGCTCGGCCGGCGTGCCGGCGGAAGCGACGGGAAATTCCAGGATGGCTTCGCCGCCGCCCTCGCGGTAGCAGATTTCAATGGAATCGACGAGGCGCGAGCGGGAGTCCGAGTTGGCGGCGAGACGGTCGACAAGAACATGGACGGGCTTGGTGAAATCAACGTCCAGGAGCGATTCCGGCGAGGAGAATTCGTGTACGCGGCCTTCCTGGTAGAGCCGGTTGAAGCCGCGCTTCTGCAAATCTTGCAGCATCAGGCGCAGGGCATCCTCGGGCGGAGGGGCGACTTTTTTGCGGGAGGTCTTTTTCGGCGGTGTAGGTGGTTCGGGACTGGGCACGCGCAAGAGATAGAGCACGTAAAAGCGGCGGCCCGGAGCATGCGCGAGCACGCGATCGGCGATCTGGTCGGGCGAATCGCGGCGGACTTCCGCGCCGCACTGGATGCAGAAGGTTTGGCCGCAGCGGGCAAAGAGCAGGCGAAGATAGTCGTAGACTTCGGTGGCAGTGGCGACGGTCGAGCGCGGATTGCGTGTGGCATTTTTCTGACGGATGGCGACGGCCGGGGCTATCCCGGTGACCTCGTCCACATCGGGCTTTTCCATGCGCTCCAGGAACTGCCGGGCGTAGGCGGAAAGGGATTCCACATAGCGGCGCTGGCCTTCGGCGTAGATGGTGTCAAAGGCCAGGGAGGACTTGCCGGAACCGCTGACGCCGGTGACCACGGTGAGGGATTCGTGGGGGATTTCGACGGTGATGTTCTTGAGGTTGTGGACGCGGGCGCCGCGCACGCGCAGAACTTCCTGTTGTTGGAGGGTGGGAGCGATGGTTTCGTTCGTAGCCAAAGGGAAGCCTAGTGCCGTTCCAACTCCATGGACCCAACGAGGGTGCGAACACCCCAAGCGCGCTCTTTAAACCTGCCGTCCAACTGGCAGTTTGAACAAGTTGGAACGGCACTCAGTCAGCGCGCTTGTCGCATGGTGCCTAAATCTCAAAGTATACGACTCCGGCGGGGATGCGGCAAATTGGGCTCGGGATTTGGGTAGTGTCCTAGTTCGAAATCCATAGGCTCACGCTCCAATCGTGGCAGTCAACTTGCCGCGTATCCATTTGGATGCGGTTATTGGGGTACAATTTGCATAATTCCAAGTGATGGTACAAAGGCATGAACAATAAGCCAGATGCTCACGCAGAGGCACACAGCGGAGAGAACCCCTATAAGCCAACTAAGAAGCCGCGTCGAGATTTCTGGCGATGGCTCATCTTGCACATAGAACGCAAGATGTATCAACATCGCGCCAACCGCGAAAAACGCGGCGCCACCCGCAAAAACGAGACAATTGAGCAAAAGGCTGCGAGGCTTACAGCCGAGGCTACCCGCTGGATTGCTATCTTCACCGTGGTAATGGCGATTGTCGCTGGGTTGACGCTGTGGAACTTGATCGCAGGCGGTGCTGATACGAAGGCGTTGGTAGAGGCTTCCAAGCAGCAGGCTATCGCTGCCCGGCAATTCGCGGCGACCGCAGGATTGATCAATGGAAATATCAATGACGCTGTGGGGAAACTGGACCGACAGGCTGCTGCGACCGAAACATCCTCCAACGCTGCCAAGTCTGTCGCTGGTACCGCATCCCGCCAACTTGAAGCGACTGACCGTCCTTGGATAAAGATCATTGGGGCAGTAGCCAACCACCCCGTGATCTATCACACCGCGGCAGGCATTACCACTCACGGCAATGATTTCGTCAATCTTGGAATCAAGGTGATCGTGCAAAACGTCGGGAAATCGGCCGCTCTGGACGTGGTAACCCGCGCCGACGTCATATTCGTCAGCATGAGCAACGGCGCGCCCAATAATCCTTTTACGTACCCAGTAACGATGCAGAAAGCACTCTGTTCCAAACCAGCCAATGTTGGCTTGCCGATCAACCTCTTTCCCGGGGAAGACAATAGGGAGCAATCGGGAGACGATCACGACATCCCGACAAGTGGAAAAACATTTACTATCCCCCAAGACCCTGACAGGCTTCCTCGACTCATGCCGTATTTCGTTGGGTGTGTGGATTACAAAATTGGCGTTTCCGGGAAAGTCCACCAAAGTGGGTTCATCTACAGCGTAGAACAGGCGATCCCTGGGTACGCGAATCGAGGGCTGCTGATCTTGGGGAGCGATATTGCCATAACTGACATTAGAATGGAACGATTCGCCTTTGGCGGCTTTGATGCCAACTAAACCTCCCAACCGCAGAGCTAGCACGCAAATTAGGACACCACTGGAATTTGGGCAGGGGTTTTAGGATCGTCCCCCGGACGGGGAATGGTCACCTTCGGATGACTCGAGCCGCATTTCTCGCTGCGAGTGAAAAACGCCTACTGCGTGTGCCGGGGCTGGAAACGATAGGTGTAGGAGATGCTGACATACGAGGGCAGGCGAACACCGACGACTCGTTCGAATGGTGCGGGATCATCGGGTAGCGCGAGGACTTCGGTGGTTTGCCCGGTATAGCCGTTGGCAATCAAAAAGTTCACGCCCAGGTCCATGCGGCCCTGCCGGAACGAACGAAGAAGGGCGCCGCGAACCTCCGTGAGCGGCACGCCAACGAAACCATCGCCCAGCGGCTTTGCTCCCACATACTCAAATTCGCCGCGCGCTCGCAGATGATAAGGAAGACGATCGAACGTCGCAAGAGCGTCCACAATCAGGCGCGGCGCTTCCGGCGTTGGCGTGCCGTCCGACAAGTCACGCGCGTCAGCCTGGGAATAGGATGCTTGCAACATGCCAAAGCCAAAATAATGGCGCGCTGCCAGCGTCAGATAACGCAACCGGCCGGGTCCTTCTTCATACTGCAACCCGGTATCCGGGTCGATTTTCGCGAGGGAGGCTTCCGTGGTCGTGTGGCCCAGGGTGACGCGAAAGTCCGTTCCGGCAAGCGTCTTGCTCGCCACCAATTGATAAGAGTGGGAGCGGCTCACAAGAGTGCCTTGCGTCGTGCCCGTCCCGATCCTCGGATCGTTCGTGAAAAATGCTTCGCCGGCACTTAGGGAAGCGTTGGGCAGCCAGGAGTGCTCCTTCGGAAGGAAGGAAACGGTGGCCTTGGGATTATTCACTCCGGCCAAGTTCTGAAACGAATGGGCAGGAACCAACAAATCGTCGTTGTTGAAGTCGATGTCGTCGCGGCGAAAACCGAAATAGTAGCGGAAATAGCGGGCCAGCGCGCCCTCCACCGCGAGGTAGGGCGACAAATCTCCAATCGTTATGTTGTTGGCCGCCACTTTGTCGAACGGGCCGTATACGTTGGGTTCCGTGGGGTCGAAGAAGTCGTAATGGTCCAAATCGTCGCGCCGAGGGGCGTCACGCTGAAAGTCCACCCCGGCTAACAGGGAAAGGAAATCGCCCAACTTATTGGTGTAGGTCGCATTGCTCCCTGTCACCGTGCGGAACTCGCTTTGGCGGATCAGTCCATCACCGAAATTGGAAAAGAGCGACAAATTGTAGGTGCGGAAAAAACCGGAAAGCTGAACCTGCTGGGAACTGGTGACCTGCCAAACATCATTGAGTGCGAGCAATCCCGTATGGGTCTGGTCCTTCTGGCGAGGGTCAATCGTGTCGTGCAAATTGGGGACGTCGATCGGAGTCAGTCCGGGCACAAACGAAAAGCCGTAGTATCCGATGCCAAACAGCGTCAGTTCATTCTTGCCAAACTGAAACTCGCGAAAGCCGTTGATCTTGTATTGCTGGCGGTGTTCGAGCCGGTCCAGAAAACCGTTGCCGTAGGAGGCTTGCACCACAATCCAGGAGCGTTCGCCGGTCCCTTCAGGGCTCCATCCAGAAACGAGATCAAGGTCGCGATAGTCACCCGTTAGCGTGACGAACGGGTCAAGCCGCGGGCGCAGTCCATACGTCGCCGAAAGATTCTGCGAATGGTTCCCTTCGCGCACATTGAAAGCGCCCCCATCTACTTGAACGCTTTCAATGGTCTGGGGAACGAGGATGTTCGGGTCCGCGTAGCCATTCCCGTGGGCATTGGCGGAGAGGTTGTTGGAAACGAGGTAGCTTCCGACCTGGATATAGGAAGCAATGGGTTCGCCATGGTCTCCCGCAACGCCCGGTGCGAAATACTGAGGAGCCTTGATGCCGCCGGATGCAGTTTCAATGGGAAGTCCCGGAATGGAGACCGGCGCTCCAGGACGCCCTGGATTCGCGTCGAGCGTTTCCTGGCGAATCAGCAAACGTTGCGCGGGATCGGGCGTGGCCACGTTCACGTCCAGCACGTCCGTCGAAACCCGGACTTCTTCTTTCGCGGCCGCAAGCTTCAGTTGTAAATCGACGGTTACAGGCTCGCCGCCACGAACAACGAGCGGCTGATTCACCGGATCAAAGCCAGCCACGTTCAGCTTCAGCGTGTATTTGCCCGGCGGGATTCCAGTGAAGGTAAACTGCCCATCGCTTCCCGTGGCCTTTTGCTGGACCAGTTTTCCATCCTCAGCGGCGAGGCTCACTGCGGCATTCGCAACTGCGCTGCCTTGAGGGTCCGTCACCTTGCCGGTAATGCTCTGGCCGTCGGCAAGGGCGGAGTGCGCATTGATGAAAAAAAACAGAAACAAGGGAAAGAGAGCGCGACACACGGACAGGGTAGTACGCACTGAAAAATCGTAACACAGGCTGGCAATGCCCGGTTTCGCTGCTGGAAGTGAGTTCATGGACTCGTCTCTGGCTACTTGTGGCTGTGTTTTGCGGACGAATGACCGATGGCGGGAGAGCTCATCACCAGCCGTCCATGCTGGACACCCTTTGTGCTGATCAGCAGATCGGCTAGCTGTTGAATCGGCTGCGACTTGCCCTTCACAACGACAACTTCGAGACAGGTGTCATGATCGAGGTGGGCGTGCACCGTGGAAATAATTTCCCCGTGGTGCTGGTGCTGGATCTCCGTCAATTTCTCCGGCAGCAGACGGCAGTGGTGATCGTAAATCAGCGTGATCGTCCCGACTACTTCCGCATTCGGAGCCAGAACCGCGGCCGATACCAGGCGATCGCGAATGAGGTCGCGAAACGCCTCCGAGCGGTTGGCATATCCTTGGCTCTCGATAAAGCGGTCAAATCGCTCCAAGAGATCGGAGTCAATCGAAACGCCGGTCCGGCTCAACTCACCCATGACAATGGCCTCACGTTTCTACGCATTTGGATCAGCACAACAAAGGGTCGTGCTTCATGCAGCCCAAATTGTAGCACGATTGTTAGTATCGTAAGACTTTGGGTATGGCGTGACGAAATGAAGCTCTGCGCCCTCCCCCTGAAGATCGCATCGTAGTTTGTATGCGCCGCGTTTGCGGTTCAACCGACCTTTACTCTCTCCCTTGTTCTTCAGATGCGTAGCGCGCTAGCTGGAAACTGACCCGGTACTGTAGAAATCATCGCAAAGGAGCAAGTCATTCCTGTTCGAGGCGGATGTGGCCGATGCCGCCTTCGACGGTGAGGCGGAGGGTGCTGGGCGATTTGCCGTAGGCCGCGTTGACGTACTGGCCGTCTTCTTCCTTGAGGCCGTGGACATCCACGGAGCCGAGGCCGCCGTGGACCGTGGCCACAACGCCTACGTTTTTCGGCAGGCGGACGACGGCTTCACCCACGCCACCATGAATTTCCGCCTGGAGGTCCTTGGCGCGCTCGCCGGTGAGGTCGACATTGGCCTGGCCGGCGCCAATATTGAGTTCGAGGCGCGTTAAATTCACCTTGGCGAGATGGAATTCGCCCTTGCCGGCGCCCACATCCACTTTGAGTTCGATGGGCGTCTTGTCATTCACCTTCAGGCTCCAAGTGTTGTCCGAGTTTCCCGCCATCTTCATGCCTTCCTGATTGATGGTCAAAGAGCCGACGCCATTTTCGACAGAATAGGCCACTTCCGGCACGCCCCAGGATCCGCTGCGATAGAATTCCGCTTCCAGCAATTGTTGCGCACCGCCTTCGAGGCGCAGCTCACCGGCAGGCATTTCCAGGTTCATGTGAACAGCTTTGGCGCCTTGCAGGTTGACGGTCTTGGTGTCATGGCTGCTGCCGCCGGTGGAAACGGTGTCCCAATTGGTCCAATGGAGCCGGTGGGTGGAATGGTGATGCCAGAGCAAAAAGGTGAGGACGAGCAGGAAGCACAGCGTGCCAATCATGGAGCCGACGGGAAACGTCGGAGCGGATTGCGGATCGCGGTGGCGCTGCGTGCGGTCCCAGAGCATCCCCGCACCCACGAGAATCAGGAAGAGCGGCCAGTACTTCCAGAGAACCGGGAAGGGATCAAAATTGGGCAGCCAACGCCAAAGCAGAAATACAGTGCCAAGAGCAATCAGAAGAAGCGGAAACACCACCGAACCGCTTCGCGTGCGACCCTGTTGTGACATGGGTACTCCTTCTATATAAGTAGTACGCTGAGAATGAGGAAAAAGTTCACAAGGAGCGGCCGCTGGGAACATCGTAGGGCTACTTGGGGAAAGGGTCAATTGCCCTGGTAAGGGCGGGCTATGCTAGAGTTGTGGCCCAAGAAAAACGTGAAGACTTTCGGAGTCCTCAGGGGCTAAAGCCCAAGTTATGTTCAGGCTTTATGTCAGGGCTGAAGCCCTGACCCCCTAAAGAGGAATACAACGGAATTGTTTGGGGCACCGATGCTTTCGGGCGAGTGATGGGCGGAGAGGTAATCTAATGAAGAAGTTTGATCGCGTCATCTGGATCGTGCTGGATAGCGTGGGGATTGGCGAACTGCCGGACGCGGCGGAGTATGGCGACACGGGACGCAATACGCTGGGCCACATCGCCGAATCGCGTCCATTGCGGATTCCCACGCTCGTGGAAATGGGGCTGGCGAATATCGCGCCATTGAAGCATCTGCGGCCCGTGCAGGAACCGCGCGCATTTTATGGGAAAGGTGCGACACATTCGCCAGGAAAAGACACCACCACGGGTCACTGGGAAATGGCGGGAGTGTGGCTGGAGCAGGCGTTTCCGGTGTACAAGCAGGGGTTCCCGCCGGAGGTGCTCGAGCCGTTTGAAAAACAGATTGGCCGAAAGACGCTGGGGAACAACCCGGCATCCGGGACAGAGATTATCAAGGAATTGGGCGAGGAACATGTGCGGACGGGGAAACCGATTGTGTACACGTCGGGGGACAGCGTGTTCCAGGTTGCGGCGCACGAAGAGGTGATCCCGATCGCGGAGCTGTATCGCATGTGTGAAATCGCGCGGAAATTGCTGGATGGCAAACACCGCGTGGGACGCGTGATTGCGCGGCCGTTCACGGGCACGCCGGGAAATTTCATGAGGACGTCGCGGCGGCACGATTACGCCGTGGACCCACCAAAGCCGATGCTGCTGGATGTGCTGAAGGAGCGCGGCGTGCCGGTGTTCGGCGTCGGCAAGATCCACGATATTTACAACGGGCGCGCGGTGGACGCTTATGTCGCCACAAAATCGAATGCCGATGGAATGGAAAAGCTGGTGGAGGCGGCGCGAGATCGCAAGAGCGGGCTGATTTTCTGCAACCTGGTGGATTTCGACATGCTCTATGGTCACCGCAAGGATCTAGAGGGATTTGCGCGGTCACTGGAGGAATTCGACGTGTGGCTGGAGTCGTATCTGCCGCTGCTCAACGAGCGCGACCTGCTGATAATCACTGCGGACCATGGCTGCGATCCCGATCCTCGTTGGCCGACCACGGACCATTCACGCGAGTATGTGCCGATCCTGGCGTACACGCCGGCAAAACAGCGCCGCACAAGTCTTGGCGTGCGGGAGACTCTGGCGGACATGGGGCAGACCATTGCGGAGAATTTTGGCGGGGTGATTCCGCAGGGAAGAGTTTTTTGGCTGAGCTGAGTTGAGCCGGGTTTATCAGCGGGCCGCGTGAAGAGAAAAACCATACGCAGAGGTCGCCCCGACCGGGTCGGGGTAAACGCCGAACACAGAGTTCGCAGAGAAGAGGTTGAAGAGTCAAGAGTTGAAAGTTAATAGGTCAAGACGAGGAACTTTGGAAGCAGGGACTGGCTGACGTGTTGCCGGGATCCCTCCACTACGGCCCGCAAGATTGCGGGCCTCCGCTCGGGATGACGGAGTGAGCGAGCCCGCAAAAGGCGCGGATCCCGCCTTGCGGGATCGGGATGAAAGCGGGGCTTAGGTTTTGCCGAGATGGGGTCGAGGGTGCTCGACCCCTACAAGAGAGACCCGGCGGTGAGACCGCCGATTGAGGGCGCTTACTTGCCGGTGGCGGTGGAAGCGGTGACCACCGGCGCGTAGTAGCCGTTGCGTGTGCGCGCCACGAGCTTGCCCTTGCCGCGCGGCGGCAGGACGTCCACGTGGACGCTGCGGAAGCTGCCATCGCGCGCGACGTTCAAGGGATAGTAGCCCAGGGTGTATTGGTGGCGGATGTCGTGGGCCACCTGTTCACAAATGTTGTGCACATCTCCGACGTTCTCCGGGAAAAAGGCCACGCCGCCGGAAGCCAGGGCGATCTCCGTGAGGGCTTTCTTGGCGGCCTTGGCGCTGCGCTTGCTCTCCTGGCTGAGCAGGCCGATGGTATAGATCACGGTATCGGTCTTCTGAATCTCGCGAATGGTTTTCTCCAGGGAATTGCGGCTGGTGTTGTCCTCGCCATCGGTGACGATCAACAGAATTTTCTTCTCTTTCTTGCCTTTCTTCAAATGGTCGAGCGAACCGATGATGGCGTCATAGAGCGCCGTGCTGCCGCGGGCGTCGATGCGCTCCAGCGCTTCCTTGAGCTCGGGAATGCTGTTGGTAAAGTCCTTGTCGAGATCGAGGTAGAAATCGTCGTTGAAATTGACGACAAAGGATTCGTCCTGGGGATTGCTGGTCTGCACCAGGGTGAGCGCGGCTTCGTTCACGCTGGGCCGTTTGTCGCGCATGCTGCCGCTATTGTCAATGACCAGGCCCATGCTGACGGGAATATCCTCGCGCTTGAAGAGGGAGAGCTTCTGCTCGACTTTGTCTTCGTAAATGCGGAAATTGTCTTGCCCGAGGCCTTCCACGAACTTGCCGCGGTCGTCGAGGACGGTGGTATGGAGCACGACCAGGCTGACATTAAGCTTGATGTGGCTGCCCGTTTGCCCCTTGCCGGCATCCTGGTCGGGGGGTAGCGGAGGAGGGACCGTCTGCACAGGAATCTGCGCCAGCGACGGGCCAGCAAGGAAAAACAGGGTCAGCAACAGAGCGAGACCGGCAAAGAACAAAAAGCGCGGGTTATCACGGCCTTCAGTGCGCGGGCGCGTAGTAGCCGGTCTTGGAGTAAACGGAAAGAGGCGGAAGCCCCTTGGGCGGACGCAGCTTGACCTTGATTTTGCGCCACCGCGCGTCGTGGACATGATTGCTTGGTCGGTATCCCAGAACATATTGATTCCGCAGTTCCATGCCGATCTTGGACGCAATGTCCGGCAGATCACTTAGATGCTCGACGGCGAAGACGCGGCCACCCGTCAACTCCGTGATTTCACTGAGCAGCGACGGCCCGTGGAGCTCCTCCGGCGTCCGATTACGATTTCCAAGCGGGTCAAAAATGCCGATGGCATAGAGCTGGGTATCCGCTTCCTTGACCAAGCGCTTGATATCGTTCTCATTGTACCTGCTATGATTATCGCCTCCATCGGAAAGGATGAGCAAGGAACGTTTGGCGTTGTGTGCACCCCTCATCTGGCTGAGGCCCAGGTAGATGGCATCCAGCAGCGCGGTTCTGCCCCCAGGGGAAGTAAGCATCATGCGGCTTTGCAGGTCTTCCACGCTGTTGGTGAACGCGCTGGTCAGCTCCGCGCGCTCATTGAAACTCACCAAAAAGAATTCATCCTGCGGATTGGCCGTCTTGAAGAACTCCACCGCCGCATCGCGGGCTTTGTCAATCTTGTCGGACATGCTGCCGCTAAAATCAAAGATGACTCCAATGGAGATAGGCACGTCTTCGGAAGAGAAGGAGACGATTTCCTGCTCGATGTTGTCCTCGAAGACGCGGAAATTGTCGGTTTCCAGGCCCGTGACCAGGCGGTTGTAAGGGTCTGTGACGGTCACGTTGACCAGGGCCAAATCCACGTCAGTGTGGATGATCTTTCCGGGGATGATCTTCACTGCGGGGGTGTCCCGCGTGACCGCGCCGAGCTTTGGCGGCGCTGGCGAAGCTTCGGCTGGTGCCAGATCTTTGGGGGCATCCTGGGCCCAAAGAGGGGCTCCAAGACAGAGCAGCAACACGCAAGCGAACAAGCGCGAAATCGCAAGCATACACAAAACGCGGTTCTCGCAGATAACGCGCTTCACGGCTCCCCCTCCTCCCGGTCTACCGGGAGGGCCGCGCAGAGACTTCATAATAGCACCCGGATTCCGGAAGGCAAGCCCTCTCCGCGCAAGAGGCAACAAGGACTGGAAGTGCCAAAGAAGCCTGCGCCATGTGCTAGCATCGCTTCAAGAAGGAACCGGGAAAGGGCGAAAGAATGAGCGATCCCAAAGTGATTGTGATGATCCCCTCGCGCTACGCTTCGACGCGGCTGCCGGGGAAGGCGCTGGTGCAACTGGCGGGGAAGCCTATGGTGCAGCACGTTTATGAACGGGCGAAGCGCGCGCAAACCGTGCATCGCGTGATGGTGGCGACGGATGATCAACGAATTATCGATGCCGTGACGGCCTTCGGCGGCGAAGCGCGGATGACCCGCGCCGACCATCGCACCGGCACGGAACGCATCGCCGAGGTGGCTGTGCATGAGGACGGCGACGTGTTCGTCAACGTCCAGGGAGACGAACCGCTGATCGACCCGGTGGCGATTGACACCGCCGTCGGCGCGCTGCTCGAAGAGCCGCAGGCGCAAATATCCACGGTGGCCACTGCGATCCGCCATGCCGGAGACATCATGGATCCCAACGTGGTGAAGACGGTGCTCGACTTCGATGGCAATGCGCTCTATTTTTCCCGCGCCCCGATCCCGTGGATCCGCGATACGCAACAGAAATTGCACGTGAAGTACTGGAAGCACCTGGGGCTCTATGTCTTTCAACGTGAGGCGCTGCTGGAGTTTCCCACTCTGCCGCAGGGCGAGCTGGAAAAGATCGAACAGCTCGAGCAGTTGCGGTGGCTGGAGAATGGCTGGAAGATCCGCGTGGCCGAGGTCGCGCATGATGCCGTGAGCGTGGATGTTCCCGAAGACGTGGCGCGGGTGGAGAAGCTGATGCAAAAATAAGACCGCCCGGCATCGGAGAATTTTGCCGGGCGGCGGGTTGACGGAGCCGGGGAGCAGGCTTCCCTGGCGGCCGCCTGGTCATTGCGATTGTTGCGAAACGAAGCCGGCGAGCACGCGGCCGGTATCGGCGCTGACCACCAGAACCGTGTTGGCGTCAACGATGTAGGCCTGGAAGTTATACGTGGTGGACAATGGGCTGCCAGCCACGATTTGGTACGCATTGTTGTTGATGCCGCCGGAATTGATGGTCAGCGTGCCTTGCGTACCGATATTGGGGTATGGCGCGATGCCCCTGGTGCCGAGAATGGTGCCATCCGCGACACCGGAGATGTTGTTGGTGGCGCTACTCGCCAGGGCATATTGCCCAACGAAATTTTCCACGCCAGGGGACACGCCAGTGGAGCTGACATCCACTCCGCTCCAATTGAAGACATAATTGCCGGCAACACCAGCGGCGGTGAAGGGGGAACCTGTTTGCGCGAGCAAAGTGCCATCCTCGACGTAGCCGCTGGTTGTTTCCTGGATAACGCCACTCGTTGGGGAGGCCAGGTAGAAGACATATTGCAAAGTCAGCCCGGAGGTAGAATCCGAGAAGGTCAACGTGCCGCGTCCACTACCCGCGTTCGTGGTATCGATCGCGTAGGTGGCGTCGGAGATGTTGGTTCCCTGCGAAATGTGGAGCGGCTTGCCATCGTTGTTTTCGTCGTAAGAAATCATGCCGATGGTGCCTGGACCGCTCACGGTAAAGCGGGCGACGGAGGCGTCCGGCCCAAGGGTGGAAGATCCGCCAACGAGGTAGGCAAAGCTGCCGGTGAAACCGGCAGTGGTCGTAGGTATAGCGCCGGATTGGAGAACTCCGTCGCCCGAGGAACCTCCAAAGGAATCCTCCTCGATGAACTTGATTCGGGTGGCATCTACGATGTAGAAGGCGAAGGTATAGCCGCTGGCGAATTGTAGGGTGCCGCGGCCGAACGTGGTTCCGTTGACGGGATCGAGCGTGTAGTTCGTTTGGGCAATCGTGCTGGCGCCGGATGGGCCGTTGTTACTGTCATTGGTATCGGAGACTCCGCCGGTGATGAGCCCGCTGCCATTTGCGGCGATATATCCGATGATGGAGATGACGTTTGTACTAGAGCCGGCCAAGGTCACGCCAGAGAAATCAAATACGTAATTTCCGTTGAAGCTGTTGGCGAGAAAATCGGCGGTGGTTTGAAGGTTGAAGCTGCCACTGGCTGCAAAGAGTCCATCGGTTTCCACCAGGAAGCCCTGGCCGCTGGACTGGAGATACATGGCAAACGTCACCTTGTTGCCCGCGCTATCCTGCAGGGTGAGTGTGCCGCGGCCATCTGCTTGCACGGAATAGCTGCCACTCGCAAAAGTAACCTCCTCAGCGGTGGGTGATACGGCGAGGTCCACCAAGTCTTCCATGGCGCTCTTGATGTTGCCGGCACCATCTGCAATGAAGCTGCCGGTTTGCGCGGCGTATGCGCCGCAAGTCTGGCCCCCGGAGCAGTTCGCCGTCACGCCGCTGATGGAAAAAGCATACTGGCCCTTTAGGCTGCTGTCGGAGAAGCCACCGGTCGGAGGTGGAGTGACAATCGAGGAGCCGCCGCCACCGCTGCAGGCGGCAAGCACGGCGGAGAGCGCCAGAGTTGTGATCGACAGGAGGCGCTTCACAGTGCACCTCCCAAGGGCTTGCTTGCGGGGCCATTTTTCGGCACCCAGTAAGAATACGGAATGCCGCGCGGGCTGCGCACGGCCAGCGCCTGCGTGCCTTTCTGCACAATGCGCGCCAGGAAGGGCGCGGCACTTCCGAAGGCTACGTTCTCGCCGATGATTCGCAGGGTATCGCCCGTTTGGATGTTGAAATGGTTTGCCGCCAGGAGCCGGGCATCACCAAGGTGAATATCCGCAACGCCGCCCGCGGTTTGCAGGGTGACATGGGCGCCGAGCGGGGGCGTGGTCGAGGATTCGGTGTAGGCGATGACGGTCCCAACGAGTGTGTCCTCGCGCTTCAGGTCATAGCCCGAAGATCGCACTGGAGTTTGCGTGGTCCTCTCTTGCCCAATTGCAGCACAGCAGAAAACCGCTATCCCCCCAACAACCCATAAAGACATCTTTCGCATGTGCATTGTTCGCCTCGTTGCTCGATTTCCATGCCGCGTTCCGCCATAAGGCCCCATGGATATAGACGCTTCCGGACCCATGCCGCGTTACGCGCAATCTCTGGCTGGAACAGCATCGCGTCCCACAAGCCGCTGAATAGACCTTACCGCACATCCGGGTGCTGGGAACCCGGGAAAGCAGAAAAGGTTTCCTGCGGCAGAAAAAATTCCGATGATTGCCAACGAAGAGTTTGCATTGACACCCCGCGGCGATGCGAACATAATTATATGTACGTCAATCCTGCGGAGGTTCGACAAGCTCAGATCCGCCTGCGGCGGACGCGAGCGACCCGGATGGCGCCAAAATATATCTTTGTAACTGGTGGTGTAGTTTCCTCACTTGGCAAAGGCGTAGCATCATCCTCCATCGGTTGTCTCCTGGAAAGTCGCGGCTTCAAAATCACCATCCAAAAATGCGATCCGTACCTGAACGTGGATCCCGGAACGATGAGCCCCTTTCAGCACGGGGAGGTTTTCGTCACCGACGACGGAGCGGAGACAGACCTCGACCTCGGCCACTACGAACGCTTCACCCACGTTAAGCTGACGCGCGATAACAACTGGACCACCGGGCGCATCTATGAAACCATCCTCACCCGGGAGCGCCGCGGCGATTACCTGGGGAAGACCGTGCAGGTCATTCCCCACGTCACCGACGAGATCAAGCGCTGCATTCGCAAAGTCTCCGAAGGCGTCGATATCGTGATCGTGGAAATTGGCGGGACTGTTGGGGATATCGAATCCCTGCCGTTCCTGGAAGCGATTCGCCAGATGCGTTTGGAGCTCGGCCCGGAGAATACGCTCTTCGTGCATGTGACGCTGGTGCCATTCATCGCGGCCGTGGGCGAACTGAAGACCAAGCCCACGCAGCACAGCGTGAAGGAGTTGCTGGGAATCGGGATTCAGCCGGACATTCTGCTGTGCCGGAGCGATCGCCACCTTCCGGCGGAGCTCAAGAAAAAGATCGCGCTGTTCTGCAACGTCGCGGAAGCCCGCGTCATTTCCATGGAGGATGTGAAGGCGATTTACGAAGTCCCCGTGGAGCTGAGCAAGGAAGGGCTGGACGCGCAGATCATCCGTTCGTTGCGGCTCGAAGAGCGTCCCGCGGAGATGCAGCCCTGGCTGGACATGCTCGATCGCCTGCATCATCCGCACGGCGACGTGCGCATCGGGATCGTCGGGAAGTACGTGCAATTGGAAGACGCGTACAAGAGTTTGCGCGAGGCTCTGCTGCACGGCGGGCTGGCGCACAACCACAAGACGGTCATCGATTGGATTGAGTCCGAGGAGATAGACTCGCTGGAAGCGGCGGAGAAACGATTGCGCGGCTATGACGGTATCCTGGTGCCCGGCGGTTTCGGCAAGCGCGGCATTCAGGGAATGATCTACACGATTCAGTATGCCCGCGAGTATAAAGTGCCGTACTTCGGCATCTGCCTGGGAATGCAATGCGCCACCATCGAATACGCGCGCGATGTGACCAACCTGAAACAAGCGGACAGCACGGAATTCGATCCGCAAACGCCGCATCGCGTGATCTACAAATTGCGCGAGCTTCTGGGCGTGGACGAAATGGGCGGCACGATGCGCCTGGGGGCGTGGCCATGCAAGCTAGAGCCCGGTTCGTTTGCGCACAAAGCCTACGGCAAGATTGAAATCAGCGAGCGCCACCGCCACCGCTACGAATTCAATCGCGAATACGAGAAGGTCCTGACGGCTGCCGGGCTGAAAATCACTGGACGCACGCCGGATGAGAATTACGTGGAAATTATCGAGGCGCCCAACCATCCGTGGTTCCTCGGCTGCCAATTTCATCCGGAGTTCAAGTCCAAGCCATTTGCTCCGCATCCTTTGTTCGCGGCGTTTATCGGGGCAACGCTGGAGCATAAGATTCAGAAGTCGCGCCCGTCGGCCCCAGCCCCGGCCGGTGGAACGCAGCCTCACGCGCCCGCACTTCGCGCCACGCCTCACGCCGCAGCTTGAATTCTCTTCGAGCCGTCGCGATGGTTCGTCGCCTAAATCCGAGGGAACGGCTTGCGGCAGGTCTGTGATATCTTCGACTCATCGATGACCACCACTCGCGAAATCTCGCTCGGCTCCCTCCGCCTCGGCGGCAATAACTCACTCTTTCTGATCGCGGGACCCTGCGTCATCGAGTCCGAACGTCATGCGCGGATGATGGCGGAGCGCGTGGCGAAAATGGCGGCGGATGCGGGTGTGCCGTACATCTTCAAGGCTTCTTACGACAAGGCCAACCGCTCATCCGTGAAGTCCTACCGCGGCCCGGGGCTGGTGGAAGGCTTGCGTATCCTTGGCAAAATCAAAGCCGATTTGCATTTGCCGATCCTCACGGATATTCATGACGCTTCGCAGGCCGCGCCGGCAGCCGAAGTGGCGGACATCCTGCAGATACCCGCGTTCCTCTCGCGGCAGACGGATCTGCTGGTTGCCGCGGCCAAAACGGGGCGCATCGTCAATGTCAAGAAAGCACAGTTTCTTTCGCCGTGGGACATGGGCAATGTCGTCGAGAAAATTGCCGCTGCCGGCAACTCCAATATTATGCTGACGGAGCGAGGCGCCAGTTTCGGGTATAACAACCTGGTCGTGGATATGCGTACATTCCCGGTGCTCCAGAAACTTGGCTACCCTGTCGTCTTTGACGTGACTCATTCCGTGCAGCTTCCCGGCGGACAGGGCCACGCAAGCGGCGGCCAGCCCGAATTTATCGAACCGCTCGCGCGCGCGGGTGTAGCCGCTGGCGTTGACGGCATTTTTCTGGAAACGCACGACAATCCCGCCGCCGCACTTTCCGACGGGCCTAATGCCCTGCCCTTGGCGCAGCTTCCGCAACTCCTGGCCCGCCTGAAAGAGCTTTCCACTCTGGTTCGCCGCTGGAGCAACGCATGAGCCTGGAAACCGCGCGCCGCGTTCTCCGCATTGAAGCGCAGGCCATCCAGGACGTGCTGGCGCGACTCGACGCTTCGTTCGATCGCGCGGTCGAAGTGCTCTTCGCCTGCAAGGGACGCGTGGTTGTGACGGGCATGGGGAAATCCGGGCTCATCGGCCGCAAGATTTCCGGAACGCTCTCGAGCACCGGCACGCCGTCGTTCTTTTTGCATCCGGCGGACGCGCTGCACGGCGATCTGGGCATGCTGGCGCGGGGCGATGCCCTGCTGGCCATCAGCTACGGCGGCGAAACGCAGGAAATCCTGAATTTGCTGGAGACGCTGAAACGCTTGGAGATCGCTATCGTCACACTCACCGGAAATCCGCAGTCGACGCTGGCGGAAGCCAGCGATGTGGCGCTGGACGTTAGCGTGAAGGAAGAAGCTTGCTCGCTGAATCTTGCGCCGACGGCCAGCACCACCGTGGCGATGGCCATCGGCGATGCTCTTGCCATTTCCTTGCTGGAGAAGCGCGGGTTTCGCCCAGACGATTTCGCGGCGCTGCATCCCGCCGGGCGACTGGGCAATAAACTCCTACGTGTCGAACATCTGATGCACTCGGGCGATGCCATGCCCCGTGTGGCGCCGGATACGTCGATGCCTGCCGTGTTTCATGAAATGTCCGCCAAGAAACTTGGGATGACCACCGTGACCACTCCCGAGGGCAAGCTGGCAGGCATCCTTACGGATGGCGATCTTCGCCGCCTGATGGAAAAACACGGCGGCGCCACGCTCGCCATGACCGCCGGCGATTGCATGGTGCGCACGCCGCAGACTATCGGCCCGAAGCTACTGGCCAGCGAAGCTCTGAACCTGATGGAAAAGAAGAAGATCACTTCCGTCGTGGTGATCGACCCGGTCTCGCAAAAAGTGGTCGGCGTCGTCCACCTCCACGACCTCTGGACATTGGAACTCATATAGCTTTTCGGTTTGTCTTTGTGCTCTTTTTGTTCGCGGTGATGAGTTCCTTTGTTCATTCCTGCTAGACTCATGGTGTATTTTTGTGGAGGACCCATTGGCCCGCGCCCGGAAGATTTCTCCCGCTCTCAGGAAACGCGCTGCGAAGATCAAGCTGCTGCTCATGGACGTGGACGGCACTTTGACCGATGGCGGCGTCACGCTGCTCTCGCAGCTCGACGGAACCGCGCTGGAGATCAAAACGTTTGACGCGCACGACGGTCAGGGCCTCACGCTGGCCCAGACCGCGGGACTCAAGACAGGCTTCATCACTGGCCGCGAAAGCCCGGCACTCCTGCGGCGCGCGCACGAAATGCGCATGGACTATGTATACATGAAAGTCCCGGTTAAGCTGCCCGCGTACGAGGAAATTCTGCAGAAATCCGGCTTGCCCGAATCCGCGGTCGCGTTTGTGGGTGACGATCTGCCGGACCTCCCGCTAATGCGGCGCGTGGGCTTGGCGGTCGCTGTCGGGGACGCGGCCGCCGAGGTCAAGGAAGTCGCGCATTACACCACGCACGCCCTCGCCGGCCACGGCGCGGTTCGCGAAGCCGTCGAGTTGATCCTCAAGTCCAAGGACATCTGGGAAGACATGATCGAAAAAGCCCGCGCGTAGTGATATTCTCTGCGAACTATGAGGCAACCCTATCCTGAGACGGAACTCGAACTGGTCCGTGCGAATCAATACCCGAGCGGGCTGCTGCAGGTTTTCTATCGCGTGCGAGGCGGATTAGTTTGAGGTGCGGCCCAAGTGCCGGAGGCTCCAGAAAATGCTCTTTATGGTCATTGAACGCTTCAAGCACGGCGACTCTCGACCCATTGGTGGACGATTCAAAAGGAACGGCCGAATGCTACCCGAGGGCGTCACCTACCACGCGAGTTGGGTCGATGCCAATGGCACGCGCTGTTTTCAAGTCATGGAGACACTCAATCCGGAATTGATTAACACTTGGGTCCGCTGCTGGGAGGATCTGGTCGATTTTGAAATCGTTCACGTCTTCACTTCTGCTGAATTCTGGGCTAAGAAACAGCTCGAATAGGCCTGCTGCTCACTATTTGACCCACCGCGTGAAGGTGCTTGACTTTGCCACGGGCCGGTTACAGACTCTGCCCAACGCGCAACCGCCCTCCCTTGGGCCCAAATTCTTGCGGTGCGCTCGACGTGGGGAAAAATCGAAATGAAGACCAACTATCTTGCCGTGGTTGTTTCAGCCATTGCCTACTTTGTTCTCGGAGCTCTTTGGTACGCCGTTCTCTTTAACAAACCCTGGATGGCCCTCGAGCACATGACCATCGAACAGGCACGGGGTGTGAGCCACGTGGTTCCCTATCTCGTTTCGTTTCTCCTGGAATTGCTGGTGGCCTACGCGCTGGCGCAACTCTGCATCTGGCGCAATGCCAATACCGCCTCGCGCGGCGCCTCCATCGGTGTTCTGGTCTGGATCGGTTTTGTCGGACCCATCGCGTTGATGACCTATATGTTCGAGATGCGCCCCAGAGCGTTGTATGCGATCAATGAGTTCTATCCGCTTGCAGGCCTGATTCTGATGGGCGCGATCCTGGGCGCCTGGACAAAGAAGGCCGCATAGCCGGCTTCGTATACGCTTCCGTGGGTTCTCGGGCAATCATGTTGCCGGGCGCAGCGGGCGGGCGCTAAACTGGGAACCCCATGAATCGCACTCTTCTATGGACAGCCGTTTCGTTTGGAGGGCTGGTGGTCCTCGCCTACGTCGGCCTGAGCATTCTCGCGGGCGGGCCGAAAGACGCCATCGAGATGCTGCGATTCGCCCTGCCGTACATGCACCGCGGAAAATTGAAGGTGGGTGACAGTGCCCCCGATGCGCAACTGGTGGCGCTGGATGGCGCCACGCGCTTCCATATTCGTGAACGCAGCAACAGGCGCCCGCTGGTCCTGGTATTCGGCAGTTTCACTTGACCGCCCTTCCGTCGCCAGGTCGGCGACATCGTACAGCTTTATAACGATTACAAGGACCATGCCGATTTTCTGACCATTTATATCCGCGAAGCGCATCCGCTCGACGAGTGGCACATGAAATCCAACGAAAAAGACAAGGACGATGTCTGCTACGTCCAGCCCAAAACCCTGGCCCAGCGAGTTGCCATCGCCAACGATTTCACGCAACGCTTCAAATTCCCCGTGCCCTTCGGTATTGATGAAATGAACAATGCCGCCAACGACGCCTACGCCGCCTGGCCCGAGCGGCTCTACATCCTGGACGAGAGCGGCCGTATCTCCTACAAGGGCGGCAACGGCCCCTTCCAGTACGACCCCAAGGAAGTTCGCGCGTGGCTTGCGCAACGCTACGGCGAAGTGAAGCATGCGGAGCCGACGCCTGAGAAGAAGAACTGAGCAGGGCGTTCCTCTCGAATTTCGGCGCAAATTGGATTGCGCGGCGCCCGGATCTGGGGAAGGCCTTAGGCCTGAGCTACAGGGATGACCACGAAGAAACCCATTGCACGCCAGTCTGCGGAACGCGCCGCGAACAAGGCCAAAAGGGTCGGGCTCGCCCGCGCGCTCTCTAAGCTGGGCTTCTGCTCGCGCACGCAGGCCAAGGCTCTGATTCGCGAGGGTCAGGTGCGCCTGAATGGAACCGCGCCGCGCAATCCAGAAACTCCCGTGCGCCTGGGAGTGGATCGCATCGAAATTGCCGGGGGGACGCTCCGTGCGGCAGAGAAAATCTACGTGATGATGAATAAGCCGCGCGGCATTATCACTTCCGCCGCCGACGAGAAAGACCGGGCCACCGTCTTCTCACTCTTGCCGAAGGACCGGGATTGGCTCGCTCCCGTGGGCCGGCTGGACAAGGCCAGCGAAGGATTGCTGCTTTTGACCAATGATTCGGAGTGGGCAGCGCGGATCACGAACCCCGCGACTCATCTGGCGAAGAGCTATCACGTGCAAATTGCCGCAAAGGCGGAGGAACGCCTGATCGAGGCTCTGGAACGCGGTGTGGAGACGCAAAAGGGCGAAGTGCTGCGCGCAAAACGAGTCCGAATGTTACGCGCGGGCGAGAAGAACTCCTGGCTGGAAATGATTCTCGACGAAGGCAAAAATCGCCACATTCGCCGGATGCTGGAAGTTCATGGCATCGAGGTCTTGCGGCTGGTGCGGGTCGCGATTGGGCCGTTGCAGCTTGGAGATTTGACCAAAGGTGCGTTCCGCACTCTGCACCCAAAGGAGAAGGCGGCGCTCGACCGCGCCATGGGGAGCAAGCCCAAGTCCGAAGCGTGAACAGCGTGGATTCGAGGACTGCCTCAGCGCGAGGCCGGATGTCCGCTGACAGGAAGTATCGAAAAACCCGCTATTTATAAGGGTTTGGAGCGGGCAATGGGAATCGAGCTTCCGTTCCAATCCCATAAAGCCTTGTGTTTTCAATTTTCCCCGGCACGCATTGGTGGATCAATCGGGGACAAGTGAGGACAAGGGCAAAGGTAGCTTTGATGGCATCAGCTCTTTGTGCTATCCCTTGTGTACTGCGCTGAATGTGAGCGCTCCTTTCAAGGCTCCGGCGAAAGCCGGCGTTCGTGCGGGAAGTACATCCGCTCATCTGGTTGTCCTTCGCGGGGAATTTCCCCCGCTTCTTGGAATCACCTTTTTTGTAAATCGAGGTCGTACGCGTGCCGGTAGAGGTCAAGAACACGAGCGGAAAGAAACCCGTCGTGCGCCGTCGTTTTCAGAGCGGAAATTGGCGTTGCAGAAATAAAAGGTGGAGTTGCAAATTCCGTGAGTACGTTCCACAAGAGAACGGGACTTACAAGGCCGTAGAGCGAGGGAAAAGTTTCCCCAGGCTGAGTGACCGTGTGGCAAGAGCCGCTATGCAGCCGACCTGTTGCTGTCGATGCGAGATTGGGCCGTGAGGAGTTCGGCGCAATCATCGTGGAGCCCGGAGTTTAGAGGAGCGACGGACCGGCCGGCTGTCACGATACCAAGGGGCTTTAAAGCGCAAGAGATTGGAAAAGCCGCGACAAGGATTCAGGAATTGAATACTGAAAAGATAGAGAGGATTCTGGCTCTTCCTCTCGAGGCGCACGATCACGTGCTCGTCCATCATGTCCTCGGCCATGTTCCAAATCCACCCTCCAACCGGCGTCACGACCAGGCCGACGGTGCCCGTCTCGGTCGTCAATCTGTTATCTGATTTATTGAGGATCAGGAAACCCCCAGTATTGCCGATTGAAGCTTCGCTGATCGGGCCCAATTTCCACTCGGCACTATAGAGCGCAGACCATAAAAGCGCCCGAAGCCTGCTATGCCAATATGCCCTTGTGTTTTGAAGTTCGAGCGATTTTCCGCGCGGATCATTCTGAACGTAAATGTCCATGGCAATCGCGCCCATCATGGGGTGCCCCACATAGTCATCGATGAAAGGGTTCTGGTCGTTCCAACGAGAAAAGCCAAAGCCCCCGACTGCGTTGAAGTAATCCTGGAAAAAATGACCGCGAAAGGTTTTATATCTTATCCAATAGTTAGTGGAGAGATTCCATCCAGTCTCGATTGCGAGGAATTCACCTAACTGGCCCAATGCCGGTCCCCAATGAAACTTGCACGTCTTCTTGTCCAGTTTCCCCTCTGCGCATTTCTGACTGATTTGAAACTCGTGAGACGTGTTTAGAGCGGAAGCCTGAGTGCGCGCAATCCGCTTCGCAATAGGTTCATCTTGACCAGGTGCAGTTTGAGAACCAATGGGGTTCTGGATCTCCTTTCCCCGTTGATTTACCTGGTCTGTCGAGCTATCGGAGAGCGCCTCCCCAGACTGAGCCATGGCCGATACTGCAAAGAACGCCACCAAGCAAAAGGGGACCATGGAAAAAATGCGCCAGGGTCTAGGAGCCCGGAATTGTTTCCCCTGTGGGATGAAGGTTTGCGCGCCGCTTTGCGCACTGCGCCTTGAAAGTATACCGATAACTGCTCGGCCCAAAAGGTTATGCGACGGGTTTGTTCTCACTCGCAAAGCCTCCGCGAAGTTGATCTTGTTCTCAAAGCTGCGTAATTACCGGCGTTGACGCCGCTCAAACGACTACTTACTCCCACTTCAAAAGGAAATGCGGGGCTAACGGTTTACATATCTACTCCGGCCGACGCCACCCTTAGCGCATAAACGATTCCCAGAACATCTCAGCCGATGCCGCGCGCTTGTAGAAAGAGAGGAGCACTCACGAACCAGCCGCGATCTTGTGGAATTGAGATTTGTTGTCGCCGCTTTCGCTCTGGAGTTCGGTTTCCATCCGGTTTGTATTTCAGGGGAAGAAAGAAAGTGGTGAGAAAACCGTTTGGATGAAACATCTGAAATCGAATGCCGTCGAATCCAACCGGCTGGAGAGTATCCCGTAGCACGAAACAGATGGACTGAAATTCATCGCAACTCTCCAGCGCCTCAGCCGCACGCCGCACCGCCGCATGTTTTGCCATGAATTGAGGACTGCACGTGGCACGTCGAAGGAGGATGGGATGGCCCGAGCCTGGGTTCCCGAGTGGATTGATTCGGACGAAGATCCCGCGGTTCGCTGGCGGAGGAATATGGGAAATGGCCTAAACGTGGCCCGCCGCGGCACCGACTTCACGCTTCGCAAGTAGTTCATCGGCAGCATGGGCCGAGTTATCGGTTTCAAAGGAATATTCAGGGACGATTTCCTTGATCTTGGCGCGAACCGGAGCGGCGCCATCGACGTTCATCGAAATGCGAAGTTCCTCCAACCGGTGACGCAAGACCAACCAGTCCGTCAGGGGCCCGCAGGTTCGCTTGATTTTTTCACAGGAAGTCGAAATGACTTCTTCGTATTCGTAGAACAGTTCTTCCTTGAGTTTCTCTCCCTCGCGCAATCCGGTGAAGCGGATCTCCACCTGGTGTTCCGATTTTCCCGAGAGACGGATGAGTGTGCGTGCCAGGTCAACGATTCTGACCGGCTCCCCCATGTCCAGCACAAGAATGTCACCATGCTTGCCAATCACAAAGGCCTGCAAGACCAAGGCGACGGCTTCACGGGTGGTCATGAAGAAGCGCTTGATGTCGGGATGCGTGATCGTCAAAGGCTCATGGTTGTGAAGCTGCTGCGTGAGCACAGGAACCACGCTGCCATTCGAACCTAGAACATTCCCGAACCTCACTGATACACAACGCATTCCATTTGCCGGGCGTGACGCCAGGATCAATTCACATGTTCGTTTTGTCGCACCCATGATGTTCGTAGGATTGACCGCCTTGTCCGAGGAAATCAGAACAAAATTCCCGCACCCTGCCTCTTCCGCCAGATCCAACAGGGAAAGGAGCCCCAGAATATTATTTTTGACCGCCTCTTGAACGTTTGATTCCATGAGAGGAACATGCTTGTATGCCGCGGCATGGAAAATACTTTCTGGCCTAAACTCCGCCAAGAGACTGCGAACGCGCCCGGAGTCGGTTACATCGGCAACGCGAAAAGCGATGTGGGCCTCGCTCTTGTGCGCGTCCAATTCCAATCGCAGAAAGAACAGTCCAGTTTCGCTTTGATCCAAACATACGAGACAAGCGGGGCCGTATTCCAGAATCTGGCGACAAAGCTCCGACCCGATCGAACCGGCCGCGCCCGTTACAACTACGGTTCGCCCCGCGATTTGATTGCGGACTGACTCCAACCCCAACTGAACAGGCTCCCTGCCAAGCAGATCTTCAAGACAAACCTCGCGGAACTGACTAACGGTGGCGTCTCCGCGAATTATGTCGCTGAGTGCCGGCACGGTCTTGAACGGCAGGTTGGTGCTCTGGCAAAGATCGGCGATGCGCCTCATCTGTTTGCCGGAAGCAGACGGAATGGCAATCAGAAGTTCATTGATCGAATTCACTTGAACAAGAGCCTCGAGTTCTTCGATGGCGCCCAGCACCGGCACGCCTTGAATGTGAATGCCAATTTTTGATTTGTCATCATCGACACAGCCGACTGCCAGGTAGCCGCTGCCGGAACGCGCCAGCTCGCGAATGACCATCTCCGCAGCAAAACCCGCACCGACCAACAGGACACGTTTCGAACGTGAGGAAGAGCCGCGTCTGATGGACTCCACCACGACGCGGGAAGCAAAGCGCGCACCGGCCAGGAAGCATCCCGTTAGTATCCCCTCCAGAATATACACAGAGCGTGGGAAGGCCCGAGCCCCAAAGAGGTAGCGATTCAGGATGAAAAAACAGGCGGATCCAACGCACACGGCTTTGAGAATGCTTAGCGCGTCACTCACACTTGTGAAGTGCCACCAGCCATGATTGAGCTTGAACAAACGAAGAGTAAGCAGACGAATGACAACAAGTAGCAGAGCGGAATTGAACAAGACATGGCGATACGGCAGCGAGAAATCAAAACGCAGCAGCCATCCGAGAACCAGGGCCCAAGTTACGAGCGTGGCCTGAAAAATGTAGATGACCACCGGCCGACGATGGATAAAGAGTTGAGGCAATTGAACGACGTATTTTTGCTTCATAGAAGTTGAGCTTTTGCCTTGGTATCAGTAAGGGAGTGGCTAAGTGGGGTACCCGACGGCGTTCTTTTGGCGCGTCGTCCGCAGCACGGCAACACTTGCTTTCGTGACAAATACGCGCCTTGCCGCATCGGGCTTTCGTCAAGAGCCCAAAGGCCAGCGGGAACGAGAAGCCGATCAGTGCGCGACACCGTCCCGGCGCAGCACTTGTGCGACAGTGCGCAGAAGGATTTTCAAATCAAACTGAAATGTTTGCTTTTCGAGATACTCCCGGTCGTATTCCACTTTTGCCGGAATGGGCAGGTCATCTCTACCGTTGATCTGGGCCCAACCCGTGAGCCCAGGCATGAGTGCATCCACCCCGTGTTTCGTCCTTAGAGCCACGAGGTCATTCTGGTTGTAGAGGGCTGGACGGGGTCCCACAAAACTAAGATCGCCCTTGAGAATGCTGTAGATCTGCGGCAACTCGTCGAGGCTCGTTTTTCTGAGAAGCGGTCCGATGCAAGTCAGATACGCTTGTGGATCGCGCAGCAGATGCGTGGCCACTTCCGGAGCATTCATAGCCATGGTGCGGAACTTTGGCATCCTGAAGATTCTATTCTTGCGCCCGACGCGATCGGACCAATACAGAATGGGACCTTTGGAAGTCAGCTTAACGGCAATTGCAATGGCGACCATCGGAATAGCGAGCAGCGGTAATAGCAAAAGACCGGCAACGAGGTCGAATGCCCGCTTGACGTAAAAAGCTGCGCGGGTTCCATTCGGCTTCAGAGTGTGTGGAACAATAGTGGGCCTTGTGACCTTCACAGGCAGTTACGCTAACTGTTGGAACATCGAGCCCTCCTCCGATCGAACCTCAACACAGAAGGAGGTGCCCTTGCCCTGACTTTTCAGCAAATCGGATTTGAAAGTTCCTATATGTGGCCAGAAATTCTGCTGTTTCGGAGAGGATCCGAGACGTGGTACATGCCTGTACCCAACCCGCCATCCGCAGAGCTGGTTCAACTGTGCCGGTTAGCCAAGAAATGCCGCGCCGTTTGCTTCAACGTATTATCCACACTCATCCCTGCGATGGGCCTAATCTTAGGGAGTTCACTGTGGAAAGCCGACCAGCGGCCTCCCGCAGTTTCCTTAAATACCGAAAGCACCTGCGCAATCACAATCCTCTCGTCGAACTCGCGGACAACAATCTCTCTTCCCCGGGCTCCCATACGGGCCCGCAGTTCACGGTCACTGATAAGGATTTCAATGGCCCGAGCCAAAGCATCAGAATTGCGGATCGGAACAAGAAGTCCATTTTCCCCATGGCGCACTATGTCGTGGCATCCGGGACTATCGCACGTTACAATCGGACGCCCGCAAGAAGCAGCTTCGACCAAAACCCTCGGTAACCCCTCCGCGTATGATGGCAGGCAAACTATGTTTGCCTGAGCAAGGACTTTGGCCATGTCATCCTGGTGTCCCCACCATTCAATGAGGCTAGAGTCTACCCATGCATTAATCTGCGCCTCAGGAATTGAAGCCGGATTCTCGGGGTCAAGCTTTCCGACAAGCACAAATCGTGCGTTTATGCTGCGCGTACGAAGCAGACGAGCCGCTTCCACAAACTCGCCTATACCCTTCTCCCATAGCATACGCGAAGCTAGCAGGACGATAGGCGGCCCAATGGGTTCCGGGCGAGGAATAAACTGTTCCACGTTCACTCCGGTGCCGCGGATAACAGTGGTCCTCGAGAGTGGTACAACGCCTTCTTTGATCAGGAGTGCCCGATTCTCATTGTTCTGAAGAACAGTCTTCGTGTTTTTTCCTCCAAGCGCGAGGCGAAGAAGCGTTAAGAGCCCCCGCCGCAGCAATCGCATTCGCCGATTGGAACTCGTGAACACATGACCCATGCCCGCAATCTCATTCACCGATGCCGTTCCGCCGCAAAGCCGTGCTGCCAAACCACCATAAGCGACTGGTTTCAATGCGACATGGTACAAGAGATCCGGTCGTACTCGCCTATACGCCCTTATCACCTGAAGAAATGCACCGACTTCACGAAATGGATTTAAGCTCCTCCTTAACATATTCCAAGGGATAACCGTAAATCCCTCCCTCTCGAGCTCGAAGCGCAAGTCGCTGAGGTGAGTCATCACGAACATCTCAGCCCCGGCGTCCTGTGCCGCACGAGCAAGAGGAAGGCGATGAGAAACGAAGGCCCAGTCTTCCGTAATGAGAAAAAGGATTTTCAATCTCGGGAGGTCTCTAGAAGAGCCCTCGACTGCCTCGGTCCGGTCGGAGTTACGAGTGCTCAAGATACCTGGCGGCATCCTGCATTGCCTTCCATGTAGGCGCGATACCACAATTCAGATGCCATTAGACAATAGATGCGCCAGTCTGAGACTTCCCTACTACGAGAACTGTCCGTAACCCATTCGTCGATATCGCACATATGGAAGAGTCCAAATCGCACCAGAACCGCGCGTGTCAACCGTGCAGTGAATTAGGTTAAGAAACTGCCCTAGCCACCGAAACTTCGCCGACAGAAAACCAACCCGTGCGTTGCTATGCCGCCACCACTCTGCTACGACTTACTCTTCTCTGTAGGGTGCCGCTCCCAGTTGTTCTGCGTATTGCATCGCGCTCGGCATCACTTCGTGACAAAGGTTATTCACTTCATTTTTGAACTCGCAAAACCACCGAAAACCGTCGGCACCTACTACAGCGCTGCTTTGGTCAGCGCTACTTCTGTGGTAATAGAACCGCCGCAAGAGAGACGAGCTGATCTGCGCTGGAAAAACCAATCCTGGAAGATTAGTACGTCCCAAATTAGGCACTGCCAATTGCGATCGCCGGAGAGATGCTCCCGCCACTTGTCGCGGATAGGCTGGACATCAAACAAACCGTGGCTCGACAGACTTTGTTCTGAGAGCAGGCTTTCCGCCCAGTCGCGCAACGGACCCCTCAACCAGTGATCAATAGGCATGCCGAAGCCCATCTTCGGCCGCTTCAGGAACTCGGCTGGAACATATTTGCAAAGGACTTGACGTAGTATCCACTTTTTCTCCCCGTTGCGGATCTTGAGACGGAGTGGAAGTTTCCAGGCAAATTCGACAATCCGGTGATCCAAGAGAGGAACCCGCGCTTCCAGACTGACAGCCATGCTGGCACGATCCAGTTTGGTCAGAATGTCGTCAGGTAGATAGTTGACCAAATCAGTCAGCATCATAACTTCTTCGATGGTTGCATTTGTGGACAGAGCAGCGATGCATTCGCGAACAGTTCCCGGCTCTCGAGAGCTGAGGACAACGTCGGAGGGACTGTCCCAGTGAGAGAGCGCGCGGTAGTAGAGCTCCTGCGGGCTGTCACCTGAAGAGAGAGTGGCCAGTTTATGGGCTTTATCACCAGGAGCTCCGTGTTGAAGCGCCTTGGGCAGTAGCGGACGCAGCATGCGGAATACAGTGTCGATTCGGTCCGGCGGAACTGCTTGAATCATGGACGCTGCCAGGGTTCGAATGGGCCCGGGTATAAGCTTCGTAAAATTCCAGATTTGCTTGATCAGGCCATAACGATTGTAGCCCCCAAACAGTTCGTCTCCGCCGTCACCCGAAAGACTCACCGTGACATCGTGGCGGGCCAGTTTTGAAACCAAATAGGTCGGAATCTGCGAGGAATCCGAGAATGGCTCGTCGTACATTGCCGGGAGCTTTGGAACTACATCCAAGGCTTCTTTCGGGTTGAGATAGAGCTCGGTGTGAACCGTGCCCAGATGCTCAGCGACTCTCTTGGCGTCTATGGCTTCGTTGTAGCCTTCATCATGAAATCCGATTGTGAAAGTCTTAATAGGCCGCTGACTCTGTGCCTGCATCAAGGCAACAACGGTGCTGGAATCGACGCCGCCGGAAAGAAATGCTCCGAGGGGGACGTCGGAAATCATGCGCAGCCGCACGGCCCGAAGGAGGAGTTCATGCAGCTGTTCGACTGCCTCTGCGTCACTGACTTGTATTGGCGACTGTAGTCCTGCACACGCGACTTCTTTCGCGCACCAGTAGCGTTGGAACCGCGGGGCAGCGGTCGCGGAGTCGAGGGTCAAAATGCAACCGGGTAGGAGCTTATACAGACCTTTGTAGATGCAGTGGGGTGAGGGCACGTAGTTGTACCGCATATAGAGAGCGAGCGCGTCGCGATCGATCTCTCCGTTGAAGTCCGGGTACTGCCAGATGGCCTTCAGTTCAGAAGCGAAGACGAATGCATTGCCTGCGCGGCCGTAATAGAGAGGCTTGATCCCGAGGCGGTCGCGAACAAGATGAAGTTTTCTTTGTTGGCGATCCCAAAGAGCGAAAACAAACATGCCAACGAAGCGCTGAACGGCGCCTTCGACGCCCCAGCGTTCAAACGCCTCAAGCATGACTTCCGTGTCCGAATGGCCGCGCCACCGGCGGGGGCCGAGCTCATCACATATTTCCTCGAAATTGTAGACCTCGCCGTTGAAGATGATCACGTAACGGCCCGAAGCGGAATACATCGGTTGATGACCTTCTGCTGAGAGGTCAAGGATTGACAGTCTTCGAAATGCCAAACCGATTCCCGCTCCAACGTCGTGGAAGGCGCCGGAATCGTCGGGCCCGCGATGGGCAAGGGCTGCTCCCATGCGATTTAGGACTTCGAGCGGATGCTCAAAGGTACTTTTTATGTTCCAAAAGCCAGCTATGCCGCACATAGAAACTAAAAGCGCACTCCAGGATTGTCAGTGAAAAAAACCTGCGAAGGTCCCGGGGACATCTGTTACCATCCTCTTACTATTGTTTGAGTACAAGAAGGTAGGTCGGAGTAAAACTTTATGAAACCAGGAAACCTGGATGCCGCAACGGTCGAAGGCTTCGGCAAAGAATGGGACAAATTCACCCAGGAGGCTTTGAGCGCGGTGGAGCGCGAGCAACTCTTTGCACAATATTTTTCACTCATCGATTGGAGCAAGAAACCCAAAAGAGTATTGGACATGGGGTGCGGCAGCGGGAGGTGGGATGCGCTTGTTGCCCCTCTCGTGAACGAACTCGTGGCCGCAGACGCAAGCGCCGTAGCGCTCGCCGTCGCAAAGCGTAATGTGAGCGCGCCCAATGTGTCGTTCGTGGAATGCAGCGCGGAAACTCTCCCGTTTCCTGATGAGCATTTTGATCTCATCTTCTCGCTCGGCGTGTTGCACCATGTGCCGGATACGCAAGCGGCGATTGGGAGTCTTGCTTGCAAAATCGCTCCTGGCGGACTGCTACTTCTTTACCTGTACTATGCATTCGACAACCGGCCAGTGTGGTTTCGTGGTATTTGGAAGCTAAGCGACTTACTCAGGCGCTGCGTCAGTAAGCTTCCCTTTTTTGCGCGGTACGTGCTGTCACAGATCATCGCGCTGTTTGTCTACTGGCCACTAGCCCGCATCGCCAAGCATCTTCCTGTCCCCGCATCATGGCCGCTAAAGTTCTATGCGGACCGTAGCTTTTACGTCATGCGGACTGATGCCCTGGATCGATTCGGGACAAAATTGGAAAAGCGATTCACGAAACAACAAATTGTCGCGATGCTAGAAGCCGTTCACCTGGAAGACATACGCTTCTTGGACAGTGCTCCTTATTGGGTGTGCGTGGCCAGCAAGCCTTTGTGAACGGGCTTGGACTCCAAATAGACCGCTTCATTGGATCCGATTATGGACACGCCAGATATTTTTGATAGAGCTCTTCATATTGACACGCGGACTTTGGCAAAGAGAACTCAGATCCAATTCGCCGCCCCGCCGACATCCCCAGCTACCTTCTGCGTGTTGCGCCAGTCGCCGGATACGAAGGTGGGGATTTTGAGTCTTGCTTGTTCAATCGCTACTTTTGTCATGGTTCAGTAGATTGAAGCGAGGATCGTAATCCGAAGCGGTCCTTCTTCCCCATTTCCCCCGATCTGTCAATCGCAGTTCTCAAACCGTCTACCACGCCCCAGAACAAAAACTTGGTTCGCTCCCGTTTGCCGTCTCTGGCCACGAGAATCACCCCGAATTCCAGCAAAAGTCTATATACCGCCGCTGCGTAGTAGAGTGGCCGGTTGCGAGAACGTCGGATCGCAAGGATCAGATTTCTGGCATTGTAGTAAGTTCTCCACGCTGGCTTGTTCACCGTCATACCGAACCAGGCCTTTTTATATTCGTGGTTATCGTGGTAGATGGCGTCGCAAACGATGACCTGCCGGTATCCGTGGCTCGAGAGCCTCCATCCATATTCGAGATCCTCCCACCCCATCCACATCGAACCCCAGGGCTCGATGCCTCGCCTTACGGGCCCCAACGAGTAGAGCGCCCCATTGCTGCTGCTCCAGAACACGTCGATCACAAATTCGGATGGTGGCGATGGAACAAGTTTAGCCGGCAGCGGTAATTCGCGAGTCCCCGTCAGATTGTAGGCACCTGCACTGGTAAGATAGCTCAGAGGATAGGCGGCGCCAAGATTCTCCAACGACTCAGCTGCCTTCAACAATGCAGAAACAACGCCGTCATCAAAATTCCCATCATGGTTGAGCGCGTAAGCGTAGTCCGCCCTTGCCTCTGCAGCGATGCGCAGCCGTTCGCATAGATTCGCACCGGAACCAAGGTTCCATCCACAAGATTTGTAAATGACGTCGCCCCAACCTCTATCCGCGATCAGCCTCGGTATCGCTTCCGTTCCTTCAGAGTCGACCACCAAGACACGCTCGACGATTCGCCGGTCGCATCCATGCACCTGATCCAGGATTCTCGCCACATCTTCATCATTTCGGTACGACGAGATCACTAGCCACACAATCATCAATCATGCTCCTCAGCAAAGACCCCTGGAAATGCAGGAAATTTGCCACTAAATCACTGAAATTGAGATCGGAATAACACCAAATAAGTTGAACAGACCAATTCGGCCGGAATAGACCCCACCGCCTCTTGGCTGAACCAAGTCGAGCGCTGGTTCGCGGAGATCACGCGCAAACGCATCCGCCTCGAAAAGTGATAGCACCGGTAGCGACTGCTTGCCCCCAGCCGCGTGTACCTCGTCAGGAGCAGGATGCGCATACCAATCTCATGGAATATTATTTACCACCCAGCTGGCCTCTATCTGCCACCACTGGATTGCATTTCCTGTTGAGCAGCATCGCCACTCCGGCGCCGGCTGATATATTTAACAGTGGCTCGACGGGCAGACGGAATCGCGGCATAGCGGCCGGCCCGGCTACTAGAATGAATGCGAGGACAGTCAACCCGGCAAGCCACGCGACCGGGCTCAATGTGAGTCCCCGAGAAAGCAGTGCCGGCTCAGACGGTCGACGCAACACTTGCTTGGAGTTTACTCGCTGGAGTTTGAAATCCTAGAGTTTTTCTTGGACGTTGATTCAAGCGCAGCTCGACCTGGTCGAGCTGCGCTTGAGTG